>Ga0105248_10009482_pt1 | contig 10714 bp, 7 predicted proteins | sample KBSS34metaG_FD_81524 | JGI IMG/M metagenome (GOLD analysis project Ga0105248, IMG submission 81524) | Switchgrass rhizosphere microbial communities from Kellogg Biological Station, Michigan, USA - KBS S3-4 metaG | ecosystem: Host-associated > Plants > Roots > Rhizosphere > Soil | place... | reverse complement strand
CGTCACGCCGTAGGTACGCGGCCGGAATGTGTACTGCCGCTGCAGTGCCTGGAAGTTGGTCGTGGGATCAATGTTCGGATTGATCGTAAAGTCATAGTTCACGACCGTGTGTGTGTTCAGCAGGTTGTCGATAAACGGCTCGATAGACCAGCCGCCGAACGCCATGCCGCCGCGCGCTGACAGGAACTTGGTAGCCGACAGCGTGTAGTTGTATTGACTGAATTGCGCCGTGCCCGGGTCCTGCCGCGGTGACAGCCAGTTGTTGCGGCTCTGGTACTCGAAGTCCATGCGCACAAACGACTCGTGCTCGAGCAATGCGAATTTGTACTCGGCACCGATGGACAGGGTGAATGGAGCCCCGGGCTGCCCGCTCTCGCCGACGATGGCATTGCCTTTCCTGACGATCGGCGCCGGGACCTGGTCGGGCGGCAGAGTCGGGTCGACGGCAAAGCCCGAATCCTTCGTGAAGCGCGCATCCGTATAGCCGGCCGTCAGCTCCGCCGACAGCGAATCGGTCACCGCGAACTCGGCCTGGATGTCGGCGCCCTTGGCCGTCGCCTCGCCGAGATTGGTGATGAAGGAGATCTGGCAGACGGGCGGCACCACGGTCTGCTGGATGTTCTTCCACCTGATGTAGTACAGGCTGCTGGCGATGCGGATCCTGTTGTCGAAGTTGTTCTTCGCACCGATCTCGAAGCTGTGCACCGAGTCCGATCGGTAGGAATCCGGCGACTGGGAGATACCGAAGGTCGCGAAATCACCCGCGCAGGCCGCCTGCGGCAGCGGGTTGTTACCGCCACCCGGACGGAAGCCCTTGGCGTACGTCGCATAGAACAGGTTGTTCGGGTCCATCTGGTACGCGATATTCACCTTCGGGGTGAAGGAATTTTCCTTGTTGCCCGGGTGGGAGGTCTGATTGGGCGCGAACAGCTGCGGCCCGCCGGTCTCGCTGTCGAACGTGAATTCCGTGCGTGAAAACCGCGCACCCAGCGTAACTTTCAGCTGGTCGGTGATTGTGTAGGTGCCTTCTCCGAATAACGCATACTGCTTGTCGCGCGCATGCGTGTGCAGGAAGTAGGAAGCGTCGGGATAGCGCGGATCAACGAGGGCAGGAACGAAATTACCGGTACCGTCGTCGTACGTGTAGATGTCCGTATATGGTGCGCCGAAGATGGCCTCGCTGAAGGCCTCCAGCTGCGGGTCGTGGATCTGCTCCAGGTATTGCTGGCGGTTGGAGCTGAAGAACAGGCCGCCTGTCCACAGCAGCTTCGCGCTCGGATCGCTCGACTGCAAGCGGATTTCCTGCGTGAAGTCCTGCTGGTTGTTGTCAACCGTGGCGGGTGAGCGGTAATTGGCGATCTCGGGCGGCAGGTGAACGCCGGTGCTGTCGAGCAGCGGATAGCTGACTCCGTCCTGAACCCCGAATGTCTGGTAGAAGCCCAGGTTGTACAACGTGCCGTCGTAACCCGAGGTTTCCGTCCGGTGAAAGTACGATGTGTTGGAGATCAACTGGAATGCGCCGAAATCGCCCTGGATCTTGAGCGCTGGCAGGTAGAACTTGTCGGGGGTCGCGCGCTGCGTCGGATTGCCGCTGACAAAAACGTCATCGGACGGTCTCGAATACAACGGCCAGTAGTTCGAGACATCGTGAATGTTGCGGTTCTGATAGTAGATGCTGGGCGTCACCGACCAGTTGTCGTTCGCTGCCCAGAGGGCGGCCAGACGCACGAGCACGTTGTCGGCGTGGTTGGCATTGCGGTCAACCACGGCATTCTGCGGGTCATCCGCGGTCGGATCCACGCGGTCGATCCAGCCACCATCGCGGCGATACCAGACGGTGGCGCGTACACCCAGCTTGCCATCGATAACCGGCCCACCTGCTGCAATGCCAGTTTCGAAGCTGGGATCACCACCCTGCGTGTAGGACACCTCGTTGCGGCTGTAGATGCTGAACTTGGTCAGGCTCGGCTGAGTCGTGAGGTAGCGGACGGTTCCGCCCTCGGAGCCGGCCCCGAACAAAGTGCCTTGCGGGCCACGCAGTACCTCGACGCGATCAATGTCAAACGCCTTCGGCAGTGTCTCATCGGGATTGAACGCCAGGGCACGCATCTGGATGGGCGTATCGTCGATGTATATGCCGGTGGTACCCGCACCACCGGAGGATGCGATGCCGCGGATGGAAATGTTGTTGGTGCCCGAGTTGTCGACATTGATTCCAGGCGTGAAGCGGGCGACGTCACTGATGTCCTTGATTCCCTTGTTGTCGATGTCCGCCTGGGTCATCGCCGTCACGCTCACGGGTACCTTGCTCAAGGTTTCTTCGCGCCGCTGCGCGGTTACCGTGACTTCAGCCAACCCTTCAGGAGCTGCCGCCGCGTCCGCGGGTGCTGCATCCGCTGCGTAAGCCACTGTTGCGCTCGACATACACACCGCCATTGCGATGGCGATCCGCACGGCCGCATCACTGCGGCTGCGTGAAAATGAGCGCGCTTCGTTGGTTATCCGCATGAATTCACCCCATCCGGCGCACAGGCGCCGATTTATTGGCATTCGGGCTCGCCGCCGCGCGCGCCTACGCCGATTTGTTGGCTGATGCGTTGCACTGCGCCGCGTTGTTGCAGCTCGTAATTGCACAATACCGTCGCCGCCGCGCCACGGCAATGCCGCAACGTTTGCTACAGCATATTGACGTGCCATTTGCACAACATAGGTGCGAGCGAGCGGCGGCGGGCTCAAGCAGGTGCCGCCGGCGGGTGTTTCACCGCCGCATCGAGCCGGGCAACGATGTTGGATAGGCATCTCGATACCGGCGCTCACCCGCCAAATCGATAATCGATACAGTTACATCGACCCTTTGACGTTACTGTATGGGATGCGCCCGCAACGAGTCAAACCGGCCCGGGCTAGCCCAGGCCGCCGTTGACCGGCCCTGTTGCAGCGGTCAGCCGGCCGTTGCAGCCCACCCGACCGTTGCAGCGCTCAGCTGGCCGCTGCAGGTATTTCCCCGCTACGCCGTGCCCGTCGGCTGCGCACCACCAGGTAGGCGACGCATGCGCACACCAGCGCTACGAGGCTGAAGTACAGATCCTTTCTCTGCCCTTCTGTCATACCCATGGCCACCAGGATCGCCACCATGCCCACGATGGCCGCATAGCTCGCCCAGGGAAACAGCCACATCTGCAAAGCGGGGACGGGTGCCCCGGTGCGCTCGCGCTCGCGCCGCAGACGGACCTGCGCTACGGCTACCATGGTATAGACAAACACCATGAGCGCCCCCGATGCATTGACGAGAAAAGCAAACACCGTCTGCTGCGCAAACGTCGCGGCCAACACGCCAGCAACACCCGCCGCCGCACCGATCCAGACCGATCGCGTCGGCACGCGGCGCTCATTGAGCTGCACCAGCCATTGCGGTGCATCCGCGTGCTCGGCAAGCAGGAACAACACGCGCGAGCACACGTAGAAGGCGGAATTGAGGCACGACAACACGGCGGTGAGGATGATCACGCTCATCGCGGTGCTCGCCCAGGAGAAGTTCATCTTCGTGAGCGCCAGGGTAAACGGCGACTCACCGGGGCGGATGGAGTCCCAGGGAACCACGCACAGTATCAGGAATATCGAGAACACGTAGAAGGTCAGAATCCGCACGATGACCGTGGTGGACATACGTGCAACCGCACGTGACGGTTCCTGCGACTCGGCTGCGGCAACCGTCGTGATCTCGGCGCCGGTCAGCGCAAAAAACACGGTCACTGCGCCTGCCAGAACGGTGAGGATGCCTTTTGGCATAAAGCCGCCGTGACTCACCAGGTTGGTGAATGTCGGGCCCTCGTGCGAGGTCCAGCCGAACGCATACGCGGCCGCCAGCGCAATGAAGACGATGATGGCCGACACCTTGATGGATGAGAACCAGAACTCGAACTCGCCATACGAGCGGGCGGACATGAGATTCACGCCGGTCATCACGGCCATCAGCCCGAGACCGAGCTGCCAGGAAGGCAGCGGCAGCCAGGAGTGCAGAATGTTGGCGCCGGCGATGGCTTCCACGGCCACCGTGATGATCCAGAAATACCAGTAAAGCCAGCCGGCAACGAAGCCTGCCCAGGGACCCAGGCCCGTGCGCGCGAACTCGGTGAAGGCCCGTACGTTCGGCAGCGCAACAGCCATTTCGCCGAGCATGCGCATCACCAGCAGAATCAGGACACCGGTGAGCAGATAGCTCAGCACGATCGCAGGTCCGGTTGCCGCGATGGCAGCGCTGCTGCCGACGAACAACCCGGCCCCGATGATGCCACCGATGGAAATCATGGTGACGTGGCGGGGCCGCAGCGAACGACTCAACTCATGGGCCATTTCGTTTCCTCAGCCGGCGAGGCGCGCGGCGATTCCGCCGGACGCCGCACGGGTCGTCTCGAGTAGTACGGAAGATAACTTCGAGCGCAGCTCATCCAGCGTCCAGCGGCTCGTGGGGGCCGAGATGTTGACTGAGGCAACAGGCCGCCCATCCTCGCCGAGGACCACTGCCGCGATCGTGAGATCACCGCGGTAACACTCCTGGTCGGACCAGGCATAGCCGGCTTCACGCGCCATCTCGACGCGCTCCATGATCTGCGCGGGATCCGTGAGTGTCATTGGCGTGAACTGCCTGATGACCGAGCGGCGGATGATTTTTTGCGCCTCGGCAGCCGGCAATGCTGACAGGTAGGCACGGCCGGACGCCGTGCAGTACATGGGCAGCCGGCGTCCAATGGGGGTGTGTATGAAAAAGCGCTTGGTGCTGGGGAAGCGGGCGATGAACACCATATCGGTCTCATCGGGCTCGGTCAGACCCACGGATTCGCCGCTGGCCTGGTTGAGGTCAATGAGATGGGTGGTAGCCTGCTCGATCAGCGGGTAACCAGACAGGTAGGCGTGGGCGATACTCAATGCACGGGGCGTCAGCACCCACCGCTTGACCCGCACGTCGCGCCGTAGGTAGCCGAGCCGCTCCAGGGTGTGTGTGCAGCGCTGTGCGGAGCTCTTGGTCATTCCGACAGCCACGGCGATTTCGGCCAGGTTCATGGCCCGCCGTTCCCCCCCGAATACCTCGAGAATGGCAAGGGCCTTCTCGACGGACTGGTTGAAGAGAGGGTCGCGCGTGTCGCCGTTGCGTGCCTTGCGTTGCGCGCGCTTCATGAGTGGGAGGAGTATACACAACGGTAAATGGGTCGGCTGGCACGTAAGTTGCGGGCCCCCGACAATGAGTCTTTGCACGTCACGGGAGTAACCAGAAATGTCATCTTCGAAGACCGAGCGGCGCGATCGTTCCCGCCGCAGTTTCCTGGCGCTTGCGGGCATAACCGGGGCGGCGGCGCTCGCGGGTATCCGGCCCGCCCTCACCTCCGCCCAGGGCGCCCAACTGCCGCACGTCACGGAATCCGACCCGACGGCCAAAGCGCTCGGCTACGTCGAGGATGCGAGCAAGGTAGACAAGACCAAATTCCCCAGCTTCAAGCCCGGCGCGCATTGCGCAACCTGTAACTTCTATCAGGGGAAGGGCAGCGACGAATACGGGCCCTGTCAGATCTTTCCGGGCAAGTCCGTCGCCGCCAAGGGCTGGTGCGCCTCGCACAGTCCGAAGGCCTAGCCGCCCCCCGAAAATGATCTGAACGGCGAGCTCCAGGCCGGTGCCGGCACGGAGCTCGCCCCTTTGCGGCCACCCTTGGAGCGGGGTATCAACCCGGACGGTTTTTCCCGAAGAATGCCTGAACGGCGCTCTTGAATTCGGCCGAGCCGAGCCGTTCCTGGAAGGCCTGCAGCTCCTCCTCGATGCGAGCGCTCATTCCCGTCTCACTCTTGAGCAGCTGCTTCGTCGCGCGTAACGCGCCAGCCGGTTGTTCGGCCACACTGCGTGCCAGAGTACGTGCCTCCTCCAACAGCACATCGTCCTCGACTACGCGATTGACGAGTCCGAGGTTGAGTGCGGTGGCCGCGTCGATCGGCACACCCAGGAGTAACAGCTCTGAGGCCCGTTGATGCCCAATGAGCCGCGGCAGAAGCAGAGAGCTCGCAGCCTCCGGTACCAGACCCAACTTGACGAACGGCATCGACAGGCGCGTGCTGCGCGCTGCGAGTACCAGGTCGCAATGAAGCAGCATCGTGACGCCGATGCCGACAGTCGAGCCGTGAACGGCTGCAATCAGGACCTTGTGGATTTTGGGCAGCAAGCGAAGGAATCGCACCGGGCCGTGATCGCCGGTTTGCGGGTGGCTCACAAAGTCGTGGAGGTCATTGCCGGCTGTGAAGCTCGCACCGGCCCCGCTGAGCAGAATGGCGCGCACCGAATCATCGGCTTCAGCGCGCACAAATGCGTCCCATAGCGCGTCGTACATCGCAAGAGTGATTGCGTTGCGCTTGTCGGGCCGGTTGAGGCGCAGCTCGCACACGCCATCAGCCTGAGAGACGAGGACATGTTCCGTCATGCGGGTATTATATATCCCCCATGGCCCGCACCGTCGCACACCTCAGCCGGCTCGCCGTTGAACGGGCGCTGTCCAGCCACGACCAGATCGCGGCGATCCTGGGAACGGAGATCCTCAAGGGCATCCACGCCCCCGGCGCGAACATGCCGCCCGATGCTGAGCTCACAGAACGCTGCCAGATCTCGCGCACGGTCATGCGCGAAGTCATGAAGACACTGACCGCCAAGGGCTTCGTGGCCTCGAAGACCCGGATCGGCACTCGCGTGCTCGATCCTGTCAACTGGGACTACTTCGACGCGGACGTGCTGGCGTGGCGGGTCAGAATGGGCCTCGACGATGAATTCCGGCAGAGCCTCACCGAGGTCCGCCGCGCGATCGAGCCGGTTGCCGCAGGCCTCGCGGCGCGGCGCCGCACATCCGCCCACATAGTCGCGCTACGCGATCACGTTGCATTGATGGGACGCTCAGGCCATACGCGCCAGAGCTTCGCGGAAGCGGATCTGGAGTTTCACCTGACCATCGGGGTCGCATCAGGCAATCCCCTGATGCGCTCGGTCGCCGGTGTCATCGAGGCTGCCCTGGTCGCCTCGTTCTCCCAAAGCTCACCCGTGGATGACGCGAGTGATCACGAGAACACGGTCAATACGCACGCCGCGATTGTGGATGCCGTGGAAGCGCGCGACGAGCAGGCGGCCGCCACTGCGATGCTGGAAGCCATCGATATCGGCTACCGGCGGATCAACGATTCAACGCGCAAGCGCAAGCTGAATCGCTGATCGCCCTGAGGTGTGCCGCGCTCAGCCCCACACGTAGGCGGTCTTGACCTGCGTATAGAACTCGACGGCCGCGAAGCCCTGTTCACGCGCACCGTAACTCGAACGCCGCGTGCCGCCGAAGGGTACGTGATAGTCAACACCCGCGGTCGGCAGATTTACCATCACCATTCCAGCGCGTACGCTGCGCTGAAAGTGGCGAGCGTACTTCAGCGAAGTCGTGACGATACCGGCTGACAGCCCGAATTCGCCGCTGTTCGCAACCTGCAGAGCTTCTTCATAGTCGCTGACGCGCACAGTGCTCGCCACAGGGCCGAAGATCTCTTCGCGGTTCACCCGCATGGATTGCGAGGTGTCAGCAATCACTGCCGGGCTGACATACCAGCCTGGCTTGTCCAACTCCAATCGCTGGCCGCCGGTCACCAGGCGGCCACCTTCGCGGGTTGCGATGTCGACATACGACAGTGTGGTCTGCATCTGGTCGCGGCTGACGAGCGGGCCCATCTGGGTGGCTGAATCGAGAGCGTCGCCCACCTTGAGCGCAGCCGCTTTTGCAGCGAGCGCTTCGACGAACCGGTCGTGGATCCCACGCGTCACGATGAGACGGCTGGACGCAGTACAGCGTTGCCCGGTCGCGAAGAAAGAGCCATCCAACGCACACAGCACGGCGCGATCGAGATCAGCATCGTCGAGGATGACCAGCGGGTTCTTGCCGCCCATCTCCAACTGCACGCGCGCCTGACGGGCCATTGCCGCAGCACCTACTTTTGCGCCCGTCGTCTGCGAACCGGTGAACGAGATGCCATCCACACCTGGATGCTTGACGATGGCATCACCAACCCCTCCACGGCCAAACACCATGTTGAAAACGCCTGCGGGCACGCCAGCCTCGAAGACGATATCGGCCAATGCCGCGGCCGTCGCCGGTGTTGGTCCGGCAGGTTTCACGACCACGGTGTTGCCGAATGCCAGGGCGGGGGCCGATTTCCACGCGGGAATGGCGATAGGGAAATTCCAGGGCGTGATCAGACCGAACACGCCCACTGCCTCGCGCGACGTGCTGACATCGACCCCGGGGCGGGTCGAGGCCAGGTTCTGCCCGTGGCGGCGCAGGGCTTCACCGGCGAAATACTTGAAAATCCGTCCCGCCCGTGCCACCTCGCCGATGCCTTCCGGAAGCGTCTTGCCCTCCTCGCGTGACAGCAACCGTCCGAGCTCTTCGCGGCGTTTCAGTATGGTATCGCCGATGCGGTCCAGGAAATCCGAGCGCACTTCCGGAGAGGCGTCCGACCATGCCGGGAAAGCCTTGCGGGCCGCAGCGACGGCAGCGTCCACCTCGGAAGTCGATCCATCGGGAAATCGGGCGACAATGTCACGAGTATCGGACGGATTTTCGCTCGCGTGCTCGGCCGGGGCCGCGACACGCTCGCCGTTGATGAAGTGCGCCAGAGTTTGTGTAGTCATGAATGCGGATGACTCGGGGCCACGGTAGCACCCGCCGTTGCAGGCTTACCCCACAGATCCTGGATGGCCTCCAGACTGCGGCCCTTGGTCTCCGGTACATACCGGAGCACGAATAATGCAGCTAACACGCTCATGCCTCCGTAAATCCAATAGGCAAATCCATGATTGAACAGTGTGTTCAACACGGAGTTGCCGTCCAGCACCTTGAAGGATGCCGAAACCAGCAGATTGGCAATCCATTGCGCCGCCACCGCGATGCCCATCGCCTTGCCCTTGATGGCATTCGGAAACATCTCCGACAGCATCACCCAGGCGACCGGCCCCCACGATAGCGCAAAGCCCGCAATGTAGACCACCACGGCGACCAGCGCGGCGAGGCCAACGATCTTCGCATTAAACAGACACCCGAGCGCGATCATTGCTACCGCCATGATTATGGCTCCGGTAACCAGCAGCGGCTTGCGGCCCCACTTGTCCACCGTGACGATGGCGATAACCGTGAAGATGACATTGGCTCCGCCGACGACGACGGTCTGCAACAGCGCCGTATCAGTCGAGGCACCCATGTTCTGGAACATGAGCGGCGCGTAATACAGCACCGCGTTGATACCGACGAACTGCTGGAAGACCGAGATCATGATGCCGATGAGGATGACGGGCAGGCCGAATGTCAGTAGCTTGTGAGAGGTTCGGACCATCGTCCGTTCGATATCCGCGAGGATTTCGCGCGCATCACGCTCGCTCATCAAGCGGCGCAGCTGCGTCAGCGCTTCGGGGCTGCGTCCGCGCAGGACCAGCCAGCGCGGAGTATCGGGCACGAACATCAGCAGAATCAAAAGTATGGCGGAAGGAATGGCTTCCGAGGCCAACATGTAGCGCCAGCCGGTGGACTTCACCCACGCATCATCGCCCTGTGACGCCACGAACCAGTTGACAAAGTAGACGAGCAGAATGCCGCCGACGATCGCGAGCTGATTGAAGGACACCAGCCGCCCGCGAATCGCGCTCGGCGAGATCTCCGCAATGTAAAGTGGCGACAGCATCGAAGCGATACCGACGCCGACGCCGCCCAGGATCCGATAGGCGATGAACGGCCGCAGGGCGTCCGGACCCATGTGGCCGATCGGGCCAAAACCAAACTCCGGCCAGGCGGAGCCGACCGATCCGAGAAGGAACATCAGTCCGGCGACCATCAGGCCGCCACGACGTCCCAGCGCGGTGGACACCCACCCCGCAACCATTGCGCCGATGATGCAGCCCAGGAGCGCACTGGAGATCGTCCAGCCCGACAAGCTGCTGCGCGCAGTCTCGGACAACCCGAGTGGATCGATGAAGTAGGCATCGATCGAGGTCACGGCTCCTGAGATCACCGCGGTGTCGTATCCGAACAATAGGCCACCGAGCGTCGCCACGAATGTCAGCCCGATCACGAGCGACGTATTGACCTCGGCGGCTGGCGCGCCCCGTTCAGTCCCGCTTTTTTCAACGTTCATCAAACCCCCTCGAGTGCGTTCGGCGGTGCGCAGCGAGCCTATCATTCCCGGCCGGCCCCGTAGTGGCGGCCTGCGGGCGTCCCGCTGCTTTTGGTAGCGCTAACATACTGGAATGTGGACCAAGACCTGTCAAGTCATGACCGCAACGTTCCGGCCAGCCGCCCTTGCCTGCTGTACGCCTTATGATTCGCCCCCCGTCCACTGGCGAGAGATTTTTCATGAGCGAGTCCCACGGATCCCGCGGCGTTTCACGACGTGTAGTCCTGAAAGGTGCTGGCGCCGCCGCGGTATCGAGGCTTACGGCGGCGAGCCTTACGGCGAGCCTTTCGTCGGTGGCGCGGAGTGCGCCCTCCTCACGCCCGGTGACTGCCACGACCGAGTCGGGAAAGGTACGCGGCCTGGTGACCCAGGGAGTACACATTTTCAAAGGCGTCCGTTACGGGGCCGACACCGGGCCGCGCCGCTTCATGCCTCCCCTCGCACCAACGCCTTGGAAAAACGTCCTGGATGCGACGGGTTACGG
>Ga0105248_10009481_pt1 | contig 10715 bp, 6 predicted proteins | sample KBSS34metaG_FD_81524 | JGI IMG/M metagenome (GOLD analysis project Ga0105248, IMG submission 81524) | Switchgrass rhizosphere microbial communities from Kellogg Biological Station, Michigan, USA - KBS S3-4 metaG | ecosystem: Host-associated > Plants > Roots > Rhizosphere > Soil | place... | reverse complement strand
TGTCCCCCTGCGAGAGCCACACGCCCGTCATCGCGGCGAACAGGCCCATGGGAACGATCATCACGATCGACAGCGGCAGCGTGAGGCTCTCGTACTGCGCGGCAAGCACGAGGAAGACGAGCAGCAGCGCCAACGGGAAGACGAGCAGCCCCGAGTTGCCGGCCAGGATCTCCTGGTAGGTGAGATCGGTCCATTCGTAGCTGATGCCCTTGGGCAGCGTCTGCGCCGCGATGCGCGCGATCGCGTCCTGCGCCTGGCCGCTGGAGTAGCCGGGCGCCGGCCCGCCATTGATGTCGGCCGACAGGAAACCGTTGTAGCGGATGGCGCGCTCCGGCCCGAAGCTCGGCTTCACGTTCAGGACCGACGCCATCGGCACCATCTGGCCGTTGCCCGATCGCACCTTGAGCTGGCCCACGTCCTCGGCGTGCGCGCGGAAGGGCGCGTCGGCCTGCACGCGCACGGAGTAGGTGCGCCCGAACTTGTTGAAGTCGTTCACGTAGAGGCTGCCGAGGTAGATCTGCAGCGTGTCGAACACGTCGGTCACCGGCACGTTGAGCTGGCGCGCCTTGGTGCGGTCGATGTCCGCGTACAGCTGCGGCACGTTGACCTGATAGCTGCTGAACAGGCCCGCAAGCTCCGGCGTCTGGTAGGCCTTGGCGAGGAAGGCCTTGGTCGCCGCGTCCAGCGCCTCGTAGCCGAGCGCGCCGCGGTCCTCGATCTGCAGCTTGAAGCCGCCGATCGTGCCCAGGCCCTGCACCGGCGGGGGCGGGAACATGGCGATGTAGGCGTCCTGGATGCCGCCGAACTCCTGGTTCAGCTGCATCGCGATGGCTCCACCGCTGAGCTCCTTGCTGCGGCGCTGGTCGAAGGGCTTGAGCGTCACGAACACGATGCCGGCGTTGGAGCTGTTGGTGAAGCCGTTGATCGACAGGCCCGGGAAGGCCACCGCGCTTTCCACGCCAGGGTGCTTGAGCGCGATGTCGCCCATGCGCCGGATCACGTCTTCGGTGCGGTCCAGCGTCGCGCCGTCGGGAAGCTGCGCGAAGCCCACCAGGTACTGCTTGTCCTGGCCCGGCACGAAGCCCGAGGGCACGGCCTTGAAGAGGCCGAAGGTCACGCCCACCAGCGCGAGGTAGACCACCATCATCAGCGTCTTGCGCGAGATGACGCGGCCCACGCCGCCGCTGTAGGCCTGCGCGCCCCGCCCGAAGGCCTTGTTGAAGCCGCGGAAGAACCACCCCAGCAGCCGATCCATCCAGACCGTGAGGCGGTCTTTGGGCTCGTCGTGCCCCTTGAGCAGGAGTGCCGCGAGCGCGGGCGAGAGGGTGAGCGAGTTGATCGCCGAGATCACCGTGGAGATGGCGATCGTGAGCGCGAACTGCTTGTAGAACTGCCCGGTGAGTCCGCTGATGAAGGCCAGCGGCACGAACACCGCGATCAGCACCAGCGCGATGGCGATGATCGGCCCGGAGACCTCGCGCATGGCGCGGTAGGTGGCCTCGCGTGGCGTGAGCCCGGCCTCGATGTTGCGCTCCACGTTCTCCACCACCACGATCGCGTCGTCCACCACGATGCCGATGGCCAGCACGAGGCCGAAGAGGCTGAGCGCGTTGATCGAGAAGCCGAAGACGTGCATCACCGCGAAGGTGCCGATGATCGACACCGGCACGGCCAGCAGCGGAATGATGGAAGCGCGCCAGGTCTGCAGGAACAGGATCACGACCAGCACCACGAGCGCCACCGCTTCCAGCAGCGTGTGCACCACCGACTCGATGGACGCGCGCACGAACTGCGTGGGGTCGTAGACGATGCGGTAGTCCACGCCCTCGGGCATGGTCTTCTTCAGCTCCTCCATCGTGGCGCGCACGTCGTTGGAGATCTGGATCGCATTCGAGCCCGGCGCCTGGAAGATCGGCACCGCGACCGCGGACTTGTTGTCCAGCAGCGAGCGCAGCGCGTATTCGGAGGCGCCCAGCTCGATGCGCGCGACATCGCGCAGCCGCGTGACGGCGCCGTCGGCGCCCGTCTTCACGATGATGTCGCCGAACTCCTCCTCGCTTTGCAGGCGGCCCTGCGCGTTGACGGACAGCTGCACGTCCACGCCGGGCAGGCTGGGCGATGCGCCGACCACGCCCGCCGCGGCCTGCACGTTCTGCTCGCGGATGGCCTGCACCACGTCGCTGGCCGACAGGCCGCGCTCGGCGACCTTCTGCGGGTTCAGCCACACGCGCATCGAGTAGTCGCCCGAGCCGAACAGCAGCACCTGGCCCACCCCCTGCACGCGCGCGAGGCGGTCGCGCACGTTCAGCAGCGCGTAGTTGCGCAGGTAGGTCATGTCGTAGCGGTCATTGGGCGAGAGCAGGTGCACGACCATGGTGAGGTCGGGCGAGCTCTTGACCGTGGTCACGCCCAGGCGGCGCACTTCCTCGGGCAGCCGCGGCTCGGCCTGCGAGACGCGGTTCTGCACGAGCTGCTGCGCCTTGTCGGGGTCGGTGCCGAGCTTGAAGGTGACGGTCAGCGTCATCAGGCCGTCGGTCGTGCCCTGGCTGCTCATGTAGAGCATGCCCTCGACGCCGTTGATCGCCTCCTCGATGGGGGTGGCGACCGTCTCGGCGATGACCTTGGGGTTGGCGCCCGGGTACTGCGCGCGCACGACCACCGAGGGCGGCACCACCTCCGGGTATTCGGAGATGGGCAGCGCGCGCACCGCCAGCACGCCGCCGATGAACATCAGCAGCGAGAGCACGCCGGCAAAGATCGGCCGGTCGATGAAGAACTTGGAGAGATTCACGGCAGTGACCTCGAAGGAAAGGAAAGAGCGGGGTGAGCGGTGCCAGCCCTCCCGCCCAGGCGGCAGGGAGGGCGACTCGTCCGTGTTTGAGAAGCGGTCCGGGTCGGCTTACGACTGCTTCGAACCTTCGCGCCGCGCCTGCTGCGTCTCGGGCTTCGCGTCCATCGCCACCGGCTGCGGCGTCACTTCCGCGCCGGGACGCACGCGCTGCAGGCCGTTGACCACGATGCGGTCTCCCGCACTCAGGCCGCTGGTCACGATGCGCAGCCCGTCCACGGAAGGGCCGAGCGTCACTTCGCGGTAGACCGCCTTGCGGTCCTCGCCCACCACGAGCACGAACTTCTTGCTCTGGTCGGTGCCGACCGCGCGCTCGTTGATGAGCAGCGCCTGCGAGGTCGAGGCGCGGCCCATGCGCAGATGCGCGAACTGGCCGGGAATCAGCTCGCCGTCGGCGTTGTCGAACACGGCGCGCACGCGCACCGTCCCGCTCTTCGTGTCGACCTGGTTGTCCACGAGCTGCAGCTTGCCGCGATAGGGCGTGTCGGACTGCGCCGAGGTGCCCATGAGCACGGGGATCTGGTCGAGCTGCGCGCGCACGTTGCTGCCCGCGCGCACGTCCTTCAGGGCCTGCGCCACGGCGCGCTCGTCGGCCTCGAAGCTGGCGTAGATCGGATTGACCGACACGAGCGTGGTCAGCACCGGCGCGCCCGGGCCGGCGGCCACGAGGTTGCCCACGGTGACTTCGAGCCGGCCCACGCGCCCGCTCACCGGAGCGCGCACCTGCGTGTAGCCGAGGTTCAGCTTCGCGGACTGCAGCGCCGCCTGCGCGGCACGCAGGTTCGCTTCCGCCTCGCGCGCGGCATTGCTGCGCTCGTCGAACTCGCGCCGCGCGATGGCCTCGCCTTCCAGCAGCTTCTCGGCACGCGCGGAGTCGCTGTGCGCATAGGCCAGACGGGCCTGCGCGGCCACCACCTGCGCCTGGGCGCGATCGACCTCGGCGGCATAGGGATCGGGGTCGATGGTGACGAGCAGGTCGCCCTTCTTCACGAGGGCCCCTTCGCGAAAGTGCACCTGCTGCACCGCCCCCGCCACGCGCGAGCGCACGTCCACGCGCTCCACCGCTTCCAGGCGCCCGGAGAACTCGTCCCAGGCGGTGACTTCGCGCTGCACCACCGGCGCCACCGAGACCGGTGGTGCGGCAGGTGCTGCGGCACTCGCCTCGCTCGAGGCGTTGGCGCTGTGCAGGCCGAAGGCTGCGGCGGTGACGGCGATGACCGCGCTGGCGGCCGTTCCTGCGGCCCACATGCCGCGGCGGGAGATTGTTCTGGTCATGTTGGCTTCCCTTTGAAGAGGTGGCGATTCGAAATCGGTGCTCATGCGAAGGCGGCGTCGCCAGGTCGGCCCGTCGCGCGCACGATGCAGAAGAAGGCCTGCAGCTGCTCGCGCAGCTCGTCGGCCCAGGCGGCGGCGAGCTGCACGGGCTGCATCAGCGCGAGTGGCCAGCCGCGCGCCGAGGCGACCACCGCCTCGTGCACGCGCACCTTCGCGTCGCGCAGACGGCGTGCGAAGGCGTGGGTTTCGTCGCGCGTGGGGTCGTCGGGCGAGTTCACGAGCAGCGTGGGCGGCAGCGACGCGAGCCGCGAGCCCAGAGCGGGGCAGGCGTAGGGGTGCATCGCATCGGCGGGTCGAGCGAGGTAGCTGCGCCAGCCGGCCGCCCACACGCAGTCCTTGGGTCCGCGGTCGGCCTCGCGCATGGAGCGCGTGGCGACGCAGGGGTCGAGCATCGGCGCAATGAGCACCTGGCCCGCGAGCGTGGGCTCGGCGCGGTCGCGCGACATGAGCGAGAGCGCCGCGGCGAGATTGCCGCCGGCCTCCTCGCCCGCCACGTACAGCGGCGCCTGCGCGCCCGCGAGCTGCTGGCGATGGCCCTGCATCCAGCAAAGCGCGGCGTGGCTCGTCTCCAGCGCGGCGGGGAAGGGGTGTTGCGGCGCCAGCGGGTACTCCAGCGACACGACGCGCGCGCCGCTTCTGGCCAGGAGGGTCGCCACCAGCGTGCCGCTGTCCAGGTCGCCGGCCACGAAGGCGCCGCCGTGCAGGTGCAGCACGAGCGGCTGCCCGGCGCCGCCTTGCTTCTGGCCGAAGACCCGCGCTCGCGCAGGCGCGTCGCCGCCGAGATCGATCGCGGTGTCGGCCCAGGCGGCGGAGTGTTCGATGGAGGGCATGAATGGTTCCGGGCAGCAGATTGCTGCGATGCGCCAAAGATATGCATGGGCCTGCAACCAATAAAGCCCTCGTTCGCTCCTGCTTTATTTCCATGCGGGAACAATCCGCCCCTTCTCATGGAACGAATGGCAAGGGAAGCGAGATGGATCGACTGAGTGCCATGCAGGTGTTCGTGCGGGTGGTGGAGACGGGCAGCTTCACCAAGGCCGCCGATTCGCTGGCCATGCCCAAGCCGACGGTGACCAAGCTGGTGCAGGGGCTGGAATCGCATCTGCGCGCCAAGCTCCTGAACCGCACCACGCGGCGCGTCACCGTCACCTCGGACGGCGCGGCGTACTACGAGCGGGCGGTGCGGCTGCTGGGCGACCTGGACGAGATGGATGCGAGCCTGTCCTCGGCGCAGGCGGCGCCGCGCGGGCGGCTGCGCATCGACGTGGGCTCATCGGCCGCGCGGCTCATCATCATTCCGGCGCTGCCGGACTTCCACGCCCGCTACCCCGACATCCAGCTCGACCTCGGCGTGGGCGACCGCCCGGTGGATCTCGTGAGCGAGAACGTCGACTGCGTGGTGCGCGGCGGCGAGCTCCACGACCAGTCGCTCGTGGCCCGGCGCATCGGCGAGATCCAGTTCATCACCTGTGCCGCGCCGAGCTACCTCGCGCGCCACGGCGTGCCCACGCATCCGAGCGACCTGGAACGCAGCGAGCACCGGGTGGTCTCGTACTTCTCGCCTCGCACCGGCCGCCTGTTCCCGTTCGACTTCACCAAGGACGACGAGCGGCTGGAGGTGCGCGGGCGCTACAGCGTCTCGGTGAACGACAGCAACGCCTATCTCAGCGCCGGCCTCGCGGGGCTGGGCGTCATGCAGGCGCCAACCTACATGGTGCAGGACCCGATCTCCAGCGGAGAGCTCGAGCCGGTGCTCAGCGACTGGTGCTGCGAGCCGGTGCCGATGTACGTGGTGTATGCCCCCAACCGTCACCTGAGCGCGAAGCTGCGGGTCTTCGTCGACTGGGTCGCCGATCTCTTCGCGAACAACGACCTGATCCAGCGTCGCAGCACCTATGCGCCGCCCCTGCCGCTGCCGTCGCTGAGCCAGCCGCAGCGGGAACGGGCCTAGGCTGCGCGGCGACCCGTTTCAGTTCACCGGCCGAAGGACGTAGATCCCGCGCGATTCGCCCTGCACCAGCAGCTCGCCCGCGTCATCGATCCCGAGGACAGCGACGAGGCGAGGCAGCGGTGTGCGCAGGCGCGTGTTCAGGTCGAACGGCCCCTCGGCGCTTGTCCACACCGTGGCCACGAGAACGGAACTCAAAGAGCTGATCGCGTCGGAGGTGGCAGTGCCGCCCATCACGCCCGGGCCGTTGATGACGCCGGGTGTCGCGGCCTTGTAGCCCGGCAGCAGCGGCACGTCGCGGAATCCGCCGTCGATCGTCCACACGAAGCCTTGCCCAGGATCGGTGCGGGTCGCTTGCCGGTAACCGACGACGGCGCCGGCGCTGCTCATGGCAAGGGGGGTGACGCTGAACGGGCCCGACATCACCACGCGGCCGGTGGCGGCTGACCAGTACCAGCCGATGTTGAAGTTGCCGTCGGGACTTCGACGCACGGTCGAGCCGACGAAGGCCGTGGAGCTCGTGCCCGTGTAGAACCCGCCGGTATCGGAGTAGTAGGGATCCCCGTCGTCGTAGAGCAGGGGGAACGTATCGATCCCCTGGGTAGCGGACCAGACGAACGGCATCAGGGTGATGACGTTCCCGCCGCCTGCGTTCTTGCGACCGTCATAGCGGTTGCCCGCCACCGCCCCGCTGTCATTCACGAAGGAGGCGAGCGATGGAAAGCCCGCCCCAGGGATCGTGGCGATGCCGCCACCCGGCGTGTAGATGAATGCGGTCGTCAGCCCGTAGGTCGTCGTTCCACCGGCGACTTCGCGTCCCACGACGACACCGTCCTTGTTGATCGAAGTGCCGATCACGCCCACGTTTCCCGCCTCCAGTTCTCCGATGTCCGTGAACCGGCCATCACCCGAGGTGAGATAGGTTCTCGTCACTCCGTCCGAAGTGCGATCGGCATTCACGACCACGACGCCGGCGGCGTTGACTGCGCTCGGTATGGAGTGGGTGGATGCCGGGACATCGATGTTCCTGGTCGAGGCTCCGTCGTAGACGAAGGCGTGGACCGCGCCATCGGCCTCGACGCGTGCGCCGATGACCTTGCCGTCGGGCGACATCGAGAACCCGCGAAACGCGCCTGACCCGGTGGGCTCCTGCAAGGTCGTCTTGAGCTCGTACATCTGGCGAGCCGCAACGGGGGAATCCGCGGGCGCAGACGGTGCGCCGGAGCCACCACCGCAAGCGCCGAGGAAGGCGACACACGCCATCGTGATCAGCGATCGATTCATTCCACGCAATACGAAGGAGAGCTCCCGAGGCTCGGGAAGAAGATGGAGTCAAGTGGCTCGGGCGTCCAGCGGACCCCTTCACCGCGCACAGGCTCTCAGTAGGCGTCGGCTCGTGCGTCGAAGGTGAAGCGCGCTGACTGTACTTGCCCGTCCACGCTCGCCTGCAGGCGCACTTCGTAGCGGTCGCCCGGGCGCAGCGGCGACAGCGGCAGCACGAAGGCCTCGTTGATGCGCAGGATGGCCTGCGGGTCGCCGGCATGCGAGATCAGCCGCGCGGGCACCGACGCGCCGCTCGCGCGCGACCACAGCTCGAAGGACTGCACATCCAGCCACGTGCCGGCCGGCGAGCTCACGAAGATCGGAGTGCCGATCACGGCGTCGCCCAGATCGGGCGCGGGGTTGGGCGACTCGGTGGCCGGCACGAAGCGTGCGACCGCGGTCTGCGTGTCCTGGCAGGGATAGGTGCGAAGCCCTGCACGCCCCTGCAGCTTCTGGCCCGGCGGCACCTCGAACTCGAACACCACCCGATAGGCCGCGTCCGCGTTCGGGGCCACGACGCCGCTCGCATAGCTCACGCCCGCGTCGGCATAGCCGGTGAACATGTCGCGCGCGTGGTAGACGGTGGTCATGAGGCTGCGCGTGAGCTTGGCCGCGATGGTCGATGCCGGATAGGGCAGCGCGCGCGGCTGCGCGGCGAACACCACGCTCTCGGTGGAGAGGTAGTACTGGCCGAGGTAGTCCACCGCCGGCATGTAGCCGCGGTAGAGCACCCGGTCGATCGGGTTGATGCCGGTGAAGCCCGACTTGCCCGGGTCCTCCACGTGCCTGAACGAGGCGGCGGCCTCGAAGCCCTCGGCGAGGCGCTGCGCCCAGTAGTCGTTCGAGTCGCTCGAAGCGAGGTCCAGCGCAGAGTGCTGCGACAGCAGGCCGAAGCCGCAGCGCGCACGCTCGGCGTTGAGCGCATCGAATGCGGCGCGCTCGCCGGAGTCGGCGGCGTAGCGGCTGGGCGCCGCCTGCGTCTGCAGCGGCTGCTCGTGGCTTGAGCCGGCCGGGCCGGGCGTGGTCGTGAATGCGGCAGCGTTCGTCGCGGCCGACTGCGCCGCGCCGGTATCGGGGTCCGTGCCCCCGCCGCCGCAGCCTGCCAGCGCGAAGCACGCGCCGGCTGCCGCGGCCGCCAAGCCGCGAAAGCGATCTCCCATCCCTTGCGTCCAATATGTTTCTGACTTGTATCAAGCTTCCCATGGAGGCGGTCCCCGAGAACGGGGGAGATGGCGTGGAAAAGTCCCGCTCACGCGGCTGTTCCATCGCGCGGGCGCGCGATACCGTGACGGCATTCACTGGCAGGCGTCCTCGCGCGCGCGTTGTTCCGTCATTCATGCGTCCCTGGCTTCTTCCGCTTCGCAGCATCCGCACCCAGATCGCCGCCGCGATGACCGTGCTCGTCGTCGCACTCGCCGGCGGCCTCTCGCTCGCGCTGGCTGCGATGCTGTCCGACGACATCGAGCGCGAGGCCGGGATCGCGCTGCATACGCTGGCCTCGAACACCGCGACCGTCTTCGCCGACGGCATCTACCTGCGCATGCACGAGGTGCGCACCCTCGCGCAGTCACCCACGCTGTGGACGCAGGGCCTGGAGTCGGACCGGGTGAAGGCGGTGATCGAGCGGCTGCAGACGCTCACGCCGTACAGCGCCTGGATCGGCGTGGCCGACGAGCAGGGCGTGGTGCGCACCGCCACGTCGGGTCTGCTGCTCGGCGCGAGCGTGCGCGAGCGGCCCTGGTTCATCGAGGGCCTGCGTGGCCCGCACGTGGGCGATGTCCACCCTGCCAAGCTGCTGGCAACGCTGCTGCCGCAAACGAGCGAGGGCGAGCCGCGTCGCTTCATCGACTTCGCGGCGCCCATCCGGCGCGAGGGCCGCGTCGTCGGTGTGCTCGGCGTGCACGGAAGCTGGGAATGGACGCGCGAGGTGGTCGAGTCGCTGCTGCGCGAGCACGCCCTGGAGCGCGGCGTGGACGTCTTCGTCTTCGATCGCGCGGGCCAGCCGATCTATGCGCGTGCCGGCGAGCTCGCCGAGCTGCAGCGCGCGGGGCAGAAGCTGCCCTTTGCCGCCGCGGCGGCGTCCGAGCCCGGGCGCGTGGTGGCCTGGGTCGACGGGAGGCGCTACCTCACCGCAGTGGCGCCGGTCGTCCCGCACGGCGAAGCGACCGATCTCGGCTGGAGCGTGGTCGTGCGCGAGCCCGAGGACGTGGCCTATCGCGCGGCTCACGCCAGCGTGCGCCGCGTGCTGCTGCTCGGGCTCCTGGCCGCGGTGCTCGCCTGCGCGGCCGGCTGGCTCTTCGCCGGGCGCATCACGCATGCGCTCAAGCGCATCTCGCTGGCGGCCAGCGCCGTCGAGCGCGGCGAGCCCGGCGCGACGATCCCCGTGCTTGCCGGCAGCACCGAGGTGCACCGGCTCTCGCATGCGCTGGGCGCCATGACGCAGCGCCTCGTGCAGGCCAATGCCGAGCTCGAGCAGCGCGTGCGGGAACGCACGGCCGAGCTGGCGGCGGCGAACGCGGAGCTGGTCAAGCTCGCGAGCCACGACGCCCTCACCGGACTCCTGAACCGCCGGTCGCTTGCCGAGCGGCTGCCTCAGCTCGTCGCGGCGGCGCATCGCGGTGCGCAGCCGCTGGCGGTGCTGATGGTCGACATCGACCACTTCAAGCGAGTGAACGACGTCCACGGACACGCGGCCGGCGACCGCGTGCTGGCCACGGTGGCCGCGGAGTTGCGCGTGCGGCTTCGCGACGCCGACCTGCTCGCGCGCTACGGCGGCGAAGAGTTCGTGGCGCTACTGCCGGCCACCGACGAAGCGGGCGCCTGCGCGCTGGCGCTGGAGATCGTGCAGCGCGCGGCACGGGTGCAGGTCGAAGGCGTGGGCTCGGTGACGGTGAGCTGCGGCGTGTCGCTGGTGCAGCCGCTCGAGCGCGACGGCAACGAGGCGCTGCGACGCGCCGATCGCGCGCTCTACGCCGCCAAGGGCGCGGGCCGCAATCGAGCCTTCGTGCTGGTGGATCCGCAGCGCGCGCAGCCGCACGGCATTACGCCGCGCTAGCGCGCGGGCGGACCCTCACCCCTGCCCTCTCCCGCAAGCGGGAGAGGCAGCGAATTCAGGAGCCTCGTTCACCGTTCCCGTTGGAGGAAGCACTCTCTGGCGGGCGCGGGGAAAGTTGGCGCGCGTCCGCCGGGCCGCCCCAAGGCCCGCGCGCCATCCCCTCGGGGGATCGTCTTGCGTACTCGCAAGGCGAGGGGCCGTCATAG
>Ga0105248_10009480_pt1 | contig 10715 bp, 10 predicted proteins | sample KBSS34metaG_FD_81524 | JGI IMG/M metagenome (GOLD analysis project Ga0105248, IMG submission 81524) | Switchgrass rhizosphere microbial communities from Kellogg Biological Station, Michigan, USA - KBS S3-4 metaG | ecosystem: Host-associated > Plants > Roots > Rhizosphere > Soil | place... | reverse complement strand
GGGCTCATAACCCAAAGGTCGCGGGTTCAAATCCCGCCCCCGCAACCATCACAACTTGCAGCGAGAGGTCGCCCGTTTCTGGCGACCTTTTCGCATTTTGGGCCGCCCCCAGCATCACCGCCAGATTCCCTTTCAGCTCGATTTGCAGTTCGCACTGGTTCGGCGTCAGGACGATGGCGTCGATGAGACCTCGAAGCGCCTCAGAGGCTTCCGTGCGGGTTTCTGGATGCACCAGTGCCTGCCCCGGGGCGGTGACTTTTTGGCGGTACAGCCCGGCCATCTCAGGGTGCAGGAGCGGCGGTGGCGCGTCAGCGGCTTCGAGAGTTGCCTTCAGTTCCTCACTACCGGCTTAGCTAGGCTACGGTTGAGAACTGCCGAAAATGGGAACTGTTTCACTGCTATCTTGAAGGTTGCATCACGGAGCCCTCTATATGCTGATCGCAAAATCGGTACGATCGCGAACCGTGCTAGCGCTCGGCCTGGGACTGTGTTTGTGGGCGGCCTTCACCAGGGCGCAGCAGGGCGCTGAGACGTCGGTGGCGAGTCTAACGCAAGTGCTCGGGCGTCCGACGAATAATTCCATTACCACCAATGTTCTCGCCCCAGGCGATGTCGAAGCCTACGCCGAGTATGGCGTGAAGAACGGTGTCTATTCGCGGAAGACTCCGGTTGCGAAATCCGTGGCACGGACGCCGTTCGAATTGACGATGGACAAACTGGCGGCGAACACGCGTTACTATTACCGGCTGCGGTATCGTCAACCGGGTGCGCGGGAATACACGGCGGGAACCGAATACAGTTTCCAGACGCAGCGCCCTCCCGGTGCGACGTTCACATTCGACGTGCAAGCCGATTCGCACCCGGAGCGTGTCGCGAACATGTATAGCCCCGAACTGTATGCGCGGGCCATGATGGAGGTTCGGAAAGACCACCCCGATTTTTACGTCACTCTGGGCGACGATTTCAGCGTCGATGAACTCCGGACCGTGCTCACGCCAAATAAGGTCGATCAGGTCTACATCAACCAGAGGAGCTATCTTGGAATGGATGGAGCATCCGCGCCCATCTTCCTCGTCGCAGGAGGACACGAGCAAGGGGCGATGTACCTGTTGGATGGTACTCCCAATAACGCTGCGGTATGGGTGGGTAGAGCGCGAAACAAGTTCTATCCGCTGCCTGAACCGAATGCCTTTTATACGGGCGATCAGGACAAGGTGGAGTTTATTGGCTTGTTGCGAGATTACTACGCCTGGACGTGGGGCGACGCCCTCTTCATCACGCTGGATCCCTATTGGCATTCGAAACAGCCGGTAGACACCATGCTGGTCGAAGGAGGCAAAGGAAGTCTAGCGACCGCGGCGGGGGCCGCGACCGGCAGAATGGTCTCCACTGACATGTGGGAGGTCACGCATGGTGAGGCTCAGTACCGCTGGCTCAAAAAAACCCTCGAAGAGAGCAAAGCGAAATACAAGTTCGTGTTCGCGCACCACGTCTTAGGAACCAGCCGCGGCGCCGTTGAGATGGCGGATCGGTACGAATGGGGCGGCAGGAACGCCGATGGCGTGTGGGAGTTTGACAAGAAGAGACCAAACTGGGACCTTCCGATTCATCAATTGATGGCGACATATGGCGTCTCGATCTTTTTTCAGGGACACGACCACATTTTTGTGCGCCAGGAAAAAGACGGCGTCGTGTATCAGGAGACACCCAATCCCGCCAATCCTTTCTACGGTGAGACTACTGACCGGTTCCGCTCTGCCTACAAATCCGGAGATTATCGTCCTCCCTCGGGACACCTCCGCGTAACCGTTGGCCCGAGCATTACGAAGGTGGATTACATCCGGTCGTGGATGCCGAAAGACGAGACGCCCGAGCATCAGCAGGGCGAGGTTGCATTTTCATACACCGTCAAGCCAGGGAAATAGACGACCCAGCCCGCCGTAAAAGCGGCAGAACGCGGCCCCGCCATTCTTCGACATCCGTAGTCGCGCTGCCCAGCGATGCGGTCGATCGCGTTCCATCGAAGCGAAACAACTGGCCGATTCTCAATTCGGATACGGAAAGCTCTCCGAGCTGATCGATTCGGACTGGAACTTCGTGTCCTGCCGTACGGCGGGGGTATAGTCCAACGTGATGAGCGTGGCCATCACGGCTGAGGCCGACGGCGAGCGCACGCGTCTGGTCCCGGCTGGCACCTTCGATCTGGCGCACGCGTCAGCGGTGGTGCGGGCCGTGGAGCAGGCCGAGCGGGACCTGATCGCCAGCGGTGACGTCGACCTCCACTTGTCGGCGCTCGACCGCATCGACGGGTCGGGCGCCGTGCTGCTGGCGCGGCTGATCGATCGGCTCGAGGCGCGCGGGCTCCGCACGCGCGTCATCGAAGATCACAACCCCCACGCCTTCCGCCTGATCACGCTTTATCGCGAGCGACGGGTAGAGGCCCGGCCGCAGGCGACGCGGAAGATGGGCCTGCTCGCCCAGCTCGGGTTCGTGGCCGCTGCGGTGCCAGGCAAGATGGCCGGCGCGCTGGACTTCCTCGGTCATGCCGCCGCCGCGATTCCAAAGGCCCTGGTGTCCCGTCGCTCTGTCGATTGGTCATCGTTGCCGCGGCTGATGCAGGCGATCTGCGCGGACGCATGGCCGGTCACGAGCGCCGCGAACCTGCTCATCGGGATGATCATCGGATTTCTCGGCGTCTCGCAGCTCGGGCGGTTCGGCGCGGAGGTGTACGTTCCCGAGCTTGTCGTCGTCGCACAATTCCGTGAGCTTGGCCCTCTGGTCACCGCTCTTGTCCTGGCGGGCCGCTCGGGCGCGGGCCTGGCTTCGGAGCTGGCCACTATGCAGGTGTCGGAAGAAATCGACGCGCTCCGGTCGATGGGCTTCGACCCGGTGAGCTGGCTGGTCGTACCGCGCTGTCTTGCGCTCGTGGTCGCCGTGCCGCTGTTGACTTGGATTGGCGACGTGTTCGCCCTCAGTGGCGGGCTCCTCGCCACGATCGTCAGCACCGACATGACGCCACGCGCCTACGTGCTCGGCGCCGAGCTTCACATCACGGGTGCGAACTTCCTCAATGGGATGATCAAGACGCCCTTCCTCGGGCTGATCATCGGGCTCATTGCCTGCAGGCAGGGCCTGGCCGCGCGGGGAGGGGCAGCGGCCGTCGGGGCGCGCACCACCAGCGCCGTCGTGATGGCCATCTTCGGGGTGATCGCCATCAGCGCGCTCTTCACGCTGTTCTTCACGTTGCTGGGAATCTGAGGATGCCCGCGTCCCGGCCGCACATCGTCGTCGAGGACCTCAGCATCGGGTGGGGATCCCGCGTACTGATGGAGCACGTCAACTTCGAGGTCGAGCGCGGAACGACCCTGGCCATACTCGGCGGGTCTGGCAGCGGCAAGAGCACGCTGCTCCGATACCTGATCGGCCTGGAGCAGCCGATGGCCGGCCGCATCGACATCGACGGCGTCGGCGAGCCGCACGTCTACACCGGCGTACCCCCATTCGGCGTCCTCTTCCAGTCCGGCGCGCTCTTCAGCTCTCTGACGCTGGCCGAGAACCTCGCGCTCCCGCTGACGACCTGGACGAACGTCCGCGGCCCCCTCGTACAGGATTTCGTACAGGCGAAGCTGGATCTGGTCGGCCTCGGCGCGTTCTCCGGGCACTTTCCGGGTGAGATCTCGGGCGGTATGAAGAAGCGCGCGGGCATCGCGCGCGCGATGATGATCGAACCCGACCTCCTGTTCTTCGACGAACCCTCCGCCGGGCTCGATCCGATCAGTGCGGTCGAGCTCGATCACCTGATCGTCACGCTCAGCCGCGACCTCGGAATTACCATCGTCATCGTGACGCACGAGCTGCCGAGCATCTTCCTGGTTGCGGACAACTGCATTGTGCTCGACAAGGAGACCAAAGGAATCGTCGCGCGAGGTGATCCGCAGCGGCTGCGGGACGAATCGGCGATCCCGTTCGTACACAACTTCTTCACGCGGTCCTCGCCGAGCGCGCCAGGGGCCAGGGAAGGATGAAGTGATGGCAGTCGAGAAGAGCTACGCGCGCCTCGGGTTGTTCCTCGTCATCGCGATCGTCATGATCCTCGCGACAGGGCTGCTCTTCATCCAGCGGATGCGGAGCCGCGGGGTCATCGAACTCGTCACCTATACGCAGGAGAACGTCGCCGGTCTCGATATCTCGAGCCCGGTGCGCTACCGCGGGGTCGCGGTGGGTCGGGTGTCGAACCTGCAGGTGGAGCCGGGCGGCCGCACGATTGAGATCGATTTCGAGCTGTTCACCGATCGTCTCACCACCGTCGGCGCCAATGTCACCAACCTCCGGGAGCTGGCCCGGGCGGGCGTGTTCGAGCGGCTCCGCGCTCAAGTGGTGGGCAACCCCGTGACCGGCGACGCCTACCTCTTTCTCGACATGCCGGAGAACCCTCCTCCGCCCATGACGCTCGGCTTCACGCCAAGTCGGCCATACATCCCGTCGATGCCGACCCCCCTCGCGGAGCTACGCGACCGGTTGCCCGAAGTGCTGGAGCGCGTCGAGTCGACGCTCCAGGTCCTTCGGGAGATCATCGGCCGGATACCCGACAGCCTCGACCGGGCCGACCGGTTCTTTACCAACGTCGAACGCATCGTCGGCGAGAGCGATCTGCCGGGCCTCAGCACCGACTCGCGGAAGTTCTTCTCGACGACCACCGGACAGATCGAGGCAATCGCCTCGAATCTGGACGGACTGGTCGGCACCGAGGGCACGCTGTCGAAGTTCGCCGACGATGCGCGCGCCGCCATGGAGGCGGCAGACCTGCCCGCCTCCGGCCGTGCCACGCGCGAGGCCATGGACCAGGCCAGCCTGGCGGCAGCGGACCTGCGGCGCTGGCTGCCCGCGATGCGCGAATCGCTCGAGCAGCTGCGTGAGCTCGCGCGCCAGCTGCAGGAACAGCCGGAGTCGGTGGTTCACGGCATCCGGCAGGCAGGAGCGAAGGCGAAATGAGCCGGCGCTCGCGATACGCAATGCTCGTCGTGCTGGCCGTTGGCTGCGTGGGCGGGGCCTGCCGTGTTCGGATTGAACGCCCGGATACCGTTCCCATCCGCATGATCGAGCCACAACTGGTCGAGCCGGGCGGGGTGACCGCCGATGCCCCGAACGCCACGAGCATCCGCCTGCTCGAGACGCAGGGCCGGGGACACATCGGCCGTCGGGTCCTGCACCAGCAGCCGGGCGGCGAAGTGTCCGAGGATCCGGTCTGGGTCTGGGCATCCGCACCCGATCGCTACCTGGATTCGGCGGTGCGATATGCCATCGCGTCGAATCCCGATATTCGCCTCGTCGACCTCGGCAGCGCGCCGTCGCTGGCCGTCACGTTGGTTGTCTGGCAGATCGAGGTGGCGCCGAGCCCACGGCTGGTCGGAGCTGTCGAGGTTCAGCTGACGACCGCGGACCGGGCAGTCCGTTCGGAGATCATCCGCGCGGAGGAACCGATCGCGGCCGACCTGCCCGGCGACCTGGCCGCGGCCGCCGGCCGACTATTGGGGCGCCTCGCCAACGACTGCCTCTCGCGCGTCATCCACCAGGGCTCGTGACGCCGACTCTGTGGCCCCGACCTCGTCTCCGCTCGGGTGCGCGACCACGAGATTGCGTAGGCGCCGTCTCGCGCCGGCAGGTCGAGGGTTGTGACGTCTCGCTGCAAATCCCTGGTCGACTGGGCTCGACCGTCGTGCCCAGAACTCGATGACGCGCTCGAGAATCTCATCGAGATGCACCTTCGGCGCGTATCCAACCAGCCTTTGCAGCTTGCTGATGTCCGGCACCCGCCGAGACATGTCTTCGAAGCTGGGCCCGAACACTTCGTGATGAGACACGAAATGTATCGGCGAGGAACTTCCGGTCATCGTCCTGACGTTTTCCGCCAGTTCTCGAATGCTGACCTCGGCGCCGTTGCCGATGTTGAACACTTCACCAACGCTTCGCGGCTCCTTCACAAGCGCGAGCAGCGCCGACACGACGTCGCCCACCCACGTGAAGCTGCGCGTCTGCGAACCGTCGCCGTGCACGATGAGCGGCTGGCCGGCAAGCGCCTGGCGGACGAAGTTCGGGATCACCATGCCGTACCGGTCGCTCTGCCTGGGACCGACCGTGTTGAAGAAGCGAACGACAATGACGGGCAGCTGACGTTCCTTCCAGTACGCGAGGGCGAGGAACTCGTCGATCAGCTTGCTGGCCGCATACCCCCACCGGGTCTTTGTCGGCTGTCCCAGGACGAGATCGGCGTCTTCGCGGAACGGAAACACGGCGCCCTTGCCATAGACCTCCGACGTCGAGGCGACGACCACCAGCTTGCGTTGTTTCGCCGCCTGGCGAAGGACCGTTTCAGTGCCGTGCACGTTGGTTTCGATCGTATGGACTGGAGCGCTCACGACGAGCCGCACGCCCACCGCGGCTGCGAGATGAAACGCCATGTCGGCCGTGTCCATCAGCTCGGCGACCAGCCCTTCGTTCGTCACCGAACCGATGGTGAAGCTGAATCGAGGGTTCGGCAGCAGATGGGCGATGTTGTCGACGCTGCCGGTGGACAGATCGTCCAGAACCATCACCTCGTGCCCCTGGGTGAGCAGGGCTTCGGAGAGGTGCGATCCGATGAATCCCGCGCCGCCGGTGATGAGTGCACGCATGATAGACAGAGCTCCCTGGTCTTCGAAACAGAAATACGGGGCTAGAAACGACGGATGAGCGTCACGCTCGCGCCGTACCCGCGGAATGCGCCGGTTCCCAGCCGCTGATTGAGCGTTTCGCCGCCGCTGAGTCTCAGGACCCATGCGTTGTAGATTCCGAAAGTGGCCTCGCCCGTCGCGTTCCCGCCAAGCCGGAAGCTGGGGCTGAAATCGTCGCGCTGCGCTCCCACCGAGAGCGATAGCCCGAGACCGATGCTCTCGCTTGCTTTCCAATATGGATAGGCGGCGCCTGCGTAGTACTCGTACCGATTGGGGTCGTAGTACCCGTTGTTGAAGTTCGTGGTCGTGTGCAGTCGGGATACCAACCCGCCAAGATCCAGGTTCAGACGCTCCGTGCGCGCCACGCTGCGGCGCGGAGAGATCGTCAGTTCCCAACGCTGATTGCCATCTGACAGCGTCTGGTACAGCGCGTCGACGACGACCTGCGAGCTGAACGTCGGCGACCAGTCAAGCTGCGCGCGGTGACTCAGCTGCCGCAGCCCGAGCCCGATCGTCCGAGGCGACACCACGAAGTAGCCGGAGTTGCGTTCGACGGAGAGTTTCACGCGGTCGACGGCCGTGAGGTCGGCGCCGATCGCATACGCGGTCAGGTCGCCGGCCATCGTCCGCTCCTGGCCGAGGCGGCCGCGGACGTTGATCAGGCGGAGCTGCTGCGCCGCAGTGACCCAGACTTCCTCGTGCTTCGCATCCGGACGTCCGTCTGCCTGCGCGAGATCGCTTCCCGCGGGAGCGGTGAGCATCTCGTGCGCGTATCCCGCGGTGACTGTCGTTCCGGTTGACCACTGCACGATGGCGTGCGGCGCAACCCGCTGCATCTGGAGGCCGCTCGAATCGCCGTACACGCTCACGCCGGGATCGGCGGCCGAGGCGAGGACGCGACGGACGGCACGCTCGGCGGCCTGTGTGTCGCGGGCGTTCGGCTGCAGATGGCGAAGCGTCTCGAGCGCGTCGTGGGCTTCGCGCGCACGGCGCTGCATGGTCAGCGCGATCGTGCGAGTCAGGTTCAGGTCGTAATCGTCCGGGTGCTGGCGCAGCATCGGCTCGAGCGTATCGAGCGCCTTGCCGGGGCGGCCGGCGCGGGCGAGGATGGCGGCGACTTCGCGCGAGTATGCCTCGTCTCCTGCGAACCGGGTGCGGTATTTCTCGAGGGTGTCGAGGGCGGCACTGTAGTTCCCGCGCCACGCTTCGGTCCTGGCCAGCTCGATCCAGATCGCGGAGGTGCCGGACTCGACGCGGAGATAACGACCGTAGGCGTCGACGGCGGCGTCGGTTCGTCCGGCCCAGGCGCTGACTCGAGCGAGGCTGAGGAGCGCGTCGTGATCGCCTGGCTGCAAGGCGCACAGGCGGCGATAGGAGTCTTGCGCGCGATCGTAGTCTGCGACCCACGTGGCCAGCGTCCCTCGCGCGCTAAGAAAGTCGACCGAATCGGGCGACAGCGCCAGCGCGCGCTCGATCGCGTCCAGGGCCGGCAGCGGCTGCTGCAGGACCGCGTACGCCTGCGAGAGCCGCTGATGGAGCATGGCGTCCTGCGGCGTCTCCTGAATCGCACGCTGCAATGCGGAGGCGCTTCCTTCGACGTCGCCCAGGCGCGCCTCGATGTCCGCGACGCGAACCCAGAGCTTCGCGTCGTGTGGTTCACGATCCAGAGCGTTCGTGTAGATGTCGCGCGCCTGGGTCCATTCCCCGGCCGCTTCGGCCGCGATGCCGGCGGCAGGCACAGGCGACTGGGCGAAACTGGGCGTCGTGTGCAAGACCAACAGGACGGGAATAAGGATTCGTTTCTTCATTTGCGCCACCTGCGGTTCTTGGTCACCCACAGGTCGGAGGCGAATCGCGCGATCGTGACGAATTCGGTGACCAGAAGCGCGTATCGGATGGGCGTGACCGCGATGCTTTTGACGAGGTACTCGAGCCGCTGCCCCTTCATGGCGATCATCAGCGCGGCGGTGGTGAGCAGCGTTTCGGCGCACACGGTGATCAGCAGGCCCTCCCAGTTTCCGAGGAGCGCCATGGCGAGGAGCACGGCAGGAAACCCGATCTTTTCCACCGCGGAGGACATCAGGGCCCATCCGGCCGGGCGGCCGTAGCGGAGTGTGTGCGCGTTTCCGAACGCCTGGCGATACGGCTCCTGAATCCGCCGGCGCTCGCTCGAAGGTCGTTGCCGTGATGACAACGCGGCCTCTGCCCGCGGTCTCCAGGTGGCCGGGAGGGCGGTCACGATCGCGGTCGCCACCGAGAGGAGTGGTTGCGGTGAGGTGCCGCTCATGCCGGCAAAGGCGACCGATCCCATGGGCACCGTCATGGGGACAGACACGGGACGGCCGCCGTCCCTTCCGTTGCCCTGGCGCCGGCGCTTCCGCCGCTTGAGCGCCTTGAGCGGGCTCTTCAGCAGCGCGTCGAAATAATACGAGGACTGAAGGAATGCAGACGACCAGAGATAGACCTGCCTGGGCAGCCGCTGCACCTCGGGTTCCACCGTGCGCGCACACACGTCGGGGACGTGAATGTTCCGATAGCCTTCGTTGACCATCGCGAGCCCGATGAAGATGTCCTCCGAGTTCGTGAGGTCGTCGCCGAGGGTGGGTTCCACCTCGTCGAAGAGTGCCTTGAGATATTCGCGACGGTACGCCACCGCGCAGCCGACCGGGTTGCACAGCGTTCCGAACACCGCCATCTGTCCGCGATAAACGATGCGCTGGAGAAAGAGGTAGATCACCTCGCGATACGTGTTGGTGAGCGCCGAGGCCACTCTGCGCAGCCACCCTTTCGCTGCGGCTGGTTGAAATGACGGGAATGCGTCGGCGAATGCCACGACCTCGGCCGATTCGTCGGCGGCGCGGCGGTCGCGCTGCCGCAGCGGCCGCACGGTTCCGCACGCGCTCGCGATGCCGGTGGCCTGGTAGAGGTCGTGGACCGTTCGCTCGATGTAATCGTTCGATTCGAGCACCGTATCGGCGTCGAGGATGAACTGGACATCCGAGTCGAGCCGGCGTGTCTGCTCTTTGATCGTCGGCGTCTTGCCGATCGACTGGCGACGCTGAACGACGGTGAGCTCGACGCCGTGAAAATCGCAGAACGCTCTGGCGCGCTCCGCCGTCGCGTCAGCGCTGCCATCGTCGACGAGGACGAGTCGCCGCGGCCGAAGCGTCTGGCGCATGACCGACGCGAGACACCGGACGACGTTGTGTTCCTCGTTGAACGCCGGGATGACGACGTCTACTGTGGCGTCGCGCCAGTCCTGGTGCGGCGTCGGACGAGTCGTATGGGGACCGCGCATCAAACCGATGACGCTGAGCAATGTGTTGGGACTGAAGACGAAATGCGGTAATTGCGCCACGTGTGCTTGACTGCCTCGGCACCGCATTGAGCAACGGCGAAGCCGACACACATCGACAGGTTGGCGTTGGCCGGAACCGCATGGCGGCTGGATAGTTAGCGTGGGATACGCCGTGTGTGAGGACGTCGACTCCGAAGGCCGAACGGCTACGCAGGAGCAGACGTTTTGCTGGAGCCATACTTTTGGTGTCGCTGGAAGTCAATGAAGTCCTTCCGTGACCCTCTGCGTCAGTCAGCTGCGCCGCCGCGCTGACGAACGCGATCCACACCTTCTTCATGCGCTTTGCGATCGACGTCGCGTTCGTCGCCAGAGTCGGGCGCGTCCTCAAGGTCCGGCGCGCGATGCGGCCGTGGCGCATGGCGGCGGCGTGGCGCGCGTTTGCGGTGGTGGAGATGGCCGCCGGCGCGCTCGATCGCGCGGAGGATCAGGCGGGCGCCGTCGTTCGCGTCGACGCGATCTGAAAAAGACTGGCTCCGGCCAATCTATATGGCCAGGGCCAAACGAAATCCCTGGCGCCACTGGATCCTCGGCCCGCCCTCGAGCTGCATCAAGTCACGGAATACCTTGAAATGACAGCAAGTCATATCGTGTCGTCTCGACGGCACCGAGCTTGCTCAATGACCGGGTCATGGAAGCTCGAAGCGGCG
>Ga0105248_10009479_pt1 | contig 10715 bp, 9 predicted proteins | sample KBSS34metaG_FD_81524 | JGI IMG/M metagenome (GOLD analysis project Ga0105248, IMG submission 81524) | Switchgrass rhizosphere microbial communities from Kellogg Biological Station, Michigan, USA - KBS S3-4 metaG | ecosystem: Host-associated > Plants > Roots > Rhizosphere > Soil | place... | reverse complement strand
GCCGATGCCAGCCGACAAACCGCACGGTCCCAATGTCGCGCAAGCCGCGATCGCGGTGCCGCCCCTGGCCGTCGCCGGCAAGGAACCGGCGCAATGGCTGAAAGCGGAGCCTGGCCTTGTTTGGCGCACATCAGGTATCGGCCAGGACATCGTCTTCAAGCCCTTCTACCGGAGCCAGGAGCGCTACGCGGTCTATTGGAAAACGGTTTGACGGGCGGGGAGCGGCCGGTAAGGTCACGGGCTTTGCGCCATAAGGACTGCCCGCACCAGGTCGGCGAGGCTGGAAGCGTCCATCTTGAGCATGATATGGGCCCGGTGGATTTCGACCGTACGGGGCGAGATGCCCAGTTCATGAGCGACGATCTTGTTCGGTTGGCCTTGGACCAGCTTGTCCAGAACGGTGCGCTCCCGCGGGCTCAAATGGGTCAGCAATTTCTTGGCGGTACGGGTTTCTTCTTTCTTCGAACGGTTTTTTGATCCCAGTTCCAGGGCGCGCCGCACGCTTTCCATCAACAATGCGCTATCGAAGGGCTTTTCCAGAAAATCGACCGCGCCGGCTTTCATGGCCCCCACCGCCAGGGGAATGTCGGCATGGCCGGTCATGACGATCACCGCAAGGGGTATCTGACGGCGGACGATCTCTTCTTGCAGCTCCAACCCGCTCATGCCCGGCATGCGGACGTCGACGATCAAGCAGCCGCGCTTGAGAGCAGTATCGGAAAGGAAGGCCTCTGCGGAATTGAACCCGCGGACCTTCAGGCCCGACGTCTCCAAAAGTATCCGCAACGAATCACGGATGCCCATATCGTCGTCCACGACGAAAACACATTCATTGCTCATGGCGCATCCGGCAGGGGCACACAACACGGCGTCTCAATTGCGAAGCCTGACCAAGGATCCCATGTCCCCTGAGCTGCAATGTAAGAGAAAACCCGCTGGGATATTAACGCAGCGGGGCGTGGCGGTCTGTATGATCTGCAGTTTCTCCCCAGCATTGACGCATATTGCGCGGCCCAGGCGGATTCGCGCCGAGACCGACCCTGCCTAGTGGAGTATCTCGCCCCGGCTCCTCAGCAGGGCCCGAACTTGCTCCATCAGCTGCGTATGGTCCGCGGAACTTATCGAGGCCATCTTCCGCGCCACATAGTTTTCGATATTCGGCCAGTCGTCTCCGTGCAGAGCGGCGGCTTCGCGATACCACTCCTCAATTTTTTCTAGCATGTGCAACTCCTGCATTGTTGCTCCGAAATGGACAACAGTTGCGCTCAACGTCCGCTACCGCAGCAAGGTATTATTGGCCACTCTCCATTTACCAATGGTGGAGATGAATATGGCTGAGCAAAAAAACACATTGGAATCTGGCCACAATGCCTTCCGCGTCGAAGTCGTGACCACTCCGCAGCAATTTTTACACGTCATGGGCGTGCGCGCCATTTGCTACACGGAGGACACGCAATTCCCGATGGATCAAGCCATCGACGGCAATGATTATCAGTGCACCCATGTCATCGCATATCTTGGAGACGAGCCGATCGGAGCCGGCCGCATCCGGTGGTTCAAGGACTTCGCGAAAATCGAACGCACGGCGTTCCGGCCCCGTTTCCGTGAAATGAGTTATCTCAAAATCTACGCCAACTTCGTTTTCAGTCACATCGCAAAAAAGGGATATGCGCGTGCCATCACCCATGCCAGCCCGAAATATGCCAGGCTCTGGCGGATAATTCTCGGCATGAAATTGGTTAACAAACCCGCCGCGACGTATTTCGGAGAGGAATATGTGGAACTGGTGAAGGAGCTGGAAGTCCCGCAGGACGCCATCACAAGCGATAGCAGCGTCGAATTGCTGTTCCGCACCGAGGGGACGTGGGAGAGAACTGGCCGCTACGAAACGGTTCGCTGATGCCCGCGGCCAATCTGCCCAAGGTCGTCGATGTGGCCTATATCGCGGATACGCTGACTCTCGAAGCCGAGGTGTTTCGAGGTTTGCTGCGCGCCGGTTGCCTGACGCCGGTCCAGGCAAGCAAACTGGCCGAAGAGCTTGGGCGTTTTTGCCTGGAAGCTGCGGCGGTCGTGAAGTGCGAGGCCGATGCAGGCTTCCCTAGCGAAGCAGGGACGACCCGATCGAAATGTGACGAAGGGTTTGAGAGATTACCTGCTGAGGCGTTGTTTTGGGATTGAACTCGCGGGAAAAGAGCGGGTTCTCCGGACTGAACACTTCGCAAAGCCAGTCAAAGACCAACCGTACCGGACGGGACTTCAGCCTGTCGGTCTGGGCGTGGATGAAGATGGGCAATTTCACATGAATGCCTAGGCCGATCGGGACGAATGCAGGGTCGGCCAATACGAAATTCCCCAAAAGGCCGATGCCCAGTCCCGCCTTGACCATCAGGCCATAGGAGATCGGGTTGTCGCAGCGATGCGCCGTGATACCGCGTGCAACCGCGTCGCGCCACGGCGCATAGGTGTCTGTCTGGGACGCATAGTAGTCGGCATCAATGAAACGGTGCGATTCCAGCGCGTCCCAGGTCGGAATTCCATTCTTGGCCAGATAGGGCTGCCCTGCCACCCCGATCAAATGCAGGAAGCCCACGGCGCGCGATGTCAAGTCGGCATCGCGCAACGACCCAAAACCGACCATGACGTCGCATTGGTTCTCACGGAAGTCGAGCAGGTCGACGGGATTGCGCAGATGCGTGCGTATCTTGGGATAGCGCTGACTGAATTCCACCGCGCTCGGCACGATGAAAAAGCCCGTCATCGCTTCGGTGGCGGTAATTCTCACACTGCCTTCAGCCTCCCGCGATTCCGCCCGAAGGTCGTTCGACATGGAGAACAATATCTGATCGAGAGACAGAAGCTTATCCGCGAGCTCCTTGCCTTTTTCCGTCAGCTGTACCCCGCTCTTGGAAGAAACCAGCAGCACCGCCCCGAGCTGGTCCTGCAGCCGAAGAATATCGCGACTGATGGTTTGCCGGCTTATGTGCAGCTCCTCGCCAGCCCGGTTGAAGGATTTCGCCTTGGCGACGGCAAGAAAGACCCGAAGCTCCGCCCAGAAGGGACCGCTCAAGACGCGGGGGTCGTCAAGTGGCGATCGACTGATCTTTTTCTGGCTTTGATCGAGAATCCGATTCACCGGCGCCCCCGTAACAACTCGGTTGCAATGAACACTGTCTCTAGCACGGGGTCATCCATGTGCGGTTCTTGAATCGGTGTTTACACCGTATTTTGCGACGATCTTCCGCCTATCTATCTTCATATTGGGTCGCAGCAGGCCATTCTCGATCGAAAACGCCTCCGGGGCAAAGACCACGTTCATGAACCGTGCCGCGCTCTGCATGGCCGCCAAATCGGACACGCGCTTTCGAACCCGCTGCATTGCACCAATGTCCTGAATATTGTTCAAGCTCACTATACAGCTAAGATGTGGTCCGTGTCCCATGAAGACCACCGAATTGGCGACGTCGGGACAGCTATTGAGTTCGCGTTCAATGACTTCCGGATGTATTTTTTCCCCTGAAGGCATTGCTATGACCTCTCTCTTGCGGCCCCAGATTATGAGCCGGCCCCTGGTATCCATCTGCCCCAAGTCGCCGGTTGCTATGGTTTGGGGCCCGACAAAGGTGCGTTCGTTCTCGCCTTCGACGCATTGAAAATAGCGAAGCGTGACGGGATGTGTGCGGTGGACGAAAATCTCGCCGTCCTCGCCAAAGCTGAAATCGACGTCGCGGACCGGCGCGCCGACCGATCTATGATCAGTTTGGTCGCTCCGTTTGAAGGTCATCACGCCAGCCTCTACCATACCATAGGCCTCTGACAGTGGTATCTGCATTCTATCGAACAAGCGCAGGACATTGGGCCGAATCGGCGCCATGCCGGTGATCAGCATTCTAGTGCGGCACCCGAATTTCTCGTGAAAGTCCTTGAAGAAGCGGCGTCCCAAAGAGCGTCTCATCCTGATGGAAGGAATGACGGATACAAGCGTTCCCAGAATGTCCTGCCACCATCTCTTCCAGCGCGGCTTGTTCAGATGCTCAGCATGGAACATCTGATAGAAGACGGGGGGCGCTAGCAGGATTGTCGGATGCAATGTCTCTATAGCGCTGAACAACCGCGTGAAATCGGTCAGGGCGACATCGAAATCGTACCAGATCGCGCCAAAGCACAAATATCGCTGCTGGAAATTGGACAGTGGCAGAAAAAGCAAAAAACAGTCGCCGCGAGACAGTCCCACCGCATCCATGATGGGCGGCAGCGTGGCCATCACGCCCTTCCTGCTTATCACCAACCCCTTCAAGCCGCCGGACGAGCCCGACGAGAATACCCAGCTCAGCTGGTCCTGTTCATCGCCGAAAAGGAGGGTGTTTGTGCGCGGTAAAACCCGGACCTCGTCATTCTCGCCATCGATGAAGCCGACATGCGGCGGCCGCTTTGGGAAGAATTTTGCATTGGCTTTGGCGGTAAGAAACAGTTCGATGTCATACCGCTCCAGCAAACCTTCGGAAATCTCATTGCGAAAGTCTTCCGTAAATGGAATCGAGACCGCGCCCATGTCGATCAGCGCCAGATCATAGACCAGCCAGCGCCATGAGTTTGGGGCATAGAGGCCGACGCGCGTCCCGGCTGAAACGCCCCACCGCGCGAGGGTACGGCGGGCCTCCTGGACGTCCTGGTGCAATGTCGAATAGCTGCGCCCGACACGCGCGCCGTTTTCGAGCCACCAAAGAGACCCGTTTTTGTAGCGCATGGATTCAATGAGTTTTTGAAAGTCCATGCCATCATCCATTTGGTCCATCGGCGTTCATTATTCGCGAGACCAGGTGGATAGGGATGCTCGACTTTGGACAGGCATTGGGCCCAGATGCAGCTACCGGTGTGGCCATCCTGGGGCGCCGGCAGGCTTGCCGATCCCATATTGCCCTCAGGCAACCGGAAGCGTGAAACAGAACACGGCCCCGCCGCCGGGGGCAGAATCGGCCCGGATCTCTCCACCATGATCCTGGATGATGCGCTTGCATATCGACAGCCCGACGCCCATTCCGTCTTGCTTGGTGGAGGCGAAAGGCTGGAAAAGCCGGTCCCGCACTTGCGGAGAAATCCCTGGCCCGCAATCGCGCAGTTGAAACAGGGCCATATTGTTCGGTCCGCGGGCGACCGATAGCCACAACTCCTGGCGGGCGGTATTCGCCATTGCTTCAATCGCATTGCGCATCAAGTTCACGAGCACCTGCTGTATCTGGATACGGTCGACGAGAAGTTTTGGCAGGTCCCTCTCAATGTCGGTATGGAGTGTGCACCGGTTATTCACGGTGCCAAGCAGCGCCACCGCATCCGCCACAAGGGTGGCGGGCGACTCCGCCTCCCGCTCGTCGGCCCGCTTCTCGATGAATTTGCGCAGGCGCTGGAGGATGCCGCTCGCCCTCACGAGCTGGTCGTCCACCTTCTGTGCGAGATCCGATTGCGGTCCGGCGTCCGATGCCGCAAAGCCGCGCTTGAGAACGGTGAGATAATTCTTCGCGGCAGCCAGGGGCTGGTTTATTTCGTGTGCCAGCATGGAAGCGGTCTCGCCCATCAGGCTCAGGCGTTGGGAATGCTCGAGCTGCAGCTGGAGTTCGCGGTCTCGCAACCTGTTCCGCTCCCGGATCAGAACGTACAATCCCGCGGCGCCGACCACCGGCGCTGTCAGGGCCAGCAAAAAGGCGAGGGTGGTGAGAAAGGCCGCATGCGCCCCGGCCTCGGATTGCCGCTCCCGCAAAAGCCCCTGCTCGATGGACCGGAACGCACCGAATTCGGCGTTGATGTTGCGCATGGGGCGATTGAGGACATCGCCCGCTAGGTCATTGCGCAACAGCTGTATGGGAACGGCGTTCATATTCATATCGGTGAAACGGGTCCATCGCGCGATCCGTTCTTCGACTTTGGGCCGCAGGAGCGACAAACGCCGCGCCTGCGCCGGGTTATCCGCGATCAGGTCGCCGAGCTTGGCCAGCCGCGTCTCCGTATCCGCTTTGAGGGGCGGCCAGTCGTCAACATGCCGCCTGTCATTGCTCAAGGCATAGGCGCGGATCTTGGATTCCATGCGCATCAAATTCAGCTGGATACCCGCAACCTGCAGCAGCACGTCATCGGTGTGCTGTATCCAGGCGAACCGCGACCGCTGGGTTGCCTGATTCGCGCTGATCAGGACGCCCATCGCAAAGAGGAGGAGAGCCGAGAGCCCGAGCGCTGCAATGGCGGCGGCCAAGCGCGGCGAAAGATATCCGGAACGCGCACGCGTCTTTTTTTGACTTGCCGTCAAATGCTGGACGGCTGCGACGTCGGCCATCCAAGCTTCCGTCTGTTGGGCATCGGGCTGTATTTCGCGGCTAAACAACGCCTAACAGTAGCATCGCCTCGTTGCCCGCCCAACGGGGTGCACGGAGCGTTAGCGTACAAAGGTACGCTCCCGGCATGGGTGCTAGCGGCCAGGTGAACGGCCAGCGCCGGATTTTGTTGAAGAAATTCATCCCGATGGGGGCCGTTTCCGTTCTGCGGGCGCTTTCGGTCAATCTCAGCAGCCCATGAAACAGCGCGCGGCGAAAGCGTACCGCCGCCGGCCAGCCACGACGAATAAGCAGAACCCTTGCGGTCGCTGGGCTCGCGCTTGGCTTTCATCGGCGCGCGGCCGGGCGGCCGCACATCACTATCAGCCCCCACTTTGATCTGACGGATGAGGTGCGGCACCGATATCGATCAGGTTTACATGCGCCGCCCGTGGTGGCGGTGTTTCATCTTCTGACGCAAAGCGGCCAGAGGCGCCAGCAGGGCTCTCGCTGTTATCGTTATCCGATAGATACTTAGCTGGAGGCCACACCCGGCTTTTCGATCGCAATTCGCGCCTTTGGGCTCGAAATATGCGGGCCTCCATCCATTCGTATATTGTCATACAAATGATTTGACACCTCTCCCAAGACATGCGTAGCTTGTGACATCTGGTATCGATATCTCATATCAGAGGAATGATACGAGCGCCGGAAGTCGAACCGGCCAGTATTGAGGAAACGAGAGGGAGCGGCATCGTGCGAGCCATCGCACGATCTTGGGCATGTCTGAATGCCCGCAGCGCCAGCTCGAAGTATCGGTCGGTTCCTTGAAGGGGCCGTTAAACAAATACAGGTCCGCTCCGCCGAGCGGTTGCCGAGTTTTTGCATCGATTATCAGAGGGGAGATTTTCATGAGACAGGCAGATCGGACCGGTATGCGGGCGACCCATAAGAAGACGTTGGTTGCGGGTGCGTCAGTCATTGCATTGACGGTTGGCTTGAGCGCTGCCGCGACCGGCGCGCAGGCCCAGGACAATAGCGCGTCGTCAGCGGGCACTGAGGCGGTTGTTGTGACTGGCCTCAAGGACAGCCTGCTGTCGGCGATGGATTTCAAGCGCAAGACGGTTGAAGTGGTGGACTCCATCGTCGCAGAAGACATCGGGAAATTGTCGGATTCCAATGTCTCCGAAACGATGACCCGAATTCCCGGCGTTCAGGGTTATCGCTATGGCGGCGAGGGTGCCTCACCCGTCGGGACCGGCAGCGGACTGACGATCCGGGGCCTTTCAGGGCAGACGGCCTCTCGCGTGGATGGACGCGCCTATTTCACCGCGGGCCAGCGCGAATTCAATATCGAGGGCGCCGTTCCCGGCATGGTCGCAGGCATCGACGTCTACAAGAATCCCTCTTCGGACCATATCGAAGGCGGCATCGGCGGACTGGTGAATATCCGCACCCGCAAGCCGCTGGATTTCAAGGACACCACCTTCAGCGCCGGCATCACCACCCGCTATAACGAGCTGGTGCAGACCGTCGAGCCCGATTACTTCGCCATGCTTGCGGATCGCTGGAGCATGGGCCATCTGGGCGAGATGGGGCTTGCCGTCTCGGCAAATTACCAGCTCAGCCACAACCGGTCCGACAACAACCCCTCGGGTGGGGGCGCCAATATCGTCAATCCGATCGCTTCGACCGATGCCGTGAATTACACGGCGGCGAACGGTTGCAATATGGCCTACCTCGGCGCGGCGAATACCACCTGCCTGCAGAATCTCTCCACGACCCAGGCGCTGGCGCTGACGGCGGCACAGCGGGCAAATCTCGTCAGCCTGGCGGCGGTCAAGACGCCGGTGAACGAGGAAGACATCATGCGGACGCGCATCGGATTCGATGGCGCGTTCCAATGGCAGTTGACGCCCGATCTTCAAGTCTATGCCGACACCACCTTCGCTTATTACCAGTATCACCAAAACTATCGGTTCATGAATATCGCCGATACCCAGACGGTGCAGAGCCTGACGACGACGCCCTACAATCTGGGAACGGGTCTTGCCTCGCGCGATCCGGCGGATGTGCTGCTGTCCGGCCAACGCTTTAAATCCGGCACCTTTATCGGCGATACCGCCTCGACCATCGGCGGCGACGAGCATCGCCCCTATCAAACTCTGATCGGCGCGGCGGGCTTCAAATGGAGCGCGACCGATAAACTCGATGTCAAGCTCGATCTCTCCTATGTGACGTCCGACCAGAGCCAGGATAATCGCGCCGTGACCATGAACTCGGCCGCCGGTCTGACTTGGAATGTGGGGCGCGACATGACGACCTCGCCGCATGGGATCAGCTTTGCCGGGGCCGACCTGAGCGACCCGAGGAGCTGGGTTCTGAACAACTACACCAACGGGACGAATCAGGTTTGGCACGATGACGGCGAAGCGATCCAGCTCGATCTGGATTACAAGATCGACGCGCCGTTCTTCAATTTGATCAAGTTCGGCGGCCGCTATGCCTCACAAAATGAAAATTATCACAATTACAGCTTCACGGCGGCGAGAAACCTGACGACCGACGGGCTGGCACTGGCCGCCAACCAGTCCAACGGCATCTCTGCCGCATCGTCCACGGTTCAGGACCTGATGCAGGGCTCGCCGACCAACTGGATGGGCGGCGAGGCCGGCTATAGCGGTGGGTTCCTGGTCTATTCCCCGGATGCACTGTTGCACGACAATGTCCGCAATCGCTTTCCCCTGGCGAGCATCCCTTCGGCCAATTCCTTGCCGGAACAGATTGCCGCTCGCCGTTTTGCCCGCGAGCAGACCTTGGCGGGCTATGTCGTCGGCGAATTCACTGCCTTTGACAATGTGGTCGAAGGCAATGTCGGCGTCCGCGTCGTTGGCGCCTGGGATCTCGCCCGCGCGATGGTGGCCAATGTTCCGGGGCCGGGCTTCACGCCGAACACGCAAAGATCGACCAGGACGGACGTGCTTCCCTCCGCCAATGTGGTTATTCACCTGCAAGATGATCTGCAGTTGAAGCTGGGCTATGGCAAGGGCCTGACCCGGCCGGACTTTGGCGCTCTCAATCCCTCGGTGAATGTCAGCACGTCTGCTGGTACGGGCAATGTGGGCAACCCTCAGCTGCGTCCGCTGACGGCTGACAGCTACGATGTCACATTGGAGTATTATTTCCGCCCTGGCAGTTCGGTGGTCGTCGGCGCGTTCGACAAGGAGATAAAGGGCTTTTTCAGCAATATCGCGTCCTGCCAGACCGTCGCAAGCGCGCCTGCCTATGTGGGCCTGACCCCCAACGGCTGCACGGGGGGGCAATATTTCATCACCCAGACGGTCAATGCCGCGCCGGGCTATGCGCGAGGCTTGGAAGTTTCCGGCACGACCTTCTTTGATTTCCTGCCGGGGATCTGGAGTCATTTCGGCCTGCAAGCCAATTACTCCTATGTCGACACCGCCAATCCCATTCGGTTCGCGACAAACGGGCCGCTCATCACGCTGCCCCAGACATTCCAGTCCAAGAACAACGCCAGTATCTCCGGCCTCTACGAAGACGATGTGCTGTCGGCGCGGCTGATATACACCTATCGGTCCGATTTCAATTTCAACGGTTTTGCCGCGAGCCCGATCGATAGCCGTACGGTCCATGGCTATGGACTGCTTGACGCCTCCGTGAGTTACGAAATCGGCTACAATATAAGCCTGACCGGCAGCGTGTCGAACATCACCAATGCGGCGCCAAACCGCTATCAAGGCGAACAAGGCGCCTACACCACGCCCTTCGAACGGCAGCATTATGACAATGGCCGGATCTACAGCCTCGGCGTTCGTTTCCGCACAGGCGACTGACGCTCTGCTCACGTTTGTCCTTCAAATGGCGCTCCGCCGGAGCGCCATTTTGGAGGGCGCTTTCGGAGGAAGGCGGCAGACGTCATGAACAGGCATCTCCACAATCTTATCCTGGCGGCGATCGTGGGGTGTGTTGCCCTGCCGATTCTGGTGGCGATGTTGGCGGGGGCCGCCCTGCCGGTGGGCGTGGTAAAAACCGGACTTCCCAGAATGGTGGATTCCGCGAGCGGCAGCTATCGCAACCCGGTGCTGGCCGGGGATTATTCCGATCCCGATGTCGTGCGCGTCGGAGATGATTTTTATTTGGTGAGTTCTTCCTTCGTCAATGTGCCCGGACTGCCGATCCTGCATTCCAAGGATCTGGTGCATTGGCGGATCGTCGGCCACGCGCTGGCAAAGCTCGCGCCGGTCGCGCACTATCGCACGCCGCGGCATGGCGGCGGTGTATGGGCGCCAGCCATCCGCCATCACGACGGCAAATTCGTGATTTTCTTTCCCGACCCGGACTTCGGGATTTTCCGGATCGACGCAGCTGATCCTGCCGGGCCGTGGAGCGAGCCCG
>Ga0105248_10009478_pt1 | contig 10716 bp, 9 predicted proteins | sample KBSS34metaG_FD_81524 | JGI IMG/M metagenome (GOLD analysis project Ga0105248, IMG submission 81524) | Switchgrass rhizosphere microbial communities from Kellogg Biological Station, Michigan, USA - KBS S3-4 metaG | ecosystem: Host-associated > Plants > Roots > Rhizosphere > Soil | place... | reverse complement strand
TACTGTTGGCGATTTTAGCAATGTTGGCCAGAAAAATGCTTACGACAAGATGCAAGAATTGAAGAATAGGTTAAGGTTGTAAAGAGGATTTACGTTGGCTGGTGAAATTCCAGCCTTTCATTGACTAAAATTAAAACTTTAAATATAAGTAAACTACGCAAGCATAAGCGTTATATGCAGTCGCGTTAGGAGAGTTCGCATACTCCATCAGATATGAAAGAAAACGGACGTAATACGCATCGTCCACGGATCACATATCCCAGTTAGCGCTTTTTTATTACTTTTTGAAAGAAGCTAACTTTTACATTTCAGCCAAATAGGTTGTTATGACTATTACAAATACGTCGAATTTGGGACCAATGATCCTCCAGTCGCTTGCGCCTGCGATGCTCTATGTTCCAACCCCGACAATGAACTATATTACGGTCGCAGACAAAGTAGCGATGCCTGCAAATGGCGGTACTACTTGTCGTTTTATGCGTCCACGTGCTTTAACTCCGCCTACTGTCCAATTGGGCAATAGTGGAATTGATCCACCAGCGCAGATCCCACAACGGGATATCATAGATGCTCAAATGGCATTTTTCGGGACAGGTTGCATCATTAATGAACAGGTGATTTTGCAAGATCAAGAGGGCGTCCTAGCATGGGTGTCAGAGCGTTTAGCTGTCGCCATGAGACAAGCTGAAGATTTGATCCTTAGAGATTACATCGTTTCAGCTGCTTCCCAGATCAATGCTGGTGGTGGTTCAAACGGTTTTAATCCAACTAACCTTGGATTGACCGATTTTAGCCTTGTAGCAACGACTCTTGATACTAATAACGCTTATAAATTTATGAGCGGTATCGAGGGAATGGACAGATTCGGAACTGGCCCAATAAGAAGCGCCTATTTCATGTTGAGTTCAACAGAACTTCAGTCTGATTTTGACGCTCTTGTAGGTCAAGGAGTTCTCAATAACTGGAATTATCCTACTAATGCCAGTGCGTTGCCTAGTGAATGGGGCAGCGTATATAATTTGAGAATTCTAACGAGTTCTGAAGCGCCCGTTGCTAGAAATGCAGCTATGAATAACCTTGGCGTATTTAATGACGTGTATTACAACACGGTATTGGGTAAGCAAGCGCTCACGCATATTTCACAAGATGGTTATTCCATGAACTTGATTTATCGTGATCCTTATTATTCCGGCATGTTAGCCCAGAATGCGACTTTAGCGGTTAAATTCGCTCAGTCTCAAGCTCTGACACAAGATACGGCTATCCGTAACTTGCTATCAACACGCTTAAGCAATTTGGGGGTATAAGATGGCTGAATATTCAAGATTAGCAAGAGGTAGCTTTACCTCAACAGGAGCTGCACAGGTAATTAATTTGCCTTTCGTTCCTGATTACGTAGATTTTTTTAACTACTCTAAAGCCAATTCTGCAGCTACGTCTCAAAACGTAATTAGTGGTAAATGGCAATATCCAATGGCTCAAGGGTCTGCGGTTATTGAGGGGTATAATGCAACTCCGGCACTTATCTATGATACAGTGACATCGGGAGGTATTAGTACCTTTTCTGCTGGGCAAATGCTTCAATATGGACCTGTATATAAGCATAATTCAGTTGCTTCAGCTGATTTCTCTATCACTGCTGCAAATCCAGCCGTTGTAACGACAGCTACTGCTCATGGATTGAAAAGTGGTGATGTAGTGATCTTTGAAGGTCTTTACCAGACAGCAACCACAGGTATGGCACAAATGGATGGTATTCCATTCACTGTGACAGTAACAAGCACTACTCAATTTAGTGTGCCTTGGGATGCTAGCGGATCAAATTACACTGCCTTTAATAGTGCTACAAGTACAGGTAATATTGGAGCTTGGAAACAAGTTCTTTATCCTTACCTATATTTCCCTGGTACAACTTTTATCAGTGCAATTACTGCGCCAAATGGTACAACTATTCCTAATGGATCAATTCAGATTGACACAACAGACGCCCACAATTTTGTGCCGGGTCAGGAAGTGGCTTTCCGTATTCCTTCTCAATGGGGATCAGTTGAATTGAATTCATTGCCGAATATTCCTACGCCGGGTTCACCAATCTACGGATATGTGGACTCTGTTACGGATTATAATACGGTAATTGTAAGAACCCCATTTGCTGCAGCCTTTACAGCATTTAATGCAAATCAAACGATAGCGAGCATTCCCGGACTCTCATATCCTCAGATTGTTGCAGTAGGTGATGTGAATACTGGTGGCGTTCAAATCTCGAGTGGATCGGCTTTATATCCGCCTCCATATTTTGTGCCAATTGGTACAACGAGATTTAACACAATCAATGGGCCTGCTATTCAAGGCGCGTTCGTCAACAATACAAGCCAAGGTTTCATTATTGGAGCTGGCGCAGGTACTGTTTTGACAACAGCTGACATGGTAGGTGCATCCGGTAATATCATATACTGGCGTGCAATTTTGCATGATATGGGTCTTCCATTCTAAATAATAATTGGGTAGAGGCTTTTGTCTCTACCCTTTAACTTTGAGGTTTTATGGTTTCTGAACGAGGTGTGATAAGTTATCCAGTTCCACTTTATCAAAATGTAGAGATCCATGCGGAATACTACATTCCACAAAGATATGTCATAGATGATATTACACTTGGAACTACAACGGAAGTTATAACAACTGTTAATCATGATTATGTTGTAGGACAGGAAATCCGATTTCTTATTCCTGCAAATTTTGGGAGTTATCAGCTTAATAATGTTAAAGGCTATGTTATATCAGTGCCTTCTCCAACTCAATTAGTCATAGATGTGGACTCTTCTAGAAACGTAGATCCCTTCTTGTCATTAGCAACTGTTACAACTTCAAGCCCTCAAATCATTGCAATAGGAGATGTGAATTCAGGAGCAATCAATACACAAGGAAGAACACAAAACGGAACTTTCATTCCCGGAAGCTTCATAGACGTTTCGCCTCAATAGTTCTAGACTTTCTTCGACATAAAGACTATAAATAAAATTAAATTTTAAGTTATAGGATTCATTATGGCAGACAAACCAATTCCAAAAAATTCATTCGCTGAAAAAGAATTAGATAAAGCTGAAAAGCAGCTTGAAGCTTTTGATGAAAATGTCCGATCTCTGACTTTAGATCGCATGAATATGGCGCCCAAGTTAGAAACTGAGATGCAGACAAAGGTTTCCCAAAACCAACTTGCTAAATCTAACGATATTTATCTAAAACCTCATACTTCAATTGGTTCCCGCGAAAGATTCAACGAGGATTATCGAAAAGAATATGAATATGCTAAAGAATATGTCCAATTCATAGCAGAAAATAAGATGATCATCGGCGAAATTATTGAGATGTGGACAAAGCCTTTTGCAGGTATGCCAGCAGAGTTTTGGAAAGTTCCAGTTAATAAAGCGCTTTGGGCGCCTCGTTATGTGGCTGAGCAAATCAAGAGAGCTAAATACCACGTCCTATCCATGCGCGATACTGTTACCGAAAACATGGGCGCTGTCGGTCAAATGTATGGAACTATGGCAGTAGATAGCACAGTACAAAGATTGGATGCTCATCCTGTAGGAAACACAAGATCTATCTTTATGGGTGCTTAAATGCAATGTAAAGCGGCTTTATCTGAGGTGATTTATTAACGTCTTAAACGATATCATAACTTATGTTCGGAGGATCGTAAAGACTCCTTCTAATTCGTCTATTACGGATGACTTGATCATTGATTATATCAATCGTTTCTTGATCATGGATGTTCCTGCGCGGATGCAGTTATTTGACTTTAAGACGAAATATCAGTTTCAGACACAGCCGGGCGTAGATCAGTATAATATGCCGCTTTACAGTCTTCAAACTTCTCCGATTGGTAGCAATCAGGTAGTGAGATATTATCCAGTCTATCAAGGGTTTTTAGGCCCTATATACTTTGCAGGAGTACAAGGGAGTTTTGAAACAGAGAAAGACAAGTTCTTCCAAGTTTGGCCGAAGATTGTCCAACAAAGCTTTGTAGTTGCACAAGGAAATGGTGGGGCGACCTATACTTTCAATATTCCTTTTATCGGACCGCAGACAGCACCGCCTAATCCCCCATTTAATGCCATTTTAAGAGGTCATGTAGACATTACAGGGATTATAGCCACAGGCGTTAATGTAGATCCTCCTATAGCCACAACAATCTCAAATTACATTACTACAATTCCAGTGACAAGCGTTGATTCAGCAGTTTTCTTAACTTCAATTGATTCCACGGGGAACAATGTTGTTGTGCAGGATAGCGGAGAATTCTTAGATACCAATATAAATCTTGGTTTATTGATGGAACCTGGTAAGGCACCTTATGGTAATCTAGCATTGCCCGGAGGATATAGTGCTACTTCCAATGTGGTCAATTATTTGACTGGTGAGGTCACGGTTTCTTTCCCAACCAATATCCCTTCAGGGAACAATATCAATGCGCAGTGCTATTTCTTCCAAACAGGGCTTCCAAGATCTGCTTTGTTCTACAACAATGTCATTACTCTGCGTTCTCCTCCAGCCCAAGCCTATACAGTAGAAATAGATGCTTATTTATCTCCGGCAGCCTTCTTAAATACCAGTTCAGCCCTTCCATTTGGGTATATGGCGGAATATATATCACTTGGGGCAGCAAGAAAGATTCTTTCTGATACTGGAGACGCTGAACAACTAGCTTTCTATGAGCCTCGCTTTTTAGAACAAGAGTCTTTAGTCCATATCCGAAGTCAACGCCAATGGACGGCAACAAGAACGAAAACGATTTATAGCCAAAATAATAATTCCGCTTTGAGTGCAATAAGCAACTTTAGCGGATCTGCTTACTAGGAGATCTATGCCTAATTATACATATGTTCGAGATATTCCAGATGCTCCTCATAATCCGTCCGTCGATCAACCGGACATGAAGATCAATACCAATTCTATAGATGATTTGCTTTTAGTAGATCATTATAGTTTCAATGATGCAAATAATCGAAGTGGATATCATAAGATCATCCATCAACCTGCTCAAACGTTAGATCCTGCACCTATTGGAGGATTAGGACAATTCTATCCCAAAGTAATAAATGGGCAAATAACTGCATTTTATCAATCTGATACAGGAACAGTTTTTAATGTCGTAAATAAGAGTTTATCAGGACTTGTTACATTAAATGCAATTACTCCATCAGTTACACTTCCCGGTATTATTCCAGATAACTGTATTGGTTTTTTGTTCTTATCAAATCCCTTAAGTTTGACAAATGACAATTCATATTCATTTTCATTTTGTGCATTTAATGGAACATTAGATACTCAATCATCTCCAGCTTATTTACCGGCTATAAATCCACTTGTTTCTTTTCCTATAAATCAACTAAATCCTTTAGTATTTCTTTCTCCTACAGGAACAGCAGGAAGTCTACAATTAATTTTAACAAGAATAGGAAATAATTTAACAAACGCCGCATGGCGGTATATTTATTGGCCTACCCTATGACAACAAAGCTGATTGTTGGCCCTATATCTAAAGGCGTAACAACGAATGTTTTGCCATTTAATATTGATAACGATGCGTTTCCGGTTCTTAGAAATGCTTATCAATGGAGAGGAAGGGTAAAACGTAAAAGAGGCACGCAATTCCTTAATAGGCTCACTCGATTTGTTAATTCCCTCCTTTCAGCCTATGCAACTACAGTCACGACGATTACTCTAAATGGATCTGGAGAAGGAAACTTAATTACAGGATTTGGGCTTCAAACGAATTCAAGTATAGTTCCCGGATCAGTTACAATAACCGCTCCCGGCCCCACTCTTTATACTGATCCTGCTATGGATGGAACATTATCTCCAAGTGGATCTATCAACTATGCGACTGGAGTAATAGTTATAGCAGCAGAGGCAGGCAATGCAATTTCAGTAATCATGCAGTATTACCCGACTTTGCCAGTGATGGGAATTGAAGACTTTATCATCAGAACAGAACAATTTCCCTTCACTATCGCCTTTGATACCGTCTATTCTTACAATGTTCTACCAGTATTTCCTTATTCCGTTTATGACGTCAGCTTCTACAAAAATCCTGCAACGGGAGCATATCCCGGCTATATTCAAAAAACAAACTGGACACCTTTAACTTGGAATGGTCAGGACTACCAGCAGTTTTGGACAACCAATTATGAAGGAGCATTCTGGGCAACTAATGGAGTTGAAGTTCCATTTGATCCTACTAATGTAGGAATGCAATATAATACGATCACTGCAATTGCAATAGGTGCGGTAGGTCCACCAGCCATCGTAACAATCACAACTGGGACAAATCACGGTTTAGTTATTGGCGATTTTGTTTTCCTGAATGAAATCATTGGTATGACCGGAATCAATTTTCAAACAGGATATGTAACTGCGGTTCCTGCCGCAAATCAAATTACAGTTGAACTTCCTTATGCGATTATTGGGGGTGTTTATGCTTCAGGGGGAATAGCTCAATATCTCACTTCCCGATCAGATCCGACAAAAGACTGTATTCGATGGTATGATGGTGACCCCACAAATGGGAGCATTCTTGCTCCAGGTTTTGCTGTAGGTAAAGGGTGGGTAAACTTTATGCCTCCTTTATCTGAATTTGCTTTTTCTGTAGGAGATGCACCAGAAGCGCAATATTACCTAGTAGGATGCAAGTTATTGCAACAGTTTAAAGATCGTCTTGTTGTCTTTGGTCCAGTGATTCAAACTTCCGCAGCAGGGAGCCAGATTTACCTTGAAGATACAATCATTTATAGCCAAAATGGAACACCTTTTTACACGGTTTCGTTCACTAATACTCCGTCTGCCGCCGTGGATAATCCTACTTCAGCAGCTAATGTATACCATCCTATTCTAGTTCCTATTAATCAGATCGCCTCAGCCCCTTCATGGTTTGAAGATCAAACAGGTTTCGGGGGATTCATTGATTCTGGATTAGATGAATCCATCAATACGGTAGGTTCAAATGAGGATGTTTTGGTTTTGGGCTTCGATACAAACCAAGTCAAAATGGTCTATTCAGGCAATGACATTGTCCCATTCAATCTGTTCATCATTAACTCTGAACTAGGAGCTACAAGCACATTCTCTACAATCCAGATGGATCAAGGGATTTTGACTCGTGGAAATAGAGGTTACACAATTACAAGTCAAAGCGCATCCCAAAGAATCGACTTAGATAATCCGGATCAGGTTTTTGAAATAGCCAATCAGAATAATGGAACAGAAAGATTTACTGCGGTTAGAGACTTTATAAACGAATGGGCATACTTCACCTATCCATCTAATCAAGAAGATACCACCCAATATCGGTTTCCTACCGAAACATTTCAGTTTAATTATCGGGATAACTCATGGTCTATATTTAAAGAGTCTTATACTACCTATGGATTTTTTAGAAGACAGACAGGATTTACTTGGGCGACTGTTGGTTTAACATACCCCACTTGGGCCGATTGGAATGATCCTTGGGACTCAGGGAATTCAACTTTATTGCAACAAGTTGTATTAGCAGGAAATCAACAAGGGTTTTTATTGATTAGAGCGGTTGGAACTGGAGAAGGTCAATCATTGGCTATTCAATCAATAGCAGGAAGCGTTGTTACTTCTCCAGATCACTGCCTTGATAATGAAGATTTTATAAAAATAACCGGGGTCATCGGAACTATTGGCCAAGATGTAAATGGCAAGATCTTCCAAGTTCAAAATCCCTCATTGAATTCATTTACTTTGAACCCTGTAATACCCGGAACAGGAATCTATTTAGGTGGCGGAACTATTACCCGTCTTTATGTCCCATTCATTCAAAGCAAGCAATTCCCTCCTTCATGGGGATTGGCGAGAAAGACTAGAATTGGGGTTCAGCAGTATCTTTTAACCAAGACCCCCAATGCACAAATCACGCTTTATATTTATCTTAGCACAGTTAGCGCAACTCCATTTAACTTTGGAGATATTGTTCCCGCTATAGAACCTGAAAATGATGCTTTGATTTATAGTTCTGTTTTATTGACATGCCCAGAAAGTACAAATCTTGGGCTTACTCCAGCGAATACTAACCTACAACAGCTTAACTTGATTGGTTCCGATGGTTCCTCACAGAATCCACAACAGCAAATATGGCATCGAATGAATACTTCTTTAATTGGGGATGTGGTGCAAGTAGGATTTACTATCTCGCCTGATCAAATGCGTTCTTTTGAGGCTTCAGGAAGCTCGTTTGCAATAACTGGGGCATCACAAGCTTCTTTTGCGGTTATCACAACTACAGCCAATATACAAGCTAATCAAATGGTGAAAATCACTGGTGTTGAAGGAATGACGCAGTTAAATTTTGATCCAGAGCTTTATAATATTTATCGGGTGATTTCTTCAACGCCAACCGATGTTACTTTAGAAGTAGATTCATCGGGTTTTGATGTTTATACCGAAGGAGGCTTTATTACCCCAGTATCTAATAGAAACTCAACAGCAGAAGTAGAGCTCCACGGTATGATAATTGATATTGCGCCAAGCATGATGTTGAGTTAACCATGAGCACTAATTTCATAAATCAAGTCGCCTACCTCCGCACTTCAAGAGAGTTCCCCGAGGAACTTCATCAGTTTACCGTTGAAGTCGGGAAAATGTATATTGATATTGCCAATGCGGTAAATGCTAGGACGATAGGATTATTTCCTATTAATAGACCAACACAGACAAGCAATAGCTTCTTCGTCTCTCAAAACAGAAGACAGCAGACTCTCAGACAAGTTTACACGGCCACTACAACAGCATCCATAAATCATAATATCATTGGAGTCACTCCTGGACAATTCATCAATTGCTTTGGTTCCTATACAGATGGAGTTAATAGCTATGGGCTTATTTATGGGTCTAATGTGGCTATTGCAGGACAAATAAGCTTCTATGTGACAAGTACACAGATTGTTTTCCTTGTAGGAGCAGGCGCGCCTGCTCCTACAAGCCTCATCGTTGTGATTGAGTGGCTATCAGCTCCGTAATTAGTATGTAAATTATTCTTTAATAAGTTTATTCTGAGCTAAAATTGGAGTTTTTATGAGCTATGGCATGGCCCAATCTTCTACAGGCATGAACCCCACAACAGCTAATACAGGCATGATGAAAGAGAAAATCCCTAAAGGATATTCCAAGGGTTCTATTAATCAATTCACGCCTGAACAGATGCAGTTATTTCAGCAGATGTTTGGACATGTGGGACCAGAGAGTTATTTATCGAAACTTGCTGGTTGAGATCAAGCCACGTTTGATCAAATGGAAGCGCCGGCATTAAGGCAATTCTCCGGACTACAAAGTAATCTAGCATCAAGATTTAGCGGCATGGGCGGTCTTGGCGCAAGACGATCAAGCGGTTTTCAAAATACGATGAACTCAGCCGCTTCTAATTTTGCGCAAGAATTACAGGCTAATAGACAGAACTTACAGAGGCAGGCTTTGCAGGATTTAATGGGCTTTAGTAATAGTTTGCTAGGTCAACGGCCACAAGAAAATGTTTTAGTAGAGAAATCGCTTCCTTGGTGGCAACAAGGACTTATCGCAGGCGCACAAGGTTTTGGAGAAGGCGCAGGAAAAGCAGCAGCAACCGCAGCATTTGCATAAAGGAGATTGAAAATGGTTCAAATTTTACCTGCTGGTAAAACATTCGGTGGTGAATTCGCAAAGGCTTTAGGTGGAGGCGCTGGAAAAGGCTTTAGTCAGGAATTAGGAAATATTTCTGAAGAGAAGAAAGAAAACAGAAAACTCGATGAAGCAGAAAGAAGACAATTTAGGATTTTACAAGAACAAGCCAGACTGAAACAAGAGAATGATTTAGCAAAAATAAAAGCTAAGCAAGATATGGTTAATAGCCTTGTCGGTGGAGATAAAAGAAATCCTGGGGATCTTCTTAGACAAGGAAATGAAGAAGAAAGTGGTTTGCATCCAGGAATTGACGTCACTAAATTCTCAGATGAGGATATTTTGAGAGCAACCGCAGCCGATCCAGCTTTAGGAAATGCTTTAGCTAAGGCAAAAGATGTGGCTTTGCGAGAAAATAGAGAAAATGAAAGTAATAAAAACAGGAAATTTGAATCGGAAAGGGCTTATCATACTCAGTTTTCTAAGCCAATTGAAGAAAAGGCCACACTCTTAAGATCTCTACTTCCAAAGCAAGAAATGGCTATTGATTATGCAAGAAATGCCATAGAAAGTGGAGAGGTAGGCGCATTTACCATGAACCACTTAGCCGATATTTTTAATGCTGATTCTTTAAGAAATGCTAAAGGCGCACAGTTAATATTAGCTAGTAAAGAACAATTAATACCCAACCTAGGAAGGATTTCCGCAAAAGCGCAAAACATATTCATGGAAAAAAGAATCTCTTCAATGATTCCTCAAATAGGATTGAAGGATGAAGCAAATCTGACTATGCAAGAAATGATTGAAGGTGAGGCTGCTATAGATAGAGCTTATTTGAGTGAATTAGATCGACTAGCTGAACAAGACATGAAAGAATATGGATTCACAAGGAAAGATATAGATAAAAGAGCTAGAGCAAATGCCAATTCAAAAGAAAAAGAAATTGTTAAACGCACCTCTTACAGAATGAAAGAAATCGAAGAAAATTCTAAAGGTCTTTCTAATGTAAAAAAAGAAGTAGGAAAAAATGTATCTAAAGGC
>Ga0105248_10009475_pt1 | contig 10717 bp, 10 predicted proteins | sample KBSS34metaG_FD_81524 | JGI IMG/M metagenome (GOLD analysis project Ga0105248, IMG submission 81524) | Switchgrass rhizosphere microbial communities from Kellogg Biological Station, Michigan, USA - KBS S3-4 metaG | ecosystem: Host-associated > Plants > Roots > Rhizosphere > Soil | place... | reverse complement strand
GCAACCTTCTCGATGATAGCGATATTTAGGAGTGCTCGAAGCCGCTGTTCGCTCTCTTGATTTCCGAGAGTTTCGAGCACGTGCTTCAAAGTAATTCGAGCTTCGTCGAGCCCGCCTTCACGCCAGTAACAAATCGCTAAGTCAACATGTGCTTCCGCCGTCTTTTCAACCATCCCAAGCTGGGAAAACAGAGTTGCGCTTTCACTGATTAAGTCCTTCGCGAGGTCCTGACTGCCGGTTAGCTGCTTCGCACTTCCCAGCCAGCCGGTCAAGGCACCGGACCGTAAGAGCAACTCGGCTTTCGCCTGAGGTTCAAGGCTCGTGGTGTTTGGTCGCTCACCCAAACTGGTCCAAAACGGACGAAGAGTGTCTACTGCTTGCTCGAATTCTCCGGCTTCTTCCAAACCTTTAGCTAATTCACAGAGAGGAATAACGTTCTCAGCAACCGCAAGGTTGGTCGCTCCTTCAACAATTTGCATTTGTAACTCCATCTTAAAACTCCAGTTTTAGATATAGGTAAGGAACCTTGCAAGCCGTCCGATGTGCGGATATTATCATAAACAACCAATTGTCGAGCTTGGTTATCCACCCTCACCGGCGTTTGACTACAAAATCTGAGGAGAAGATCGATGAAACTTGTCCAAAAGTTCTTATGTGCCGTCCTGTTCGTGTCCGCCCTTTCGGTCAGTACTTATGCCGGAGACATGGAAACGCCGGGTTATGCCGCACCATCCCCATGCCATTCTATGAGTCAGACAGCGGCGACTGGTCAGACGGCTCAGACTTCTTGCGTAGGTTCCGAACCATGTGAAAACACTGCAACTCCGACAGACGAACTGCTCTATGCTGCGTTGAAGGGCCTGATATCACTTTTCTAGCAGACCAAGAACAATGAATTCGATTTCGGTGATTGCCGGGCGATTGCGGCCTGCAGGCAATTTGTGAAAGCAGGCTCACCGGATCGCGTAAGAACACTTTCGAGAGGGCGGTGACGGGCAGCATCCTAACGCTATACAGAACCTATGGCAATAACTAGATTACCGCCCTGTTCGAAAGTCTGCCCGAGATCGGCAACTATAGAAGCGATTTAGACCTCAGGTTCATCCTCACTTTTCAATGACGACTCGTTGGCATCAACGAGTCGTCTTACTGTTTCCAGAGTGTCTATTTCAGCAACCGACTTGTCAGTGCGCAAGCGAACAATTCTGGGAAAGCGAAGCGCAAAACCGCTCTTATGCCGCTTTGATGGTTGGACCCTGTCGAAAGTCACTTCAATCACAATAAGCGGCTCAACTATTCGAACTCGTCCGTGAGCAAATTCCTGTAGCGTATGATCCTGGAACCATTTTGTTAGTTCAGTAAGCTCGCGATCAGTTAGTCCTGAGTATGCCTTTCCGACATTCAGAAGCTCGCTGTCGTCCACGGAACGCCGCACGGCGAAAGTGTAGTCCGACAGTAAGTTTCTCCGCTTTCCGTGTCCGACCTCGACCGAAGTTACGACCACATCGAGTGTAGCTATCGCTCGTTTTAGCTTGAGCCAGTCGCGACCACGTCGTCCTGGCTTGTAAACAGAAGCTGGACTCTTAATCATCAAGCCTTCGTTACCACGCGCTCTTGCTGCGTCAAACTCAGCGTCGAGTTTAGCCGCTTCAGTGAATACCTTGCCTTCCGACATTCTTATTGGCCCATTCTCTGGGATAAGTTCTTTGAGAATCTCGCGTCGCTCACCAAGAGGCTCATCGATTAATACTCTTCCCGCTGCATACAACAGATCGTAGGCAACCAGGATGACGGGAACTGCAATCAGCAGTTGAGTACCAACATTCTTTCGACCGAGTCTCTTTTGCAACTCGCTAAAAGGAAGGATTCCATTGGCATTGGCTGGGACTATTTCGCCATCAATGATCGCGTCGGAGGATAGTGAACGTAACGGATCGATTAACTCTGGAAAGCGATGGGTTATTTCATCCATCGTGCGTGAATAGATTGCTACCCGACCATCCTTCACATGGGCCTGCGCGCGAATGCCATCAAACTTATCTTCAACGATAAACTCAGAAGGCATGGTACGGGCGATGTCAGTGAGATCAGCAGCGGGTGTTGCCAGCATGAACTTGATCGGATGAAACAGACGCATACCAACATCGCCGAGATCGGACGCTCGTGAACGGACGGCTGTTTCACCGATGTCACCCAGCAACATATTGGCGTACGCCACAGTTTCCAACGACTGGTCAAACGCGCGCGCGATAGCATCTTCGACAAGACCTTCACGTAATCCAATTCTTAGATCGCCGGCCAACAGCTTCACAAGATACTTTGCCTCAAGCGCTGAGGCCCTGCGGAGAATTGCCGTTAGCAGTGCTGTCTTGTTCTTGATGCCGCGAGTTTCACTTAGCCTTGTGATAAGGGATTCGGTTTCTACCAGGCTGATCGTTGGTAATGGAGTCCGGTTTGTTTCATTAATTATCTCGGCGGCGAGGTCGCCGGGATCGCCCAAACGAACGTATCGCGGAGAAAGGTCTTCCGGGCTAAACCCCGTGGCTTCGCTGAGCGCAGTACTAATAATGCTGCCTCCGACATTCGTTGTTCGCGAATCGGATTGCGCAAACTGATGACCAGCAAAATATCGAGTCGCCCTCGCTAAGTCCGCATCCGAGAGCGTCTTTAAATAACGACCAAGGATAGAAGCCTTTTCCAGCTTCTTGGTCGTGGATGCGATCTCATCAGCAATCTCGGCGAAGTCCTGTAGTCTCCCAATAACACTCATCTTCTTTTAGCTGATTCAAACTGACTGAACGCTCGTTTTAGTTGCTGCCTTCTGCTTTTTCATAGTGCGCGTTACAATCACTTCGAAAACTATAAGTACCAGGCGTAAGCCACATTCAAATCTATCTGGAAGGCAATATTCTGTGTTCGCACTAATTCTTGATTCACTTGGAAGCACGGAACTACTCTTTATCCTCGTGGTCGCACTGATCTTCTTCGGCCCCCGAAAGCTTCCGCAACTCGCGCACTCTATTGGAAAGAGTCTCGCTGAGTTTCGCAAGGCTTCTGACGACTTCAAGCGCACCTGGGAACGAGAAGTAGCTCTTGAAAGTAGCCGAGTGGAAGTTGCAGATAATTCCATTTCAGGCAACGGCGCAGAACCGCCTTACACCACTCCTCAAGACTCGACACCAATCACAATTGAGTCACCGAATTCGGATCTGGTAGTGCCTCGCCAAAATCCAAATCAACCGGCCATAGAGAGCGTCGCTGTAGCCAACATTCCCAGCGACACTAGCGATACCACCGAGCAACCACCACTTCGCAAACAGGATTGGCTATAGTCCAAATTTGTAATGTCTGCATTCATCCGCGCACTAACGAACAACAAGACGAACGAAGATGAACTCGGCGGACAGATGTCCTTCCTCGAGCATCTGGACGAATTGCGGAAACGTCTTATCCGCTCATTCATTTTTGTATTTCTAGCCGCGTCAATTTCCTGGTTCTTCGCTGATCGCATTTACAGTTTCCTGGCTGTGCCGGTTGAACGAGCGCTTGCCGAGGCGCAAAGAAGACAAGTACCAATCGCCGGTGCAACTGGTAACGAGACTATAGTTGGTCTCAACTCTCTAAAGGAAAACGACTCGGGTCGTTATGTCTTTGCTCAGGAAACCAAACTGGGGACCAGTTTGGTCCCAGCCGGCGCATCGGTGACCGCCAAAGTTCTCAAAGACGCCCAAGGCAAACTCGGTCTCTTCACCGATGAAGCACTCTATGCGGGTAACACGGTCATTCCGAAGGGCGTTCGCCTGCCAACCGAACTCACGTCGACAGCCGAACCGTTCTCCGGCATTAACGACAAACTAATCGTGACAACGGCCCTGGAGCCATTCTCGTTATATGTGAAGGTCTCGCTTTACGCGGCCGTGTGTGTGTCAGTACCTTTTCTGCTCTGGCAAATTTGGGCGTTCGTCTCGCCCGGTCTGTATCCACATGAGAGGGCGTACGTAACACCCTTCATAGCCCTGTCATCAATTTCATTCGTTATCGGCGCTGCCTTTGCCTATTACGTAATATTTCCGCCTGCTGCTAAATACTTGTTGGGCCTGGGAACCGATTTCCGTTTACTTTTAAAGGCCGACGACTATTTTGATTTCATCATTATCGTGATGCTGGGAATGGGCGTGGTGTTCCAAATGCCGGCAATCACCTACGTTCTGGCGCGGATCGGACTTATAACTGCTCGACTCATGGTTCGAGTTTGGAAAACTGCTTTGATCGTCATCCTGATTGCAGCAGCTGTGCTCTCGCCGACGAACGACATTCCCAACATGTTACTTTTTGCGGCGCCAATGCTCGTTTTGTACGTCGTCTCCATCTTTGTTGCCTGGATCTTTAATAAACCCAGAACAGCAACCTAGGCCCCCGCGAGAAACTTAAAAACGGGCCCATTTTTGAGTAGTTTCGGGCAACTAAGTTCATGAGTCACCGCATCTTGACTGTGTCCTTGGCCGATCTTAGAATCCTTCGTCTTCAAAGTTGTCCGGCATAGGTGCCCATCACTTCGAGTTTCGTCAATGTGTTCATAGGAGTTTTCCATGTCCTACCAGAAAGCCGCTCTTCGTCTGGCACTGGCAGTTAGCCTTTTTGCTAGCGCCAGCGCATTCGTCCTAGCCCAGGATTCGCAAGATCCATCCACCAAAGCCCGAAATGTGAAGCCGGAACTTAAGAAAGCCTACAAGGACTGGCTCGACAAGGACGTCACCTACATCATCACGGACGAAGAACGAAAAGCTTTCAAGAAACTCGCTACCGACGACGAGCGTGAACGGTTCATCGAAGAGTTCTGGCGGAGACGCGATCCGGATCCGGACACTGACGAGAACGAATTCAAAGAAGAGTATTACGAACGCATAGCCTACGCGAATGAGCACTTCAGTTCCGGTATCCCTGGATGGAAGACTGATCGCGGCCGTATCTGGATCATGTATGGCAAACCCGACGAGCTTGAAACACACCCGATGGGAGGGTCATACGATCGACCAAGTTACGAAGGTGGCGGATCGACCTCAACATATCCTTTTGAGATTTGGTTTTACCGTTATCTGGCTGGCGTAGGTTCGGGTGTTGAAATTGAGTTTGTAGATCCAACCGGCAGTGGCGAATATCATATTGCCAGAAACCCGAATGAGAAAGACGCCCTATTGATGGTTCCCGGTGCTGGTCTGACCCTGGCTGAGCAAATGGGTCTGTCTGACAAGTCTGACCGCATTGCTGGAGCTAATGGCATTGGAAATCCTCAATATCAGCGGGAACAGGATTCACCATTCTCACGACTTCAGTTGCTTGCCGACCTGAGCCGGCCGCCACAGGTTAAGTTCAATGATCTTGCCACGGCGGTTAACACTGGTGTCGTTGAAGAGAATCCTCTCAACTTCGACCTGCGCGTCGATTTCTTCCGCCAGTCGGATGAAAGAGTAATCACTGCGTTCACTATACAGGCTGAAAATCGAGACCTGGTTTTCCAGGACAGCGGGGGCTTGCAGCAGGCTCGGATGAATATCTTCGGAAGAATCACTTCGGTGGCCGGTCGCAAATCTGGCATCTTCGAAGATCCAGTAATTACCACGGCGACGCCCGAAGAGTTAGCGGAAGCAAAAGATCGAAAATCCGCCTATCAAAAAGCTGTGCCGCTGACCCCCGGAACTTATAAGGTTGATGTCATCGTTCGCGACACGACTTCCGGTGCGACTGGAATCAAACATCTCGGCTTTACCGTTCCCAAGTACGATCAGCAGAAGCTGTCAACCTCAACAATGATCCTGGCCGCCAAGTTGGAGAGCCTCTCCGATCAACCGGCCGTCGGACAATTTGTCATTGGCACCACCAAAGTCATACCAAACGTCGCCGGCATCTATCATCGTGGCCAACCAGTTGGTGTCTACATCCAAATCTACAACGCAGGAATCGATCAAACGACCCTGCGCCCGTCAGTCGACGTTGAATACGCGTTGCTGAAAGATGGTAAGGAAGTAGGCAAACAGACTGAAGACTGGCGTGGCATGAGTGATTCCGGACAGCGCTTGACGTTGGCTCGTTTGATAGACACGCGCGCGTTACCGGCAGGCGAGTTCGAAGTAGCTATTCGGATTCGTGACCGCGTGACTGGCCAATCACTGGCGCCATCACAAAAGTTCACCGTTATCCAGTAAGCAGTCGTTAGCAATTCAGTTCTTCCTTCAGCCGTCGTCTCCCCGACTCGGTTACGTACGAGTTTCCGACAGCGACTTCATCTGAAAGGAATCACATGATTCTGCACATCTGCCGTAAGGTTACTTCGGTAGCTATAGTTGGATTACTGTCAATTCTCACCGGCCAGGCTCAACAAACAAAGCAGAGCCCAGATGAAAAACCTCACAAAGTCAAACAAGAGCTGAAGACTGCGTATAAGGACTGGATCGACAGCGTGAGGATCATTCTTACGCAATCTGAGATCGACAGCTGGTCAAAACTCGCGACCGATGACGAACGTGAGCAGTTCATCAAGATTGTTTGGGATTCCCGCGACCCCGATCCTGACACTGAAGAAAATGAATTCAAAGACGAGTTCTACGAACGAACCACTTACGCAAATGAACACTTCTCCTCAGGTAAGCCTGGGCGTCTAACGGATCGAGGACGCATCTACATAAAGTTTGGTAAGCCTGATGAGCTCGAGTCTCATCCTGCGGGTGGCTCATATGAACGCCCGGCCTACGAAGGTGGCGGCTCAACTACGACCTACCCTTTCGAGAAATGGTTCTATCGACACATTCCGAATGTTGCGAACGGTGTTGAATTGGAATTTGTTGACCCGACCGGTTCAGGTGAGTATCGGTTGGCTCGCAATCCATTTGAGAAGGATGCATTAGCGTTGGTTCCTGGAGCCGGCAACACATTGGCGGAAGATCTGGGACTAGCAAACCGCGCGGACCGAATTGCCGGCTTGAACGGTTTTGGCAATGTCAATTATGTGCGGGCGCAAGATTCACCGTTCGAAATGTTGAATCTCCTTACGACTCTCGATCGGGAACAGCCCACCGAACGACAGCTGTTTGGTGGTTCGTTAACTGGTACTCCTAAGATCGACGACAACCCGCTTACGTTCAGTGCACAAGTAAATTACTTTCGACAGACAGATAATCGCGTACTCGCAGCGTTCACCATTCAAACGGCCAACAGCGAACTGCAATTCTCAGATAGCGGCGGCTTACAAACTGCTCGACTCAACATTGTCGGTTACATAACGACCATTGCCGAAAGACGTATTGGCAAGTTTGAAGATTCAGTGATCACTTCCGCGACGGCGGAGGAACTCACCGATACACGCAACCGAAAATCGGCCTATGCAAAAGCGGTCATTCTTGATCCCGGTCACTATCGACTCGATGTAATAGTCAGAGACGTGCAGTCAGGCGCCACGGGAGTTCAGCACATTGGATTCCAAGTGCCAACATTCTCTACTGACAGACTAGCGGCGTCGAGCATTGTATTAGCGGCGAAACTCGAGGATTTGGGTGACCGTCCAATCATTAGTAGTCAATTTGTAATCGGAAGAAAGAAGGTTATTACAAACCTGTCAGGCAGTTTTCGCGTAGGTGACCCAGTGGGTATTTATCTGCAGGTCTACAATGCCGCAATCGATCAAACGCTGCTCCGTCCTGCAGTTGATGTTGAATATGTGCTGCTTAAGGACGGCAAGGAATTGAGCAAGCAAGCTGAAGACTGGCGCGAGATCAACGATGCGGGACAACGACTGACACTAACTCACCTAATCGATACGCGCACGCTCCCTGTTGGTGAATATCAAATTCAGGTTCGCGTTCACGATCGGATCACTGGTGAAACGATCACACCAAGCGCGACGTTCTTGGTGACTCGATGAAACGGGCGATCTCTAGATGCATACATCAAACCGACTCACGTGCAGCAGATAGTAAAGCTAAAAGCTTTCGCTAGTTTAGCGAGGAGGTTAAGAGCATGAGACTGCGTTTTCCCATCATCAAGAGGGTAGCTCCGGTGGTGCTGCTGCTTAGCATGGCTTTGGTCTTTGCAGTGGGCGCTATACCGCAAGGCAGAGGACGAAAAGTCGGCCAGCCAATACTCATTCCGGGTGTCGGCGGAAGCGCCCGGCAAGTTTGTGTACAGTCCTGCAATAGCTTTCACAGAAACGAATCACAGGTCTGCAAGGGCAGAACTGGGCCTGACCGGGCTTCATGCCAGCGGTCGATCAACGAACAGCACCGTCTCTGTATTCAGTCCTGCCCAAGATAAAGTTGTTAGTCGGGGTGAAGACCAAACAAGGCTAGCTACGGCTAGCCTTTTTGTTTTTTACGCGGCTCGTCAACCGCTGCTTAGCTAAGGCCAGTCAAGAAAGTCAGGCTCACGTTTTGCTCTTTGGGAAGCTCGCCATTCCTGATCGCTACATACAATGGCATTTTTGCCTTGCACCTCAACAAGTCGGCACTTAACCCACTTATGATCGAAAGTTTCGACGGTAACAATTTGTCCGCTTCTCATAGCCGCTCACATCCAAAGATAGACAATGTCTCAATTCCAAAAGCAGTTTCAAAAATAATCGCAGGAATCCGATTCTCGGTATGGATGCGCTTTATGACTCGATCAACCCAGATGCTAAGATAAGTTTGAATGAATAACACCGTCGAATTACTCGGACTATCCAAGACGGAACTCGTCTCTTTTGTCGAAGCAACCGGCGAGCCGGCGTACCGCGGTAGACAGGTCTTTGCGGGTCTTCACCATCGACGCCTACGAAGTTTCGACGAAATGTCAGACCTGTCAAAGGAACTTCGCGCTCGCTTGAAAGATGTGGCAAGAGCTTCCTCACTCACGATCGAGTCTCGGTACATCTCATCAGATGGAACGAGGCGTTATCTGATGAAGACGCATGACAATCTACCTGTCGAAACAGTCTTTATTCCTGAAGAACGTCGCGACACAATTTGTTTTTCTTCCCAGTCTGGCTGTCCCCTGCAGTGCACCTTCTGTCTAACTGCGCAACTCGGACTGTTGCGTTCGTTAAGCCCGGCCGAGATTGTCGAACAAATAGTTATCGCCTTGAACGATGCTTACGGTGTTGGTGTAAAGCCGCCTCGTGGAACAAACCTTGTCGCAATGGGCGCTGGCGAACCATTCCTGAACCTCGACGCGCTCCTGAAGGCATTGCGCGTAATGGCAGACAAGGAGGGGCTGTTCATAGTGCCCAACCGTGTAACTGTCTCTACCGCGGGAGTAGTACCAAAGATTTTGGAATTGGCCCAGGTTTCGGATCGACCGCATCTTGCCATCTCGCTGGCAGCGCCGACAGATGAACTCCGTGATGAGTTAATGCCCATCAACAAGAAGTGGCCTATTGATGAACTCTTAAAAGCCTGTAAGGAATTCGAAAAAACGCTGAGGACAGCCGAGAGATTCACTTTCGAATATGTAATGCTTGCCGGCGTGAATGATTCAGACAAACAAGCTCGCCAACTTGCGAACCTGCTCAATCGTCATGGCCTCTCCGCAAAAGTGAATCTGATTCCACACAATCCCGCAGATCCTTTGCCTTATCAACCTTCGTCGGAAGAAAGAGTCGAACAATTCAAGAATATTCTTGAGTCAAAAGGCATTCATACTTACGTTCGGCGGCCTCGAGGTCGAGATATTTTTGCGGCTTGCGGGCAACTGGCTGCTCGTCACAGTACGCTTATTGAAGCTAATAAAATTGGAGCTTGAAACATCGATGAAAAGAAAACTTTTGGGTCTGCTGCTTCTGATTCTCGCCGTATTTGTTCCGACAACGATCTATTCGTGGCCGGCTCCGCAATCGTCAGATGATGTGAAAACAAGTGGTTCGCTGAAGCCTGATAAGGTTCGTAAAGGGAAGTCAGCACAAGCAACGATCCTCGTCGAGATACCTCCGGGCCTGCACTTGCAATCAAGCAAACCGTTGGACAAGTTTTTGGTACCGACGAAGCTGGAAGTCGAAACACCCGCAGGGATGAAGGCTGGTTCCGTGCTTTACCCGCGAGCAGTCATACGCCAACTCAAGTTTTCGAAGTCACCTGTTTCCGTTTATGAGGGAAAGGTTTTGATTCATTTTAACGTGACAGTCTCTTCGAATTACTCAGGTGGGTCGGGAGACATTAAGGGCAAACTGAGGTTCCAGGCTTGCAACGACGATTCATGCTTTCCACCAGTAACGCGCGAAGTGAAGATTTCGATTAACGTAGAATGATCTCAGACGTAAAGATCTCAGATCTCAGATTTAAGATCTCAGATAACTCCTGATCTAAGATTTATTGAGATGTCTTAGTTTTCAAATCTGAGATCTGAGATCTTAAGTCTGAGATCCGGTCCCTATTACGGCCATCAGCCTTCCCACTTTTCCATTCACATTTTTCTCTCGGCGATACGAAAAAAACAGATCCGTTCGACACATCGTGCAGAGCGGGGCTGTGTGTATTCGTTCTTCTCGAACGCCTGCCGCGATCAATTGATCTCGATTCGATTTCAGCAGATCAACTAAGGCGTGCCCGTCTCGCGTAGGCGTAAACAGACTCGCGCCATTGGCAAACTTACTGGTAAAAGCCTCAATAACGTCCGTGCCAACTTCATAACAACAAGGTCCAGCCGCTGCTCCAATCGCCACTCGCAAATCATAAGGTCTTACTTCGTATTCATC
>Ga0105248_10009473_pt1 | contig 10717 bp, 8 predicted proteins | sample KBSS34metaG_FD_81524 | JGI IMG/M metagenome (GOLD analysis project Ga0105248, IMG submission 81524) | Switchgrass rhizosphere microbial communities from Kellogg Biological Station, Michigan, USA - KBS S3-4 metaG | ecosystem: Host-associated > Plants > Roots > Rhizosphere > Soil | place... | reverse complement strand
TGGCGCGACATCGCGGTAGGCATCGAACACCGTAGCCCCTTGCAAGAGGGCCACCCTGGAATGCTTCAATACACTCAGGTAGGCGCGCGAATGGAGGCGCAGCCAGAGATACTTGCGCAACTTGTTTAGGCCTGCGGGCATGCTCGCGCAGAGCGATCGCATGATATCCTGCAAGTTGGCATCGGCTTCCATGTCAAAATCCCGCTTCATCTCTACGGCCAACTGCGCAGCGCGGGTTGACCAGTCGAAGGCGGCGTGGGGGGAGATCAGCAGATAGTCGGCCCGCTGGATCTCGCGTGACAGCAAGCGCGAGACCCGTCGCCGCTGCAGCAGATAGCGGTCCTCGCGGTAGGGTGTGGGGAGCACGACGATGCGGCAGCGGTCCGCGCCGGGCAAGCACGACAGGGGAATCGAATTCACGCCCTGGGGCTGCGACGGACAAGCTACCGTAACCTGCCGGAAGTTCTCGAGGTAGGCCGCCAGGTTGTTGGCGAAGTGCTCGTCGAGGCGAACCTCGCCCTGCGCGGCGTCGAGAATGGATGGGATCACCAGCAGCAGGCTGCCGCCAGGGGGTGGCGCACCCTCGGCCGAGATGTGTACTGCAGGCTCGGGGGCGCTCGTCATGGTCACTGCGGATCAACTCGCGGTGTAGGCCTCATCGCCGAGGCGGCTCAGGAAGTCTCGCTGAAGTAGGCGCCGTACTTGTCGCCATAGCCTCCGTACCCATAGGGATCGAACGGGCCGCCGGTATAACGGTTGAGAACCGTGCCGAGGCAGCGCGTACCGCCCATCAGCCGACTCAGTTCCTCGAATTGGCGGGTGCTCGACTGGCCCGCGCCGACCACATGGATATAGGCGTCGAGATGGTTCGCGATCGTCATGGCATCGTCGCCCACAAAGACGGGCGGCAGGTCGCACAGGACGATCCGGGACATGCCCGCCTTGGCCGAGGCCGCGGTCATCAACGCCTCAAAATGCGGGCCGTTGAGCAGCTCGACCGTATCGACGTCTGCTGGGACGGCAGGGAACACGGCAAGGTTGGTACCCTCGACGCGCTGGCCGATCTGGTCGAGGCTTGGGCTGCCGGACCGAAGGAAAGCTTGGAGGCCGTATTCCACTTCAAGCCCGAACGCTCGCGCTACCGATGGACGGCGCAAATCAAGGTCGAGCAGATAGACCTCGAGATTCGGCAGGCGCGAAAGCGCCGCGGCGAGGTTTGCGCAGACGAACGACTTGCCTTCGTGCGGCACGGCCGAGCTTACCCCGACGCGGGTCAGATGATGTTCTGCGCAGGCTTGGGCGATTTGCGTGCGCAGCAGGTTGAACGGACGAGAGATCGAGCTGCGGCCGCGAAAGCCGACGATCCCGTTACCCTTCAGCCAGTCTGAATCCGGCCGCACCGTGCGCAGGCTGGCTAGCTTCGGCAGCAACGGCAGCCCGGCTTCTCCGGTGCCCGCGACGGTATCATCCATTAGGTCATCCACTGCGAAGGCATTGCCCCGGTCATTCAGGAATTGGGACGGCACTGACGAGGAACTCAGTTGGGTCATGCAAGCTCACCTCGCTGGTCGGTCGGCCTCGTGCGTTTTGCGAACCGTGCCAGAATCGAGGGACGGGGGTGCTGCCGAAACTGGCTGAGGTCGGGCACCACTCCGAGCACCTGCTGGCCCGAGATGCGCGCGATCGTGTCGGGGTGGCGGATCGGGTGGGCCAGCAACTCGATGGCCAGCGCGGCGAACAGGCCCAGCCCCAGGCCGCCGACGATCCCGGCGGCCACGATCAGCAGCGTGTTGGGCGAATGCGGCCGGTCGGGAATGGCGGGCGCCTCGATGACGGTCAGTTGCCGGCCCAGTTGCTCGTCGTTGGCCCGGGCGTTGGCCTGGGCGGCGAGGTACTTGGCGGAGATCGCCTGGTACTGCTGATTGAGACCGGTAAGCTTCTGCTGCAGCACGGCGATTTCCTGCTGCGCCGCCGGACCCTGCGCCTGCGCACTCATCGCCATCGCCGCCTGGGCGCGGTCCGAAGCGCTCTGCGCCCTCAGCGAGGCAATCTGCGAATTGTTGAAGGCGATCTGCTGGTCGATGCTGGCGCCTTGACCGCTCGAGGCCATTTCGCCGGCGAGACGCTTGGCTTCGGCGAGCCGCTGGCGGGCCGCAACCACATCCGGGTGATTGTCGGAATACATCGCTCGCGCGGCGGCGAGCTGCGCCTGCGCGGCGGTGACGACATCGACCCGCCCGTCAATGCTGCCGCTGGCCTTGCGTTGCAGCAGCTGGCTGTTCTCATGCTGCAATTGCATGATCAGCGCCTCGCTGCTGCCATTGCCCGCATTGATGATCGGCCCGGAAATGCCGGCCAGCGCGCGTCCATTACGGGCGGTCACTGCGTTGATCTGCTGCTCGACCTCGCTGATCTGGCGCTGCAAGGTGCCTTGCTGGTTGCCCAGATAATCGACCGCATTGCTCGCCTGCGCGGCATTGCGCGCGGAATAGAAGCTGACGATCCGCTCCATCAGCTGCTGGGTCACCGCTCGCGCCGCTTCGGGATCGGGATAGTCGAACGAGAGCTGGAACGCGACTTCCTGCGGGTTGTTCGACTGCGACAGGCCCGTGCTGTCAACCGGCTCGAGCGCGATGTTGTGGCGCATCTTGTCGATCACTGCCGACAGCGGCTTGCGCGAACGTTCGCCCGCGTAGAGCCCGTTGCGGTTGATGATCGCGATCAGGTCGGGCCGGGCGATGATCTGCTGGCGGATCGTTTCGAGCCGGCGCTCAACATTGTCGCCGATCGCATTGCCGATCATCTCCTCTGGCACCTGCGGCGGTTGCACGACCATCACCGCCTTGGAGCGGTATTCCGTCGGGATTACCGCGAGCATAATCGTCGCGAGCACGACCACGACGAACCACGTCACCAGCACAATCTTCCGGCGCTGCCACAGGATCGACGGCAATTGCCGTCCGAACTCGCCCATGGCGCCTTGCTCGGTCTGCGGTTCATTCAACCCTGGTCTCCAAATCTGTAGGCAATGCCGACACCGCCGCGCAGTTCCGAGCGCCCGGGGATTCCGCTCTGCGAGAAGTGCAGGTATCCGGCAGAAACGTAGGCCGCCAGGCGGTTGCCGAAGTGATGCTCGTAACGGGCCGATCCCCCCACCGTGGTCTGGTTGGGAAACAGATTGCGCGTGTCCCGGCCGCGCTGGTCATAGGACAGGCCAAGGTCGATCGTGTCGTTGCGATTCAGGCGCGTGCTGTAGATCGCCCGCGCGAGCGTAGCGGCCCGCACGCCGCCGAGCGCCGAGGGCAGTTCCTGGCGGTCGCCGGACAAGCAGAATTGCCCCCGGCTCAGGCGTCCGCATAGCTTGACCGAAGCGGCGAAGCTGCTGGAATGCAGCCTGATCCCGTCGGGCAGCCGCGTGTGCACGATCGAGGCGCCGCCATAGACCGCGAGGTCGAATGTAGGGCTCAGCTTGCGCTCGATCCCGACCATGGGGGTGGCGATCACGTCGTGTTCGCCGTTGTCGTAAGTGACCTCGGCAATGCGGGCCTGCGCCGAAACCTTGGTGGCGGCGGAAATTGCGTGAGCGAAGGCCACCGCCTGGCCAAACATCCGGTAATTCGAAAGCGTGCTGTCGTTGTAATTGGTGACATTGGCGTCGGCGGCCAGGGTCAGCGTGCTGCGTTCGCTCGTCTGGTAGTCGAAATTGACCGCGCCGCCCCATGAATGTTGCCCGATGCGGCGGCCGATCAGCGTGGTGTCGGGGGGCAGGATCACGCCGCCGCCCGGCAGGGTCGCCTGGGTCACCAGTGCTGCCGGCGCCGCCGTGTTCGCCGACGAGCCAGTGCCGGAAGCGCCATTGGCTGGACTGTCCGGACCTTGCGGCGGGAACAGCGATGGGCCGCCGGATGTCAGCAGGTAGTTGAACCCGCTTGAGCGGGTGTAACTGTAGTGCCCAACGGCCCCGAGTGTCGCGCGGGGGCTGAGCCGATGCTGCAGGCTCCCCGAGATGCTGCCGGCGAGGTCGGTGCCCCGACCATCGAAATAGCTGGAAGAATGCGCCGCTGCCGCGATATTGAAATCGGTGCGTTCACCGTCGACATTGTAGTTCGCGTCGATCCCAGCCTGAGCGCCGACCGCGGCCTTGCCCCCAGTCTCGAGAAGCGGATTGCTGGAAATCTCGGCGCCGGCGGACAGGTCGACCGTCAGGGTCTCCTTCGCCGCCGCCAGTTGCGGACAGATCGCCCCGCCGCACAGCAGCAGGCTTGCCCATGCCGCCGAGCGCGGCCGTCCCCACCGGGCCCCCGGTCCATCAGGGAACAATGACCGTGTCCCCGGTCATGATCACGGGAATGTTCTCGGCCGAGATCTGCTCACGGTTGGGGCTCGACCTGAACACCGCGCCAAGCCGCACATGTATTGGCTGCAATCCGTCCGAAGTCTTGCGTAAGATCATCACGTTGTTGAGGTTGGCGAATTCGTTGGGGCCGCCGGCAAGGCTGATCGCCTCGAGCACGTTGACGAACCGGCCCGGGGCGAAGGTGCCGGCGCTGTGAACCTTGCCCATGACCGAGAACGACAGGCCCGACGGCTTCTTTACCGAAACGGTCACCTGCGGAACCTCGCCGCGATACTGGCTGCGCAGGCCCTCGGTCACGGCGGCTTCGATGTCGCGGGTCAGCCGCCCCTGGGCCAGAACCTGGCCGACCAGAGGGAAATTGAACGTGCCATCGGGCAGGACGTGCACATCGCGCTGGAGGCGCTGCTCGCCCCAGACGTTGATCTCCAGATCGTCATCGGGATTGACTCGATACTGGCTCATTGCTGCATTTGTCGCCGCGACGAAGGAACTACCTGCAACCGAAGCGATTTGGGCTGAGGCAGCCGAGGACACGAGAATTGCAATCGCCCCCACTAACCAGCATCGGGAATACATTCGCATTCGCCACCCCTCCATGGGCCAGACGACGGCCAGGACGGGGCCGCTCGGTCGGTCGGATAACTCCCGGCAAGCATCTACGTTCCCAATGATCTCAGCCACTAGTGCAAGGCGCGCGGCGAAATCTGTCGGCTGGCGGGGCGGGCCGGTGCTCGCGATTCCGCTGGCGGTCGCGCTGGCGCTCGCCGGCTGTGGGCCCGATCGGCAGGAGGCCATGGCGCTGGCCGACGAGGCGCAGCAGGAGCTGGATGCAGGCAACGCGAGCGCTGCGTTCCTGACGATCAACCGCGCCATTCGGCAGCAGGACGACGTGGCCGATCTCTACCTGCTCAAGGCGCGGATTGCCCTGGCTGCGGGCCGGCCAGTCGAGGTGTTCCAGGCCTACCGGCAGGCGGTCGAGCTCGAACCGACTAATGTCGATGCGCTGCGCGGGCTGGCGCAAATTGCTTTCCAGCTCGGGCGGAGCGACGATGCAGAGCGAACCGTCACCCAGCTCATGGCGCAAAGCCCCGCCGATCCGACGGCGCGGCTGGTCAAGGGCTTGCTGGCGCTGGCCCGTTGCCGACCGGAAACGGCACTGGAACTGGCAGACCAGATCCTCGCCAACAATTCGGCAGATGAGGGCGGGATGGTCCTCAAGACCCGCGCCCTTTTCGCCCTGAACCGCGATCAGGCCGCGCGGGCGTCGCTGGATGAGGCGAGCCGACGCTTGGGGAACAGCTTTGGCCTGTCGCTGACCAGGCTGGAAATGGATCGCACGCTGGCCGACGCTCCCGCGGTGAAGGCCGACTTTGTCGCCTTGCGTCGACTGCAACCGCGCAATGCCGACCTAGCCGTGCAGCAGGTCAACTTCCTCTACAAGACCGGCGATCCCGCCGGTGCGCGGCGCGAAGCGGTGGGTCTGCTCCGGTCAGGCGTCTTCCAGGGTGATGGGCTCGACCGCATGGCCCGGTTGTGGCGCGAATACGATCCTGCGCCGCTTGCGCCGGCCGATCTCGCCGACCTTGCGTCTCGCGGCCCCCGGCCCGTCCGGATAATGGCCGCGCAGCACTATCTCGAAGTGGGGCAGGGCGCGCCCGCAGTCGCGCTGATCGCGGGTATCGACGGCAGCGACGTCGCCGGAATAACCGCCCGCGCGCAGCTCCTCATGGGCCAGCCCCGCGAGGCGGAGCTGACCGCCCAGAGGGTATTGGCGAAGGACAAGACCCAGTGCGACGCTCTCCTTGCCCTGGCCGGCACGAACCTTGCTGCCGGGCGGCGCGAGGAGGCCTCGGCCCGGGCGGAGGATGCCACCGGGGAATGCCCCCGGCTATGGCCGGCCTACGTCGTCATGGCCGATGCGAACAGTACCTCGGTGCCCCAGCTTGATCGGGTGACGGCCGCCGCGCTCGATGCCGCGCCGCAAAACGGCGTTCTCGCCCGCGCCCTGGCGCAACGGTGGCTCTCGCGCGGCCAAGCCAACCGGGCCGTGGCCCTGGTCCGCCGCGTCACCCGCAGTGCGCCGGCCCTGGTGAGCGGATGGGTGCTATTGCAGGAACTATGCCCGAAATCGGGCGATGCAGCCTGCGCCGCCGAGGCCGCGCGGGGCTTGGCCCTTGCCCGCAGGCTCTACATGATCGACCCGCTACCGGGCCAGCCGCCCCTGTTGGGGGGAGGGGCCATCGGTTGCCGCGCGGTCGGCGCCCCTGCGGCGGGTCAGGTCAATCGCAACCGCAGCAGCACGGCGCCAATATAGGCGAGCACCGCGACGAACAGGATGCTCGCCAAGCCGATCTGGCCGTGGTTGCCCAGTTGGTTGACGACTGCCAGGCCAATCCCGGGTGGGGCATAGTGCCACAGCTTGTCGGTTTCCTGCTCGGCGGTAGAGCGCTGCAGCAGCAGGGTCGCCAGGCCGGCAAGCGTGAACAACGTTACCCAATCCCAGATCGTGCTCATCGCAGCAGTCACTCCCTGCAAACCATCCGCGTCGCGCGTTCACTGGAACAGCGCCCAGAGTCCGCCGACTGCGCCCACAACGCCCGAAATCGAAAAGAGGGACCGCAGAACCAGCACACAGGCCACGAAAAAGCCGGTCAGCGCCAGATCCTGCATCGGGAAGGCCAGCCGCCAGCGCTTCTGCCCCAGGCTTAGCGCGAGGTATTTGACGAGATCGGCGGCGGCGATGCAGGCGACCAGCCCAGGAAAGCCGAACCTCGCCGCGAGCAGCGGCATTCCCGCCACCATCCACGCGAGCTTGGCGGCATTCGCCACGGTGCCGATCTGCGGTCGGCCGATCCCCAGCGACACCGCCTCGCCCAGCGTGGCGAGCATTGAGAACCACACGCCGGCCGCCAGCACCGGCAGGATCGCGGCCGCCTCATGATAGCGCTGGTCGTAAAGCAGGAACACGATCCGGTCGGACACCGCAATGAACAGCGCCAGGCCCACGGCTGCCGTTGCGAGCAGTGGCACCCGCTGCGACGACAGACGCTGGCGGAGAGCTTCGCCCCGGTGGCGCGAGCCGGCGATGATCGGGAAGATCACCATGTTGCCCACCCGTGCAAGCAGCACTGTGAACGCCTCCGACAGCGAGCGGGCGATGCCATAGACACCCAGCAGGGCCCACGGAATCGCATGGCTCAGGTACAGCCGGTCGAAGTTACCGGCGATGAAGAAGATCGCCGACGACAGGAAGATCCATTTGCCGAAATGGAGGATGCTGCGGGCGTGGTCGCGGTCGATTGTCAGGCGCAAGCCGGCGCTCGGAGTCATCACGAAGGAGCAGGCGACCTGGAGCGCCATGCAGATCACCGCGCCGTAGAGGAGCGACCATACCGTGCGGTCGAAGTAGGAGATCGTCACCTGGATGACCATGGCCGCCGCCGCCGGCAGCAGCTCGAAGGCGGAGAGCTGGGCCAGCCGCTGCTCACGCATCAGAACGAACAGCCCGGTCGACTGGAAACCCGAGATCAGCAGCAGCACCGCCATCATTGGAACCGCTTTGGCCAGTATCGGTTCTGCGTAGAAGTGGGCGATGAGTGGGGACAACGTGGCCAGCACCGCAGCGATCAGGACGCCGCGCACGATCTGGATGGTCCAGGCGGTCGCCGTGAAGCTCGGCGTCGAGCCTGCCGAGTGCGAGACGATGTTCTGGCCCACCCCCACGTCCGACAGCAGCTCAACGCCGGTGCGCAGCGTGTTCACGATCAGCAGGACGCCGAAGATCGCCGGGTTCAGTAGGTGAGACAGGATGATGTTGGTGACCAGGCGGATCGCCTGCAGGCCGCCGAAGGTGATGACCGGCCAGCCGACCAGCGCCAGCATGGCGGGGCTGGCCACGGCCAGGGCGGACCGAACGCGGAGCAGCAGCCCCGAACGCGGCGGCAGTTCGATGGCGGGCGGATCGGAGGGGCCGCTGGGCATGCTGAGATATAGGCCTATCTATTTGAGAAAGAAAGAGAAAATGCCAAAATCCGGCGATTCCGGCGCAAGTTGCCCGTGAAGTACATCGGGTTACTCATAATCATCGGCTTGGTTCCCCTGCTTGCCGCGATGATTTCGTCGGGTGCGGCGGGCCGGAGAGCCGTGGCTTTTCTGTTCGGGGCAAGCCCGCTATTCTTTCACGCCGCACACATTACTGTTGCGCCTGTGTCGTGGCCCTATTGGCCCGGCTACGTGAAGGGCATCGAGATCTCGCTGGTCGATTCCTTCGCCATGGCGGTCCTGCTGACGCTCGGGGGATGGCGGGCGAGCTCCAGCCATGTCGTTCCGTTCGTCCTGCTGATCATCTTGGCGGTGACCTCGGCCTTCGGTGCGATCGCCCCGACGGCGGCGCTGTTCGTTGCCTGGCAGATGCTCAAGGTTCTGCTCATCTACATCGCGGCGACGCGGCTTGCCGCGACCCAGGGCAGCGTCCGCGCGCTGATTGCCGGCATGGTGTTCGGCCTCGGCTGCAACGCCGCGGCCGCGGTGTATCAGCACTTCCACGGGGTCTACCAGACGCCGGGGCTGTTCGATCACCAGAACTCGCTGGGCATGGTCGCCCATTTCGTCGTGCTGCCGGCCGCGGCCCTCTTCGCTGCCGACCACCGTGCGCGGTGGGCCCTGCTTGGCGTGGCGGCAGGCGGGATCGTGGCGATCCTCGGCGCCTCGCGCGCGACGATTGGGCTGGAGGCGGGGGGCTTGGCGTTGCTGATCGTCGCCATCGCCCTGTTCTGGCCAACGCCGCGCGGCTTCGCCCTGCTGGCGGTCGGCGCGGTGGCCCTGGCGGCGCTCTCGCCCCTGGCCTACAAGGCGCTGGCGCCGCGCTGGGCCTCGGTGCAGCACATGGAGTACGACGAGCGCGAGGCGTTCAAGCGCGCCGCCAGCGCGATGATGCACGATCACCCGATGGGCGTCGGTGCGAACCACTACGTGATCGTGGCCAATACCCAGGGCTATTCCAACCGCGGCGCGGTCACCTGGGCGACGGGCAGCCGTTCGGCCAATGTCCACAACGCCTATTTCCTCACCGCCTCGGAGATGGGCTACCTCGCGCTGGTGCCGTTCGTATGGCTGACGGTGCTGACCGCGCTGAACGGGCTGTTCTGGTGCTTCAGGAGCCCCGACAAGCGGTTGTCGATCCTCCTGCTGGGGACCTGCGCCGCGCAGCTGGTCGTTGCCGTGCACAACTGGTTCGAATGGGTCTTTGTCACCTATGCGATCCAGGCAATGTTCTGCCTGAACCTCGGGATCATGTCCGGCCTGATCGGGCGAATCCGTGCGGCCCGCGCGGAGCCGCCGCACGTGGCCCGGCCCGGCCGGAAGGAGCCGCCCTTGCCGGCGGCCGGGAGCGTGGCCGCATGACCGGAGCTGCCCGCGCGAGTGCCCCGATGGCGCTAACCGTCACGATCGCGATTATCGCCCGCAACGAGCAGGCGAACATTGGCGCGACCATTGCCTCACTGGCTGCGCAGGACTTGTTCACAGCAGTCCATCCGGCGCCCGAACTGGTGGTCCTGGCCAATGGCTGCACGGACCGGACGGTGGCGGTGGCCGAGGCTGCGATAGCGGAGCAGCTCTCCGGCAGGCTGGCCCAGGCACGAGTGGTGGACACGCCGATCGGCGGCAAGAGCCGGGCCTGGAACATGGTTGTGCACGAGGTTGCCTCGCCCGCGGCCGAGGTCTTCCTGTTCCTCGATGCCGATATCGAGTTGGCCGGACCGGACATCTGCCGCGCCATGATCGAGCAGCTGCTCGCGCAGCCGACCGCGGTGGCCTGCACCGGCCACCCGGTGAAGCAGATTGCGCGCAAGCGGCGCAAGTCGGCCGTGGACCGGCTGTCGCTCAACGTCTCGGAAATCAACCGTCACGACCGGGCGATCTCCGGCCAGCTCTATTGCGCGAGGGGCGAGGTCCTGCGCGACATCTGGCTGCCCGAGCCCACGCCCGGCGAGGATGGGTTCCTCAACGCGATGGTCCAGACCTGGGGGTTCTCGCGGCCCACCGATTGCGACCGGGTAACCCAGATGGAGCGGGTGACCCACTACTACGACCCCGCGCCGCTCGGCCGCGTCTTCGCCCACGAACAGCGCATGGTGATCGGCACGACCGTCAACATGTGGCTGTTCGAGCACCTGATGGAGCTGCGCGCCGGCGAACCGCTCGGCCCGCTGATCGGCGCGCGCAATGCGTCCGAGCCGGGCTGGGTCGGGCAACTCGTCAGCGCGCGCGCCGGCAATCGCCGCTGGGTCGTCCCGCGCAAGCTGCTGTTCTGGCGGATGCCGGCCATTGGCCCGCGGCCGGGGCTGCGGGACCTCCCGC
>Ga0105248_10009471_pt1 | contig 10718 bp, 9 predicted proteins | sample KBSS34metaG_FD_81524 | JGI IMG/M metagenome (GOLD analysis project Ga0105248, IMG submission 81524) | Switchgrass rhizosphere microbial communities from Kellogg Biological Station, Michigan, USA - KBS S3-4 metaG | ecosystem: Host-associated > Plants > Roots > Rhizosphere > Soil | place... | reverse complement strand
CGGATGTTCCACGATGTCCGCCTTTCCGCCAACGGCAGAGTGTCCTGCGCGAGTTGCCATGACACCACCACAAGCGGCGCCGACGGCCGTCCGCATTCTCTCGGTTTCCACGGCCAGGCCACGGCGGTGAACGCGCCGACCGTCTTCAATGCCGCGTTGAACTTCGTGCAGTTCTGGAATGGCCGTGCCGCCTCCTTGGAGGCTCAGGTTGACGGTGTGGTGCAAAACCCCGTCGAGATGGGGTCGAAATGGGATGACGTGGTGACGATGGCGACGCGCGACGCGGTCTATCGCCCGGCCTTCGCCGCCGCCTATCCCGACGGCGTCACCAAAGCCAATATCCAGAATGCGATCGCCAGTTACGAGCGCACACTGATCACGCCCAATTCCCGTTTCGACCGCTATCTCCAGGGCGACGCCAACGTCATCACGGCGGAAGAAAAGAAGGGCTACGCCAAGTTCAAGCAGTATGGCTGCATTGCCTGCCACCAAGGTGTCAATGTCGGCGGCAACATGTTCCAGAAATTCGGCGTCATGGATGATTATTTCGCGCGGCGCGGCAATCCCGCCAAGGCCGATCTGGGCCGTTTCCTGGTCACCGGCGAAGAGGACGACAAGCACGTCTTCAAGGTGCCCAGTCTGCGCAATGTCGCCCTCACGGCGCCGTATTTTCACGACGCGTCGGCGCCCACGTTGGAAGCCGCCGTCGACGTCATGTTCCGTTATCAGCTCGGTCGGGTCGCCTCTTCCCAGGACAAAAGCGAGATCATCGCCTTCCTGAAGACGCTCACCGGCAAAGTCGCGGGCAAGCCATGATGAAGTTGCGCACCGGCTGGCTTCCCATCGGCGCCTTCGCCCTGGTCCTGATCTCGATCCTGGCTTTCCTCTATTCCAGGGATCGCGGGCATGACACATCCGCCTATTTCGAGAATGCGGTGATCGTGCGCCAGCTCAAGCAGCTGGACGCGCGCTGGGAACTGGACGTGATGAAGTCCAGGATGGGCATCAATCCCAACTACGATGCCTTGGTCGATCCGCTTCATGACCTGACCCAGTTGCAGGGCTCGTTGCGCGGGCGCTTGGCGGGCGAGCATCAAGGCGCGGCACTGGAAACAGTGCAGGGCGCCCTCAATAATGCCGTTTCCCAGAAGACGCGCCTGATCGAACGGTTCAAGTCGCACAATTCCGTCTTGCGCAATTCCCTGTTCTTCCTTCCGACCGCGGCCGGCGATCTGCGTCAGGAAAGCGGCCCGATTGGCCGTGTGGTGGACGCCGTGCTGTTGGACGTGCTGGTCTACAGCCAGAGCCCTTCCAGCGATGGTGCGGCGGAAATCGAAACCCGGCTGGGCGGCCTGGCCGCCGCCGGCAAAGCCCAGTCGCCCAAGATTCAGGACGATCTGAGCATTTTCTCCTCGCATGTCCGCACCGTGCTGCGCGAGCAGCCGCTGGTGAATGGCCTGCTGCGCACCATTGCTGAAGTGCCGACGACGGCCCGCATCAACGATCTCGACAGGCTTCTCAGCAGTGAAGAAAGCAGGATCGAAGCCCGCGTCCAGCAGGACCGGCAATACCTTCTGATCTTCGCCGCGGCGCTGGTCAGTTTATTCCTCTATGCCGCGATCAAACTGTTGCGCAGCCACGCCATCATCAACCGCGTCAACCGCCAGCTGCAGGACGTCAATGCCGGGCTGGAGCAACGCGTCAAGGAACGCACGCAAGACCTGCAAACCGCCAATGGCAGGTTGACCGCCATTCAGGCGGCCGTCCGCAACCTGCTGGACAATGCCGAGCAGGGCTTCCTGACGATCGATCGAGACCTTAAGATCGGCGAACAATCGAGCGCCGCCTGCAAGACGATTCTGGGTGAAACGCCGGCCGGACGATCGATCGTCGAACTGCTTTGCCGCGAAAAGCCGTCGGACCAGGCGTCCGCGATGCATGCCACCCTCGCCAGCCTGTTCCAGGACAGCAGCGATTTCATCCGGGAATTGAAGCTCGGCTTGCTGCCGGCCGCTTTCGAGCTGGGCGGCAAGTCCATCAGGGCCGGCTACAAGATGTTGGGCGACAATCAGCTGATGCTGATCCTGACCGATGTGACCGAGACCACCCGTCTGGCGGCGCAGGTCGAGCGGGACCGGCTGCGGCTGGAGATGGTCGTGCTCGCCTTCACCGAGAGCGAAGCCTTCACTGCGCTGACCGAGGAGTATCGCGAATTCATCGGCACCGAGCTCCCGGCCCTGCTTCAGCAGATCGCTGAGCCGGGCAGGGTGAGCGAATTGTACCGCAGATTGCATACCTTCAAAGGACTGTTGGCGCAGTTCAGCTTCCATCGCAGTCCGCAATGCCTGCATGGGTTCGAGACCGCCTTGTCCGACAGGACCAGTTGGACCGCGCAAGCAGCCCGGCAAGTTTTTGCGCCCGAACGGTTGCGGGCCGAATTCCAGCGGGATCTCGATACCATCGCTGATATTCTGGGACCTGATTTCCTGGCGTCTGATCGCCGGCTGTCTCTCTCACAAGACCGACTCAAGACCATGAAGCAGGTTGCGAGCCAGGCGCTGGCCTCGGGCCACGAGCTCTCGCCGTCTGTCCGCCAGCTGCTGCGGGAGATGGCGGCGCTGGGCGGATTGGATGTCAAATCCGCCTTGGCGCTGCATGGCCGTGGAGCTGCTGCGCTGGCGGCGCGGCTGGACAAAGAGATGGGGCAGGTTGCGATCGAAGGCGACACCACCAGCCTGGAGCCCGAAATCTACGGGCCGTTCCTGCGCTCGCTGGTGCATGTCTTCCGCAATGCCGTCGATCACGGCATCGAGACGCCGGAAGCACGGCTGTCAGTCGGTAAGCCGGCGGAAGGCAGCATCCGCTGCAGCGTGCGCCATGACGATCACGGACTCAAGATCACCATCGAAGATGACGGCTGCGGCGTCGACCGCGAAACCCTGGAGGAACGGCTGACTGCATCTGGCGTGCCATCATCCCAGGCGGCAGGAATATCCCTGGAAAATATGATGTTCCGCGAAGGCTTGTCGTCGCGCGACAGTGCGGATGAAATTTCCGGCCGCGGTGTGGGGCTGGCCGCGGTGAAGGCCGAACTGGACCGCTTGGGCGGGTCCGTAAGTGTGGAGACCGGGCAGGGCGCCGGCACTCGCTTGTGCTTTCACGTTCCGGCCAATCCAAACCTGCTTGGCCACAATGCTGCTTCCTTGGAGATGATCCCATGAATTTGAACGTGGTGCTAGATCACGAAATCGCCGCCGTAGTGAAGGTGGTCGAGCGGCGAACCATCGATTTCCTGCGCGACGAGCTCGATCTGACGGTTCAGGGGATCAGCCGCCGCCTGCTCAATGAGGAGTCCATCAAATTGCGGGAACTGACTGCGATCGTCGGCGTCGGCTCGCGCACCGGTCTTTATATCGCCTATAGCTATGACGCCTCCCTGATCCGCGCCATGACCGCGCGCTTTGCCGCCGAGCTTACGATCACGCCGGAGGAGGAAGGTCTCTATATGCGCGAAACCGCCTCGGAGGTGGTGAATGTGATTGTCGGCAACTGCACCGCCGACCTGGCCCGCCAGGGCGGTCTCGTCACTTTGTCGCCGCCCGTGCTGGCGCTGGGCGCGCGCACCATCCAGGGGCGCCCCAAAACCGCCGTTGCGATCTTGACCCTGACCTATCCGGAAGGGGCGATGGACGTTGTGTTTGTCGGTCCAAAACTCTTGTTCGATGACCACCTGAATTACATGGAAGGGGGCGTGTGATGCCGCGGACCGTGATGATCGTAGACGATTCCATGATCATGACCCAGAAACTGACGGTCATGTTGCGTGACCTTGGCCATCAAGTGGTTCGCGTCTGCAAAAGCGGCGCGGAGGCGGTGCGCGATTATCCTCTCGTCAAGCCGGATATCGTGACCATGGATATCACCATGCCCGGCATGGACGGGATCGAAGCCATGGCGGCAATCATGGCCACGCATCCTCAGGCCCGCGTGATCATGGTGACTTCGCACGGCCAGGAACCGATGGTGCTGAAGGCGCTGGAGGCTGGTGCGCTGGGTTATGTGCTGAAGCCCGTGAACAAGGATCGGCTGACCGCCATGATCGAGCGCGCCATGACCCAGATGGCGGCCGCTTAAGGGGCTAGCCGGGGAGACCGCCAGCTTCGCGACGGATTGTGCAGAAATCCGTCAGGCTGCCCATCGCCTGACCAGCCCGTGGTCCTGGGGTTGCCGGTACAGGCGATATCCACAGAGCGACACGGGGTGCGCCACTGCCTGCTTTGACGCAGTTGGAGCGAACTGGGTATAAATTAAACCCAGTACATCTTGTGGGCGCTGGATGAAAACCTTGCAAATGGCGCGGGCCGTGACGGGCAAGCCCGCCAACGCGCTTTCGCGATTTCTGTCCCAGACCCATGCCGCGCTTTCGCGCGAGGAGGGCGGCGCGGTCGCGGACTACATCCCCGAACTGCTCAAAGCCAACTCCGATCATTTCGGCATCGCGCTCGCCACCATAGACGGCCATGTCTATGAGATCGGGGACGCCGCCATACCCTTCACCATCCAATCGATCTCCAAGGCTTTTGTGTTTGCGCTGGCGCTGGAACTGTTCGGCCCCGAACGCGTCGCGAAGGCGATTGGCGTGGAGCCCAGCGGCGATGCGTTCAATTCCATCCGGCTGAGCGCCGACAACCGGCCCTTCAACCCGATGGTGAATTCCGGGGCCATCGCCTGTTCCGGCCTCATCCATCATGCGCAAGGCGAAAATGCCTCGGAATTCGTCCGCCAGATGCTGTCCCGCTTTGCGGGGCGCGAACTCGACATCGACGAAGCGGTATTCCAGTCCGAGCGACTAACCGGCGACCGCAACCGCGCCATTGCTTTCCTGCTGCGCAATTACGGCATCATAAACGGCGATGTCGCCGACGTGCTCGACGTCTATTTTCGCCAATGTTCAGTGCTGGTCACCGCGCGCGACCTGGCCTTGATGGCGGCGACGCTGGCCAATGGCGGCGTCAATCCCGTGACGGCAGAGCGCGTGGTGAGCCCTTATACCGTATCGCGCACGCTCTCGGTGATGACCAGTTCTGGCATGTACGATTTCGCCGGGGAATGGATCTACCGGGTCGGCATTCCGGCAAAAAGCGGAGTGGGCGGCGGCATCCTGGCGGCATTGCCGGCGCAATTCGGCCTGGGCTCCTTCTCGCCCAGGCTGGACGATCATGGCAACAGCGTGCGCGGGCTGAAAGTGTGCGAGGAACTCTCCCGGCACTTCGATTTGCACATGCTCAACGGTGCAAGCGACGTCGGCTCCTGCATCGTCACCGATTATGACCTGTCCTGCGTTTCGCCGCGCGGACGCCAGTCGCACGAGCAGAAGATCCTCGACGAGCATAAAAGCGGCGTGCGCATCATCGAACTGACCGGCACCCTCACCTTCGCCAATGCCGATCACATCGTCCGTCGGGTCGGCAGCAATCCGTCGCTGCAGCTCCTCATTCTGGACTTCGGGCGCGTGCCGGGAATGAGCACGGGCGCCGCCAAGATATTGGCGGATCTGTTTTTTGCCTTCGAAGCGGCGGGGATCACGCCGGTCGCATCCGGTTTCGAAAGAGGCTCCGCCAACTGGACCCTTTTCGAGCAGCATTTGGGCGCGGACGCCGCCATGCGCGATTTTGCCCGGCTGGATGAGGCGATCGAATGGGCGGAGGACCAGATCATCTTCCGTTTTGGCGGCTTCATGCAGGTAATGGACGTCATGAACCTCGGCGAGCAGGAACTGCTGGCCGGCCTGCCGCCGGACGTGATCGAGAAAATCGGCGCCCAAGGCGTGGAGCGCAGCTTTCACACGGGCGAGCGGATATTCGCCAGCGGATCGCCGTCAACCTCGCTGTTCTTCCTGCAAAGCGGCATGGTCAGCGTCAAGCTTCCCGACGGTGTGCGGCTGGCGACGCTGGTGCCGGGAACGGCATTCGGCGAGATGTGCCTGTTCGAGAAATACCGCACCGCGGATGTCTGGTCCGACGGCCGTGTGCGCTGCATCGAGCTGCCGCTGGAACGGCTGCAGAAATTCCGCGACAGCCACCCACAGATGGGCGAGCATATTATGCGCAATTTGGCGGGCCTTTTGGTGAAGAGGCTGGGACGAGCCAATCGCCGCATTGATCTGCTGAGCAATCACTGACGCCGATCAGCCAGCCCACGTCCCGGCGAGTACCGCAAGAAAGGCGGCATAGGTCAGTTGATGGATCAACTGGTCGGCGCCGAACACGATCCAATAGGCCCGCCGCTGTACGGTGAGGCGGAAGCGCTTGTCGATATATATTTTCAGCCAATCGACGTGATAGTGAATGACCAGTTCCGTCGCCACCAGCAATGCCGCGAGACCGCCTGATCGGGTAAGAAGCAGGATGGCGGGAAGCGATCCGACGGCATGCAGGCCGGCATGAATGAATCCGGCCGGATGACCGTAAATGCCTTTGTTGCGATAGAGATAGGCGGTCTGCAGCACGAAGTCGCACAGGAAGTGCTTGGCCTGGAAAAGCATCAGGCTCCAGAAAAGAAGGGCCATAGCGGGATTCATGTGCCGACATTCCGCACTGGCGGGCAGCTGCGCCACGATCCCGCGGCGATCGGATCTGTAAGAGCCCCCATTGAAACCGGATCAGTTCAAATCGCCCGGACAAGCATCGGGCTGAATGCCCGGAATAGCAAGCCTGCTTCGGTATCGCATATCCCTTCCACGGATGCTGGCCGGTCCGGCGCCAATCCGTTAAGATTTTGCCGGCATCGTTCGGAAGGCTCCTCCGTGTACCCCATTTTAGACCTTTGTCGGGACGTTCCGGTCCGCAGTTTCGGGCCAGGCGAAGTCCTTTTGGCCGAAGGCGACAAGTCGGGGCGATTGTACGTCCTGGCCGAGGGCGAGGTCGAAATCGTTAAAGGCGATTTTCAGATCAACAGTGTTTCGGAGCCCGGCGCCATCTTTGGTGAGATATCGGCGCTGCTGGACGTCGCGCATATGGCCACGGTTCGCGCGGTCACGCCCGCCCGGGCGCATGAAATCCGCGACGGCGCCCAATTCCTGCAGGCGAACCAGCAGATCGCCTTTCATCTCGCCCAGCTGCTCGCCCGCCGCCTGCAAGGCGTCTCCGGCTATCTGGTCGATCTCAAAAGCCAGTTCGCCAGTCACGAAGATCATCTGGGGATGGTCGATGACGTGTTGGAGACGCTGGTCCACCAACAGCATCAGCGCTTCATGCCGGGCTCGGATCGCGATCCCGGCTTTTAGGAGTCAGCCATTGCGGAAGCTGGTCGAGCGGCGCAAACGGGCGCCGCAGCGGCTGGTCCAGATGCAGGCTTTCAGATCCCGCCAGTGAAAACCAAAGTGCTTCGCGCGCGTCAGTATCAACAATGATATGCGCCGGGGTCTCACCGATCTGCCGGCCGGTGTTGAATACCCATGTCGGGCCGATCCGGTCCGCCCAGGATCCGTTCGGGATGAACGGCGCCTGATGGATATGGCCGCAGAAAACAATGTCGGGCTTGTGGAGCCCGATCCATTCCGTCAATTCGATGTCGCCCCAGGATTTCTTGCCGTCCCAGCTTGTGGGCGAACCGGCGGGCGGGGCGTGGTAGACCCAGATCCAGTTTTTCTTGTCCTTGGCGCTGTCACGCGCCAACTGTGCGGCAACGGCCTCCTTTGCCTTGGGGCCGTCCCACCACGGGCAGATCGTGATCAGCGTGTCACCAAGCGCCAAACTGTCGCCGTCGGCCGGTATCCCCATCTGGCGCACCTGGCGCATCCATCGCGCGGTTTTTTCGCCGGCATCATCGCGATGGTCCAGGTCGTGATTGCCGGATGAGACGACGATCCGCGTCGATGCCATCAGGCGTTTCAGATATTTGAGGATGACAATGATCTGCACGCTTCCATCGACAAAGCCCGATATGTCGAGATGATCGCCGGCGATCACCACCGTGTCGAAATCCTGCGCTACGGCCGTCGTCCAATCATATTGTTTGAGCGCGTAGTGAAGGTCGGAGACGAGCAGGAATCTCATGACGGCGATCGCATGGTCTGGCCCCTGAATCGTGACAGTAAGATGACAACCCGCGATGTTGTAGCAGGAACTGCCGCATATTAGTTTTTTTGCGCCAGAACATCGGCTGGCGCATGGCGTTTCGAGGAGAAGATGACGCAAGTCGAAACAGGGGTATATAGGCCGAACTTCCTGGGCCTTTTCAAAAGCGAGGAAAATGTCGTGACCGTCAAGGCGGGCGATGTGCTTTTCCGCAAAGGCGATCCCGCCAAGGTGATGTATGTCGTGCTGTCGGGTGAGCTTCGGGTCGGTGACGGCAATAAGATTTTCGAACAGCTCGCGCCTGGCGGCCTGGTGGGAGAGATGGCGCTGATCGACCACGCGCCCCGGGCCGCGACCGTCACCGCACTGACGGACAGTACCCTGGCAGAAATCGATGAGAAGCGATTCCTTTTCCTCACTCAGCAAACACCCAGTTTTGCGCTCAACGTCATGCGAGTGCTGAGCCAGCGGTTGCGCCGCATGAATGCGATGGTCGGCGCGTAAGCGCCGGCAGGTGGTCGACAAACTGTCATAATACCGGTACCGGCTATGCTGCGCCGCAGCATGGATTGCGATGCCTCGTGTTGGGGCGGCGGAAGCCTACTAATTAGGCGATCTGCGACGATTGCCTGTGCAGACCGGTGAGATTGGATCTCCGGTGGATCGTTACGCTGCCGTAAACCAAAATTGTCCCTGGCATATTCTTTGCTGCCCTTCCTTGGGTTAGGCTGTTCGCGCGAACGGCCGTGGGCGACAAATCGGCTGGTTGGGTGTGTCTTTTGGCTGGGATCGGACGGCGCTGATAAAGCGCGTCCGTAACATCGTGTCGAACCGGTGTTCGCAGGTCCCTCTGCCAAGTGACGTTAGGTGGGCGGGGCTCTTTGCGTGAGGCAATCATCGCGGTTCGGGTATCGCCGGTTTATGGCGGCGAGTGTTGCTGTCTTCGCAACATCCGTTATCGATGCGGCGATGGCGCAGATTCCAGGCGGGTTGCCCAGTTCGGTCGAGCCCGGCCGCGATCGGCCGCAGCCGACGCCGCCGGCGGAGCCCAAATTCGATTTCCGCATCGAGACGCCGGGCCGCTCATCGGTGCCACGTGCCGTAGACGAGATCCGCTTTCGTTTGAACGGTGTCGAGATCAAGGGCGCGGTGACGCTGCCGCCGGAGCGTTTCCAGGCTTTCTACCAGCCACTGATCGGCAGGGAGGTGACCCTGACGGACGTGCTCGACGTCGCCTCCGCGATCGAAAACGAATATCGACGCGCGGGCTATGTCCTGGTGCGCGCCTTCGTGCCGCCGCAGCGGGTCGCCGACGGTGTCTTCACCATCAATGTGGTGGAGGGGTTCATCGCCAATGTCTCGGTGGAAGGCGGCAAAGCGGGGACGCGCGACCGCATCCAGGCGTTTCTGGAGCCGGCCCGCGCCTCCAGGCCGCTGGCATTGTCCGTCGTCGAGCGCGGACTTCTTTTGGCCAACGATCTTCCGGGCGTCACCGCGACGGGCGTGCTGCGTCCCTCGCCGGGAACGCCTGGCGCTTCCGATCTGGTGGTCACCGTGCCTGACAATCCCATCACCGGCGGCCTTGCGATCGACAACCGGGGGTCGCGGTTCTCCGGCATCTGGTCCGGCTCGGCCAATCTCGCCGTCAATTCGGTGTTCGATGACAGCGACCAGCTCAGCGGCAGCGTGACCGGCGCGCTGGATTCGCTCCCCTTGCGGCGCGGGATCGGCCAGCTCCGCTACCGCCGTCCCGTGGGAGAAGAAGGCGCACTGCTCAGCCTGAACGGAACGGTGACGCATGGCGAGCCGGGATCCACCCTTCAGGCTTTCCAGGTGCTGACCGATTCCTGGGCGATAGGACCCAGGATCAGTTTCCCGCTGAAGCGCACCCGCCAGGAAAGCCTGGTGCTGGAAGGCGGTTTCACCGCACAGGACGCGCAGGTCGACATTCTGGGCTCCGCGCTCAGCCATGACCGCTGGCGCGTCATCGACCTCGGCGCCAGCTATCTGCGCAGCGATTTTCTCGGCGGCGCCTGGGCGGTGAATGTGGATGTGGCCCAAGGCCTGCCGATCTGGGGCGCGAGCGCCAATGGCGCGCCGAACCTGTCGCGCGCCGGGGCGCGCACGGATTTCACCAAGATTAGCGGCGGTTTTCGCTTCACCCGCCCGCTGATCGACTCCTTTGAGGTGATGCTGGCGGCGCAAGGCCAATATGCCTTCGATCCCTTGGTGATCGGCGAGCAGATCGCATTCGGCGGCCTGCCGGTCGGACGCGGCTACGACCTGGGCGCGCTGACCGGCGATCACGGCTTGGGCGGCACCGTCGAGCTTCGCTACACTTGGCCGCTGCGGATATCAGTCCTGCAGACATTGCAGCCTTATGCCTTTTTCGATGCGGCGCGGGTTTGGAATGTCCAGCACACCGGGCCCTTGGGCCGCAGCGTCGATTCCGCCGGTGGCGGCATCCGCGCTTGGATGGATCACGGCCTGTTTGTCGACCTGGAAGTGGCCCAGACGCTCGAGCCTACGCCCGGCAGCGATGGCGGCAAAAAGGCGACCAAGCTCTTGGTCAATCTGGGGATGGAATTCTAGATGAAGAACGCCACCCGCTTGCGAAAACATCTGATGGCGGCCTGTGCG
>Ga0105248_10009467_pt1 | contig 10722 bp, 10 predicted proteins | sample KBSS34metaG_FD_81524 | JGI IMG/M metagenome (GOLD analysis project Ga0105248, IMG submission 81524) | Switchgrass rhizosphere microbial communities from Kellogg Biological Station, Michigan, USA - KBS S3-4 metaG | ecosystem: Host-associated > Plants > Roots > Rhizosphere > Soil | place... | reverse complement strand
GCCCCAGCATGCCGCGTGTCTGCGAAGGGACTCCGAGACTCACAGCACCTTCATGCGGGATCTATAATGTTGGACGATTCCCCACGAAAGGAGGGAGAAGCCATGAATAAGAAACTCTTGTTGGCGATCGCCGGGTGCTTTGCGATGACCGCCTGCTCACTTATCAGCCCCGATGCCCAGTCCGTGTTGCAGGATTCCCAAAAGGCGATGGGCAGCGTGAAGTCGATCCAATATTCCGGCACCGGAATGAATGCGTTCTACGGCCAGGCCCTCACCGCCGGAAAGGAATGGCCGCGGCGGCCCATGACCAGCTACACCCGGACGATCAACTACGACCAGAAGTCCGCGAGCGAAGATATGATGTTCGCGAATCCCGTCTTCGGAGGGCAACATCAGAACACGCAGGTCAGCGGTGACAAAGCCTGGACCGTGGGACCCAACGGACCTGCCCCCCAACTCGCGCAGGCCGAAGCGCGACAACTCCAGATTTGGCTCACTCCGCACGGCTTTGTGAAGGGGGCTCTAGACTCCGGTAATGCCACTTTGAAATCCGATGGCTCCAATGTGGTGACCTTCACGGCGCTTGGAAAGTACAAAGTGTCCGGCACCATTGACAGCCAGAACATGGTGACCAAGGTGGAGACCACCGTCGCCGACCCGGTGCTCGGTGACTTGCCGGTTGTCACCAGTTATTCCGATTACAAGGACTTCAACGGCGTCAAGTTCCCCACCAAGATTGTGCAGACGCAGGGTGAATTTCCGGTCTGGGAACTCGCCATCACCAGCGTTCAGCCGAATGCGCCAGCCGACCTTCCTGTTCCTGAGGCGGTCCAGTCAGCCTCCATTCCTCCGGTAAAGGTAGAAAGCAAGAAGCTGGCCGATGGAGTCTGGTTCCTGGGCGGCGGCAGCCATCACAGCCTGGTCGTGGAATTCAAGGAATACATCGCGGTGATAGAGGCGCCTCAGAACGAAGCTCGGTCGATGGCGGTCATAGAGGAGGCCAAGAAGCTGGTTCCCAACAAACCGATCAAGTATCTGCTGAGCACACATCACCATTTCGACCACTCGGGCGGGCTTCGCACCTATGTGGCTCAAGGCGCCACCATCGTCACTCACCAGTCCAACGTGCCTTACTTCGAGAAGACCTCCCAGGCGCAGGCGACCATATCTCCAGATGCCCAGTCGAAGAATCCGAAGCCGGCCACCTTCCAGGGTGTGACGGACAAGTACGTGCTCACCGATGGCACGCAAACCATCGAGGCATACTCCACCCAGGGCGATCTCCACACTGATGAGCTGCTGGTGTTTTATCTTCCAAAACCGAAGATCCTGGTGGAAGCTGACAGCTACAGCCCCGGGGCGCCCAACACTCCGCCGCCGTCGCCGGTGCCACCCAACGCGGTTACTCTATACAACAACATTCAACGGCTGAAGCTGAACGTTGCCACTATTGCGCCAATCCATGGACGCGGGCCCGTTCCGATCTCGGAATTCAGGAAGTTCATAGCCAAGCGCTCATAGGGGGCCGGGTTGGTACTCAGCGCCGGCGCGGATAGCGACAAGCGGACGTAACTTCGCACGGAAGGGGGGCGAGTATCCGGCCGGCAAAGTTGACTCGCCTGCAGCCTAGGGGCGCGACACCAGATCATGGGCCAGGCCATCGGCACAAACCAAGGTCAGGGCCATATCCACCGAAGACGGCTTCGTGCCGTACATTAACGGCCTAAAGCGCATCTGCTTTAAGAGGTCCTGTGCCCATTTAAGCCCTACACTTTTGAAGTCTACCGAGAGCCCGACTAGATGTCCCTTAACACTTCTAACATGGCCTTCCGCGCTTATATGAACCAAGAAGAATGCCCTGCTGCTGGACGGGCAATTGGTGCCGGCACGGGCTTCTAAGTATGCCCTCGCAAAATTGTAATTCAAGCCGGGGGAACCACCCTCCCGGAGTCGCCTGAACTGCTCCTGCGAGGTTACGCTCGCACTCCCCAACGCGACTAGGTTGGCGAGAAACAAAACTAGCAAAATCCTCATGGATATTCTCTCTCCTACGAGGCGCACGGGCGGCAGCCGCAAACTTCCATTCGCCGCTGCCGTCCTCCCAACCCCGTGCGCCATCGTGGGTGCCTTACTTGGTTTGAAGCGCGACAGTCGTCGTTCCAGGTTGAGTCCCCGGCTGACCGATATGGCTGGCCAGCTCCTTTTCGCGCGCAGTCTGCGGAGTTTTCTGTGCCTCCTTGCTCCCCGCCGGCCACACCTTGGACAGAAAGTAGGTGTCGCCATACCGATTGAACAGCAAGGTACCGGCTGCACTTGATCCTGCCGGACGGTCCTCGCCGACGGTCAGGAAGGCACCGCCTTTTTGGGCACCGTCGGTTTGCTTGACGAACAGCACACCGCTGGAATGGCGAATCGAATATTCTCCGGGGGGAAGCACCGTGCTGCCGATCCGGAATTCAAAAGGGATGGTCGCCTGCATGTTCATCGTCTGTGCATGCAGAGACGCGGTTAGCGTCGCGGCAAACAATCCCGCTGCGAGAATGAGTCGTGTCATATACTGCTCCTTTTTTCTATCGTGCTGGGCGTTTACTGGTCATCACTTCCAACCAGGCTATTGAACCTCGCCCCAGATAGCGCAAGCGCGGAAAAAGTCCGCCACGTTTTTCGCGTTGCGGCCCAAAATAAGGCCCGGCGTCGCATTTCTGGTTCAAATGATGTACGCTTTAGACTCACTAAACTACTAAGGGTTGGCGCATGTCGGAGAACATGGGTGACATCACGCGGCTTTTGCACGAGTGGCGCCAAGGGAGCCCCGGTGCAGAAAACCAGCTCTTCGAACTGGTAGTACCCGACTTACAGCGCTTAGCCCACTACCTGATGCAGCGCGAGCGCAAGGGTCATAGCTTACAGGCCACCGAACTCGTCGACCAAATCTACTTCCGCCTGGTGGCAGCTAAGAACCAAGATTGGCGGAACCGGCGCCATTTTTTCGCTATAGCTGCTAGAGCCATGCGCAGATACTTGATCGATCACGCCCGCGGCCGGCCAGACGCGGAATTTGTAGCCATAAATGGGATGGAAGACTTTCTTCCCGCCAATAGCCCCAAAGTGGATGTGGCTCTTACAGTGGACCGGCTTCTGGACCAGCTTGCGCAGACCAAGCCCGAATGGTGCGATCTGGTGGAAGTGAAATACTTCCTGGGCCTCACCGACGAAGAGGCGGCCGATGTTTTGGGGGTGAAGCTGCGCACCATGCAACGCATGTGGCTTGAAGCTCGCCGCTGGCTGTTTGAACAAACCGAGTCCGGCTATGGAAAACAAAGCGCAGGACGATGATCTGGTGATGAACCTGGTGGAGCTGGCGCTCGGCCAGCCCGAACAGGAGCGCCGCGCCTATTTGCAGCGAGCCTGCACCGGCGAAACCGAACTCTTCGAACAGGCCTGGGAGTATGTCCAGTGGGAAAGCCGCATGCAAGGGTTCCTGTTGGAACCGCTTTATTCGCCGCCCCTGAATGAGCATCCCTTCGAGGCAGGGGAGCTACTGGACGGCCGCTTCCGGATCTTGCGCGAAATCGCGCAAGGCGGAATGGGAGTGGTCTACGAGGCGATGGACGAACGACTCGATCGCCGTATTGCGATCAAGTGCGCCAAGACCGGCTTCCGCAAACGCCTTCCACCGGAAGTCCGCCACGCGCGCGAAATATCCCACCCCAATGTGTGCAAGATTTTCGAGATTCATACCACGCGGACCTCGGCGGGTGAGATGGATTTCGTCACCATGGAGTACCTGGAAGGCGAGACGCTGGCCGACCGCCTCAAGCGCGGCCCGCTTCCGGAGGCCGAAGCGCGCGCCATCGCCCGCCAGCTTTGCTCTGGCCTGGCCGAAGCGCATGGCCAAGGTGTGATCCACGGCGATCTCAAGAGCAACAACGTGATCTTGACCAAGGTGGCGGACGCCTCCACGCGCTCCGTGATCACGGACTTCGGGATGTCCCGCGCTACCGAGACGGCGCAGTCCACGTTGCAATCGGGTCCCCGTGGCGGAACGCCGGACTACATGGCGCCGGAATTGTTGCAGGGTGAGAAGGCGTCAGTGGCGTCGGACGTTTACGCGCTGGGTGTGATGCTGCATGAACTGGTGAGCAGGCGCAAGCCGGCCGCCGGCGCGGCGATTGCAGTGCATCCGAAATGGAACTCGGTCGTGGCGAAGTGCCTCGCGGCGGATCCGAAGCATCGCTACGCAAACGCGACGGAGATAGCCCAAGCCTTCGAACCTCCGCGAACCCGCCGCTGGTTCCTGATGGCGGCCGCTGCTGTATTGGTAGCGACGATCACGGGTGTAGTCACCTATCAACGAGCCACTGCTCCCAAAGAAGTAGTGCGCCTGGCGATGCTCCCGTTCGAGTATCCCGCGGACTTGGCCCCAGTGGCGGGCGGCGTATTCCAGGAGACGTCCGCGAATCTAGTGAAGCTCACAGGAGGCGCACGTGCGCGGTATTCGGCAGTGTCGCTGGACGAGGCACGGGGGGCGGGCGTGGATACGGTCGAGAAAGCTCGTGAGAAGTTCAAGGCGACACACGTAATGCACGGGACGCTGACCAAAGAACAGGATCAATTAGTGCTTCACGCGTTTCTGACTGATACTCGCGATGGCGTGAACGTGAAGGAGTGGAAGGTGGAGTACGGGCCGGGCCAAGTGCGATACATCCCCGTGGCGTTGGCGGGGATGGTGACAGGCACGTTGCATCTGCCCCCCTTGACGATTTCCCCGATCAACGCTGCTGCGAAGGCCGACTACATCGCCGGATCGGCATATCTGCGGCGCGATGCGACCTACGACGCAGCGGTGGCCGCGTTCGAGCGCGCCGTCGTGGCAGACCCCGATTCTGCCTTGGCTTACGCGGGGTTAGCTCAAGCGCAGTGGGCCCGCTATTCCGTCGCCCGGAACCCAGAATGGCTCGACGCTGCTGCCGACGCGGAAAGCCAAGCCATGCGGCGCAACCCGGATTTACCCCAAGTCTTGTTTGTAGCCGGAACACTCGATGGAGTCCACAGCTTTTACGAGCACGCGATTTCTCAGTTCCTTCGGGCCATTGAACTGGATCCAGGATACTGCGACGCATACCGTCACCTGGGCCGCACCTACGAGATCAGTGGCCAGCCGGAACTGGCGCTGGCTGCGTTCCGTCGCGCAGTAGCTGCCGATCCGGATTACTTCCGGCCGTATGTGGACTTGGGCTATTTTTACATTGACCGCGATTTGAACAAGGAAGCGGTTGAGCCTTTACGCCGCGCAGCGGCGCTGGCACAGGACGAGCCCGACGCACGCTATCCCTTGGGATTGGCCTACATGAACCTCGGGCGTTTTCAGGAGGCAGAAACGGAATTACGGACAGCGCTCGCGTTCCGCGAAACGGAGAGGGCGCTGAACGGGCTCGGTCAAGTCCTGCTCTACCGCCGGCAGGAGCGTGAGGCGATTCCCCTGTTCTTGCGGGCCCTCAAACTCGACCCCAAGGCGTATCATTCCTGGATGAATTTGGGTATCAGCTACCGTCGGTTGGGCCAGGTCCAGGAGGCCAACAGCGCGTTCCGCTCCGGCTTGGCTGTCACTGAAGCTGAAAAGAGATGGAATTCAAGAAATGCCAATCTGCGCTCGCACGTGGCTTACTTTTATGCAAGCCTCGGAGAACAGCGGCTGGCCGAATCGGAAATTTCGCAAGCATTGAACCTCTCTACTGATGGAACTGAAATAAAGTGGACGGCTGTGCTGACCTATGAGTTGCTTCACTCGCGGGAAGCGGCCCTTTCGGTTTTGGGTGGGGCTTCCCCGCAATTGCTGGCTGATATCAACCGGTGGCCCGATCTTATGGGCCTGCAGAATGATCCACATTTCGTGCAGATGTTAGTTTCTAATCACGTGGAATAACAAAAAAGGAGAAGCAGATGGCAAAGATAGACTTTAATGTGAACCCGATGGCACCAATCCTCGACCCGCCGCCGAATAACATCCAACTCCGGGTCGGCGATTTCGTATCGTTCCGGCCGCCGGCAACCAATGACAAAGTCCAGGTCGAATTGATTGGCACGACGGTCACTGTATTTGTGGCCCCGAAGTTCCCCCTCTTTCAGACATTTAAGTTCCAGCCATCCCCAGTGCTTGAAGGGGGCGACGTAGTTGTCCGTTTCCGGGGCTTGAAGACCGTGAAAAAGAAATTACCCACGGCCGCAAGGAAAAAGAAGATTACTTTTACCATTGCGGTGCAGGGGCAGAATGTTACGATTCGCCCCAAGATGAATCAAACCCAAATCCGCTCCGGGTCCGTGGTGGTGTTTAAGCTAGCGCGCGGAAAAAGGCAGAAGGTTTTGGTGGAATTGGGAAACCCGCAGGTGTACTTTGGTATCGCTCCCGTCCCACCTAGAGACCCGAGGGTAACGGCATCCGCTATTTTCACGGCCGGCATAGTGAAGGTCGCATTTGCTGATGCGGGCGGAGGCGGTGGCGACACTAAACCCTATCCATAAGCAGAACGTCGGTTCGGAGTTCGGGAATTATTCCGACCGTGCAAAGGGAGGCCTTTAACGATGGCAAAAATATCGGTTCCTTTCATCAACGATCTGCAGGAACAAGACCTGTGGTGCTGGGCGGCAGTGTCCGCAAACGTTTACAACTCCGCTCTGCAACTGCTGGGTGCCGCGAAAAGGAAACAGTGTGAAGTAGTTCAAGCAGTAGTTCAAGCGGCGGCAGGAAGCGGCCCGTGCACCAATCCCAATAACTTTAACGACATAAAAACCGCTGACGCAGGCCTCGAGGTCCTTGGCATGGCAGACGGTTTCCCGGACAATAGTAATCTTGATATCGCCCTCTTGGTGGGCGAACTGACACCCGTAAACACATCGGATCCCGAAGGGGAGCCGGTGTGCGCGGAAATTCTTTGGGACGATAATGCTACACACTTTGTAGCGGTTTCGGGTGTGAATCCTGCGAATAATACTGTTTTTGTGGAAGACCCTTACCTTGGTCCGGGAAACACGGTTGAATATCGTTTCCAACAGTTCCTTGACCATTACGGCGCCAAAGACCCGAAGAGCCTCAGGCCCGCGCGGCGCGGTACTGTAAAGACATTTCAAAAAGTGAAAAGGGCCCCCGGCCCCTAGCGAACGGACAGTCATGGGATTTCAAATTCGTTTTCTCACATTGCCGGACGGATATCCGGCGACCGTTAAAGATCAATGGAGTTTTTTCGAAACGGCTAACGCCGCCCAACAGGCTGGCTTGATCAGAGCCGCGGAGGGCGGAGAGGGCGTGCGGATTGAGATTCGCTCGATTTCTCCCTCTCACGCGCTAGATCCAGGCCGGCTGTTGCAAACAGCAACCACCTCGGGTTGGCGGGTCGCAATGGGCAGCGGGTCGTCGGCCATCGCTGCCGACATCTACACCATGCAGGGAGGAGACGGCGGAGGAGCAGATCCGGAGAGCCAGAAGCTTCCGCAACTCGCCTGCATGCGCAAGGGACCGAACATCGCCGCGATGATGCGCGCGATTGCCATGATACAAAAGAATGACCCTCCCGAATCATTCGATCTTCCGGGGGGATCGTTCGTTATCGGGCTCTTAAATTCGCCAGAGCTGTTCACCGACGCGTTGTGGCTACAGCCGGAGACTGGCGACTCGAAAGATCTTTGGATTGTCCCATATCACACGGTCATCTCCAACTTTCCCCTGATGAGAGCGTACCGTGCGGCTGACTTCTGCACCTATGTACGTCCAATCGCGGACAAATGGAAGATTCTCGAAAAACCAATGTTGTCCGTGAAAAGGGCAAAGGGCAGTCGACAGGGCAGCACGGGGGCACCCAGCCCTCCATAGCGTTTTTCCCCAGAAGTGAACCCGGTCACTGCTCCTGCAGCGGTGGAGTTATGCTGTGAGAGTCAAGGAGGTTTTCGCGTGGCGTCCATCAAATTCACCCTAAACGGGAAACCGCAGACCGTCGACGCGGTGCCCGAAATGCCGCTGCTGTGGGTCCTGCGGGATACCCTGAACATGACCGGCACTAAATTCGGCTGCGGCATGGCGATGTGCGGCGCCTGCACGGTACACATTAATGGCGACGCCGTGCGCTCCTGCATCACGTCCATTCAGAGCGTGGCCGGCAAGACCGTCACCACAATTGAAGGCCTCTCTGCCGATGGCAGCCATCCCGTACAGCAGGCCTGGGTGGAACACGATGTTCCGCAGTGCGGCTACTGTCAGTCCGGTCAGATCATGAGCGCGGCTTCGCTGCTTTCGAAGAAGGTGGCGCCGACCGACGCCGATATCGACGAGGCCATGCGCGGCAACATTTGCCGCTGCGGAACCTATGGGCACATTCGCAGTGCGATCCATCGGGCCGCTGAGCTTGCCACGGTGGCCAAAGCGCAAGGAGGCAAGGCATGACCTCCATCGTGAAAGTGAATCGCCGCGACTTTTTTAAGACCACTGGCGCCGGTGCCGCCGGATTGATGCTCGGGTTCGCGCTGCCGGAAAAGAATCCGCTGCAGGCGCAGTTCCCGATGCCGCCGGTTTTCAAACCGTCCGCCTTCATCCATATAAGTAAGGATGAAACGGTCACGTTCATCATCCCCAAGTCCGAAATGGGTCAAGGAGCGCTCACGTCGCTTTCGCAGATCCTGGCAGAAGAGCTCGACGCCGATTGGACCAAAGTGCGCACGGAATTAGCGCCCGTGAATCCCGAGCTCTATGGTTTCCAAGGCGTCGTCGGCAGTATGAGTATACGCACTTTATATACTCCGCTGCGCCAGGTGGGAGCCAAAGGCCGCGCCATGCTGGTCGAAGCTGCCGCACAGAAGTGGAGCGTCCCGGCCGCGGGACTGCGCACCGAAAGTGGCTTCGTCGTCAATCCATCGACCAACGCCAAGCTGAGCTACGGCGCGCTCGCCGAGGCTGCGGACAAGTTGCCGATCCCGGCAACCGTGCAGCCGAAAGATCCCAAGCAATTCAAGATCGTGGGCAAGCCTGTGAAGCGCCTGGACGCGCGCGCGAAATCCACCGGCAAACAGAACTTCGGCATTGACGTGAAGCGGCCGGACATGGTTTACGCCGTGCTGACGCGCTGCCCCGTATTCGGCGGTAAGGTTGCCAGCTTCGACGCTACTAAAGCCAAAGCTGTGCCCGGTGTCAAAGATGTGGTCCAGATTTCGAACGGCGTCGCCGTTATTGCCGACAGCACCTGGTCCGCCATGCAGGGTCGCAAGGTTCTCGACGTCAAATGGGACGAGGGCTCGAACGCCAACCAGAGCAGCGCCGCCATCACGCGCATGTTCTCCGAGTTGGTCGCGAAACCGGCAGACAAGGTAGCGCGCAAGGAAGGCGACGCCGCGGCCGCGCTGGCCTCGGCCGGCAAGAAGATGGAAGCGGTGTACGAAGCGCCTTTCCAATCGCACGCTCCCATGGAGCCGATGAATTGTACTGCCCACGTCCGCGCGGACGGCTGCGATGTGTGGGCGCCCACTCAGATGCAAACACCCTCGCGCGATCTCGCGGCGCAAGTGAGCGGACTCAAGCCGGAACAAGTGAAGATCCATTCGCAGTTCATGGGCGGTGGGTTCGGACGGCGCGGATCGGTCGACTATGTGGCCGAAGTGGTCGAGATCGCTAAAGCCGTGAAGGTGCCGGTGAAGCTTACCTGGACTCGCGAAGACGACATGCAGCACGATCTCTATCGTCCCGCCGCAATGGTCAAGTTCACAGCGAGTCTCGATGCGAGTGGCATGCCCGCGGCCATGGAAGTGAAAGCCGCGACGCCGCCCTTCGGGTTCGAGCGCAATGGCCTCCCGGGCACGGCAGTGGCGGGTCTCGATGAGATCGAGTACAAGATTCCGAACCTGCTGGTCGCGTATCAGGGCGGAGAAGCAGGGATCCCGGTCACCTACTGGCGCGCGCCCGGCTGCTCGCAGAACACGTTCTTCATGGAGAGCTTTATCGATGAGCTCGCGCACGCCGCCAAGAAGGACCCGCTCGAATATCGCCGCGCGATGCTCAAGAATTCCCCGCGCCTGTTGGCCGCGCTGAACCTGGCGGCGGAGAAAGCCAACTGGGGCAAAGCGCCCGCGGGCCGTTTCCAGGGCATCGGTTTGATCAACAACATCGGCAGCTACACCGCGATGGTCGCGGAAGTGTCGGTGGATCGCGGACGCATCAAGGTGCACCGCGTCGTGGGGGCCATCGATTCGGGCTACGTCGTGAATCCCGACATGTGCGTGGCACAGATGCAGGGCAACGTGATCTTCAACATCGGCCAGCTCTACGAGGCCAACACCGTGAAGGACGGCCGCATCGTGGAGTCCAACTTCCACGATTTCCCGCTGCCCAGGCTTGCCGAGATGCCGAAGGTCGAAGTGGTGTTCGCTTCGACGGGCGGCTTCTGGGGCGGCCACGGCGAGCCGGGAGCGCTCTGCGTCGTGCCCGCGATCCTCAACGCAGTTCATGCGGCGACCGGCAAACGCGTGCGCACCCTGCCGCTGAAGGACGGCATTGTTGCCTAGTGTCATTCCTGCCTCTTGAGGTCATTCCTGCGAAGGCAGGAATCCAGGCCATGGTCCTTGCATCATTGGCAGGCTGTGCCGCCGTGGGAGACGTGCAGCGTGGCCGTGAGGTCTTCGTCTCCCGCGACCAGGGCCATTGCGTCCTTTGCCACACGATTGCGGGCACGGCGGCCGGAAACG
>Ga0105248_10009465_pt1 | contig 10724 bp, 13 predicted proteins | sample KBSS34metaG_FD_81524 | JGI IMG/M metagenome (GOLD analysis project Ga0105248, IMG submission 81524) | Switchgrass rhizosphere microbial communities from Kellogg Biological Station, Michigan, USA - KBS S3-4 metaG | ecosystem: Host-associated > Plants > Roots > Rhizosphere > Soil | place... | reverse complement strand
CGGGAACAGGTAGCCCTCCAAGGTGGCGGCTTGAGGGTCGAGGTCGTGGACCAGGGCTGCCTGCTCGACGGTGGCTGCGAGGAAATCCTCTTTGGTCGACCAGCCAGCCTGGGAGACGCGGGTGGCGATGTCGAAGCGATTTGCGCCCTCGGGGATGGTAATGGGAACTGTGTAGACATCCCCGCGGGCGATGCGAGAGTAGATCTCCTGAACGGCGGCGGGATGGTCAAAACGGTATTCACCAGCCTTGAGGATGCCGCGCTTCCAGAGGCGCACGGCGTCGAATCCGTAACGGCTGCGGATGATGCCTGCCTGCTCGAGCTGGGTGGCAATCTGGGTGCTGGTGCTGCCGGGTGCAATTTCCACGAATCTTTCGCTCTCTGGCCCGGTTGGCAGGAAGACAAACCAGGCAACGGCCGCGCCGAGTGCGGCGAGGAGGACCAGTCCGAGGAGGAAGGTGGCAGCGCCCGAGTTCTTTTTGCGGCGGCTACTGCGCCTGCGGACTGCCATTCCCTGCGGTAACCTCTTCTTCACACTATCTGGAATAAGACGCAGGAAAGCCCCGCTAAGATTCCTTTCCTTCCATTGTATCGGTCTGATAACCCAAGCAGGGTGCCGGGCCGTAAGCTGGATAGAGGGAGAAGCCAGGTGGAGATGCAGTCCATACCACGATATCTGGGGCTGGATGTCGGGTCAAAGCGGATCGGCGTGGCGGTTTCCGATGAACTTGGCCTGACGGCTCAGCCGGTCATGACCCTCTACCGAAAGCGCAATCCCAAGGACGATCTGCGGTCGCTGGCGCGATTGTGCCGAAAATATGGGTGCTCGGGCATCGTTGTGGGCTACCCTCTACATATGTCTGGGGAGCTGAGCGACCGGGCTGCCAAAACGCAGGTCTTTGCCAATGAACTGGCGTTAATGGCTGGTCTGCCTCTGTATCTGTGGGATGAGCGGCTGACGACCCGCGAGGCCCACGAGATTTTGTACGCCGCCGGGAAAAGCCGCGAGGAGCATGAGCCGTTGGTCGATCAAGTGGCCGCGGTGCTGATCCTGCAATCGTTTTTGGATGCGCCCGGTTTAGATGAACCAGGCAAGCCCGTATAATCGAGGTTTCAGGGTTTCACCCAATCCTCGACAGGATGCGTGGGCTCGCAACTCAGGCGAGGCCAAATTGGCCAGCCAGAGGCTCATCGCAATGGAAAACGAATGACTGAACACATCAAAAAACAGCTCCTTGAGGAAATTGCCAAGTTGGAGCACGAGCTGCAGCATGAGCTGCCGGCGGAGATCAAAAAGGCTGTGGCGCTGGGCGACCTGTCGGAAAACGCCGAGTATCACATGGCCAAGCAGCGCCAGGACTTTGTCAAGGCGCGCCTCGAGAACATGAAGAAGCGCATGGCTGAGCTTTCGCTGGTGAATCTGGCGAATATTCCGCGCGACAAGGTTGCCTTTGGCGCAACTGTGACAGTCTTTGACACGACCAAGGACGAGGAAATCGTCTACAAGCTGGTAACCAGCGAAGAGTCGGATGTGACGAAAGGGCTGATCTCGACGACTTCGCCGATCGGCCGTGGACTTATCGGTCGCAAGGTCGGAGATGTCGCCGTAGTGGTTACGCCTAACGGCAAACGCGAGCTCGAAATTCTCAAGCTGATCACCATCCACGACGAAGCTGCCGCAACTCCGGCGGGAGAGTAGCCGGTGGCCTCGACCTGGACCAGCGCCTTTGGCCGCGCCTGCGGGGTGCTGCTCGATCAAATTGTGCACGGCCTCTCGATCTCGCGCATTTCGCCCAATGTGCTGACGTTTATCGGCCTGCTCATCAATATTGGAGCGGCGTTTCTCTTTGGAAATGCGCACGTGGACAATGCGGGGCGAATGTTTTTCTATGCCGGCCTGGTGATCATCGGGGCAGGTCTCTTTGACATGGTGGACGGCCGGGTGGCGCGGAAGACGAACCAGGTGACGGTTTTTGGAGCCTTCTTCGATTCAGTGATCGACCGGTATTCTGACGTGGTTCTCTTCTTTGGGTTGATCGTCTACTATGCGCGGATCAACCACTTCCGCTACGTGGTGCTGGCGGCGTTTGTGATGGTGACCTCGCTGATGGTCAGCTATACACGAGCGCGAGCCGAGGCGCTCATTGGCTCCTGCAAGGTCGGGTTCATGGAGCGGCCGGAGCGGATTGTGCTCATTATCCTGGGCGCATTGTTCAATCACTGGGGCGTGATGGCGCCGGTGCTGTGGGTGTTGGCTGTGCTCTCGACGATCACGGTCATCAACCGGATCACCTACACCTATTCGCAGACGAAGCATATCGCTACACTGGCCTAGAAGCTGTCCAGACTCGGCGATGTAACGGAAATGCATTCAAGTGAATCCAATCTTCGGAAGGAAAACGAGGATCTCTATGGCAAATACGACGGATTCGACAACTCCCGGGAAGATTGAGCGCTCTGACGCTGAGTGGCGCGCAATGCTGTCGCCGGAGCAGTATCAAATTTTGCGCAAGAAGGGTACGGAGCGGCCCTGGACCGGCGCTCTGACTCAGAACCACGAGACGGGCGAATATATGTGTGCAGGCTGCGGGGCGGTGCTGTTTGGCAGCGAGGCGAAGTTCGACTCCGGTTGTGGGTGGCCGAGCTTTACGATTCCGGCGGACTCGAAGGCAATCGACGAGCACGAGGACATGAGCTTTGGCATGCGGCGGGTCGAGGTGACCTGTGCGCGCTGCGGTGGGCACCTGGGGCATGTTTTCCCGGATGGCCCGAAGCCGACAGGGCTGAGGTACTGCATCAATTCAGCTTCGCTGACCTTTGAGCATGCCGAGAAATAACCGTAGAAAAAGACTGAGTTCCAAGAAAAATAGGCCGGAGAGTCGATGACTTTCCGGCCTTATCTTTTTCAGGCAGAATTTCGACGGTAGGCTTGCATCGGGCATGATAAGGTTCACGCAATGGGAATTTGATAAATTTTCTTCACTCCTGATTTCCCCCAAATTACAGAAACTCATTGGAGAACGATAGTGGCGACTGATGCGATTCAGCCCAATCTCAAATCTCGCGCCCGGAGCGGCACTCCTGTCTATCGGCCTGTGAACAAGACGGTAGAGCGGGCCTTCTTTGCGGGGATGGCGATACTGCTGTGGGTAGTGGTTTACATCGGCTTTGCTCCGACGTACTACGCGGCAGGCATGGTGCGTGCGCCACTGCCGAACAATCTGTTGCATGTGCATGGTGCGATTTTCACGCTATGGATGGTGGTGTATTTTGCCCAGACGGCGCTGATCTCGGCACGGAGGGTGGCCTGGCATCGTACCTTTGGAACGATTGCGTTTTGCCTGCCGCCGATTATGATCGTGGTGGGAGTGATTGCCGGAATCGATGCTTTTGGGCGGGGAGTGAAGATTGGGCCGCTATCCCCGGCGACTTCGCTGGCTATACCGCTGGTGGGGATTGCCGGGTTTGCTGTTCTGATTACGGCTGCCTGGCGCACGCGGCGCAGGCCGGATGCTCATAAGCGCCTGATTCTGATTGCTACAACGGCTCTGACGCAGGCGGCTCTGGGGCGCTTCCCGTGGGGGAAGATTGGCTCGACTCCGGCTGTGGGTTCGGCGCTGGCGATCGGTGGGCTACTGCTGCTGGTGGTGGCCTATGATCTTGTTTCGCTGCACCGGGTGCATCGCTCGACGATGTGGGGCGCGCCGCTGGCCTTTGTGGTGGCCGTGCTGGCTGTGCCGATTGGGATGACGCCGCCATGGCAGGCGTTTGCCGGGTTGCTGGCGCGCTATGTCGCTCCCTACGTATAAGGAATCCATCGGACACGAAAATACGAATCCCCCGTCCCGGTAGAGATAGCCGGGGCGGGGGATTCGTATTTGGTACGAAGAATTGGACTGCTGACGGACAGGTTAAGCTTTGGTGACCTTGCCGCTCTTGATGCAGTTGGTGCAGACGCGAATGCGCTTGCCTGCGCCGTTGACGACGGCGTGTACGGCCTGGAGGTTTGGGCTCCAGCGGCGGCGGGTGACGTTGTGGGCGTGGGAGATGTTGTTACCGAATTGAGGGCCTTTACCGCAGATGTTGCATACCTGTGCCATTACTCTACTCCAGAATCCTGAACGAAGTGTCCCTGTCGGGGCTCGGGGCGGTCTTGAGGACGCATTCTTTAGGGGCGTCGGAGCGATTTACGCGCTCTGGAAGCTTCCACAACGCACGAATACGCGGCTCATATACCTGCTGCCGAACCTCTAGTATACCCGGAATCGGGTTTCCGGCCAACTCTGCCTTATCGAGGTGCAGTCGCGTGACTCTTCTGCCGCTCGGGAGTTGAGTTATGGGAAGCGCGCAGATCGATACTTCCTGTGCGGGATATATTAAGTTCATGAGCCGATCTGTGGAAGACTGCAACCGGCGAATGCTGCGAGCGAGAGACGCGATGGACCGCTGGTATGCGGAACCCCTGAGAGTCAAGCGACTCTCAGAGATAGCTGATGTCTCGGCAGCGCACTTCATCCGCACCTTCTCCGCTACGTTCGGCGAGACTCCACATCGTTATCTACAGCGGCGACGTATCGAGCGCAGTATGTTTCTTTTGCGCTGTACCGACCGTCGCATCACGGATATCTGTTTCGAGGTTGGATTCGGCAGCCTTGGCACCTTCAGCCGAACTTTTCGAGAGATCCTGGGGCAATCTCCGAGCGATTTCCGCAAGACGGGGCAGGTGATATCCGTCCCATCTTGTTTCTTGATGGCTTGGACCCGACCGAGCAGTTTTGGAGAAGCAAGCCCGATTTCCGGACGGTAAACTGATGCCTATTTTGGAGGGATCATCCCATGCTCAACGCTATTACCATTTCGCACATCTTCGTTACCAATCAAGATGAGGCACTAGACTTCTACGTTGGCAAGCTCGGTCTTGAGGTCAGCAGCGATCAAGATCTGGGTTTCATGCGCTGGCTCACAGTGCGTGTGCCCGGTCAGCCCGGGCGCGACATCTTACTGGAAAAACCTGGCCCGCCTGCGATGGACGAAGCTTCGGCCCAGCAGATTCGCGAACTCATTGCCAAGGGCGCATCTGGTTTTACGGTTGGCTTTGCAACAAGCGATTGCAGAAAACTGTACGAGACACTTCTTGCCAAAGGAGTTGAGTTCACCCAGGAGCCGATGGAGCAGCCTTACGGCATCGACATGGGCATTCGCGATCCCTTTGGCAATCACATACGAGTTGCTCAACTGAAGATCGGCTAGCCAATCCGCCTTTTCCGAAGGCGGCAGAACTGAACGTGCGCTCTTTTCTCCGGCTCCGGTTGAAAGAGCGCACGAGGAATGGCTGCGCGGTCGCTTCGTTTAGGCAACATGTGTGAACATGCCCTAGTCTGAGCGCAGTATTTCTATCCGCTAAACGCTTCTAGCGGGCCTGCTATGTTGCTAGTTTCTCGCCCATGCGTGGTTCGATATTTGGGAGGAAGCCGGTGAGCAAGCCTAAGGCAGGCAGGTAGGCGCAGAGGTGGTAGACGTAGACGATGCTGGTGTGATCTGCAAGTTCGCCGAGGACTGCCGCGCCGATACCGCCCATGCCGAATGCAAATCCAAAAAAGAGGCCAGAGATCATGCCGATGCGGCCGGGAACGAGTTCCTGGGCGTAGACCAGGATGGCAGAGAAGGCGGAGGCGATCACCAGACCGATGATGACTGAGAGGATGCTGGTCCAGAAGAGATTGGCGTAGGGGAGCATGAGGGTAAAAGGCAGTACGCCGAGGATGGAGACCCAGATGACGTACTTGCGGCCAAACCTGTCACCGACCGGGCCGCCGATGAGGGTGCCGGCTGCGATGGCTCCGAAGAGGATGAAGAGATAGATTTGCGAACTGGCCACGGAAACGTGGAAACGGCTGATGAGGTAGAAGGTGTAGTAGCTGGTGAGGCTGGCGATGTAGAAGTACTTGGAAAATACCAGCATCATGAGGACGCCGAGGGCCATGAGCGTCTTGCGGGGTGGCAGGGGAGATTTGGCTTCGCGGTGGGCGGCGGGGCGGCTGCGGAGTTCTACGAGATGCGCCCTGTACCAGTTGCTGACCCAGATGAGGATGAGGATGCCGAGCAGGGTGGCGAGGGTAAACCAGATGACTCCCGACTGGCCGCGGGGGAGGATGATGAGCGCGGCGAGCAGAGGCCCGATGGCGGAGCCGGTGTTGCCGCCGACCTGGAAGAAGCTTTGTGCGAAGCCGTGCTTGCCGCCAGAGGCCATCCGCGCAACGCGAGAGGACTCGGGGTGGAAGATGGCGGAGCCGACGCCGATGAGCGATGCCGCCACGAGCAGCAGAGCGAAGGTGGGCGCGAAGGCGAGCAGCACCAGTCCGAGCAGAGTACAGGCCATGCCGAAGGGCAGCGACCAGGGCATAGGACGGCGGTCGGTGACGATGCCGACGAAGGGCTGCAGGAGTGAAGCCGTGATCTGAAAGGTGAGGGTAATGAGGCCGATCTGGCCAAAATCCAGATGAAACGAGCCCTTCAGGATGGGATAGATCGACGGCAGTACCGACTGCAGCATGTCGTTGATCAGATGGCAGCAACTAACAGCGGCTAGGACGGGCAGGAGGGTTCCGGGCCGGGCAGGTTCGGGGCGTGAGATTTCTGGAGTTTGCGCGATCGTTGCAGGGGAGGTCATGGGCAATTTCCATTTTAGCGAAAAGTGGAGTTCGGGACTCTTCTAAGAATGTAGGAGCAGGGCAAGAGTCATTGACGCTGGGCAAAGAAAGGCGATACACTACCTTAGTTTGGCGATTCTGCCTGTAGCCCTGTGTTCAGGACTCGTTTGCGCAAAAGCATTCTTGAGTGTTGGCTGGGTGAGCAAAGTTTGCCCATTCAAATTGAGATTTGAGGGACGCGCGCCCCGACCTCGGCTGATTGTGCCTGGATCGTGTGCAGCGCTGGAGGTTTTATGTACGCTGTCATTCGTACCGGTGGTAAGCAGTATCGGGTCGCTCCAGGCGACGTCGTCAAGATTGAAAAGATTGAGTCAGATGAGGCCCAGACGGTCGAGTTTTCGGACGTGTTGGCAGTCTCCGGAGAGCCGGGAACGATCGTCAAGCCGGGCAGCGCTAAGGTGACCGCGGAAGTTGTCACAGAGGGCCGTCACCCCAAGATTCTGGTCTTCCACCTGAAACGGAAGAAGCAATACAAGAAGATGCAGGGCCATCGTCAGGCTTTCACCGAAGTACGCATCAAGTCGATCGAGGTCGATGGTGTGGCTCTGAGCGCGGCTGTCTAAGCTCGAAAAGAATTCTGAAACAGCAGGGCGCCGGCCCTCGATTTTGAAAGGATTTTGCAATGGCACATAAAAAAGGTGGCGGTAGTTCAACAAACGGACGGGACTCTAATGCCCAGCGGCTTGGCGTAAAGGCCTTTGGCGGTCAGGTTGTCAGCGGCGGAACGATCATCGTCCGGCAGCGTGGAACACCCATCAAGCCTGGCCTGAACGTGGGCATCGGCAAAGACGATACGCTTTTCGCGAAGATCAGCGGCACGGTACAATTCCGTGATCGCGGCGCCAAGGGCCGTTTCGCGTTTGTTGAGCCGCTGGGAGCAGAGTAAACTTCGATCCTGAGGCAGCAAAGAGGCCGGAACCCCTGTGGTTCCGGCCTCTTGATGTTTCTGGAAATAGCGTTTAGTAAATTAGGACTCAGATTCCTTGTTCTTAAGGGTTCGTGTGAAGGCGCGTTCGACGACCTTCTCGACATCCACCAGGAAGAAGCTCGGAGTGGGCTCGAGCACAACCTGGGTGCCTTTGTAACCTAGGGCGATCGCAATCTGTTCCCACTTGTAGATGGTTGAGTTGATCGGCAAGGTAACAGGCTTATTTGTCGGCTCCGGGATGAGCGAATAGATCAAGAAGATCAATAGCGTGACCACGGCGGACCCTTCGAAAGCGGCCTGGGTCCATGCGGGAACCGTTGAGAATGACAACGCAAGAAGATTGGATTCGAAGCAGTCGATGGCGGCGATAAGGCCAACACCAATGGCGATCCCAAAGGGGCGGCTACGAATGGATAAGCGTAGTGCCTTCATGCTAAGCAACAACAGCGAGAGCAGGCAGAGCTCGGTAGTTCCAACACAGCGCATCAGCATTGTTCCAAGCCTGACGAAAATGCCAGGAAGACCGGAGTCTCCTGCGATGACTGAGGTGAAAGCGGTGGCGGTAACTAGGATTGAGGCGACCGCAGCCCAGCGGAAGATCGTGGTGCACATTCGCCGGAGTCCGGGCAGTGGAGCCAGGGCCTGACGGTAAACATCAAGGCAACTCATGAACAGCAATACTGCGGAGATCCCGTAGCTGGCCCAGTGAACCACGAAGTAAATTTTGGTGTATGCTTCGCCGCTTGCAAGCAGAGGACCGAAGAGTAAGAATTCGACGATTACCGCGGTAATCGCGCGAACGGATAGATAAGAGAACATCCACTGGTAATGTTTTCGGATGCCCGGCCGAGAAAAAGCGATACATGCCAAGACGGACAGCACCACGTCCGTGTGAAAGATTAACTTCTCGGCAAGGGACGAAAACATATCGTGGCTCCGGGCCATCTCTGAGGTGCTTCTAGAATAGCGCGAATCGACGGCTGCTCCCAGTCAATTCGGTAACCAAAAGCTAGCACTTTTGTGCTACCGAAATTGACCTATTTTGCCTTGGCGTCAGCGAATTGTGGAACATTTGCTGATGAAGGGGTTGCAAGTCGGGGTTGGGCCGGGAACACTTGCCTGGTGGGAGGCGGCAACTGTTTGGGGCTTGGGGAGGGTGTTTCCTGCGACGGCAGCTGCGGCAACGACAGCAATGGCTAGGATGCGAATGGCGAGTTTCATAAGTTATGCCTCCAAGGGACTTTGACGGGGTCAGTGACTAGCACCTGAACTGACAAATAGCTTGGAAGCGTGCGGAAGTCCAGCATTTTCAATGTATTTAGTAACTATTCAATAGTTTTATTACTAGAGGCATTGTATCTTTAGTAATTACACTTTGATAACTATTTGGGCCGAAATGTAGAGATTACCAATTGAGCTTAGGGTACTGTACTTCAGGTGGCGCTGAGACTCCAAAATCTAGCTTGATCTCACAGCCGTGGTAAAATTGAGAAGCAGAGTTGTGGAAATCACATCCCTTGCTGCGGCCTCTATGCCTTTGATTTTGTTGTTCAAACGGCCTGTTCAACGCGTCCTGAATTCATCCCGAGCAGCGATCTGTACCCAGGTTGATTTATGGCCGTACTGACCGCAAAAATCGGGCATAGGTCACGTCTCAGGTTAATAACGTTTCAAAGTTGAAAACGGATTCCCTTTTTGAAAAAAATCACCGGCAGGCTGAGAAGTTTAAGTTCGGTGCCGGTTTCGCAGTCGTTTGGTAACAAAGTCAGAACTAGGTCAGAATAAGCGAGCCCATGTCGACCAAAAATCTTTTTGACGCCTCCTCTGCCGGTGCCACGCCGGCCAACAGTGGCACATACACCAGCGAAAACATCAAGATTCTCGAGGGCCTGGAGGCAGTTCGTCTGCGTCCAGCGATGTACATCGGTTCTACGGGTGAGCAGGGGTTGCATCACCTGGTCTACGAGGTCGTAGATAACTCGGTAGACGAAGCGTTGGCTGGCTATGCCACCGGTATCGAAGTGACGATTCACTTCGACAACTCGGTGACGGTGAGCGACGATGGCCGCGGTATCCCGGTGGATATGAAGACGCTGCCCAATGGCGAGCAGATGCCTGCCGTGCAGGTGGTGCTGACCAAGCTCCATGCTGGCGGCAAATTCGACTCCTCGACCTACAAGGTTTCGGGCGGCCTGCATGGTGTGGGCGTGAGCTGCGTGAACGCGCTGAGCCAGGAATTCAACGTCGAGATCTGGCGGGATGGCTACACCTACGAACAGGACTACTCCTGCGGAGAGCCGACGAGCGGGTTGCGGCAGACGGGCACGAGCAAGCGGCGCGGGACTAAGGTTCATTTTCTGCCTGACAAGTCCATCTTCACAGTGACCGAATATAACTACGACACTCTGGCGCAACGACTGCGCGAACTGGCCTTTTTGAATAAAGGGCTGCAGATTACGCTAACCGACGAGCGCACGATCGATCCCAAAACGGGCGAGCCGAAGCGGAATGAGTTCCGGTATGCAGGTGGCATTTCAGAGTTCATCAAGCACCTGAACAAGGGCAAGGTGGTGCTGCATGAGAAGCCGATCGCGATGGAAGCCAATCGTGACAATGTCGAAATCGACATTGCACTGCAGTACAACGATGGCTACTCCGACACGATTTTTACTTTTGCCAATAACATCAATACCGTCGATGGCGGAAGCCATCTCTCCGGCTTCCGTAGCGCACTCACCCGAACGATTAATGCAATCGGGCAGCAGATGGGTCTCTTCAAGGATATGAAGGAGAATCTGTCAGGCGACGATGTACGTGAGGGACTGGTGGCGGTAATCAGCGTGAAGCTCTCGCAACCCCAGTTCGAAGGACAAACCAAGGGCAAGCTGAATTCGGATATTGCCGGTACAGTGCAGGCCTTCGTCAACGAGCGGCTTGGTGCCTTCATGGAACAAAACCCGCAGATTGCGAAGAAGATTATCGCCAAGGCGATTGACGCAGCGCGCGCTCGCGAGGCTGCGCGCAAGGCCCGAGACATTACCCGCAAGGGTGCACTGGGCGGTGGCGGATTGCCCGGGAAGTTAGCCG
>Ga0105248_10009463_pt1 | contig 10725 bp, 5 predicted proteins | sample KBSS34metaG_FD_81524 | JGI IMG/M metagenome (GOLD analysis project Ga0105248, IMG submission 81524) | Switchgrass rhizosphere microbial communities from Kellogg Biological Station, Michigan, USA - KBS S3-4 metaG | ecosystem: Host-associated > Plants > Roots > Rhizosphere > Soil | place... | reverse complement strand
TTTTCCAGGGCACCAACTATTCTCACTTTTTCAGGTTGCGACATTTACTTGTCCTCAATTAAGGTCTCTGGCGGGGTGGATAGGATGAGATGAAGAGCTGGACAATCTCAGGAGCTAAGGCATAGCTGGGATTGGTGCGCACGCTCATATCATTGAAGGCGGTTTCAACCAGCTCCGGCATGGCCTTCTCCAATTCTTCCACCGGGATACCAAGTTCGGCGATGGACAGGGGAATTTTTGCCAGACGGCCCAGGTCATAAATGGCACGACGCAGGGCGACAATCAGTCTGGCCCGTGAGCCCTCCTCGTTTTCGCCGCCGCCGCCTTCCTCGTCTTTGAGGCCGATAAACTGCGCCGCACGGGCATATTTGCGATCGGCGATCCAGAGCGGATAGCAGGGAATAGAAACAAACTTGGACGGAATGCGGGCATTGTATTCAATTGTGGAAAGCAAAAATACAGCGTTGGCGCGACCGTGCGGAATGTCGAAGCGCGCGCCCAGAGCATGAGCCAGAGCGTGGTTGACACCGACCGAAGCGTTACCAATAGCCATACCGGCCAGAGTTGCGGCATTGTGCAGTTTATGTCGGAACAATACGTTATTTGGATTTTTCAGCACCTCCGGCAGTGCTTCGTAAATCAGACGGAAAGCTTCTAGAGCCAGGCCATCGGTGTAGTCCGAGGAGAAGGTGGAAACCAGCGACTCCAGGGCATGTGTCAGTGCGTCAAAGGCCGTATCGGCGGTGATATCGGGTGGCAGTGAACGAGTCAGATGGGCGTCGATAATAGCCACGTTGGGCATAAGACTTTCGTCTATCAAAGAAATCTTTCTGTGACCGTCTTTTAGCACCGCAAATGGTGTCACTTCCGAACCGGTTCCGGAGGTGGTGGGAATGGCCACCAGCTGCGTTTTCATTTCGGTCGGGAATTCGATCATGCGGTGGTGGAAATCAAGGAAGTTTACGGCCAGGTCCTGAATTTTCAGCTCCGGATAATCGTAGAACAGGCGAATGATTTTTGCGGCGTCGAGGACGGATCCTCCACCGAGGGCAATGACCGTATCTGGCTTGCTGTGCCGCATCGAGGCGACGGCGCGCTCAATTGTGGAAAACTCAGGGTCACTGCCGATATCCGAAAATACTTCGACATGACAATCCTGAGGCAAGCGCTCGGTGACCATGGCCAGATGACCACGGCGATTGGCCGAACGCGAGGTGATGATGAAAGCGCTCTGGCACTTGAGACTCTTCAGATGCTCAATGGAACCGGGATTGATATAGATATTTTTTGTGGTCTGGAAGCTAATCACATAGTTGCGGCGACGCGGTACGCGCTTGTAGTTGATCAGGTTTTTGATGCCCACATTGTCGGTGGTGATATTGCCCCCGCCTGTTCCGCAACCGAAACTGAGAGTCGTATTCAGGTGGTTGTATACACCGCCCAGTCCGCCAATGGACGTGGGTGAGTTGACGATGATGCGGCCGGCATTGATGGCATCGGCGAAGCGTTCAACCACACTATCGTCTTCCGAAAATATCCCGGCTGTGTGTCCGGTACCGCCGGCGTAATTGATATCGAGGGCACGGTTGATGCCGTCTTCGACAGAGTCGACAAAGACATAACCGAGCACAGGCATCAGTTTTTCCACTGCCAGACGATGGTGACGCAGGTCTCCCATAAGGGGACAAAGAATCATTTTGTAGTGACGATCGGCGGGAATGCCGGCCTGTTCCAGAATCAAATTAGCCGGCTGGCCGACCAGTTTGTAGTTCATGCCGCCGGTGTGAGAAATAACGACATCGGCAATTTTTTCTACTTCTTCTTCGGTACAGAGATAACAGCCATTACGGCGAAACTCATGCATGATTTCTTCCGACACGGCGCGGTCGATAATCAAAGTTTGTTCAGACGGGCATTCGGTGCCGTTATCAAATGTTTTGGAAACAATGATTTCCATCGCCGCTGAAGGCACATTGGCAGAACTATGAACATAAACGGGTGTATTGCCGGAACCGACACCAAGAGCCGGCTTGCCGCTGCTGTAGGCAGCCTTGACCATGTTTGTGCCGCCTGTGGCAAAAATCAAATCCACTTCCGGGTGACTCATCATCAACTCCGAAAGTCTTCTCAATCTAGATGATTTTTCCACCCAGGTGATAAAGCCCTTAGGCGCACCGGCTGCCAGAGCAGCTTCGTATAAAATTTTGGCAGTGGTGTTGGAGCTTTCGGCGGCCATCAAGTGAGCACTAAAAACTATAGAGTTTCTTGTTTTGGCAGCGCAAATGCTCTTAAAAATAATTGTCGAAGTGGGATTAGTTACGGGTGCCAGAGCCAGGATCACGCCCATGGGCTCAGCCACTTCCACGATGTTTAATTCTGGAAACTCACGAATAACACCGACGGTTTTTTTGTCTTTGATCTGGTGATAGAGAAATTCGGAGGCCACCAGATTCTTCAAAACTTTGTCTTCAGTCAACCCCATGCGGGTCTCTTCATGGGCCATTTTGGCCAACTTGACGGCGTTTTCTATGGCCGCTGCAGTCATCGCCCGGACAATTTTGTCCACCTGTTCCTGCGAGTACTGAGTGAAAACGGCGGCCGCCAGGCGAGCCTGACGCATCAAATGATTGGCTCTGTCGGAAAGGGCCTTTTCCTGGTCTGTTGACGTGACGGTCATATCAAAAATCCAACTGTTACTCTAGGGTTACTGAGAATACAAGCGCGCTCGGAAACTCGGGACAGACCAAGCCCAATGCTTATCAAGTGTAAGGCATTTCGCTATCTAAAATATAGACACCAGACGAGCCTTGATAAAATGTTATACGACCGAGCCCGGGTATAAATTTGTTCTCACAAATGCGGTTTTATCCGGCGGGCACTGGGGTGATCACGTATCACAATGTGACCCTATGCGGGGATCCACATATGCATGTCAAGGTAAGACCCGTAAAATTAGAGTCCATCTGATCGAGGGGCTGAGGCAGTGAAGTTAATCCGGAATTTATTCGTTGGAGTAGGGGGAGTCGGCGGCGTCGCCCTGGGACTTATGACTTCTTCGACCGTGCCGATTTGTTGCCTGCAAGCGCTGGCCCAGGGTGACGGACTTTCGCAGGGATCACCTACACCGACCCAGACCCACGCAGCCTCCTCAACATTTAGCCGCCCGAGCAAAGATTTCAAATACCGTAAGCGCTACATCGCGCCCAGCGCCGACCTCTACAACCGCATCGACTATGCCTCGATGCAAAGTCGCGACACGATGATGTTGCCAAACTACGAGCCTACTTACGGCAAACAGCCGCCCGGACAATCCCCGGCCAGACCGCCTGTGACCTATCAACCAATCCATCCGACCGAGCCTGCGGAAGGCCTCAAGGCCGAGGCCAAGAGTCTCAACGCCCCCCACGCCGGCAGCAAGCCCATGGCCAACCGCGAAGGTATAAAACCGCCGCCGCCTCCCCATGCCAACAACCTTTTGCCCTCCAGCCTGACCAAACAAAATCCGGTCCCGATATCCAACGTGCCCGAGTCGACAGCCGGAGGGGCGCCACTGACGGCCTCTCGCATCGCCCAAATCAAAGCCCAGGTTGCCAGCCTGCGGAAGAGCGGACATCTGGCCGACGCTCAAGAACTACTGAGCCGCACGGTGCAGGAGCATCCCAAAGAAGTTGTTCTCAGGGGAGAGCTATCGACAATCTCGCTGGAACGCGCCCGGGCTTTCTCTAAACAAGGAGATGCACAACAAGCGGCATCCCAAGCCAGAATGGCAATTGCCTACGGCAGTGCTTATTCCAGCGCCAGTGAGAGCGCCTATAGTTTGCTCGCCAGCAGTCTCAGCAAAGCCGGTATCGATCCGCGCAATGCCGAAGCGCGCGCCAGCCTCGCAGACGGCCTGTTGGCCAGCAACCATCCATTGGAAGCGGAAATCGAATACCGCCAGGCAATTAAACTCAAACCAAGCGCCGACTTCTATATAGGTGCGGGCAACGCCGCCTTGCAAGGCGGAAACAGTACGTCCGCCAAACTTGATTTTCAAAAAGCACTGGAGCTGAATCCCAATTCGGGGCAGGCCTTAAGCAGATTGGGTGCCCTGCGCTATCAAATGCGCGACTATGTGGGCGCCAATGCCGACCTGACCAGAGCGCTGGTTTTAAACGATCAGGACACGGTCGCCGCTCAAACACTTATCGATCTCTGGCAGAGACAGGTAGCCTCCCGGCCCCAGGACGCCAGTGCGCATCTTGGCCTGGCTAGGGCCTATCAAGTCACCGGTGATCTCGACAGCGCTAAAAAAGAATACAAAGAGGTCGTAAAAATCGATCCCAAGCATGCCAATCTTCCGGCAGCCAGGCAGAGTTTCAAATTAGCGTTGGCGAAAAGGGAAGCGCGTAAATCATTTGATCTGGCCCATTCACTGGAAGCACAGGGTCAAATGGCGGCGGCCTACCAAAAAGCCACCGATGCAGTTGAGCTCTATCCTTCCGACAACACATATCATGCTTACAAAGCCAAGATTGCCAGTCAGTTGCAGGCCATGGGCCAGCCTGTTTATGCCCAGAGCGGCATGGCGATGCAGGCGCTCAGTAATCTGGTGCAACAGGGCGAACAACCGCCCGCAGCCAATCTACCCACAGCGCAAGCACTGGGCTTGACTGCGCCGGCCTATCAGACAATGCAGGGCGGCAATCCCAATCCTATTGGAAATGCCAATATGGCAAACAATCCTATGGCCTCGATGGCTGCCGAAAATATGTACAAGCCTGTCTCGACCGACAGTCATGTAACATCAATGACCGGCTTCCTGGCCAGTCTGCGCAACTTCACCCAGCAACAAAAGGCTGCCCAGGATGCAATCGAGTCCGGCGCCAGCGCGGCCCCGGCGGCCTCGGCTTTAGCGGCGGCTCCGGCTGCGGTTGGCGGTTCAGGTTTAGGAACAGGCTTGGGTGCGGGTGCATCTGCGGTTGCTGGGGCCACCGATCTATCCCTACAAGGTTTGGCCGGCCTGGCCGGTGTTCCGGGCTTTGCTCCTTCGACTCCACTTCCCGGTTCCGGCTTGCCTGCCAGTATCGACCAGGGTCAAATGATCGCTCAGGGCGCGCAGGCTCAAGCGGCACTGACGGCTCACGCAACATCAGCTGGAACAGGTGGCGCCTCCAGTGCCTCGTCAGCTCTGGCTGCGGCAGCAAGAGCGCTGGCTAACACCAGCGGTGGTGCCCTGGGAGGAGCCATCGGCGGAGGACTCGGCGGTATCGGCGGCGGCGAAATGACAGCCAAGGCGGCAGCTCCCGCGGCGGCGATTCCAACGGTAGCATCGACAAGTGTATCAAACAACATGGCGGCCATGGCCCTTGGTCTTGCACCGCAGGTGGTGCCTTCAATGATTTCAGGAGCAGGCAAAACCTTCTCTTATTTGCATAAAAACTCCAATACCCAGGCTGTGGGTAACCTTGTCCCACAAACTAACGCTCCGTATCCGCAGGCCTATCCCCAAGCGGGGACACAACCGGGAACGACTTATGGTCTGACACAGGGCGGCAATTTTGCAGTCAATCAGACCATGCCTACGATGGTAAGCCAGCGCGTCATCACCACCGATCCATCCAGTGGTGATGTGGCTACAGCGCAGACTATGTCAATGGCACCAGTTGTAGCCGGCGGTTCGGCGGTTAATCCCAGCAACGACAACTGGCCGCAACCCCAATCTTTAGAGCAGGCCGCACAAAATATCAATCCTCAAGTGACATTGTCTCCACTGACAGTGCCGCAAACGGCAGCGCCTCAAATGGCGGCAAGCTTAGCACCGCCCATAGTGCAAAATTCCACATATCCCGCCACGCTGGATGATCTGCATAGCCTCATACCGCCAGGCGCGCTCAAGCTCTATCTCACCGGAGTGAAAGCGAACAAGTCCGACGTACAACTACAGGTCAGTCTGCGCAACGACAGCCCCGTACCGCTAAAAATACCGAACGGCATTAAAGCGGTCGTTCGCACCAGCGGCCAGCCCGACAAAGAAGCCAAGGTCAGCTTTGAATCCAAGATGGTGGCCAGCGGCACGACTATTTCAGGAACAATCAAAGTACCGGGCAAGAGCCTCGATCCTACTTCAGATGTCGTAATACCAACCAGTATTTTGACCAGGGGCGCCTTGGCCGATATCCATCTCTCCGTGCCGATTTCGGCCCGTTAGGCCGGCAGCCCCTTGGGCCCGCGCCAAAATCTTGACTCCATCTTTATACTTCCGCCACAATAGAAGCAGATACTTGATTATCTATCTGGTATCTATGGATCATGTTCGAAACTACAGTGCGCTCAAGCGAAAAAGAGCCTTTAAGTCTTAGCATAAACAGTAGATCGCACGAACAGGCCTCGTGGTGGCGAGTCATGTGTCTCACCGGCGTGGACTATTTCTCCACCCTCGGTTATCAACCAGGACTGGCCTTTCTCGCCGCCGGCATTTTATCCCCCGTAGCCACAGCCATTCTGGTGCTGATCACCCTCGTGGGCGCTCTGCCGGTTTACTGGATCGTCGCCAAAGAAAGCCCCAACGGACAGGGCAGCATTGCCATGCTGGAAGGCCTATTCCCCGGCTGGCTGGGCAAAACGATGGTGCTGGTGCTGATCGGCTTTGCCGTCACCGACTTTGTTATGACCATCACTCTCTCGGCCGCCGACGCCTCTGCTCACATTATCAACAGCCCGAGCCTACAGCATCTGCATTTCTTTGGTCTGCCGCACAATGCACTTGGCGTAACTTGCTTTTTACTGCTGCTTCTGGCCGGTATATTTCTGCTTGGTTTTCGTAAAGCCATCGGCATATCAACCATTCTTGTCGCACTCTACCTGGCGCTTAACACCGTCGTTTTATACTCCGCTCTGCAACACCTCAGCCAGACGCCCAATCTTGTCGTCGACTGGCAAAATCAGCTTCACGCCGGCTTCGGCAGTCCCTTTGCCATGGTGGCGGCGGCCTGCTTGCTCTTCCCCAAATTGGCCCTGGGACTATCCGGTTTTGAAACCGGCGTCTCGGTCATGCCTCTGGTAAAAGGCAACTCCACAAGAAACACGCGCAAATTATTGGCCACAGCAGCGCTGATAATGAGTGTGGCACTGATTATCACGAGCTTCTGCACAACGATACTTATTCCTGCCCACGAATTTGCCGAGGGTGGTCAGGCCAACGGGCGTGCCATTTCGTACCTGGCGCATCTGTATCTGCCGCCCCTCGTAGCCGGCAGCTATGACGCTATCACAATTGCCATTTTGTGGTTTGCCGGAGCCTCGGCTTTGACCGGACTTCTGACCATGGTGCCGCGCTATCTGCCCAGATACGGCATGGCACCGGAGTGGAGCGGCGCGACAAAGCCACTGATTGTATTTTTTGCCGCAGTGACGATTGTCGTCAGTATTATTTTTAAGGCCAGCGTAGACGCGCAGGCCTCTGCCTGTGCTACCGGTGTGCTGGTCCTGATTACTTCCGCGGCCCTGGCCGTAACCATCAACCTCTGGCGCAAGTCGCCTCTGCCGGCTGTTTTTGCTACCCTGCTTACATCCATTCTTATCTACACAACCATCGTCAACATGGTGTTACGACCGGATGGATTGCAAATCGCCTGCTTCTTTATCTGCGCCATTTTGATTATCTCGCTTACTTCTCGCACTGTGCGCTGCTTTGAGCTGCGCGTCAGGGAAGTGGATCTGGATGGAGAAGCGGCCAATATAATTGAGAGTGCTGCTCGCAAGGGTGTCGTGCGTATCATCGCCCACAGACCCGGCGGCACGGCCTACGCCAGCAAGGCCTGCGAGTTGCAAGAGGCGCATGGACTGGAAGATCCAGACCACAGTGTAATTTTCCTCGAGGTCAGCCCGGGAGATCCCTCGGATTTCGAAGATGAAGTCCTTTCGGTCGCCGGAGGCGAACTGAGCGAGGGCTACAAAGTGCTGCGCTGCCAGAGTCCGGCCGTGCCCAATGCCATAGCCGCCTTGCTGCTGCACGTGCGCGATCAGACAAAATCGAACCCCCATGTCTATTTTGGCTGGACCGAAGGCAGGCCCATTTTCAATGTCTTCAAATTTGTCTTTTTAGGCGATGGTGAAACCGCCCCTTTGACTCGCGAAATACTGCGTACAAGCGAAAAGAACATCGCCCGACGTCCGGTCGTGCATGTCGGCTGAGTTACAGACCAAGTAAGATTCTGGAACTTTCATAAATACACTCTGTCGGTAGTTGTAAACCTACAACACACCTGAGGAAATTTTATGCGCCGTACTAAAAACTATGGCGGTCCCCTGCTGGCTCTTTGTCTAGCTCTGAGCGGACTGTCGTCAGCCTACGCTGATACTACAACTACAACCGTGACTACAAAAACTACAGCAATCGACTCGCCATCCTTCGTTTTGCCCAGTTCATCCTATGTAGTAGTGGACCCATTGACTGGAGAAATCAAAGGAGACTACACCGTCGGTAGTCGCATCCTCAACGGTCTCCCACTCAGTGGCAATTATGTCGTGATGGACAAAGTGGCACGTCGTCTTGTCGGTACATTTGACGCAAACGGCAACTTAATCGACATTGCCTCGGCCCCTGCCGCAAGCGATGTGATTGTGACCGTAGATGCGCACAGAACTGCAGTAGAAAACCAAATCGATGCCATGCTCCGGGCCGAGGCTATAACCCCTGCCCAGGCCGACACGATGCGCATGGATATCGCCCGACTCTTCCCCGCCACCACCACCACGACACGCACGGTCACATATAACAATGCGCTGACGGCTGACTCTGAACTCTACTCAGTACAAGCCAGACTGCTGCCTCTTTCCACTAAGACCTATACCAGCACCAAAGTGGTGACACCACGCTTTCTCTCGGTCAACGGCCAGCTAATCTTGCCCGATGATTTGACAGCTCGTCGCATGCAACTGGAGCGCAGACTGAGTGATGAATATGTTAGTGGGCACCTGTCTAGAGATCAGATGTTGGCGCTGAGATCAGATCTCAATGCCGTCGCCAATAAAGAAGTAGCCTTTAGAAGCGGTGGTCTCATGTCCAGTAACGACGCGGCGACACTGACCGCCGATATGAACGCTATGCAGTCCAGAATGGACCAATGTCTAGCCAATAGAAACGCCGGCTTGCAGATCGGCACCAAAGTTATAGTGCCCTAGTCACTATAAGAACTCCCTAAATCCTGAGTTCAGGCATCAAGACCTTGCTCATCCAGATCCTTCTCGGTGGTGTAAACCACATCCTCGGGTCGGCTCTGGATGAGCTTTTCATCGAGTTCAAATTCTCTGCGCTCAACTAGCTTCTGGAAAAGTTCGGGTTCTGGTTTAAAAATAAGCTCGGCAAAATAACGCCGCAAGTTGTTGCGTTCAACTATCTCTGCATTCATAGCGTTGATACAAACAAAGCGTATAGCAGGGATAACAGTAAAGAAGAGAGAAAAGGGAAATACAAACTGCCACATGTGGAAGCCGGCAGGAAGATACTGAAACCAAAACGACTCGGCCACATCCGGATGAAAATATTCATAACAGCTGAACAACAAAAGAAAATTAGAAATAATCCAAACCGGCACCAGCTGTGGGAAAGGAAGATCAGAGAAGCGCCAGGTCTTCTCGGTTATAAATGGTGGCAGGCGTATTTTTTCCTTCTGCGTCTTCATCAATTCAGGAAATTGATAGACAATGTTGCCGTTTTCGGTGGCACGGGGAACGCCATTGAATCGCTGCAAAACCGGCATGATAGCTTCTTCGTCATCGGGCGCACAACAGAGATAAGGAGACAGTTGTTCCAGTATGACCGCGCCGTCGCGCTGGCGAATCACCTCCGCCACAACCTGCCATTTTAACTCCTCAAAATTGACATTAGGATTGCCGTCGCCAAAAACGAAGGAGAAACAGATATTGAAAAAAGAACCGCCACTCACGTCTACATCAGGTTTCTCCTTGAGCATGTCCAGCAGATTTTTTAGATCGTGTTTGCCTTCTCGATATTTGAAGGAAAACAGACGCGCCAGTTTGCCCAGACCCAAGGATTGCCCCAGCTTCTTTTGCTGACCGCCGGTGACCTCAAGCTCATAAGCATTTCGCCCATCGGTTAGTTCAAAAATGAAACTGCCGAAAATGAGCAATACGTATATAAATAGAGCTTTTGGATGATCCGGGTGAAAGAGCCAGATGGCAATCAGAAGCATGACGGCGAAAATGATGCGGGCGCAAAAGAAGGCCAGATCGAAAAAAGCGCTCATAACCTGGTGCCACCAGATCGCCCTATCCTTAGACTGATAGATGTCCATAAAATTAGCCGGGAAGGAAAAGCAGATTTCGCCGCCCTTCACGACATGCAAATTACTGCCGGTGACGGCCGCCACATCTCGCAAGACAGAGAGAACAATATTGGCATTGAGCCCGGTAGACTTAGACACCTGGGCCACAGAAACGTTGCGGCCGAGCTCTTCGACCGCCACAACAATCTGTTCTTTTTCCCTGACGTTCATCTACATTACGTAGGCAGGTTTTGTATGATAAAGACGTCTTATTGTAGCCTTGTCGGCGGCACTCAACTGTGTGACGACACGGTTCTCATGCATAATGTCGTCGCGGTAGGGACTGTGCGCCTTGATACCCAGGGCGTGCCCAAACTCATGGGCGGTAGCGCCGATCATTTTTTCCGGTGTTTCATTGACTAGTGTAGAAAGCTCGATGATCACAGGCTTTTGCTGA
>Ga0105248_10009460_pt1 | contig 10725 bp, 11 predicted proteins | sample KBSS34metaG_FD_81524 | JGI IMG/M metagenome (GOLD analysis project Ga0105248, IMG submission 81524) | Switchgrass rhizosphere microbial communities from Kellogg Biological Station, Michigan, USA - KBS S3-4 metaG | ecosystem: Host-associated > Plants > Roots > Rhizosphere > Soil | place... | reverse complement strand
GCGGTTCAGGTCATATCAAGAGACGTGCCGGGCTCGTAACAATCGTGTAAGTGTCAACTCTGGTTGAAGTTACGAACGGTGTTTGGTGAAATGCGGCTGTGAAAGGAGCCGATGTGGCAACGGCCGATGCGGAAGCCCGAAGGAACGGTCCAGCCGTTTGGAGATCCGTGGAAGCCGGTTACCCACCCTCTCGGAGGATGCCCCGGATCACGAAGAGGATGTTCGCCGGGCGCTCGCCGAGCCGGCGCATGAAATAAGGAAACCATTCGCGTCCGAACGGGATGTAGACGCGCACACGGTAGCCGGCCTTGACCAGCATCGCCTGCAGATCGCGGCGGACGCCGTACAACATCTGAAACTCGAATCGGTCCGGCGCGATCTGGTGCTCGCGCGCGACCGTCCGCGCCAGCTCGATCATCGCCGGGTCGTGGGTTGCGATGGCGGGATCGTGGCCGGCGGTGATCAACGTCTTGACCATGCGGGCATAGGCGGCGTCGACGTCGGCCTTCTTCTGGTACGCGACCGCCTTCGGTTCCTTGTACGCGCCCTTGACGAGACGCACGCGTCCGCCGAGCGCGTTCACCATCTGCAGATCCTGCTCGCTGCGGTACAGCGCCGACTGCAGCACGACGCCGACGTGGTGGTAGCCATGGCGCCACAGCGTTTCGAAGATCTCGAGCGTCACCTCGGTGTACGGCGAGTTCTCCATGTCGACCCGGACGAAGAAGCCGGCGGGCTCGGCCCGTTCGAGAATCTTCCGCAGGTTGTCGATCGCGCTCGCCTTGTCGACGTCGAGCCCGAGCTGGGTGAGCTTCAACGAGATGTTGCGGCCGACGCCCGCCGCGATCATCGCCTCGACGACGGCGATGTAGTCGCGCGTCGCCGCGTCCGCCTTGGCCAGGCTCGTGACGCTCTCGCCGAGCAGATCGAGTGTGACCGCCATGCCGCGCGCCTCGACGGCGCGCGCCGCCTCGATCGCTTCCGCGACGGTCTCGCCGGCGATGAACCGGCGCGCGAAGCTCGAGGGCTTGCGCATCCCGTATCGCGATGCGAGCTTCTTCAGGGTCTGGCTTCGAGCGATGAGGTGAAAAAAAGTCTTCGACGCGCTGTCGAGCATCAGTGCGTCCGGCCGGTCGTGACCAGCAGGTGCTCGATCGTCCGCGCGTAGTACTTCAGCACCGTGCGCTCGCGCACGCGGAAGCGGCCGCGCTCGGCGACGACGATCCCCCGCGTCTCGAGCGGCTCGGCGGCTTCCTCGATCGCCTGGCGGCCGCTGGTGACGGCGAGGTTGGCGTGTCGCGCGGCGAGCTCTTCGATCAGGCGATCGATCCGCGATTCCAGGTCGCGCCGCGTGATCGACGGCCGCATCGCCGCGGCGAACACCGCGGTCGGCAGCACCTTGTACAGCAGGCCGGTGCGCGCCCGCACCAGCCGCGCCAGCTCGAGGACGTCGCTGCGGGAATGGATATCGCGATCGCCGGCGGTGATCGGCGCCCCGAACGTCACGAATGCGCGCGAGCGGTAGCCGACGGCGTAGCGCACCATCTCGGCCACCTCGCGGCCGAACGGCCGCTGCCGCTTCTTGAGCGCCTGGTGCGCGAGGATGTGATCTTCGAGCACCAGGTCGTACGCGACCGCGACCGGAATGATCACGAGGTTCGGCCGTTCGGCGCCGAGCGCCGCGTTGAACAGGCCGGTCTTCGACGCCTTCAGCTCGCCGCTGTAGCTGCGTCCGCCCTCCGGATAGAAGAACAGGTCGTGCTTCTTGAGGACCTCGGCCACGTAGGCCTTGAAGATGATCAGGTACGCGGCGTCCTTCGTCGCGCGCCGGATCGGGATGGCGCCGGTCACGTGTTTGTGGATCAGGCCGAGCGGCCCGCCGAACAGGTTGATGCCCGCGACGATCAGCGGCGGCCGGATACCGTTGTCGTCCAGGACGAGCGGCTCGACGAGATAGTCGCAGTGACTCTTGTGGTTCGACGCATAGACGATGCGGTGGCGGCCGACCGCGTTGGCGACGTGATGCAGGTTCTCGTGCAGGCGTTCGATCTTGCGGAGAATCGGATACAGCGGGTGCTGCAGCGCTCGGTAGAACTTGTGGCGCTGGGTCGTGCGCAGTTCGTCGAGGTAAGTGTTGATCTTCTCGCGCGCCTGCGCGCCGGTGTCACCATATCCGCCGCGGAGGTACCTGACGACGTCCTCGTTCGCGAGCACCGCTTCGGAGATGTCATCCTGCATGGAGCAAACCGTCTCGGACTATAGCAGGTATCAATGTTCAACTGTCAACTCTCAACTCTCAACTCTCAGGTGAGCGTTGAGACTTGAGACTTGAGACTTGAGAGTTGTTCATAGCCGTTTACAGACGGCGTCCGCGAACTCGAGCGTGGACGCCGTGCCGCCCAGATCCCGGGTGCGGACGGTCCTGGCCGTCAGCACCGCACCCAGCGCCTGCATGATGCGGTCGGCTGCCGCCCCCTCGTCGATGTGCCGCAGCATCAGGACTGCCGAGAGCAGCAGGGCGGTGGGGTTCGCCAGATGTTTGCCGGCGATGTCCGGCGCGCTGCCGTGCACCGCCTCGAACACGCCGATATCCGAGCCGAGATTCGCCGCGCCGACGACACCGAGTCCGCCGACGAGGCCGGCGCACAAGTCGGACACGATGTCGCCGTACAGGTTCGGCAGCACGAGCACGTCGAACTGCTCCGGGTACATCACGAGCTGCATGCACGCGGCGTCGACGATCCGTTCGTCGTACGTGATGTCGATGTACTCGCGCGCGGCGCGCCGGACGCAGTCGATGAACAGCCCGTCGCTGAGCTTCATGATGTTGGCTTTGTGGATCGACGTCACCTTCCTCCGCCCGTGCTTGCGCGCATGCTGAAAGGCGAACTGCGCGATGCGCGTCGACGCCTTCTCGGTGATGATCTTCAGGCTTTCGACGACGCCGGGCACGACTTCGTGCTCGAGCCCGGCGTACAGATCCTCGGTGTTCTCCCGGACGATCACGAGATCCACGCCCTGGAAGCGCGAGTCGATCCCCGGCAGGTTCGACACCGGCCGCAGGTTGGCGTACAGATCCAGCGCTTTCCGCAGGCCGACGTTGACGCTCGTGAACCCCTGGCCGATCGGCGTCGTCACCGGGCCTTTGAGCGCGACCTTGTTGCGGCGGATGGAGTCGATCAGCTCGACGGGCAGCGCTTGACCCGTCCGCTCGAAGGCGACGAGACCGGCGACATGCGACTCCCACTCGATCGAGACGCCGGAGGCCTTGAGGATGCGGACAACCGCTTCGGTGACTTCCGGCCCGATGCCGTCGCCGGGGATCAGCGTGATGGTGTGTGTCATTCGCGCACGTACCAGATCAGCAGGACGAAGCCGAGAGCGATATTGGTGGTCAACAGCACGCTCGACGCCTCACGCGGCGCGACGAATGCCGCCGCGAGCGTGAGCGCGAGCATGAGCAGGGCGATGCCCGCGCGCCACACGAAAGCGATCGGCGGCGGCCCCATGAACTTCAGCACGAACAGGCCCACGAGCACCACGCCGCCGCACGCCAGCGGCAGCAGCGGGACGCGGCGCAGCAGATCGCCGAACTGTTCGCCGACCATCGCCCCCAGCCAGATCACCAGGGCCACCAGCGTCGCATATCTGACGACGATCATCTCGTCATTATAATTGGGGTCTTGCAGGATCCCTGTGCGGCCGAACTGGACGCGATCGCGGCGCGCGCCGCAGACGCGGTCGCACGCGACGAGCTCGTGGACGCCGCGGTGCCGGCGTTTCTGCTGCGCCGCTATCTCGGCACCGACGTCACCGAGCTCCGCGACGCGCTTGGACTGGCGCTCGCACAGGCGCTGACGCTCGCGGCCGCTGACACGACCGTCCTCGGCCGCTCGGCGTGGCTGACGCTGCTCGTCGAAGCCACCGCGGTGGCCGATGATGAACGGATTCTGCCGGCGGCGGCGGAGTTGATCGCCGCATTGCGCGCGGCATGGCCCGCCCAGTCGCGGATTGACGAGGCATCGGCGTCGGTCGACGCGTGTCTTCGCGCCGCCGAGCTTCTCGATCCCGGCGGACTGGTGCAGGACTCAATCGATCAGCTCGAGCGCATCGTCGGCGGCAGCTACCGTCCCGGTGACGGACTGGTCCGCGAGCGCGGGGGCATCCGCGTGCGCGGCAGTCTGGACGATCACGCGCGCGCCGCATCGGCGCTGCTGACGGCGTTCGATATCACGGGGCGCCTGCCCTATTCGATGCTGGCGGAAGAGCTGATCGTGTTCGCGCGGCGCGAGCCGTCGCGCGACACCGGCCTCGAAACACACTGCGCGGCGGCGCGTGTGCTGTGCCGACTGGCGGCTCTCCACGACGATCCCGAATATCGCGGAGCGGCGGTCATCGCCGGCGGCGCCGACTATCGCGCCGAGGCGGCGCGGATTCTTTCGGAGCAGTCGCCGCTCGTCAGCGCGGCCACGACGTCCGGGGCGGCGGCGTACGGCCTCGCGCTTTTGGACCTTCTGAAATAGAATTTGCCATCCATGCCCATTGATCGCGCGTTGCTCATTCCTGCGTTGAAGAACATTGCCACCAGGCTCCGGATCGACTCGGTGCGCGCCACCACGGAGGCCGCCAGTGGCCATCCGACCAGCTGCATGTCGATGGCCGACCTCACGGCCGCGCTCTTCTTCGCCGAGATGCGCTTCGATCCGAAGGATCCGAAGAACCCGCAGAGCGATCGCTTCGTGCTGTCCAAGGGGCACGCCGCGCCGATTCTGTACTCGGCCTGGGCCGAAGCCGGCGCGTTCGATCGCGCCGAGCTGATGAAGCTGCGCCAGATCGGATCGGATCTCGAAGGGCACCCGACGCCGCGGCTGAATTTCGTCGACGTCGCCACCGGCTCGCTCGGGCAGGGCATCTGTGCCGCGATCGGCACGGCGCTCAACGCGCGCCGCATCGCGTCCGACTACCGCACCTACGTGCTGCTCGGCGATGGCGAGTCCGCGGAAGGCTCCGTCTGGGAAGCGGCCGACGTCGCCGCGCTCGACAAGCTCGATAACCTGTGCGGCATCACCGACGTCAACGCGCTCGGCCAGAGCCGCCCGACGATGTGGCAGCACGACATGGGGCAGTTCGAGCGCCGCTGGAAGGCGTTCGGCTGGCATGCGATCGTCATCGACGGTCACGATCTCACGCAGATCCTCGACGCGTTTGCCGAAGCGCGATCGACGAAGGGCCAGCCGACGATGATCCTGGCGCGGACGGAAAAAGGCAAAGGCGTCTCGTTCGTGGAAGGCAAGGACGGCTGGCACGGCAGGCCGTTCAAGAAAGGCGACGAGCTCGATCGCGCGATTGCGGAGCTGGAGAAACAGTTCGTGACGGCTGCCGACAGCGGCCCGGCCGCGAACCTGGCGGCGGAGATCCCGAAGCCGCCGTCCAAGACGAGCGCGGTGTTCACGCCCAAACCGGTGGCTGCACCGGCGTATGCCCTGGGCGATCTCGTCGCGACTCGCGAAGCCTTCGGCACGGCGCTCGCCAAGCTGGGCGAATCCGACGCGCGCATCGTCGCGCTCGACGCCGACGTGAAGAACTCCACCTTCAGTGACCGCTTCGAAAAGGTTGCGCCCGAGCGCTTCTACCAGAACTTCATCGCGGAGCAGGTGATGATTGGCGCCGCCATGGGGCTGGCCGCGCGCGGGGCGATTCCGTTTCCCTCGACGTTCGCCTGCTTCCTGTCGCGCGCCGCCGACTTCGTCCGCATGGCCGCCATCAGCAACGTCGACGTGAAGCTCACCGGATCGCACGCCGGCGTTTCGATCGGCGAGGACGGCCCGTCGCAGATGGCGCTCGAGGATCTCGCCCTGTACCGCGCCGAGCCGAACTGCACGGTGCTCTATCCATGCGACGCGGTGAGCGCCGAGCGTCTCCTCGCACTGATGGCCTATCGCCCGGGGCCGGCGTACATGCGTACGAGCCGGCCGAAAACGCCGGTCATCTACGCCGCCGACGAGACGTTCGCGATCGGTGGACTGAAGGTGCTGCGCGAGAGCGCCGCCGACGTGGCGACGGTCATCGGCGCGGGGATCACGGTGTTCGAAGCGTTGAAGGCCTACGATCAGCTGAAGGCGGCGGGCACTGCGATTCGCGTCATCGACCTCTACTCACTCCAGCCGATTGACAAGGCGGGCCTCGTCGCGGCCGGACGCGCGACCGGCGGACGCCTGATCACGGTCGAGGATCACTACGCGGCTGGCGGCGTCGGCGACGCGGTCGCGGAAGCGGTGGCCGATGCCGGCTTCACCGTGCGCCGCCTCGCGGTGCGCGAGATCCCGCGCAGCGGAAAACCCGAAGAGTTGGTGGAACGCTTCGGGATTTCCGCCAAACACATTGTCGAGACGGTGAAGAGTCTGAAAGTCTGAAGTGCGAAGTACGAAGTTCGACGTACGAAGAAGCAGGAAGAAGTACGAAGCTGAAGCCGATTCCTCGTACTTCAGACTTCGTACTTCGTACTTGCGTTAGCGCCCACTCCGCCGCTGCCCTGCGTGCTCTTTCATCTGAGCCTGCATCGTCTTGACCTGGGTCTTCTGATCGGCGGTGAGGATCTGCCACACCTCGGCATGCGCGTGCGCGCGCGCGACGGCGATATCGGCGTCGACCGCCGCAGCCTCGGCGCTCTTCTGGCGGATCGCGGCTTCGTTAATGGTGTCAGCCGCGATCACATCGTCCAGTGCCATGTGCGCCGCACGGCCGCGATCGAATAGCGTTTTCCATTCATCCTTGTGGGTGTCGGCGATCGCCTTGATCTGATCGCGCTGCGCGTCGGTCAAGCCGATCCTGGGTCCCAGCATCGGCAGCATCCCCATCGGCCCGCCCGGTCCGCCGAACCGGCCTGGTCCGCCCGGGCCGCCGGGTCCCATGCCTCGCCCGCGAAACGGCGGAGGTTGCTGATTCGTATTCTGATCCTGAGCGTGAACGAACGCGCCGGCGCCGACGCCGACGGCGATAAGGCCGGCACCGAGGGTCAGGGCCATGCGTTTGACGGTTGCAGTCATGTGCGTCTCCTTCTAGTAGATTGGACTGTGTGCCCGTGAACGCGGCATGGACAAATGGTGAAAAAACTGTGACCGGCGCGTTGCGCGTGCTCGTGGTCGAAGACGAGCCGAACATCCGCGAGCTCGTGTGCCTGCATCTCGAGCTCGAGGGGTACGCGTGCGAAGGCGTCGGCGACGGCAAGGCGGGGCTCGGTCGGACTGAAGCCGAGCGCTTCGACCTCCTTGTCCTCGACGTGATGCTGCCCGGCCTGGACGGCGTGTCGCTGTGCCGTGCCGTGCGCCGCGGCGCCATGAACGGCGACGTGCCGATCCTGATGCTGACGGCGCGCGGTGAAGAATCGGACAAGGTGATCGGCCTCGAAAGCGGCGCCGACGACTATCTCACCAAGCCGTTCGGCGTCCGCGAGCTGGTCGCGCGTGCGCGCGCGCTGCTGCGCCGCCCGAGAAAGGCGGCCGGCGAGGCGCCGCTCGACGGTGACGAGGATTTCGCCGGCCCGCCCGTTCACATTCACGGCATCGACATCGATCTCGCGCGCCGTCGCGTGCGGGTGGAGTCCCGCGACGTCGAGCTGACCGATCAGGAGTTCCGTCTGCTGCACCTGCTGGCGACGCACGCCGGGATTGTGTTCAGCCGGGAAGCGCTGCTCGGCAAGATCTGGCGCGGCGACACCTACGTCACTGTCCGCAGCGTTGACACCCTCGTCAAGCGGCTGCGCCGCCGCATCGAGTCCGATCCCGCACACCCGAGGTTCCTGCTGACCGTCTGGGGCGTCGGCTACAAATTCGCCGACGTGTAAGAAAAAACCGCCAAGACCGCGGTTTTTTCCGAATCGTGATGGCTCGTATTGATGGGCTAAAGTGCTGATCGCGTAGGGTTTACAATCACACCGCCCTCAGGTAAGATGTCTACACGCTTCCGCGTCCCCCGCGCGGAGCACCCTCTTCCAATACAGCGTCAAGACGTCCGGCCGCACACCGGACGACGGAGTTCCATGTGTCTTCACGCCGATTCAAGCGCCGCGCGATCATCATCGCGGCCGCCGCCTTGCTCGTCGCGACGGCCGGCGGCGTCATCTTTCTTCGCGGCCATCGTGCCGCAACCCTGGTTCAGGTGCCGTTTTCGGATCTGCTGCGGCACCTCGACAGCGGAGCCGTAGCGGCGGTCGTTGTCAACGGCGACACGCTCGACGTCACGCTGGCGAACGGCCAGACGTTTCGGACGATCGCGCCGGCCAATTACGTGACGGCGAACGCGGCGTTCGTGCCCGATCTTGCCAAGAAGCACGTGCGCATTGACGTGCAGACGCTGGCTGAGCAGTCCGCATACAGCTTCGGCGCTGTCGTGCTCGCTCTCGCCTTTGTCGGCGTGCTCGGCTTCATGATGTACCGCGTGACGTCCGGCCGCATCCCGGCGCTCGAAAGCAAGACGCGCGAAGCCGACTCCGAAACCACGACGGTCACGTTCGCCGATGTCGCCGGCGTGGACGAAGCCAAAGAGGAAGTGAAGGAGATCGTCGATTTCCTGCGCGAGCCTGGCCGCTTCGAGGCGATCGGCGGACGGATTCCCAAAGGCGTGCTGCTGGTCGGCCCCCCGGGCACCGGCAAGACGCTGCTCGCGCGGTCGATCGCCGGCGAGGCGGGCGTGCCGTTCCTGTTCGCGAGCGGCTCCGACTTCGTCGAGATGTACGCGGGCGTCGGTGCCTCGCGCATCCGCAAGCTGTTCAAGGACGCGCGCCGCCATCCGTCGTGCATCATCTTCATCGACGAGCTCGACGCCGTCGGCCGCAGCCGCGGCGGCAACTCGCTCAGCCACGAGGAACGCGAGCAGACGTTGAATTCGCTCCTCGTCGAGATGGACGGCTTCGCGCCGAACCAGGGCATTGTCGTCATCGCGGCGACGAACCGGCCGGACATCCTCGACCCGGCGCTCCTGCGGCCGGGCCGGTTCGATCGCCAGGTCACCGTCGGCGCGCCCGATGTGAAGGGGCGGGAACAGATTCTCCGCATCCACGCGCGCAAGGTCGCGGTCGCCGTCGAAGTGGATCTGCGTCAGGTTGCGCGCGGGACTCCGGGTTTCTCTGGCGCCGAGCTCGCGAATCTCGTCAACGAGGCGGCGCTGTTCGCGGTGCGCAAAGGGCGCCAGACCGTCACCGATTACGACTTCGATCAGGCGCGCGACAAGGTGCTGATGGGCGCCGAGCGCAAGTCGCTGACGATGACCGAGCACGAGCGCGTCACCTGCGCGTACCACGAGTCGGGGCATGCCGTGGTCGCGGCGCTGCTGCCGGCCGCCGATCCGCTGCACAAGGTGACGATCATCCCGCGCGGCCGCGCGCTGGGCGTGACGATGCAGCTGCCGGAAGGCGATCGGCACACGCACACGCGCGAGTTCCTCGAGGCGCAGATTGCGATCCTGATGGGCGGACGCATCGCCGAGGAGCTGTTCCTGCGGCAGATGACGAGCGGCGCGGGCAACGACATCGAGCGCGCCACCGACATCGCGCGGCGCATGGTCTGCGAGTTCGGCATGTCGGCCGCGCTCGGTCCGCTGGCGTACCGCACACCGGGCAATCCGTGGGAGACCGACAAGGGCGTCGGCATCAGCGAAGCGACCGCGCAGAGGGTGGACCAGGAAGTCCACGAGCTCGTGATGCGCGGCTACGAGACGGCGCGACAGATCATCGCGAAGAACCGCAACGCGGTCCGTGCGATGGCCGAAGAGCTGCTGGTGGTCGAGTCGCTCGACGCCGACGGTATCAAGGCCGTCATTGCCAGCGCGGCATAGGAATGAAGAATTCCTAAGGTAATTATCCTGTTGGCAAACCCCAGCTAGGATTCTCTTCGGTTCGGCGCGGCGGACATGAGTGATACCGTCGCGCCACCAACCTAACCTATCTGGACATCATGTCGTTGTTGCAGAGGTATTCTGGCGCTGGTGAGAGGGCATCACCCAACGACAGCCAGCAACCACTCGACTTGGTGTCCTTCACGATGTAGGCGGGTTTGTTCTGACTCGTCGTCACTTGATGGAACACCAGACGCGGCGAGGCGTACGCCGACTGAGCCTGCGCCCGGATCGATGCTGTTGCCAACACGCCGATCACTCCTCCGAGAGCGATTAGCCCGATCTGCTTCACCAGTTTCATCAGCTCACTCCTTTCGAGACCGAATTGACGAATGATGCGCCCTGACCGTCCCTGACTTCAACGGTGGGCTTTCGTTCGCTTCGTCTTGTGTGGTTTCGGCTTCGCCTTCCGCGTTCATGAACGCTCTTCCGTCTGGACCCACCGTGATGTTGCCCTCAGCACCGACGAGCACATCGCCATTGCGGCGGCCGAGTTCGACTTTGATCGGAACCACTTCGTGCTGTTAACCGCGTATTTGGACCGCGATTGCCATGTGAGGGTGCTTAACTGGAAAGTCCGCTGCGCCCAGCACATCGAAGATTCCGATAGTGCAGGGCTTCCCGTTTTCGCCGGGGAACGCGTGATCGCAGACGTGCAGGTATTCCACTTCCGCCATAAACTTGACTCCGAGGGTCCACTCCGACGAACGCAAAGCGCTAGGTAGTTGGCATCTCCTATTTTTGGTGCTCCTGCAAATCCTTCTCGAAATTCAACGCCTCAATCGGACCGGGATCCTTGGCGAAATCGATCACGCCGAACATGTTCGGGGCGGC
>Ga0105248_10009458_pt1 | contig 10729 bp, 9 predicted proteins | sample KBSS34metaG_FD_81524 | JGI IMG/M metagenome (GOLD analysis project Ga0105248, IMG submission 81524) | Switchgrass rhizosphere microbial communities from Kellogg Biological Station, Michigan, USA - KBS S3-4 metaG | ecosystem: Host-associated > Plants > Roots > Rhizosphere > Soil | place... | reverse complement strand
CCGATGCCCGTAATTTCATGGCCGATCCCTCGGTGCGTAACAATATTCCGAGAATGCCGGATGCTGGAGTCACTTCCGAGTTGCCCGTTATTTGCTCACCGCTGACGGATCAAACTTGGCTTGCTTGCATGGGTCAACTACACCTGAATTTTGGAAGCGGGCTGTCAGGGGCGTGCCGGAACGCGGCAGCACTGTGGAGTTGCTCCGCCGAGACGCCCACTATCAGCGCCCATGTGTTACAGCTCCTCTGTGAACCCCCGGCAAACAGAGCATCCAGTCTAGCGCTTTGCTGTATTCGCCAAGCTCTCTTTGTCGCCGCTGACCGCAGAAATAAGCTAGAACGTGACCTTCGCCGACAACTGCATCTGCCGCGGCCGCCCCAGCATCTGCGTATAGTCGCCAAAAGTACCACTCCTCGAAGGACTTAGGCTGGCTCCGGACGCATCGAAGTACGCCGAGTTCGTTACGTTGAAAACGTCCCAACGAACCTCCAGACCCAGCCGCTCTGTGAATTTGAAGATCTTTGCCAGGCTGAGATCAGCGCTCAAATATTTGTCGGCTCGCAGCACGTTGCGCTGCCCGCGCTCTCCGGTAGCGGTAAACCGGAAGAATCCGATGGCCTGATCCGGGTTGGCAAAAAGATTGGGGGTAGCCTGGCCGCCGCCCCCGTGCAAGGCACCTTTTACGTTTTGTGTGCCAGGGCATGGGCCGATGGCCAATCCTAGAGGGTAAGCTCCCTGTGGCGCGCAAGTCGCGTTGCCCTGGAGGTCCCAGCTCGTGGGCCAGGTGCGGCCGTTAACGACGTTCGCAGGAGGCCCGCTGTTTAGGTGAACGATTCCGGAGAGTCGCCACCCGCCGATTATGTGATCGAGAAAGCTCGATGAATTTCCGCCAATCCATTTGCCCTTGCCGAAGGGCAACTCAGCCACGCCGTAACCGTTGAACTGATGCCGGATGTCGAAGTCGGAATTGGCATACTCTTGCCGGATATTCCAAGAGTTGATGGTCACGCCTGAATACCCGCCAGTGGCTCCAAAGCCGCCAATGACGTCCTGACGTTCCGGAGTGGAGGACGTATCCAGGGAATGCGAATAGGTGTAGTTCGCCACGAAGGAGAGGCCGCGGCTATAGCTCTTCCGCAAGGTTACCTGCATCGCGTGATAGAACGAATAGCCGGTCGTCGTCCATGTATTGAGGTTCACATATTGCGAAGGGAAAAACATGCTCGGACAATCCAGGAAGCCGTCGCCGTCGAGATCTGTTCCCGTCGGGCACGTCGGGTAGGCAGGAGAGGCAAAATAGTCCACATCCTGCCAGAACGTGCTGGTGCCAAACGCCGGGCCTGCGGCGGTTCCGTGGTAGCCAATCATGTAGTCGTATGCCACCTGCGTAGCGGAGTAGCCACAGGGAACGTCTCCCGAAGCGACAGGTGACCCATCCTGGTTGGCCGTCACTCCGAAAACGTTGAATAGCAGGCATCCGCCGTTGACACCTGTCGGTCCGAAAGCAGGGAAAATGTTTTGCCAGTAAGGAACCGTGCCAATGGTCTGCAGGCCCTGGAACGGGTCGTGTGCGTGCTGTTCCGCATAGCCCTCCAGCTGGCGAGCCGCTTGAAAGGCACTGACTCCAGATTGCGGATCCTTTAGATCCGAGGGCATGGCGTAGTCACGGAGCAGGGTAAGTCGGTGGGCCAGACGCCCGATGTAGGACACCTCGACGGTCAGATTTCCGGGCAGCTCGCGTCCCACGGACAAGTCGATCGTATGCGCGTAAGGCGTTTTGATTCGATTGTCGAGGCCATTACTTACAGTCAACAGTCCCGTCGGGGGGGTGGCAGGAAAACCGCTTCCGGGAGAGGCCTGGAGGCTCTGCGCCTTAGCGGCTGCCGTGTCACTATTGCCTGAAAATCGCACGCAGGGGCCGACTGATTGGGTACCTTCGTTACCAATTCCACAGCCGCCAAAGAAACTGTCAATACTGGTCGAAAGGCCGAAGGATCCGATGCGGTCGAAGCTGGAGGCTAGACCGTTGCCGATGCGGTCGTACACCATGGCGTAGCCGGCGCGCACTGAGGTCCTACCTTCTCCAAAGACGGCATGTAACAGCCCATCTCTGAATTTCGGGGCCCAGGCAAGTGCGATGCGCGGGGAGAAGTTCTTGTAGTCGTAATCGTAGTAGCCCGGTCTGCCGTTCGCGGGACCTCCTAGGTCTGTCTGAATCAGCCCGCAAGTATTGTCGATTGGTTTTCCCGCAAGCATCGCCGTTTGGCGGCAGTTGAACCAATCTCCGAAACTTGGTGTCGGGCTAACCTGGTTTCCGTTGGTTTCCCATGGTGGCGAGCTCAAATACCACCGAAGTCCGAGAGTTAAGGTCAGCGAGGGTTTAATCAGCCATTTGTCTTGAGCGTAGAGCTCATATTCATTGACTCCAAATGTCCGCTTTACCGGCTCTCCTTCCGCTGATGTTGCGCCGGTTTTGTCAAAGTTGTAATACGCGGTCACCAGGCTGATTGGTCCCAACATCTCTGTCAGACCGTCGTGAAATGCGTCCGAACCGCCTCCATTCAACGGAACAGTGAAACAGCCCGGTTGAGCGCATGAGGAATTCCCTGGTTCAAGATTCGAACCGCCCGACGGCGTCCAGGACGGATTGACCGTTAGAGTGTGGAAGGAGTTGTCGGTTGAGAAGGTGCTGTTTCGCGTTCTGCGAAATTCTCCGCCAAAACTGAACGTATGCAGGCCCTTTGTCCAGCTCACGTTGTCCCGGAAGTGGTGCTGTGGCAGGATTCGGCCGTCGGAGCGGTTGTAGATCTCGGTGTTGGCGTCCCAAAATCCCGCCAAGTCGTCGATAAACCTTTGGGTGACAAACTCGCTGTTGCGAATGCCGCTGTTCTTTTCGCTGATTCGCGTCAGGCCGTACTGGAAGCTGTTCACCAGGTTGTTTGTGAGCAATGCCGTATAGCCGACAGCAAACCCCTTGTTGTTGTTGAGAATCGTCTGCTTGGGCTGCTGCCCCGGGAACTGGGGAGCGTCGTTCACGGTGTCGTGCATCAACGAACCACGCCAGAAAAGCACGTGTTTGTCGGCCTGGTCCAGGTGGACGTCTGCGCGAACAACCGCAGTGTTATAGGTGTTGTTGATGGGCGCGCCGAAGCGGTAGCCCAGAATGTTCAGCTGATCGAATGACCCACTGTCATTCGGATCCGGCAATTGCTGATCGTAGGAAAGCACCGCAGGATTTGGCCCGACCGGCCCGGTCCAACCCGCAACACCGGCCACCGGATCAATGGCGGCGATTTGCGCCGGGCTGAGAGCATAGAACCCCGCTTGGATCGGCCCGCAGCCCGTAGCTGCCTGTCTGCAGGGTCGTTGGTTGCTATCCATGCCGTAGTTGGTTCCGCTGACTCCCGGCACGAAGCCACCGGCAGGTGGGGCGCATCCGGGATTCGACGAAAACTGCGGCAAATCGCTTGCGCCATCGAAGTCCCGGCAGGGATAAAAGAAAACACCATCCTTGAAGGCTACCGAAGGAACGCTGCGCACAGCGGAACTGAAAAGCAATTCCGTCAACCTCTCAAAGTCCCCAAAGAGAAAAATGCGGTTCTTGATCACCGGCCCGCCCAAGGTCGCGCCGTAAAGGTGATGCCGAAATGGCGGTTGCTTGATGCCCTGCCGGTTTAGAAAGAAATCGTTGGCATTGAACGCTTCGTTGCGATGCGAGTAGTACGCCGAGCCATGAACCGAATTCGTCCCGCTTTTCGTCACCAGCTGTACCTGTGCCGAGGACGAGCGGCCTCCTGAGTCGGCATCGTATCCCGTGGTGGACGTCCGAAATTCGCCGAGCGCTTCGGAAGGAGTTCGCAAGACGCTGTTGAATGCGTAGCCATTTTGCGGGTCGTTGACGTCGATTCCATCCAATGTGACGTTGGTCTGATCGCTGCGAGCGCCATTGACTGCTCCACTGCGCCCGTCCTGGTCGGTTACCCCACCATAGCCGCCCGGCCGATCCGGATTGCTGGGAATGTACGACACCCCCGTCTGCAGGCCCAGCAGTCCGGCAGGGTTCATGTCCAGAACTGGAAGCGCGCTTAACTCGTTACCCGAAATCGGTGTTCCCATACTCGCGTCGGTCGTATTCAGCGGCGCTACTTGCGTTTCGACAACCAGCGTCTGGCTTACCGACCCCACCTCCAACTGAATTTCCATGCTGCTGGTCGTTCCCACGAGAAGTTCCACATTTTGGCGCACGGCAGTTTTAAACCCGGGTGCTTGCACCTGCATCCGGTATTTGCCGGGGGGGAGTTGCGTGAGCACAAATCTTCCGTCGGCCTCCGTAGTGATCGAGCGCTCTGCCGCGGTGGCCTCATTCGTAATGGTCACGGTAGCGCCGGCAACGGTCTTTCCGGTGGGATCAAGGATTGTCCCCACAAATCCGGCGCTTTGCGCCCAAACACCGCAAGCCAGCAACAACACCGCAACGAGCGTAATCGTGCCCCTCTTTAGCGGAAAATGAGTCATTTCCAACTCCTTTCACGCACCACGAATCGAGATTGTGACGCACTCACGATGAGGGATTGAGCGAGAAATGACCCGGAGGGGAATGCTCACGGAAAGGACCTAGCTACCTCCCGCCCCCCCGGGAGACCTGTTCAACCACTCCTAAAACGGCATAACCTGCCCTAGCTTTTAGGACAACTTGAGTGGGTGTGTCAAATCATTCTCGCAAAATTCCTGAGATTTAGAATTCTTTGAGACCTGCAAGACCTACTGTTCGGTCCAGTACCTGATTGACGCGGTTATCGCACAGGCAAAGTCTGACCTTCGTCTTATGAGAACGTCAGGAACATGTTGCCCATTGATTCTGTGGCACTAACGCACGGTGAGGCGGAGAATTTCTTCCCCAAAATCTTTCCCAAGGAAAGCGCCTGTCTGATAATCCGGCTTGCCAGGATTTGGTCGCAACATTGGTCTAGAATTAATCGATGGCAAGTTGGATTCGGCTGGGCATTTGCCTCAGCCGGTCGTCAATATTTGAAGTGATTATCGAATGGCAGTAGCTAGTTGCGGCGTTAGCGGCGGAGTTCCCGACAGGAAATTGGCATCAAACCGGTGTCGGTTCTGGTGTCGGTTGGCTTTGGGAATCACTGCGTGCTGCTGCTCGGTCGTGCACACCCGCTCATCGGGAACAGGTTCTTGAATCAAGGGTTATTCGCTATGCTGCGTTTCGGTGCGGTTTGCTGCAAAGTGCCTTGCCCGGATTTTAAGTCCTCAGCGTCTGCCATCCGCCACCCGGGCACAGGCACTACAAATCTAACGAACAGAAACACTTACTGCAACACGGCCATCTGCATCGCAGGTCTATATCAGATGGTGTTGCATCGACCTGTTGAGACCACCCGAACTTACCAGGCAAGTGGAATTGAATCACCGGAGGAATTACTTCCGAGTTGTCCATTTTATCGGGGCTCAGCAGGAAAATTTAGGAGTGCAAACCTCTCGATCGCTCTTCTAAGGAATCCGGAAGTTGCCAGGGAAGAATCAGAATTCTAGACGGGCGACGGAAGGGTCCGAGTTCGTGGCCAGCCGCAAGAGCCCGCGTCATTCATGGCGCGCAGCACGATCATGGGATCGAACCTAAGGCAGGCGCGCCGGAAGGTAACCCGTTTACAGCCGGTACCCTCGCCCCGTCCTTCACTACATGGAGCGGAGGGCCTTCATGGGATCGGCGGAAGCAGCTCGCATCGCGGGTAAGGCGGAAGCGAGCAACGCCATAACCATCATGATGAGGACAGCTCCGGAGTACGCGAATGGGTCCGTCGCGCTCACGCCAAACAGGAAGGAGCCGACCAATTGCGATACCGCTAGCGAGCCCGCCACACCAAGGCCGCATCCCAGCAACGCCAGCTTGCCCCCTGAAGCAAGCACGAGCTGCGCGATGCTCGCGCGCTGAGCGCCCAGCGTCATGCGAATAGCGATCTCCTGATTGCGCTGCGCCACAGAAAATGCCATCACGGCGTAGATCCCGGTGATCGCTAGCAGAAGGGCGACTCCAGCAAAAGCAGTAATCAGATTCGTGTTGAAGTGTCGCGGCGCTTCAATCTGCGAGATCGCCTCGGTAAGCGGACGCACGTCCTGCAAAGCCAGCAGTGGATCGATCCCCGCAATCGTCGAACGCAGCGTCTGGATCATATGCTCAGGATCGAGCGCCGACCGCAAAGTGATGTAGCCGGTCGGTGGACCACTCAGATTGCTCGGAGTTCCTGAGCCATACAGTGTGGCGGGCTGATCTATCGGCGTGTACCACTGGTCCGAGCTGGGCTCGTCTCGGGGCATCTTCGTATCAGCGACAATTCCGATTACAGTTGCCCAGGGTAGTTCCTTGCGGGGATTTCCGACGTGCATCCTTTTGCCAATAGGGCTCTGGCCTGGCCAGCAATCCCTGGCCATGGATTGATTCACAATCACCACCAGCGGCGCGTTGGAATCGTCATGCTTGTCAAAGGTTCGGCCTTTAATGAGCGGAATCCCGAGGGCACCGAAGTAATCTCCATAAACGCTTGTGAATGCTGCGAACTTCAGTTTCCATTGTTCTGCGGATACGCCCTCGATGGTGTATGCCGATTGCGGGAAAGCCTCGGATACGGCAACAGCGTTGCTGATGGCTACGGCGGTCACTCCGGGCTTGCTCGACAATCGGTCGACCACCGCGCGATTAAAATTGGTGACGGAAGGAGCAGTGGGATATTGCTCCAACGGAAGTTGATATCCAGCAACCAGAGCGTGATCGGCGCGAAACCCAGGGTCGACCGCCAGCATCCTTTGAAGACTGCGCAGGAACATTCCAGATACGGTGACCAGCACAAGCGCGATGGCCACCTCCGAAACCACCAGAGCGGACCGTAGCCACGTATGACTCGCACTGCCCGCTTGCGCCCCCTCTTTGAGGCTTGCGACCAAATCCGTTCGCAACGCCGCGAAGCCCGGTGCAAGGCTGCACAAAATACCTGTCGCGAGAGCCACGAGCAGCGCAAAGCTCGCGACAATCGGATCCACCGAGACGGAGTTGAGGCGCGGCACGGAGTCCGGCACTAGATGCAAAGTGGTGCGAATGGCGACTGCCGCAAACGCGAGGCCGAGCAGGCCGCCCGCCACACTCAGCAGCATGCCTTCCACTGCCGACTCGCGAATGATTCTGCTGCCGCTCGCTCCAATGGCAACGCGCACCGCGTATTGCCGCCGCTGCCGGATCGCCCGCACCAACAGCAGGCCGGAAACATTCACGCACGCTACCAACAGGGCGATAACTGCGGCCACAAACAGCCCCCCCAGAACCGGTCGCGCGTCTGCCACGATGGTTTCGCGCAGCGGCCGGACGTCGCCTTGGATGTGGATCGCTGACATGGTGGCGGGAAAGTCGCTCATGATCTGGCGCGCTACACGGTCTGCATCTTCGGCAGCTTGCTGAAGGGTCACTCCATCGTTCAGGCGAGCGATCATGTGGTATCCCCAAAAGCCGGAATGCTGATCCGAGAGTTCGTCGGGAGTCAGACTCAAAGGCACCCAGACCTGCGCCTGAGAGAGAGCTCCGAACTGCAAGGGGAACTCAAAATCCCGTGGCATCACACCGATAATGAAATAGGGTTTGCGGTCAAGCACAGCGCTGCTTCCGAGCACGTGCGGATCGCTATGAAACCGGTTCATCCACAACGCATAGCTGATGACAGCGACTGGCTGCCGGGTGTTCTCTTCCGGAGAGTTAAAGACACGGCCGAGTACAGGTTGAACGCCGAGGGTCGGAAACATCGCAGCACTGAGCCGCCCCGCGTTGATTTCCTCCGGTCGCACTCCCCCGGAAAGTTCAAACGATGTGGTGATGTAGCCGCCGAGAGAAGAAAACGCCTGTGTCGCTCCGGTGTATGCAACGATTTCGCGCGCCCTGACGGACATGCCGGGGCGGCCCCCCAGATGATCTCCTAATAACACCAGCCGTTCGGGATCTTTGAAGGGAAGCGGGCGAAGCAGCACGCCTTCCACCAGGGAGAAGATCGCCGTTGTTGCGCCAATGCCCAGCGCCAGGGTGAAGACGACCACAAGCGCGAATCCCGGTGTCTTTCTCAACTGGCGAAGCGCCAGACGGAGATCCTGTGCCAGACCGGACATACGTCCTCCTGATCCTCGCCGTTCGTGAGGAAATTGCCGTCACGATTAGAGAACATTGCAACCTTTTCTTCAACGCCGTTACCGGATATTCGGACAGAGGGATGAAGGGCGACTTACAGGTTCTCCTGGGTGAAGCGGGGACTGAGGTGAATGTCGAGTTGTACCAGCGGCGAATCACCAACGGCCTTGAAGCTGTGGATCTCGCCAGCCTTGATAACAAAGATGTCTCCAGCGCTACCCTCGAAAGTCTTGCCGTTGACTGTCCACACACCACGGCCTTCACGGATGAACTGGATTTCGTCGTAAGGATGCCGGTGCGGACCCGGCCCAGAAACGGGCTTTCCATGGAACAGGAACACCGAAACACCGGCGTCTCCCTGCTCAGCTCCGACAAACTCATGCGAACTACCTACAAAAGGCAGGTCCTCTTGGCGCACATAATGCATTCTTCGTCATCCTCCTGACAGGATTCGATGAGTGTGGCTACGGTCTGCTTTGGGAATCCCGCCGTTGAAGAATTCATCAAACGGAGATCCGACAACACTACTGGACCGGTCCTTCGCGATCAACAGTCCGGTTACGCTAAATCAGGACCTAGCGACGGGGGTGGCAGAAGCGGCTTCTTCACTCACCATTAGCCGACTTAGGATTGAAATTGAGTTCTTCTAGTCGTTGAAACAAGCGGTCGTGAAATGCTTTAGTCCGAGAAATGGAACCCTAGCGGTAATTCTCGACGACCATAATGTCGGAATTTAGATCGTCGAGCTGAGAGTTACCGGCATCTGGCGAACTTTGACCTGCGGGGCGCGGGCAATTTTCAGTGACGAATGCGGGCTGACGAACCGCCGACGCGAGGAGGAAACGCGGAAGACTGCCGTTACCTGGACAGATGGGAAGGGTGGGAGGATTGCAGAATTTCAATGACTCAAAGTAACGCACTTGCAGGTTTCAGCGGCGTTGGTGTTGGCTTAATGGTTTGGGAACGCATATCGGGCACGGTCCCAGCGCCTTGTGCCTTAAGCTGCCACGATAATCGCCCGAAGTATCCGGCGCAAATGTACTTCCCGGCAAAGAGACATCCGTAGAGAAAGACTCCGACATCACGTGGTAGCCATCGCATTGAAAGTCACCTCTTCAGATGCAGGAAACTAATAGCTGCGGAACCGTCGGTTCACTTCGTGTGTCGGTAACTTGGATTGCGAAGGCGCATAACCCGAGGCCGATTACTACAGCGATGATGCCGACGAAGGCCACTATCGTAACCATTTCGTTGCCTCCTGTTTGGGCTAGGTGCAAGTGTAATCTGACTTGGAATCCTGGAAGACCACGCTGTGACTCCTGTGGTCGAACACAAAATATTCGCCCGGCAGAGCCAATTGGTTCAAACGATGTCGAGCCTCATTCAAGTCCTGTGCAGCGTCAATCCAAACCGGATTGCCGTGAGCATCCTTCCTGAAAATGTCCAAACAAGGCGAAGACATGTGGGTACTCCTTTTGGCATTCCGCTCGTACTGACACCGAGCGCATTCGCGCTGCCACTGTGTAAATGTCGTCGAGTTAAAGAGTTGGACTAAAGGCCAGGCGAGTAACGGTACGCTGAAATTTCCGCCTCAGCGTTCCAGGGAGAAAGTTCTTCTAAACAGGGTTTCGGGCTTGCGTACATAGGTCGCTGTAGACCGTTCTTCAACTGCCAAAGGTTTTGGGGTGAGGTATACCCGAACAACCGGTATTGGCAGCCAGTCGTCCTCTACTCAACTTCGCGTACGGAGGCGCAGAAGGCTTCAATCTCAAATCGAACGTGGCTGGTTTCTTCCCCTGCCGCTTCGCACCACCTGTTCCCCCCATCCCTCCAGTGGGCCCCGTGGCCGCTCCTTGCGGAAGCCCTGCGGTTCCCCACCTTCACAGGTACTACGGGTTCGTAAGACTGCTCCTCCATCCGTATGCGGTCGCCTCTGGTCTCCCTTGGCGGCAGCGTTTCCGCTCTTGCCAGCGGAGATGGTCAGCTCTCCTGGGTTCCTGGGGACTCCCTTGGAAGCATGCCCCGAGCTAGGGACTCCGGCGACCCCGCCACGACCTCGCAAATATCGGTCGTTCGGATGCTGCCTTCCGCCTTGTTAACGGCGTCGGCATCGCAACAAGCCGAGTTTTCGGAGCTGAATCTTCGTGGCCTACTTCCTTGCTGTGTACGCTTCGCACCCACCAGTCACCCGGTGAATGGCAACACTCGCTACCGGCCTGCATGCTCGCTTTGGCCGTGCGGGACTTGCACCCGCTGGACTCCATCAAGAGGTTTCACCGTCTCAACTTCGGTTCCTCCCCTTCCACGCTTTTCCCAGCGCGATAGCCATGTCGGCTCTGTCAAACACTTTATGAGCAGACTTCTCCATTCACTTGTAAGAGTTTTCTCTTGCGCTTCCTTGCTATCTTTCTGATCGGGGCAACCACGCTTCGTTCGTAATCTAGCGGTCGGTTTCAGTCCGGTCGCGGTAGGGACGCCGGTGACCCAGCGCCCCCCGCACAGATCCGCACGTGCGGCATTACCGCATGCGGCTCCTACCGCAGATACTTGG
>Ga0105248_10009457_pt1 | contig 10730 bp, 12 predicted proteins | sample KBSS34metaG_FD_81524 | JGI IMG/M metagenome (GOLD analysis project Ga0105248, IMG submission 81524) | Switchgrass rhizosphere microbial communities from Kellogg Biological Station, Michigan, USA - KBS S3-4 metaG | ecosystem: Host-associated > Plants > Roots > Rhizosphere > Soil | place... | reverse complement strand
TCATTGGTAGATTTTAGCGCGGTGCTGGCGATTCCAGTCCGTTTCTAATTTCCCCTTTCAAACCGTGCAAGCGGTTTTCCCGCACACGGCTTAACGATGATCTTACTGGTGTGGCTTGCGCCGGGTATTTCACGGTGCCCATCAATCTGTGCAGACCCATTCCGCGAAGCTGATCCCAGGTGAACCGGGGACGCTTCGTAGGGCGTTGTCCACCTCGCCGATACTGCCAGCGGCGCAGACTCTGTATTACGAATGCGTCCATCTTGTTGAACTCCCGGTCGGCATTCCCCGTCCGGAAATAGTTCCCCCAGCCGCGAAGCACGGGCGTCAGTTCCGCGATGATCTGCTTCACATCCTTCCCGCTTTTCCGCTTACTGGTCAACTCTCGTACACGGTCCCGGAGCTTCTTCGTTGCCTTCGGGCTCGGCCATCGCTGCATGAAATGCCAGCGGGGGTTTCGCTGAATGCTCCGCTTCTTGCGAATCGTGCATCCCAGGAATACGAAGCTCTCCTTACCACGCCTCAAGTCCACCATCCGCGTCTTCACTGGATGCAGCGTCAGCCCAAGCCGATCCATCACCAGCCCTAACCGCCGAAGCGCTTCCCTCGCTGCCGATCCCGTGCGGCACATCGCCACCAGATCATCGGCGTATCGGACCAGTACTCCCAGTTGGCTACACCGCGCCGCCCAGATCCGATCCAACTTGTTCAGGTATATGTTGGCCAGCAACGGCGAGATCACTCCGCCCTGCGGGGTTCCCGCCAGCGTCTCCCTCACCGTCCCATCCTCCATCACTCCCGCTTCCAGCCATTGGCGTATTAACTTCAATACCCTTCGATCCGAGATCCGCTCCTTCACCAACTCCATCAGGGTGTCCCTCTGAATGTTGTCAAAGTAGCCTTGAATGTCTGCATCCACGACGAAGTTGTATCCCTGGTTACCCGCTATCCGGATCGCTTCCAGGGCCTGGGTCGCACTCCTCTTCGGCCGGAATCCATAACTGCACGGCTGGAAATCCGCTTCGTAGATCGGCTCGATTACCAACTTCGCCGCCATCTGCACCACCCGATCTCCCACCGTCGGGATCCCCAATGGCCGCTGCTTCCCATCTGCCTTCGGTATGTATCGCCGCTTCACCGGGGAAGGACGATATTGACCTGCCTTCAGCGCTGCCTGAATCTCCGCCAAAAACTCCCCCGGCCCTCGTTCCTCGATGCCTTGGATCGTCTCCGCGTCTACCCCTGCCGCACCGCCGTTGCTGCGCACTCGCCTCCATGCTTCCCACAGAACGTCACTCCTGTAGATCCGGTCGTACAGCGCATGGAATCGCCGTGTTCTACTCTGCTTGGCACACACATATAGCTTGCGTTGGAGTTGTCGTACTTTTTCTTCGGGGATTTTGGCCGTTTCCAGCATGCCCTCGCACTTACCTCTTCACAAGCATGATCAAAGCAAGGCCCCTTCCCTCCAGCGCGTTGTCTTGCACGCCTTCTCCGGTACTACGGGCCTCTCGGACTCCCTCCCGGCTCCGCTCGTTTTCGGCCATCCGGCCTTATACGCTCGGTCTTTGCCCGACTCGGCTGCCAGGTAGGGTCTCTCCTGTTCCACCTTGTTCTTTCCCGACGTGCCGCCGCCTGAGACCCCGGGGAAGTCCAGCACCCGTTCCGTTCCAGAGTGCTGTCTGTTGCCTTCGCCGTGACATGAGCGGCTCGGCCCTCCCAAACACCTTTCGGCTGATAATTTGACGAGGCTATTGCGTTCACTGATTGTTGCGGCCCGCCGGTTTGCTCCCCTCTCTTTCAAGGGCTCTTGACACTCCGCTCGGCTCGGTCGGATCTCTCCTCCCGGCTGGAGTCTGCTACCGGGCGCTACGGCGCTTACCCGGACAGGACTTTCACCTGCTAGAACAACGCGTCTTTCAGGACGCACCATGGCCTTATTATAGCCACATTAGATAGCTATTCTGGGCCGTGAAGCCCGACGGGCCGGAAGTTCCCTGCCCTGCCGGGACCTTTGCTGTCAATCCCGTACGATTGTTTCCCCATCTCCTTACGGATTTGAGCTCCCAAAATCTATCTGCCCGGGGTTTCCTTTTCGAGTTCTCGTCTGAGCGCCTGCAATGCCCTCTCGAGTGTTTCGCCAAGCACCCAGTTGTAGCGATCTGAGATCTCATAGAATCCGTCGCGGGTGCTCATGGTCACTTTCGTGTTCAGCTGGATATTGCGTCCGGTACGATAACGCCGTTGTTGGCGTTGTTTTGACGGCTTGCCTGGCTCCCTACTTTGGAACTTCGCCCCTTCAGCAACCGCGCGTACAGCTTCGGGCAGCGGCTGTTCGGCCTTTGCCGGCTTCTGGGACGTAAACTGTGACAGGTCGAGATCTTCTTCGAACAATCCGGCTCGCTCAGCCATGGACTGCTACCCCCTCTCCAGTATGTTGAATCATATGAACGAATTCAGCCGCGTATTGGCGGGCGTTGACAATAGCGTTTTCCAGGCCCCCAACTTGACGCGGATCCAACGTTTCCAGCGATCCGCCAAATGAAAACAGCGCGCGGAAAGCCTCCCTCTCATGCAGGTGCGTACTGAACGACGGAATGTTGTTCTTTTGAAACTCATTCTGCACATGGGACAGCGTTTTCGTGCGAATGGCCGAACTGGTTCGCGTGTAGAGAATTGAGAACGGAATAGTCTTCCGAAAGGCCTTCTCCTGCTGTTTGATGAGCATAACAGCCTTAGCGGCCTGTTTGGCGTCCAACTGCGACGCCTGCGTAGGAATAATGACCAGATCGGCTCGGGATATCGCATAGGCCACCATCATGGACGCGGTCCCCTCGAGATCAACGATGACAAAAGGTGTTTTCTCAGCTGCCGCGTCGATCTCGTCGATGATCGTCGTTTCGGAAATATCAGCAACCACTACGAGGTTTTCGGGAGTGCCGCGCTTGGCCCATTCAGAAACCGGCTTGTTCGGGTCGGCATCGAGGATCGTGACCTTCGCTCCTCTTCGCCCAAGCTGCGTCGCCAGAATGACCGCTGCGGTCGACTTCCCTGCCCCACCTTTTGGATTTGCAAAGACAATCGTAGGCATTTGTTTGATCAGTTGGAATAATACCACACTGGATAGCCGATAGCTACCGAGATATCTCATAAATATCCATTTGATACTGGATAGCTACCAGATCTCTCTACGATATCTAACAGAACTCGGATAGCTACTAGATATCTCATGTAAACCCGAAACGCTGATCCCAACACTCTGGGCAGGTCTGCGCTACCTTAAGAAGTCGTCACAAGTGAAACTAACATTGGTCCAAACGGCTGATTCTGCTGGAGTTCAACCTGTTGATCGCGGGCCATCTCCAGCATTCCGAGGAACAGGCACGAGCGGCGCGAAGCCGTCGCCTGGCTCTCGAGGAGCCCGACTCCATCCAGCTTTCCATTTGCGGTGGCAAGCTGATCTCGGAGGTAATCCATCATCTCGCCGACAGTGACATCGTCCTGCTCAACGCCGAAAGGCTCGCGCCAGCGGCGCCGGTCTTCGCGATGCTGCTCTACCCAGCGGGCCACGTCTCGCGCCTCCTGGATCAGATCCCAGGCGCTCACGAATCCCCCCTCGTCGGGTCCCTCCGGCCCTGAAGGCACGAATCCACCGTCGGCCGCAGTCCGCGAATACCGGGTTTCCTCAACGGCTCGACGGCGCGCCAACTCGTTAGCCTGTTTCCGGTGGGCCAGGAGCTGCTGGATCAGGTCGTCCCGGACAGAGTCCCTGTGCGGCCCGCCGCTGTCATCCTGTGACAGCAGCGATCGTGATTTCCACTGGATCAGGGTCGCCGCCATGTGCAGCCACTCGATATCCAGATTGATACTGCGCTCGGCCGTGGTGCCCACGTATTCGAGAAAACGAGCCACGATCGGCGCCATGGCGATCTTCTCGATGGCCACATTTTGCCGTCGCACCTCGTCGAGCAAGAGGTCGAGAGGCCCCTCGAAGGCTTCCACTCGAACCGAGGGCAGGGAATTGGTGCTAGCGGGGAGAGTCATCCGAAGGCTCCGTGCCCGCGAAAAACTCTTCGCGATTGATGCCTGCAGCCCCCAGAAATTCCGCCAGCTGCCACATGAGATCCGCCCCGTCCTCGTAAACGACTTCGAAACGGCCCGGTCCAACCATGAAAGCCCTTCGCCAGGAAATCGTTTGCGGGAGATCCTCAAGGCGCATCCGCCGCTCTTCCGGTACCACGGGTCGCACTCGAAGCCGGCGGGCCCCAGTCTCCGCCCGGGCGGCGCTGAGATGCTTCGCTATATCCTGGCGCTGCCGCAGAAATGCCGCATACGTGGTGCCTGCACGGATGGCTTCGAGCTGCGCCAGCAGAGATGACCGGGCCAGGGAAAGGCTGTTGTCCTTCTCTTGGGCCCCAAACTTATGCAGCAGCCGAATACTCTCGCGGTCGCTGCAACAAAAAACGGCTTTGACCTCCTGACGGCCGAGCCATTCGAGCCCATGAGATTGACGGACGACTTCGGTAATGGGGTCGATGCGGTCGAACCAGTCGGGGTGTCGGGCCATTAGTATCTCCAGAACCGCGCAAAGTGCTGATTGGGAGCGATTTCACCCTTTCGGATTGAGTCTACATGATATGGCGAAGTTCTGTCACTAGAGATCTGGCACCGGGCCTATATAACATCTTCGGATGTCCCGTTGCTAGCTTTCTATAATGTCCCTTATGGTATTCTAGATCTGAGCCATGAGCCTCGTCCCGTACCCGGCGCCGCTCCCAACCCTGGAGGCAGTCAAACGCCTGGTCCTCGACGCCGTGTCGAGCCCCAGCACCCGCACCATGTACGGCAAGGCCCTGGACGATTTCTTCCGCTGGCGCGAAGAGCAGGGCAGCCCCGCCTTCTCCCGTGCCGCCGTGCAGGCGCACCGCGCCGCCCTCGAAGCCCACGGCTACGCTCCGTCCACCATCAACCAGCGACTGGCAGCGATCAAGAAACTGGCGCGGGAAGCTGCAGCCAACGGACTGCTCGATTCCGGGGTGGCCGCAGGCATCCACCAGGTTCCCGGGGTCAAGCAGCAGGGAACCAGGGCAGGGAACTGGCTCACCCGGACGCAGGCCGAGGCCCTCATCAATGCTCCCGACGCCGCCACCCTTAAGGGGAAACGGGATCGCGCGCTCCTCGCCCTTCTACTGGGCTGCGGGCTGCGCCGCGGCGAAGCCGTAGCCTTGACTGCCGGCCACATCCAGCAGCGCGACGGCCGCTGGGTAATCGTCGATCTCCGCGGGAAACATGGCCGCTTACGCACCATCGCCGTGCCGGCCTGGGTCAAGCAGGCGGTGGATCTGTGGTGCGCCGCCTCCGAAATCTCCAACGGGCGCGTCCTGCGCTCCCTCAACCGCCACCGCCAGGTTACGGGCGACTCGCTGTCTCCCCAGGCGGTCCTCGCCGTCGCGGTTTACTATGGGGAGCAGTTGGGACTGCGGCTCCGGCCGCACGATCTCCGCCGCACCTGCGCCAAGCTCTGCCGCAGCGGGGGCGGGGAACTGGAGCAGATCCAATTGATGCTGGGCCATGCCAGCATCCAAACCACCGAGCGCTATCTCGGCACCCGCCAGAATCTGGCGGATGCCCCCAACGATCGTTTGGGATTGCGCTGGAACGAACCCAATCCCGAGGAGGAGGCCTGATGCCGATCCGCGCCGAGTTCCGCCACCTCTACCGCCGCCAGTGGCTGACCTTGACCCGGCCGCGCATCCTCGAACGCGCACACCGCCAGTGCGAACGCTGCCGCAAACCGCTCCACGCCTGGATCTTCACCTACACCTGGAAGAGCCGCGATCCCCAATTCTCCGGCGTCTGGCGATACCACATGATCTGGATCCAAGAGGGATCCAGGGTGTGGCGCAACCAGGACGGCCATCCCTGCTCCCCGCTCCATGCCCAGGGCCTGCCCCGCAAAATCCGCGTCAAACTCACCATCGCCCACGCCGACAACCAGCCCGCCAATATGGACGATCTCAACCTGCGCTGCTGGTGCACCTGGTGCCACCTACACCACGACCAGCCACACCACAAGGACACCCGCTGCCGGCGGAAGGACGCGGGAAGACCGATTCTGAGGGATGCCGCAGCATCGCCCATAAAACCCGTGTCGCAGGCGATTTCATGATGGCTGGAAATCCGGTGACAACTTGTTGCAGATTCCTTTACCCTGGAAGGGGAGTGTGCCTAAGGCAGCGGTCAATTGGCGCGCCGTGTCCCGCAGTGAAGCGTGCCAGGAATGAAGAAGGGGGCCGGTGGGCCGAAGGAGGAATAGACGTGACCGGTAACGGCCAAGCCTGATCCCATGCCGACCACGTTTGAACCTCGCCTGGACATCCTGCCCGAATCTCAGCGCCTGCTGTGGCCTGAACTGGACGCCGTTCCATCGGATTTCGTGCTCTATGGCGGCACCGGTTTGGCGCTTCAGTTGGGCCACCGGATTTCGGAGGATTTTGATTTTTTTTCGTCCTCTGGCTTTGACCCGGATCGGTTGCACTCACAGCTTCCGTTCTTTCGAGATCTAAGCCCTGGGGATCCCGAGGGTTGGGTGCATCACAAGCGAGACAATCTGGAGGCTTTCGTGAATCGCGGCGGTGTGGTCAAGGTAGCCTTCTTTGGCGGGCTGGATACCCTGCACCGGGTCGAGGATCCACGGCGGGCGGCCGGATCGCGGGTGAAGGTAGCTTCTTTGGTGGACTTGGCAGGGATGAAGATGCGTGTCATCCAGATGCGGGGAAGCTGGAAAGACTATGTCGATATACACACCCTGGTAGAGAACGGTGTGGATGTGCCGACAGGGTTGGCCGCAGCTAAAGCCATCGATAGGAAGTTCGAAGCGGCAACCAGCATCCGGGCCTTACAGTTTTATGGCGATGGAACGCTGCAGCGGGTTCCGGAGGCGATGCGGCGGGACCTGACACGGTGGGCTCAAGCCGTTGATCTGCGGGAACTGCCGGTATTTAATGGCCGGCGTGGCTTGTGCCCCGGGGGACTGGAGCGATGACCCTGACCGTGCCCTATGCTGCGGAACTGGTGCGGGTGGCGCGGAAGGTGGTGTGGTATGAGAGTGCCGAACAGACGCTGAGTGATTTGGGGACGTTTCTAACGCACCTGATGGTCTACGGCTCGCCGGCGGACGTGGCGATGGTGGAACGGCACGTTCCGGTGGAGGAGTTTAGGCGTGTGCTTGAGAATGCGGCTGCGGGGGTGTTTACGCAGGAGATGTGGGAGAAGTGGCATGAGCGGTTAGGGATGCCGGTGCCCCCCTTGCCGCGGCGTCGCTTTCCCGATGGTTCGCTTGGCCCGGAAGCGGGTGGGTTCTTCGGGCGCTAGTTTCGCCATGATGATATCGTGCCAGACTGCCGGACTCATCTGGAAGCCTCCATCTTGCACACCTGTATTCCGGGCACGGGTTTTCCGGTGTACAGTAGCTTTCGAGCAGCCGGTTCCCAAGAAATACCAGTTAGCGTACGTGCATTCTCAGGGATTCTCAGATCTTCTCGGCTCATCTCACAAATTTGAAGGAATTCTCATCCGATCCTGCATGGATACAGCGACGGCAGCAACGAAGCGCGTAGTGGAACATAAAGGAAGTGCCGGGAGAGGCAGGTTGTTTTTGAGGTTATCTGCTGAATTATCAGTAAGATGCTTGTACGGTACGTGGCAAGAAGTTTACGGCAAAATGCCGGGTACTCAAAAACACCGATTTCTACCGGATTCGCGAACCCTCCGGTAACCTGTGCAGGCGAGTCGAGATGGAACGACTGGGACCGGAGGAATCAGCCGTCAACGTCAGGCGATTTTCGGTCTTCCAGAACAGCCGCATGACAGCCCTCACCCTGCCGCTCGACCGCCAACTCCACTCCGCCCGTACATCCGGTCGGTGTTGCACGAAGCGCTGCAGCAGCAGGCTTGATTCTCTGGAATCCAAGCCGAAGCTTCCACTGACGGGGTCGGTAGAGAAGAGGCGCGGCGGAGTTTCAGTGCCCGCTATTGGTTATTTGTAAATCGTCGTGCTTGCGGAAGAGGAATTACCCGAGGTATCCCACCCAGTGACCTTGATTGTGTGCACCCCAGACGCCACTTTCTTCGTATTCCAGCCGCAGGAGTAAGGCGACGACGTATCGGTACACTTGAGGATGTTATCAATGTAGAAGGAGACTTGGGAAACCGCCACGTTGTCGGTTACAGAGGCAGAAATCTGGCTATTCCCGGCAACGGTTGATAGGCTCGCTCCTGAAATGGGGCTCAAAATCGAAACAACCGGGGGGGTAGTATCCTTCAGCACCACATTATTAACATTTACGGAAATCGAAGAGGACCCGAGATTCCCGACGGCATCCGAAGCAGTCACCTTAAGGGTGTGACTGCCGTTGGCATAATTTGCGGTGTTCCAGGCAAAGGAAAACGGTGACGAAGAGGCGGTGGCGATCACTTGACCATCGACGTACAACTGAATCCCGGTGACACCCACATTATCCGTAGCTGACCCCAGAATGGAAAGGGAGCCCGAAACTGTTGCGCCATTTCCCGGCGTGCTGATGGAAACCGAGGGGGCTATAGTATCTGAGATTACCGATCCCGCAGCCTTCACAGCCTTGTAGGCATTGACTCGGCCGTGGCCAAAATACTGGTCCCACCCGACAGTTCCCAAATCGTCTGTTTGCTGCTCCACGATGTTTACGAGCTGCGCAGCGGAAAGACCGGGTTTTACGGACAACACTAATGCTCCAACTGCCGCAGCGATCGGGGAAGCAAATGACGTCCCGCTCCAGGAACCATAACCACCGCCCAGCGTCGTTGTGAGAATTCCGCTGCCCGGCGCCGCAACATCGATCCAGCTCCCATAGCTGGAACTGGAAAAGATGCCGTTTGGATCCGTAGCGCTGACGGCCACGGCGTTGTTGCAGGCTGCCGGATAGACCGGGGTGGAAGTTGCGTAATTACCAGCTGCGGCGAAGACCACGGTTCCTTTGTTCCAGGCATAATCAACAGCACTCTGCAACGTACTGGAAGCCGACTGTGTGCCCACGCTCGCGTTCACAATCCGTGCGCCGTGATCGGCGGCATATGTAATAGCGCTCGCAAGGTTCGATACGGAGCCGCCCCCAGCGGAATCCAGAACTTGCAAAGGCATGAGTTTGTTCTTCCAACTCACACCGGAGACACCCAAATTGTTATTACTGACTGCTGCGACCGTGCCAGCAGTGGCAGTGCCATGGCCGGAAGCACCTCCGTTATCCTGAGTATTCGACGTCCCAGTCACAAAGCTCCATCCGGGGACCAGGTTGCCAGCCAGATCGGGATGTGCCCAATCGGCACCTGTATCTGCCATCGCGATGATCACATTAGAACTCCCGGTCGTCACGTCCCAAGCACTAGGGGCCTGAATCGCTCCCAAGTGCCATTGCGACGAAAAATAAGGATCGTTCGCGGTGCCAGTTGAACGTATGACTGCATCTGGCTCGACGAAGGTGAACATCCCCGTTTGCATCAGCGCTGCCATGACATGATCTAATGCTGGTTCGGGAACTTGAAGGACATGGACATTGATCCTGGCAATTGTTCTTTCCAGGCGCGCTCCGAATTTGGCAAGCGCCACAGCGACGGCATTGGGACTAGCGCCGAGCCTGGGTTGGGCAAGCAAGCGGCCCGAAATGTGATCGTTGCCCAGTGGTGGAGCTGCGGATAACACTACGCAAGATACAGCCAGCAGAAACAGTAAGCTTCGTGGTATTTTCATGCAAGAACTCATTCGGATACTAGTACTTAAGGGTGGACGATTCAATACTATAACTGGGCTTATCCAGGTCGTCAACTTTCTGCCTAGAGGGAAAACTCGTTGTAGATATAACTGTGGTGCTGATTCTAAATGAGTTATCATAGAACGCTGCGCAATCCACGATGCGGCGTGCGGAGCGAGATCCTGGTCCGCTAGGCCTCTGACGCGGTCCTCATGCGACTTCGGGGGTGGCTGGTACTGGGAATAGCCGCTAAGGCGATGTTCAACGCCACTACCGGCACAGTTTTCGGTATGGGATAAAAGGTGTCTTGTAGGTCTAAGGGGCATAGTGGATTACTCGACAGCCACCAGAATCGTGTTGCTCCTGACGGCAGTCCCGTCTTCACGAACCGACTCGATCGATACTTTCACTTCGTTGCCCGTGATCCCTCCGGGGACGACGGAATGGATTTCGCAGACACCCGGGAAGGCGCTGGGCCGCAACAAAGTGATCTGCTGGTAATCGTGTTCGAAGTGAAGAAATGGCCGGGGAGCGTCAGAAATCTCAGCGCAGTCAATGCCTGTCGCAAACAGGGTGATCGTGTCGCCGGCGGAGACCGGCATTCCGGCCCTGTCAAATCGCGGCAATGCGGCCAGGCCGTGAGCATGGAGGATCATGCCCACCCCAACACCCGAACCGTCCACTGAGAACAATCCCGGAGCCGTCTTCACCATTACTGTCCGTACTTCATTGGAAACCTGGTCGCCTGCCGCGACCGAGATGGCAAGCGGGGTTCCTGCCGCCAGCGAGGGGCAAAGGAACTCCACTCGCTCGTCCGAAGTCCGGACGACCAAAGCGTCGGCTCCATTCACCAGTACGCGAATTGTATCCTCGGAACGAGCCGCACCCAAGGACGTTCCAATCAGGGCGGCTAGGGCTCCAGGACTGCATGCTGCCACGGCGCCG
>Ga0105248_10009455_pt1 | contig 10731 bp, 7 predicted proteins | sample KBSS34metaG_FD_81524 | JGI IMG/M metagenome (GOLD analysis project Ga0105248, IMG submission 81524) | Switchgrass rhizosphere microbial communities from Kellogg Biological Station, Michigan, USA - KBS S3-4 metaG | ecosystem: Host-associated > Plants > Roots > Rhizosphere > Soil | place... | reverse complement strand
GGCCGGCGTCCTCCGTCGTGGCTTGCGTTCCTCGTGTACTTCGGCGCGCTGGGCGCCGGGTTCATGCTCATCGAGGTCGCCGTCCTGCAGCGCTTCGTGCTGCTCCTCGGGCACCCGGTGTACTCGCTGACCGTCACGTTGTTCTCACTGCTGCTTGGCACCGGGATTGGCGCGGCCTGGAGTCGCCGGCTGGCGGGTCCCGGGCTGCTGCGCGCAAGCGCGATCACGCTGGCGCTGATCGCCGTGCTGGGGGTCACGTGGGGGGCGGTGGTGACGCCACTCATCCAGTGGGCCATCCCCTTCGAGCGCTACGCGCGGATCGCGATTGCCGTCGCGACTCTTGCGCCGATAGGCATCGTGCTCGGCGTGCCGATGCCCGCAGGCATCCGCCTTCTCCGGGCCCGCGCCCCCGATATGGTGCCGTGGGCCTGGGGCATGAACGGGGCGTTCTCGGTGCTTGGGTCGACACTCGCCATTTTCATCGCGATGAACTGGGGGTTCCAGGTGACACTGTTCGCGGCGTCAGCCACTTACCTGGTCGGGCTCACCGCTCTGCTCCTCGCCGAACGGCTCGAGCGAGGATAAGGGCCCATCTGCTTCGTTGGCGCCCTCGACAGCCGGCTCAACGTACGGAAAGTACGCCTCGCCGGCTGCCTTCGGGCGCCGCCTCGCAGCTGGACCCTTCTCCTCGCTCGAGCCTGGGTTTCTCCGACCAGGCGCGAGAAGCGCGGCTTAGCCGGGAGCGGGCCGCACCTCGAGCTCATTGACGACGCGGCGCACTCCACCCACGCTCGTCGCCACGCGCTCGGCCAGGGCCTTCTGCTCTTCGGAAGAAACGGTGCCGGTCAGGCGGACGACGGCCTGCCGGCTCACGACCCCGAGCCGCGTCAGGTTCGCGCTCTTCTCCTCGACGAGTCGCGCCTTGACCTCGCTCTCGATGCGGGCATCCTGCCAGGGATCCCGGCTCGCGCAGCCGGATCCGACGGCGACGATGACGATGAGGGCCAGGGCAGAGAGCCGTCGCCAGGCCCGTGTGGCGCGGATGCGCGCGGCTGGGTCTTCGGCCGCGGTCGATGCGCTCATTTCAGTTCCGCGCCGCGCGCGCCCGTGAACCCGCTTCGCCCAGGAGGCGCTTCAAGAGATTGGGCCGTGCGGGAGAGCCGGGATTCTCGGGCTCGATCAGGTCGAGCTTCACCCGTCCCTCACCCTCGCTCGGGGCGGGCGAGGCAGCGACCTCCTTCAGCCGTCCGGCATCGACGCCGGCCTTCTTGATCCCGTCGCGTACGGCTTCGAGTCGGCGCGCCGCGAGCGCCGGCAGGTCCGGGGCCGCGGACCCACTGGCCTCCGCCAGTGCCGCGCGGTCCCGGGACGATACGATGGGGGTGAGCGCCATCCTCACGTCGGGCGCCTGCTCGAGAAACGCCGCGATCCGCCCAAGCTGCTCCCGCGCCTCAGGCGTGAGCGCGGCCTGGCCGGATGCGAAGGGAATCGGGTCGACGTCGATGCGCTCGATGCGCGAATCGGCGCTGTACCGCACGCGCCCGATCCAGCTCACGGGTGCCGCGATGGCCTTCACGGCGACGTTCCGGATCGTGCTCCAGATGGCCTCGCTGAAGTCGAAGCGCGGGTCACTCAGTCGCCCGTGCACCGGCAGAGCCACGCGGATGTCCCCGCGCGCGTCCTTCATGAGCGAGACGAGCATGCCGAGGGGCAGTCCGATCCGCGCTTGCGCCTGATCGTCGGCGCCGGCGCGCGCGAGCTGAAGTCGGCTCACCTGGATCTCCGTGCGCGCGTCGAGCGTATCGCCCTCGATGCGGCAGCGAATCGCCGTGGTGAGCCAGCCCTCTCGCGCTTCCCACGCCACCTGCTGCAGGAGGTAGGAGTTCGTGCGCGGGATGGCGAAGCCACGCAGGTCACCATTCACGTCGATGCGAAGCGGCCCGCCGAGCGAGCCGATCGTGCCGCGCAGCGCCAGGAGCGAGGTCCCGCCAACCCGCCCCTTCAAGTCGAGCTGCGCCGGCTTGGCGGCGGGATCGGTGGAGGCGCCCTCGACCTGGGCCTCGAGCCGCTGCATGTCGAGTGCAAACGGCGGAGCCACGCGCTGGTCGACGAGGCGCGCGCCCCCGTCTTCGACGACAAGACGCGCGATGGTGACGGGCACGCTGCCCGGAGCGGTGTCGCGAGGCGCGGACGAGCCGGCATCGGGAGACGAGGCGCGCGCGGCGACGCGCGGCGACAGCAGGACCCTCAGGGGCAGAATGCCCTCGCCAGCCCGCTCGATCAGCACCCAGGGCCGCTGCATCGCGAGGTCACCGACGCTCACGCGCCGCGGCCAGTCGACGTCCAGGCTCGACGCCGAGACGCGTTCCGCCCGCACCACCGACCGCTCGCCGTCGCGAACATCGAGCCGCGAGACGGCGGCGCGGCCCCGAACCGTGGCCTTTTCGGCCGGCCATGACGGCAGCACGACCGCGACGTCGAGATCCGTGTGCCCGGTGATCCGCGCGGGCACCGGCACATACGGCTGGTACGGCGCGATCTCCGCGTCCGCAACGGTCACGCGCAGGTCGGCCGAGATGGGCTCGATGCCGACGCGCCCGGCAATCTGCACCTGTCCGCCGCTAAGCGGACGCGCCGCCGCCTTGATGCCGAGGGGGTGACCCAGCGGCCAGCCGGCGCCGGCAATGCTGGCGTCGATCCCCGCAAAGTCGAGCGCAGCTCGGGGCGTCACCGCCTCGTCGCGCCAGGCGAGCCGCCCGTCCTTCACCAGGATCTCGCCGATGGCAAGCGCCATGGATGGCGGTGCCGGCTGCACGGGCGCGGAAGCGGCCCGCACGCCGTCGGCTGCCGGCGTCGCGGACGGCGGCGCCGCCGAACCCGCCGGCGCAAAGAGCGCTCGCAGCGGAAGCTCACCCGCGGCGCTTCGCTCGATCGTCGCCCGCGGCCCCTGCACGACGAGACGGCGCGCGGACAACCGCGAGGGCCAGCGCACCTCGAGATCGGACAGCTCCGCCCGCTCGGCGCCGGCAAGCTCGCGCCGCCCGTCTGCGAAGCCGATCCGGGTCACCGCGACGGAGCCTCGCACGCGATTCGGCATGCCAGGAGCGAGCGGCTCGTCGACGCGAAGATCCGCCTCGGCAATACCGGTGATCCGCGCCTTGACCGGCACGAGATTCGCCCACGGGGCGAGGTCAACACTCCGGGCCAGGAGCCTCAACTGGCTTGCTGCGGGCGGCGGCCGAAGCGCGCCCGTGAGCCGCACCGTCCCACCGCCGGGCACACTGCTCTCGACGTCGAGGCGCCCCGGCGTGGTGACCGGCCAGGTGACGTCGGCGATGCTCGCCCGGAGCGTCGATACCTGATAGCGCCCGCCGCGCCCCGCTGAGGGATCGCGGATGCTCGCGGATCCGGCGAGCTCCAGGCGCCCGATCGACAGCGCGTCCTCGCGGTACACCAGCTCCGAGAGCTGCAGCGCGGTCTTCGGCAGGACCGCGGCGGGCTCGCGCTCGCCAGGCCGGACCAGTACGACGTCCGCGAGCTCCCCCGTGGCCGTGGCGCGAACGCCCTCCCGCGCGTCGAGCACCACCTCGAGCGTCGAGCTCGCGCGCCCCTGCTCGAGGACAACCGCCGCGTCAGGCGGGAAGTACAGGCGTGCGAGACCGAGATCGAGTCCCGTCGTCTTCCCGACGGCTTCCAGATGGATGGGCCGGAGCCGCACCTTCGTCAGCTCGAGGGACGCCGGGGCGCCCGCGGTGACGGACCTCGCGACCGCCCAACCGTCGTCCCGCAGCGTCGAGAGATTGCGCGCCTCGATCTCGATGCCCTCGGACCGCCACGTCCGGGGCTCGCGTAGCGCCCGATCCTCGAGCGTCACGGTGCCTCTGGTCACGACGAAGCGGTCCACCGTGACATCGAGCGCGACACCGCCCGGCCCGGAGCGGTCGAAGAGATCGGAGACATTCAAACCGTCCGCGCGGCGCACGATGCGGACCGTCGGGCCTTCCAGCACCGCATCGGCGATCGAGACGTGCCCTCGCACCAGCGCGAGTGGTCGCACGCGGGCGTCGAATCGCTCGACGGCGGCGAGGAGCGCCGCGTCATCGCCCTCGAAGAGCTGGAGCCCGGTGACGGCGACACGGCCCGTGAAGGGATTCACCGTCACGGCGTCGATCCGCACGGCGCGGTGCGTGAGGCCCTCCAGGCGCGAGACGACGAGATGGCGGACCATGACCGGCCAGGCGAACGCCGTCGCGATAGTGGCCAACGCCAGCGCGATGCTGGCCCCCGCGAGCCATCGGCGCGGACCGGCACCCAGACGTATTGTCGGGATGGCAATCATGACGAGCTCCTCGCTGGAGGACGGAGCATCGCCTGTGCCAAGCGAGCCGCACGAGGATCACTCGACCTGGGAGGCCCGCTTTGCGTCCAATTGCGTCACGGCGGGATCGGATCGACCGTGTACGATCTTCCGCTCCGATGTAAAAGCTGCGCGCGCCTCACTGGCCGCGCAGGCGCGGATCGAGCAGGTCGCGGAGCGCGTCGCCCAGGATATTGAACGCGAAGACGGCAATGCTCAGCGCGAGGCCGGGAAAGATCGACAGCCACGGCGCGCGGGTCATGTACGACCGACCGGTGGCGCTGAGCATGCCTCCCCACGACGGCTGGGGCGGTGGGACGCCGTAGCCGAGAAAACTCACCGCCGCCTCGATCAGGATCACCATGCCGAGCAGGTTGCTCGCGACGATGATGATGGGTGCGACCACGTTGGGCAGCACGTGGCGCAGCAGCACGCGCAGCTTCGACGCGCCCGCGGCGAGACACGCCTCGATATACGGCTGCTCGCGCACGACGAGCGTGGCGCCGCGGATGGTGCGCGAGTTGGGGAACGCCTGGCTGATGCCGAGCGCCAGGATGACGCTCCAGAGTCCCGGCCCCAGCAGGGCGAGCAGCACGATGGCCATGACGAGCCCGGGGAACGCCATCCACGCGTCGACGACGCGGCCGAGGCCCATGTCGAGCCAGCCGCTCCAGAAGCCGCCCGCGATGCCCATGGCGGCGCCGAGCACCACCGCCAGGGCCGTGGCGGCGACACCGACGTACATCGACACGCGCGCACCGTAGATCACACGACTCAGCACGTCGCGCCCGAGCTCGTCGGTGCCGAAGGGATGCGCGGCGCTCGGCGGCTTGAAGGCGCGCAGCAGCGACGTCTGGTTGAAGGGGTACGGCGCGATCCAGTCGGCGAGGAGCGCGACGAGGACAAGGATCAGGGCCACGGCCCCGCATGCGGCGCCGAGGGGCTTCTTTCTGATGAGGTCGCCGACGAGGGGAAGGCTCATGGGATCACCGTCACCGGCCGGCGCTCCGCAGACGGGGATCGACGGCGACGTAGGCGAGGTCGACGGCGAGGTTCACCGCCATGACGAAGAGGGCCAGGCAGAGCACGAGCGACTGGAACAGCTCGAAGTCGCGGTGGGCTACCGCTTCGATGAGCAGGCTCCCCATCCCCGGGAGCTGGAACAGCGTCTCCATCACCACGCTGCCGCCGATGGCCTGGGCGACCTGCACGCCGACGATGGTGAGCGACGGAATCATCGCGTTCCGCAGGGCGTGGATCATAACCACGCGTCCGGGCGCCAGCCCCTTGGCCTCCGCGGTGCGCACGTAGTCCTGGCGGAACACCTCGAGCATCATCGCGCGCGTCATCCGCATGACCGGCGCGCCCAGATGCGTGCCGAGCAACGCCGCCGGCAGGGCGAATTGCGCCAGGTGGCCGAGCGGGTCGGCGCCGAACGGGATGATCTGAATGCTGGGGCTCCAGCCGAGGTAGAGCGAGGGCAGCACGATCGCGAGCGTGCCGAGCCAGAACGTCGGCAGCGACAGGAACGCCACCGCGGTGCCGCGCAGGCCCGCGTCGAGCGGGGTGTCACGCCACGCCGCCGCGAGGACACCCGCCACCCCGCCATAGGCCACGCCGAACCCGATGGCGAGCAGCGTCAGCTCGAGCGTCACCGGCAGCCGCTCCGCCAGCAAGCTCGTCACCGGCCGCTGCGTCCACAGCGACCGCCCGAGGTCGCCGTGCGCGAGCCGGCCGATCCACCGGACGTACTGCTCGAGGAACGGCTGGTCCAGGCCCAGCCGCGCTCGCATCTCGGCCAGGCTCTTGGCATAGCCGAGATCGGCGAACATCAGCGACACCACGTCGCCCGGCACCAGGCGCATGACGGCGAACACCATCACGCTCACCAGGACGAGCGTCGGCACCATCAACCCCACCCGGCGGGCGAGAAAGGTGCCCACTACGGGACGGCCACCCTCGCGAGGACGCGCCGAGGGCGGCGCGCGACGATCATTCGATCCAGGCCCCGACGATGCTCACCGGGTAACTGTAGCCGCGGACGGTGGGCACATAGCCCTTCACGCGCGAGTGCACCACGGTGAGCAGCACCGGCTGTGGCAGATAGATGCGGTAGAGCTGGTCGTGGAACACGCCCACGAACTGGCGGATCTGCGCTGCCCGTGTCTCCTCGTTCCTCGCCTGGCGCGCGCCCTTCACCAGCTCGGTGATCTTGCCGTCCTCCAGGTGGATGTGGTTCCGAGTGTCGCCTGGGAGATAGGTGCCGAGCCACTCGTCCTCGTCTCCGAGTGTCCACGCGGGGATATGTGTGAGGCCCTCGTAGTTGCCCTTGTACACGCTCGAGATCCAGACGGGGTACTCGTGCACGGCGATGCTCGTGTCGATGCCGATCTTGCCGAGCATGTCCTTGAGCAGCTCGGTGCGCGAGAGGTAGTCGGGGCCATAGCCCGGCGTCGTGTTGAGCCGGGCCTTGAAGCCGCTGGGAAAGCCGGCCTCGACGAGGAGCTTCTTGGCGGCGGCGACGTCCTGCTTGTAGTAGCGCGCCGGCTCGCCGAGCTTGTCGAGCGGGATGAAGTACTTCGACGGAAGCGGGACGGGGCCCGAGAGCGGGTCCGCGCCTTCCGGGTAGATCGCCTTCATGAATCCCTCGCGATCGACGCTGAGCGCCGCCGCCCGACGCACCCGCACGTCGCTCCACGGCTTCTGGTCGAGGCGGCCGATGAGGTTCTCACTCGTCTGGAACACGCGCTGGGTCAGGACCTTGGCGCCGGGAATGCTGCGCGCTTCCGGCGCCATCTGGTGGGCGAGCCCCTGCCCGGTCCCCGCCGGGATGAGGTCGATGCGCCCCGAGCGCAGGGCCGCGAGCTGCGCCGACGCATCGGGGATCGTGTACACCTCGACGCCGTCGAGATAGGGCTTGCCCGCCTCGAAGTACTGCGGGTGGCGCTTGAACACGAGGCGCTGCTTTTCCCTGTACTCCTCGAGCACGAAGGGCCCGGTGCCCACCACGGTCTCCGCGGAGGTGTAATCGCGGGCCCCGTCGGCGCCGACCTTCCCGGCTTCCTTGGCGTAGATGAACATCGTCGTCGCGGCGAGGTTCGGGATGAAGGCGGAGGCGGGCGCCGACAGCTCGAAGCGCACGGTGTACTTGTCGGGCGCCGTCACCGCCTTGAGCGTCGGGAACAACCGCTCCTCCGGCGAGCCCGGCAACCGCTCGAAGGTGAACTTCACGTCCTCCGACGTCAGCTCACGCCCGTTGACGGGGGGCTTGTTGTGGAAGAGCACGCCCTTCTTGAGCGTGATCACGTACGTCGTCGGACCCGGCTGCGCCCACTTCTCGGCGACGTCGGGCACGACCTCGCCGGTCGGCGTGTACCTGAAGAGCCGGCTGTGGGTGAAGGTGAGCGCGAGCTGCGTGTAGACGGCGGCCTTCTTCTGGCCGAGGGTATCGAAGCCGACGGGATCGGCGCGCTCGGCCACGCGCAAGACACCACCCTTCTTGGGCGTCTGCGCCTCGGCGGTCGGCAGCGGCGCGGCGAGCGCGCCCCCGACGACGGCGGCGAGGACCAGGTGGAGCGTGCGGGCCAGATGGCGGCGGGTCAGTCGCATGAAGATGCCTCCTCGCATCGCGCAGCCCGCATGGGGCGCGCTCGTTGTTGTCGCGGTGACGTGCCCGATTCGGCACGCTCGCCGGTCACTCTACTATGAAGGCCGGGAGGGTGAAAGCCGCGTCCCGACAGCGAAGAGATGACGTATAGTGGCGCCGGTTCCTGACCGAGCTCGTGCCGACGACGGAGGATGCGATGAGACTGCCGCGTGAGCGCTTCGACTACTCGCCGATGCGGGACCGCCGCCCGTGGACCCTGCCCGAGGGTGCACGGATCGCGGTGTGGACCATCGTCAACGTCGAGGAGTGGGACATCGAGCGGGCGATGGCGCGCCAGTACCTGACGGCGCCTCAAGGCGTGGCCACGGTGCCCGACGTGCCGAACTGGGCCTGGCACGACTACGGGATGCGCGTCGGGTTCTGGCGCCTGCTCGACGCACTCGCGAAGCGAAAGATCCGCGCGACGACGGCGATCAATGCGCACGTGGTTCAGTCCTACGAGCCGGTCGCGCGGGCGATGCTGGACGCGGGCTGGGAATTCATGGCCCATGGCGTCGTGCAGGGCGCGATGCATCTCTTGCCCGACCAGCGCGCAGCCATCCGGCAATCGATCCAGCTCCTGCGAGACTTCACCGGCAAGGCGCCCAAGGGCTGGCTCGGGCCCGGCCTCACCGAGACATGGGAGACGCTCGATCTCCTCGCCGAGGAGGGCATCGAGTACGTCTCCGACTGGGTCAACGACGATCAGCCCTACGAGATCAAGACGACGGCGGGCGCCCTCGTCTCGATCCCGTACACGCTCGAGCTCAACGACATCCCGATGATGGTCATCCAGCACCACACGTCGGAGGAGTGGCTCACGCGCTGCAAGGACCAGTTCGACCGCCTCTACGCCGAAGGCGCGGTGAGCCCGCGCGTGATGGCGCTCGCGGTGCACCCGTACATCTCCGGCGTCCCGCACCGGATCAAGTACTTCGAGGCGGTGTACGACTACATCGCGAAGCACGAGGGCGTCTGGCTCACGACCGGCGAGGAGATCTGCGCGTGGCACAAGACCCGCGCGTGATGCGCGTCTATCCTTACTGACTGCGAGTGATGTCCCTACACCTTGCGCGTCACGCATGCTGACCCGCTTGACGATCGCGTCCTTGCCGGTTCACCATCCAGCTAGACGACGCGGACTCAGCTTCATCCATCAACGCGGGGAGGCACTTCATGGGCGGTGGCGCAGGCGGATACGTCACGATCACGCTACAGACACTGCTGAGCAAGTTCGGGGAGCCGGCCGGGCATCTTCATCGCGTCAGCGAGCTGTCCTTCAAGAGCGCGCCCATCCCCGACGACCCCACCCACGAGCTTCCGCGCGACATCGCCAAGGCCGATCCCGGGCCGCCGCCGGCCTGGCCGGCCGCGGGCAAGGTCGGGCTCGGAGGAGTGAAGCCGAGGGACGTGGCCGCATTCAACCTGTTCGCCCGCCTCGATGACGGCTCGCTCGCGGGCATGGGTGTGCAGAAGAACGCGGCCGTCACCGATGAGCTGGAGGACGCGTTCGGCGGCTCGTGGGCCGGCTTTGCCGTGGCGCTTGCCCCCACGGGAGGCCGCTTCAGGCTCGTGGCCGATATCACCCTCAAGTTCCGGACCAAGCAGAAGGCCAGCAAGCCGTTCCAGGTCACGCCGATCGTCATGGCGTTCGGCACCGACCGCTTCGTCGACCACTATCTCCTGTCCGTCATCGTCGCGCAGGAGACCGTCGAGAAGGTCGACACGAGCGTCACCCAGCCATTCCAATGATGAGGTGCATCATGGACCGGGATCGACGAGGCGTCCTTGTCGTGACCGCGGCCGTGCTGGCCCTGCTCTTGCCCGCCTGCGCGACCACCCCGAAGCCCGAAGGCAGCGTCCAGACGTGGAGCTATGTCGAGACGCGTCTGCCGCCGTACTGGTGGGCCGCGCTCGTGGACATCGGCGGCGCGCGCGCCCGCGGCGCCACCGGAACCGAGCGTCGCATCGCGATCCTCGACACCGGCGTCCTGCCTGGACAGGAGGACCTCACGAATGTCTCCCCGGGCACCAGCACGTGCGGGGCGAATAGCGCCGACACGAACACGGCGGACACGAATGGCCACGGCACCCAGCTTGCGGGGATCGCGGCTGGCAAAGATCCGGGCCGCGCCACCCGTGGCGTGGCGCCCGCCGCGCGGCTCATCCCGATCAAGGTGTCCTGCGGGCTCGTGACCGCCGACGCCCTCACCAAGGGCCTCGATCGCGCGATCGCGGAGAAGCCGGACGTCGTCCTCCTCGCACTCGGCGGCTATCCCGCCGGGCCGCCCGACGTGTCGGCATTCCTCAAGGACCGCATCGGCAAGAATCCCGACGTCCTCTTCGTGGTGGCATCCGTCTGGGACGGCACTGTCTACCCGCTACCGGAATGGACGCGGCTCGACAATGCCCTCGTCGTCGCCGCGACGACGCTGGACGACACCCGCAACGAGGTGCGGTTCAGCAACAGGGCGGGTGACGTCTGGGCGCCGGGTCGAGACGTCGAGACCGCGGACATCGTCCCGGATCCGGCGAATCCGAGCCTCCACAGCCCGTACATGATGCAGGGCACCTCGGCCGCCTCGGCGATCGTGGCGGGGTGCGCGGCCCTCGTCAAAGAACGCACGGGCCAGTCGGGCGCGCGCCTCAAGGCCACGCTCGTCCAGACGGCGGAGCCGAAGCCCGGACTCGGAGCCCTCAACAACCGCCGGCTGAGCTGCGGGAAGGC
>Ga0105248_10009452_pt1 | contig 10734 bp, 8 predicted proteins | sample KBSS34metaG_FD_81524 | JGI IMG/M metagenome (GOLD analysis project Ga0105248, IMG submission 81524) | Switchgrass rhizosphere microbial communities from Kellogg Biological Station, Michigan, USA - KBS S3-4 metaG | ecosystem: Host-associated > Plants > Roots > Rhizosphere > Soil | place... | reverse complement strand
TTTCGTGGCTGTATCTCAGACCGACAAGCACCTGGGAACTCTCACGTCAGAGCGGTCTGTGCTGCAAGTTCTTCGGTCTGATCTGCGATGGGTCAAGCTCGTGTACACGCCACAGCAACCGGTTTGTGGTTGCAATCTTTTTGTCCGACAAGGTCTTCGCGCGGATCCACCGAGGCCCGCGACTGGCTGCGCGGTCTGCTCAGCGGGGAGCCGAGGAAACAGGCACAGCGCGCTCCCCTGTTCGCGGTCGAGCACCGTCTCCCCCTTGTTTTTCAGCCCGAAGATGTAGACCAGCAGCTCACGCCGATCACCACCGTGACGTACACGATGAACAAGGTGACATGATCGGGCTTGGACGCCTGATACAGCACCGGCGCCGTACCGCCGATCACGGAGTTCGCGAGCGCGTAGCCCAATCCCACACCCAGAGCGCGGATTTCGGCAGGGAACAGCTCCGCCTTCACGATGGCGTTGACCGACGTGTAGCCGGTGACATCATGCAGATCGCCGATCGCATCACCTTCGGGCCCGAGCCCGGACGGGCATCAACGCGGGTGTTCCCCACGGGGCGAACCAGGCACCGGGTATTTAGTTGAGACTCGGAAGCCAACCCCGGAAGGCCCCGGAAGGCTCCGCGCGCGTCACGCTGTGGACTGCGCCGCAACGGACGAAGAGCTGATCGCGACGGTTTTCCCGGTAGTCGCCGATTCGGCCGCTGCGTTGGCCAAGACCAGGGCCGCGACACCGTCGTCGAATGAAGGCGAGCAGGGAGCACCGGTACGGATGGAGTGTACGAAGGCGTCGAGTTCTGCCTGATAGGCCTGGGCGTAGCGCTCGAGGAAGAACGGCAGATACCGAGATGACAACGAAACTTGAGACGATGACACAAGAGTTAAGCACCGACAGAGGTTCTACGTTCGAGTTATGACCTTCAAACCGCACGAACTCGACTTCCTGCGCCAGGCCGACCTCGGCCGGTTGGCCACCATCCAGCCCGACGGCACCCCACAGAACAGCCCTGTGGGGTTCACCTACAACGAGTCGCTCGGGACCATCGACATCGCCGGCTACCGGATGTCGAAGAGCCAGAAGTTCCGCAACGTCGCGCGCAACGACAAGGTGGCGTTCGTCGTCGACGACATCACCTCACGCGACCCGTGGCGGGTGCGCTGCCTGGAGATCCGCGGCACGGCCGAGCAGGCAGAGATCTCACCGTCACGGGGCGCGGCCGGTGACGAACTGGATACCGCGATCATCCGGGTGACGCCGCGGCGGATCATCAGCTTCGGCATCGACGATCAGGTCAGCGAGCCCCATCTACTCCAGGTGGATATCCGGGACGTGTAGGCCCGGCGGCTGCAAACTGCTTGCATGCCGAAGAAGATGGTGACCGGCCAGGGGGCGGCCGGCGGGGGGTTCGGCGCGACCGCCCTGCCGACATGGCAGGCGACCGGGTTGTCCCTTGCGGTGATCGTCGGCCACATTCTCAACGGGTGGGGCGCGGTGGTGTTCGGCCTGTTGTCGGTCGGGGTGATCTGGACGTTGCACCGCCTGCACGCGCACGCCCCTGGAGCGCGGACAACGGCCGACCTGATCGCGTCGGCGCCTGGGGCCGCGCCCGCACGGGCAATCGTGGTCGTTCAGTTCGTCGCCTACGTACTGATCGGCGCATACACCGCCAAGACAATCGCGTCGATCGCGCTCGTAATGATGACCCAGCAGGACGCGATGACTCCCGACTGGTGGGGGCCGGCACTGGCGGTGGCCGCCGCAGCGGTGGGGTCCTTTTTGGTGGCTGCATTGCCGACCAGACTTCTGGCACCGGCGGTGACGGTGCTGGCGGCGTTCGGCGTGCTGGTGTTCTTCTACGTGGCGCTGGCCGTGATCGCTCGGATGCTTTCGGGCACTGCGCCCGTCGAACCCGTCATGGAGATCGGCGCGACCCCGGCGGCGGCCGAGTGGGGACCCGCCGCCCTACTGGTTTCGCTAGCCATCGCCTTCACTGGATTCGAGATCCCGACAACCGTGAGTGACCGGCTCAAGTCTGTCGGTCGACCACTGGGAGTCGCGATGGCGCTGGCGACCTTGTGTGCCGCCCTGGCCTGGGTGGCGACCAACCTCGCCTCCGCCGGCGAATTCCGTTACGACGCAGCCGACCTCGTTCTGATCGCGGCACAGTTGTTCGGCCATACAGGCAACTTGTGGTTACTCGGGGCCACGATCGCGCAGGCGGTCGCCGCCCTGCTCGTGCTGATCTGGGGCGCGACGCGCGTCGTCCGTCCACCCGTCCCCCACAGCCCACTGCCGCTGGCGGTCACGGCGGTCGTAACGACCCTGCTGGCGCTGGCGCTGTCGTTCGATTGGGCCGGCGCCGCAGGAAGGCTCTGGGGAGTGGCGGGCATCCTGCTGTTCGTCGTTTATCTTGCTGCTGCACAAGCAAATTCACGGTCGGACGATTCCAACACGACCGCATGGGCAGTGTTCGCCCTGACTGGCGTCGTATTGGTGGTGGTCGTCTTCTTGCACGGCGCCACCGACGGCTGGTGGCCGGTGGCAATCGCGGCCGCCATCGTCGTGGCTGCGGCGGCGGTCGGTCAGATGGGGCCGCTACGTCAGTCTGGAAAGCCGAACAACTTGATGACGCCGTGATCGCGGCCTGCCGTGTAGCCGCCGTCGACTGCGATCGCCTGACCGGTGACAAACGACGCGTCGGCGGACACCAGAAAGGCCGCCATCGCGGCGATCTCGTCCGGCCTGCCGCGGCGCCCAAGTGCGTGCTCCTCCGTGATCGACTGCAGCGGCGCTGCCATGCCCTCGAAGCCCATCACGCTGTCCAACATCGGTGTGTCGATGAATCCGGGGCAGATGGCGTTCGCCCGGATACCGCTCGGGCCGTAGTCGAGCGCAATGTTCTTGGTGAGGAGCACAACTCCGCCCTTGGACGCGTTGTATGCGCTACCGCCCGCTGTGCCTTCGAGACCCTCGATACTCGCGAGCGTCACGATCGAGCCGCGCTCGCCGTCGACACGGCTCTGCTCGATCATCTTGGCGATGGCCGCCTTGGCCACCAGGAAGGTGCCGGTGAGGTTGACAGCGATGACGCGCTCCCACTCGGTCTGCGGGAGTAAGTGAACCGGCCCGCCGCCCGCCACCCCGGCGGAATGAACCACCCCGTCGAGTCGGCCCGGGACCGCTGCGATCACCGCGGCGACCGCGGCTTCGTCGGTGATATCGGCGGCCACGAACTCAAAGCGCGCGCCGAGGTCATCGGCCGGTACGGCCAGGTCGGTGCCGACCACGGTGCCACCCTCGGCCAGTAGCCGTCGCGCAGTGGCGAGGCCGATGCCCGACGCCGCTCCGGTTACGACGAACGTGCGCGATTCAGCTCGATTGCCGCTCACCATGCCCAGACCCTATGCGCTGCACCACCAGCGCCGCGACGGCGCCGGCCTCGTTGACCGCCAAGTGCACCAGCATCGGCGCGGCGAGGCTGCCCGACCGCCCGTGCAGCCAGCCGAAGAACCAGCCCGCAATGCCGGTGACCAGCACGGTGCCCACGACGGGTTGTCCGGTGACGCGCGCATCCACGATGTGCCACAACCCGAACGCCGCGGCTTGCAGCAGCCGCCCGCGGGTGGGTCCGAATGCCTCATCGGCGACTGTGCCCAACGTCGCGCGGAAGGCGGCCTCCTCGGGCCAGACCGTTCCGATCGGGATGCTCACGAGCAGCCAGCGGCCCGGATGTTGGGGCAGGTCGCGCTGCGCCATCGCCCTGCGCACCGGCGGCAGCGCCGTGATCGCAGCGATACCGAGCGCCGCCGCTGTGCCCGCGGTCAGGCCGTAGCGCATACCCGACCACAACGCAGGCGGGCGCAATCCGAGCGGTGAGCGGGCGACCGCGACGAGTGCGGTGCCCAGCGAGGCGTTCGGGATCGGACGCCATCGCACCCGCGGCGCGGCGAAGCTCCAGCCCAGCAGCGCCGCGGCCAGTCCGACCGCGCGAAACTTGCTGGCCCGCATCAGTATTCGGGCCCGTCTTCGGACTCGGTCTTCTCCAGCGCGATGCGGACACGCTCTGTGTCGTCGTGTGTCCAGCCATCAGGCGGTGCGACGGCCGCCCAGCCGTCGAGCACGAAGTCGCCGTAGTTGTGGCCGTGCCCGCCGGGGACCGACGAGGCGTTGGTCATGTCGGCGGCGACCTGCCAGAACGTGATGATCGGATACCAGCGCATCGACGCAGTGCGGTCGCGGCCCGGCGGTTCCCTGAGCCAGTCCGGCCGGTTGAACAGCAGATCTTCTGACCACCAGACGATCGGGTCCGACGGATGCTCCAGGAAGAGCACCCGGGTGCCCTCCCACGGCGCCCCGGTGTCGTCGCGGATCTGCTTCGTGTCGTTGCTCTGCGAAAACCGTACGGTGCGGCCGTTGTCGTAGCGTGGTTGGACCTCCGGCGTGCCGGGATCGCGTCTCTCGGTGATTGCCCGCCACAGCGGGCTGGCGTTCGGCGGGCCGACCCACAGCACCGACGAGAAACCCATTCGCGAGATATCAGGCAGCCAGCCGAAAGCTCCCTGCCCGGCCATCGAGCCGAGGCTTTCGCCGTACAGCACCAGCTTGGGTCGATGGTCGGGCGGCAGTGTCAGCCACCGGTCGTGGATCGCGTCGATCATCAGCCTGCCAGAGGCAATCGACTTCTCCCTGTCGCCGAGAAACGAAATCCAGCTCGGCAGAAAAGAATACTGCGATCCGACGATCGCTGTATCGCCGTTGTACATCATCTCCAGCGCTCGCGCGGCCACCGGGTTGATCCAGCCGGTGCCCGTCGTGGGGACGATCACCAAAAGCTTGCGCTCGAAGGCGCCGGTGCGTTCGAGTTCGCTCAGCAGCACCGCCATCCGGCTGTCGTCGTCGTCCGCGGTGTTGAGGCCGACATACACGCGGATCGGTTCTTTGGCGGGCCTGCCGTTCAGGCGCGTGAGGTCGTCGGCGTGCGGGCCGGTGGCGACGAAGTTGCGGCCCTGGAAGCCCAGCGTCTCCCAGGGCGCGTAAGACGTTGGACTACCGGATCTTTCGGGCTGTCGCGGTTGCACGATGCCGGCCCTGGTGGTGGTGTTCTGCGGTTGGAACACGCGGTTCGCGCCTGCCAGGAAGCCACGGATCAGCACGCCGTTGATCAACGTGATGGCCAGCACCACCACGATCGCGGTGCCGATGAACAACGCCATTTCGTCGTGCAGATGCCAGCGCCTGATGAAGAACCGCGCCAGCGTCTTGATCAGGTCGAGCAGCATGCGGGCGGCCGCCACGCACACACCACCCACCAGCGTGGCGATGATCAGTGTGCGTGTGTAGCCCAGTGTGTTCGGGCCCTCCATGCCCATCACCGCCGACACCTGACGCTGCCACGCGGCGGCCGGAATCATCATCAGCACACTGGCCGTGGCCGACACGGCGACCGTGATGGTCTTCATGACGTACAGCACCCGCTTCGACGGCGGCCACCACGTCCGACGCCGTAATACGAAGCGGCGCACCATTCGTCCGGCGAAGACGCCGATGCCGTAGCCGATCGCCGCATTGAGCCCACCGATCAGTCCCTGGAACAGCCAGTCGCGCGGCAGCAGCGACGGTGTCAGCGAAAGGCAGAAGAACAGCGCGCCGAATGCCACCCCGACGAAGTCGAGGCGCACCAGGCTCCACGCCCAGACGAATAGCGGGTGTCGTTCGCGTGGCGCGACGGTCACCCGAACAACCCGGGAAGCACGCCCTCCGACGTGCTGCGCAGGTCCTCCAGGGAAACCGTGAACAAGCCTTGTACTTCGATCGCGTCGCTGCCTTGGTCCACGACGCCGATCCGGGTGGCCGGCAGATCGCGGGCCTCACACATCGCGCGGAATCTGCTCTCCTCAGTGCGCGGCACCGCGACCAGCACCCGGCCTGCAGACTCGGAGAACAGCGTGACAAATGGGTCGGCACCCTCGGGAATAACGATGCGGCAACCGGTTTCGCCCGCAAGCGCAGCCTCCACGATCGCCTGCATCAGCCCACCCTCGGACAGATCGTGCGCAGCCGATATCAGCCCGTCGCGCGACGCGGCGGTGAGCACCTCGGCGAGCAGCTTCTCGCGGGCCAGGTCGACCTTCGGCGGCAGCCCGCCGAGATGGTCGGCGGCGACCTGCGCCCAGATCGAGCCGTCGAACTCATCGCGGGTGTCGCCGATCAGGATCAGCGTCTCCCCCGGTTCGGCGCCCAGTCCCGTCGGGATGCGCCGCTTCACGTCGTCGATCACCCCGAGCACGCCGACGACCGGGGTGGGCAGGATCGGCGTGGTGCCAGTCTGGTTGTAGAAGCTGACGTTGCCGCCTGTGACCGGAATGCCAAGCACCGCGCAGCCGTCGGCCAGGCCACGGACGGCTTGGCTGAACTGCCACATCACCGCCGGGTCCTCGGGCGAGCCGAAGTTGAGACAGTTGGTCACGGCGACCGGTGTCGCGCCGGTGACGGCGACGTTGCGGTACGCCTCGGCCAACGCGAGCTGCGCGCCGGTGTACGGGTCGAGCTGCGTGTAGCGGCCGGATGCGTCGGTAGACACCGCGATGCCACGGCCGCTGGCTTCGTCGACGCGCAGCACGCCGCCGTCGGCGTGTTCGGCGAGCACGGTGTTGCCGCGCACGTAGCGGTCGTACTGTTCGGTGATGAATGCCCGGCTGCACAAGTGCGGACTGCCAAGCAGCGCAATCAAAGTCGTCTTCAGCTCGTCACCGGTCACGGGTCGCCGAAGCTTGGCGGAGGTGTCGGCGTTGAGCGCGTCCTGGGTGTCCGGACGCTGCACCGGGCGCTGGTAGACCGGACCCTCGTGTGCGACCGTGCGCGGTGGCACGTCGACGACCCTATCGCCGTGCCAGGTGATCTGCAGCCGGTCGCCGTCGGTGACCTCACCGATGACGGTGGCCAGCACCTCCCACTTGCGGCACACGGCCATGAACTTCTCGACGTTCTCCGGAGTGACGACCGCGCACATCCGCTCCTGCGATTCGCTGGACAGGATCTCGGCGGGAGTCATGTTGGCGGCCCGCAACGGCACGGAGTCAAGCTCGATGCTCATGCCGCCATCACCGGCAGATGCGAGTTCTGATGTGGCACAGGACAATCCGGCCCCGCCGAGGTCCTGGATGCCGACCACGAGGTCATTGGCGTACAGCTCGAGGCAGCACTCGATGAGCACCTTCTCCATGAAGGGATCGCCGACCTGCACCGACGGCAGCTTCTTTCGGCCTGGTGCACCGCCCTCGTCGCCGCCGAACGTCTCCGACGCCAGCACCGACACTCCACCGATGCCGTCAAGACCGGTACGCGCGCCGAACAGGATGATCTTGTTGCCCGTACCTGACGCGAACGCGAGGTGCAGATCTTCTTTGCGCAGCACCCCGACACACAGCGCGTTCACCAACGGGTTGCCCGCGTAGGAGGAGTCGAAGACGGTCTCGCCGCCGATGTTGGGCAGCCCCAGCGAGTTTCCGTAGCCGCCGATGCCGCGCACCACACCGTCGACCACCCGGCGAGTGTCGGGCGCGTCGGCAGCGCCGAACCGCAACTGGTCCATGACGGCGACCGGACGGGCACCCATCGCCATGATGTCGCGGACGATGCCGCCGACACCGGTGGCCGCGCCCTGGTACGGCTCGATGTACGACGGATGGTTGTGCGACTCCACCTTGAAGGTGGCCGCCCAACCGTCGCCGATGTCGACGACGCCGGCATTCTCGCCGATGCCCGCCAGCATCGCGGCCCGCATCGCCTCCGTGGTGGTCTCGCCGAAATAGCGCAGGTGCACCTTGGAGGATTTGTAGGAACAGTGCTCGCTCCACATCACCGAGTACATGGCCAGCTCGGCGTCGGTGGGCCGACGGCCGAGGATCTCACGTATCCGCTGGTACTCGTCGTCCTTCAGGCCGAGTTCGCGGAACGGCTGGGGATGGTCGGGAGTGGCGGCGGCGTGGTCGACGGTGTCGACCTCATGGGAGAGCCCGGACGTCACGCAGACAGTCTAGTTTGCATCGCCCACGGTCACGCAGAACGCGTTGCCCTCCGGGTCGGCAAGCACCACCCACCCGAAGTCGCCGATGCTGTGCCGCCCCGTTTCGCTGGCGCCCAGGTTTACCAGCCGATTCACCTCGGCGTCGACGTCAGCGGCGGTGAAGTCGAGGTGGACGCGGTTCTTGCCGGGTGTCGGATCGGGTACCTTCTGAAACAACAGTTTCGGCCCCGGCTGACGTTCGACGGCGACGAATTCGCCGGGTACATAAGGGATTACCTGCCCACCCGCGGCCTCTGCCCACCATTGGGCCGCCTTCTCGGGGTCGGTGGTGTCGAACGTGATCGATTCCACATTGAGTGCCATGGCGCTGACCCTAGATCAGCCCGGTGACAAAAACGCCTCGAGCGCCGAGGCGTAGGCGCCGACATCGGCTGCGCCCATCACCTCACGCGCCGAATGCATGGCCAGCTGGGGCGCGCCGACGTCGACGGTCGGGATGCCGGTGCGCGCCGAGGTCATCGGGCCGATCGTCGACCCACACGGCAGGTCCGCCCGGTGCTCGTAGCGCTGCAGCGGCACGCCCGCCTGCGCACATGCCAGCGCGAAGGCCGCTGCGGTGCGCCCGTCGGTGGCATATCGCAGGTTCGGCTGCACCTTGAGCACCGGGCCGCCGTTGACCTCGATGAGGTGGCCGGGCTCGTGCCGCTCGGGATAATTCGGGTGGGTGGCGTGCGCCATGTCGCCGGAGGCGACCATCGACCCGGGCAGCCGGCGCAGGAAGTCCTCGCGACCGCCGCCCGCCGCCAGCGTGATGCGCTCCAGCACGGTGTGCAGCAGCTCCGACTGCGCCCCATGATCCGACTGCGAGCCGACCTCCTCGTGGTCGAAAAGCACGAGCACCGGCATGTGCTCGCCCGGCTCGGCGGCCAGGAACGCCTCGAGCCCGGCGTAGCAGGTGGCCTGGTTGTCCAGCCGGGGCGCGCTCAGCAGGTCGTGGTTGGCTCCGACCAACCGCGACGGGGTCAGGTCATGGGTCATCAGGTCGGCGCCGAGGACGGCGGCTTCGTCCACGCCTGCGTGTTCGGCGACGTAGCCGAGAAACGTCCGGGTGCCGCTGCCGACGCCCCAGACCGCGTTGACGTGCCGCTGCGGATCCAGCGACACCGCCTTGCGGTCCTCGGCCAGGTGGATCGCCAGCTGCGGCACGCGCAGGATCGGTTCGTCGATGCGGACCAGCCGATGGTCGATGGTGTTGCCGACCCGAACCGACAGCCGGCCACTGATGCCGAGGTCGCGGTCCAGCCACGAGTTCAGCCACGCCCCGCCGTAGGGCGCCAGCGCGACCACCTGCCAGCCGGCGACAAACCGGTCGGGGTGCTGCTTGACCCGCAGGTTCGGACTGTCGGTGTGGGCGCCGACGATTCGGAAGGGCCCGGTCCGGTCGGCTTCGTCGACCCGCCATGCCACGAGCGAGCCGGCCCGCACAGTGAAGAACCTGCCCTCAGCAGGCCACTCGTCGCGTTCGGAGAGTTCGGTGAACCCCGCGGCGCTCAGTCGCTGCGCGACAGTCACGCAGACATGGAACGGCGACGGTGACGCGTCGATGAATTCGCACAGACCCTGTGCACTTGCGGACATGGTTCACCATCATTGCCGACGCGAGATTCGCTAGGGTCAAACGGTGCCCGACCCACTACCGCAACCGGTAACGGCGCCGTTGACACCCGCAGCCATCTTCCTAGTGGTCACCATCGACGAAGGCGGTGAGGCCGCCGTCCACGATGCGCTGGCCGACATCTCGGGGCTGGTCCGCGCCATCGGCTTCCGTGACAGCGACAAACGCCTCTCGGTGGTCACCTCTATCGGCTCACACGCCTGGGACCGCCTGTTCTCCGGTCCGAAGCCGGCCGAGCTGACGCCGTTCATCGAGCTGGATGGGGGCCGCCACAAAGCGCCGTCGACACCGGGCGATCTGCTGTTCCACATCAAGGCGATGTCGATGGACATGTGCTTCGAGCTGGCGGGCCGGATCGTCAAGGCCTTGGGGGCCGTCACCGTCGTCGACGAGACCCACGGTTTCCGGTTCTTCGACAACCGTGACCTGCTGGGCTTCGTCGACGGCACCGAGAACCCTGAGGGGCCACTTGCGGTGTCCGCCACCGAGATTGGCGACGAGGATCCCGACTTCGCAGGCGGCTGCTACGTCCACGTGCAGAAGTACCTGCACGACATGCGATCGTGGGACGCGCTGTCGGTCACCGAGCAGGAACTGGTGATCGGACGGAGCAAGCTCGAGGACATCGAGATGGACGACGATGCCAAGCCCGCCAACGCGCATATCGCTTTGAACGTGATCGAAGACGAGGACGGCAACGAGCTGAAAATCGTCAGGCACAACATGCCGTTCGGCGAGATCGGTAAGGGCGAGTACGGCACCTACTTCATCGGTTATTCGCGCACGGCCGCAGTCACCGAACGGATGCTCACCAACATGTTCATCGGCGACCCGCCGGGCAACACCGACCACATCCTGGAGTTCTCCACCGCGATCACCGGCGGGAAGTTCTTCACGCCGATCGTGGACTTTCTCAACGACCCACCGCCGCTTCCGGATTCGGAGCCCGAAGAAGACCAACCAGAAGTCACCGTCGCGCCCGTCGCCACCAACGGGTCGCTGGGGATCGGCAGCCTGAAAG
>Ga0105248_10009451_pt1 | contig 10735 bp, 11 predicted proteins | sample KBSS34metaG_FD_81524 | JGI IMG/M metagenome (GOLD analysis project Ga0105248, IMG submission 81524) | Switchgrass rhizosphere microbial communities from Kellogg Biological Station, Michigan, USA - KBS S3-4 metaG | ecosystem: Host-associated > Plants > Roots > Rhizosphere > Soil | place... | reverse complement strand
CGGCAAGCTGGCGTTTTCGGCCACCACGCTCGGGATCACCAAGGCGGCCGGGATCATCGTGATCACCGACGAACTCGCGCGCGTCTCGACGCCCTCGGCCGAGGCCGTCATCCGGCAGGACATGATCAACGGGATCGCCGCGTTTCTCGATACGGAGTTTACCGATCCGACCAAGGCGGCCGTCGCCGGCGTGTCGCCCGGCTCCGTCACCAACGGCGTCACCCCGATCACCACGGCCGGCCCGACGCCCGCCAACGCGCGCACCGACATACAGGCCCTCGCCAACGCCATGACGGCCGCGAACCTCCCGATCGGCGGCGCCGTCGTCCTGATGTCCGCGACAAACATGTTGGCCCTGGCGTCCGCGCTCAACGCCCTCGGCCAGCCGTTGTTCCCGTCGATCGGCGTCGGCGGCGGCTCGGCCCTCGGCTTTACGTTTGTCCCGTCACAGGCCATGGGAACGACCGTCGCCATGATTCAGCCCGATTGCGTCCTCTACGCCGACGACGGCGGCGTGACGATCGACGTCTCGCGCGAAGCGTCGCTTCAGATGGATACCGTCCTCGACAACCCGCCCCTGGCGACGTCGCTCTATACGTCCCTCTGGCAAAACAACCTTGTGGGGTTGAGAGCGGAAAGATACATCAACTGGAAAAAGGCCCGCGCCGGATGTGTCCAGTACACCGTCGCGACCTACACCGCCTGATGGCTCCGATCCCCATGATCGTTGTCCGCGCCGGGTATTGGAACGGCCAATATCCGGCGCCCGGCGATCCGATCACCGTCGACCCCGCCCTCGTCGACCGGCTGGAACTGGCCGGCTTTGCCCTCCGGAGTGAACCGCCATGTCTGGATCTTCCGTCGACGTCACCGCCCGCATTTACCACACCGTCGACGGCGTCCCGCACAATGAAGGCGAGACGTACGCCGTAACCGACCGCGCCCTGGCCGACACGCTCCGCGCGATCGGCTTTGTGACGATCGTCGGCTGGACCGAAGCCCCCATCGTCACGCCGGCGATCACCGCCCTGGCGCCCGATACCGCCGCCGTCGGCGCCGCCGACTTCGCGCTCGTCGTCACCGGCACCGGCCTCGCCCCCGATAGTGTGATCGTCTGGAACGGCGCCGACGTCGCGACGACCGTCACGTCCGACACGGAAGTCACGGCGCCGATCACCACGCCGGCCGCCGCCGGCCCGATCCCCGTGCAAGTCCGCGCCGGCGGGAACCTCTCCAACGTCCTGACGTTTACCGTCTCCGCCGCGCGATCCGGCGATCCGACGCCGCCCACGCCCAAGCCCCGCACCTACGGCCGCGCCGCATGAGTCTCGGCGTCACGCTCTTTGGCCGGCGCTTTGAACTGACCACGAAGGCCGCGATCCCCATGACCCCGGCCACCGGCGGCGGTTGGTATCCGATCGTCCGCGAGTCCTATCCGGGCGCCTGGCAAGAGAACGTCACCGTCACCGCCACGACGGCCCTGGCCTATCCGGCCGTGTTTGCCTGTACGACGCTGATCGCCTCCGATATCGGGAAAATTCGCCTCCGCCTCGTCGAACAAGACGACAACGACATTTGGCACGAGACGACCTCGCCGGCGTTCTCGCCCGTGCTCCGCAAGCCGAACCACTACCAGACGATCAACAAATTTATCGAACAGTGGATCGTGTCGAAGCTCCTCTGGGGCAATACGTACGTGCTCAAGGAACGCGACCAACGCGGCGTCGTCGTCGCGCTCTACATCCTGAACCCGTCGCACGTCACCCCGCTCGTCACGCCGACCGGCGACGTCTATTACCAACTCCGGCCCGACCTCCTGACCGGCCGCCCGCAGGACACGATCGCCGCGCCCGCGCGCGAGATTATCCACGACCCCATGGTGTGTTTATTCCACCCGCTCGTCGGCGTGTCGCCCGTGTTTGCGTGCGGCCTGGCCGCGCTCCAAGGCCAGAAGATTCAGAACAACTCGACGCAGTTTTTTTCGAATTTCAGCAAGCCCGGCGGCATCCTGACGGCGCCCGGCGCCATCGCCGACGACAAGGCCGCCGCGCTCAAAGCTCGCTGGGAAACGAACTATTCCGGCCCCAACGTCGGCCGCGTCGCCATCCTCGGCGACGGCCTCACCTACGAATCGTTGTCCGTCAACGCCGCCGACGCGCAACTGATCGAACAATTGAAGTGGACGGCCGAAACCGTCTGTACGACCTACCACGTCCCGCCCTACATGATCGGCGTCGGCCCGCCGCCGCCCTACGCGAACATTGAACCCCTCTTACAGCAGTACTACTCGCAATGTTTGCAATCGCTGATCGTCTCGCTCGAAAAGTCCCTCGACGAAGGCCTCGGCCTCGATCTGCCGATCGACGGGACGCAGTACGGGACGGAATTTGATATCGACGATCTCATCTGGATGGACACGGCGACCAAGACGGCCGCCGCCAAAGACGGGATCGGCGGCGGCGCCCTCTCGCCGAACGAGGCCCGCCAAAAGTATTACGGCCTCGGCCCGATGCCCGGCGGCGACTCGCCGTACCTTCAGGAGCAGTACCACAACCTGGCGGCCCTCGCCGAACGCGACGCCGCCGGCGTCCTCATTCCAAAACCGCCGCCGCCCCCGACGCCGCCGCCGGCGCCCGTCGACCCGCACGCCGACGACCACGCCGACGACCACACCGCCGCCCTCGTCGCCGCGCTCCACCGCAAAACCGTGAGCCTGTCCCATGCCGCTTGACGTGGACGCCGTCGCCGACGCCGTCGCCCTGATGGTGCAGACCGCGATCGCGCCGCTCGCCACGCGCCTCGCCGTGCTCGAAACCAAGGCCGTCGACGTCGCCCACGCCGCCGATCTGGCCGTGCTCCGCGCCGACCTGACCGCGATCGCCCAAGAGAAGATCCCCGGCCCGCCCGGCCCCGCTGGCCCGGCCGGCGCCGACGGGACCAACGGCGTCGACGGGAAAGACGGCGCCGCCGGCCTCCGCTACAAAGGCGTCTACGCCCCCGGCGCCACCTACGATCCCGGCGACGTCGTCACCTGGCGCGGCTCGGCGTGGCACTGCGACGGCACCACCCTCGCCGCCCCCGATACCGGCCGCCCGTGGCAATTGGTAGTGAAAGCCGGCCGCGACGGCCGCGATCGCCGCCCGGAGGCCGCGACGTAATGGCGACCTACGTCACGATCGCCGAAGCGAAAGAACACCTCCGCATTCGGACGCCGGCCGACGATCCCGGCGACGCGGCCATTCAAGCCATGCTCGACCGCGCCGAAGCGATCGTCCTCGACTACCTGAAACCGCAACCCGACCCACTCACGATCGCGCCGCCCGACCCCGTCATCGCCGCCGCGATCCTGCTGACCCTCGCCGAACTCGATCGGTTTCGCGGCGACGATGAAAGCAGCTATAGCCAAGCCACGACGGCCGGCGACCTCTCGCCCGTCGTCACCAACCTCCTCCGCCGGAAACGGACGCCGGCCCTCGCATGAGTCCGATCGCGCGCGGCGAACGCGAATATATGCCCGCCGGCCGCCGGCGCCACCGCGTCACCGTGGAAAACCCCGGCACGCCGGCGCCCGACGGCCATGGCGACTACACGATCCCGCCCGTCGTCTCGCCGATCCCCTGGGACGTCGCGATCGACCTCCTCGACGCCGGGAGTCAAGAGGCCACGGCCGCCGACACCACGACCGCGCACGTCTCGCACCTCGTGACCGGCCCCTATCGCGCCGACGTCACCACGCGATCGGCGTTCACGTTCAACGGCCGCCGCCTCAACTGCACCGCCGTCCGCAACATGGGCGAACGCAATATCACGCTGCGCTGTACGTGCTCGGAAGTGGAGGCCGTCACGCCATGAAATGGGACGGCCTCGCCGACCTCTACAAGCAACTCGAAACCTTGCCGGCGACGCTGACCGGCGAGGCCGCGCATATCGTGGAAGGCATCGCCAACGCGGCGGCCCTGGATATCCGCTCGGCCTACCCCGTCCACACCGGCACCCTCCGTAATAGCGTCTACGTGACGCATTTCGACCACGGCCGCTACTCGGCCGGCGCCCAAGTTAAGGCGACCGCGCCGCACGCCTGGATCTTCGAAAACGGCACGGCCGCCCGCGCGTACTACACCGTCAACGGCGTCCGCCACGACACCGGCGCCATGCCGCCCGGCCATGTCTTTATCCCGATCATGATGAAACACCGCCGCGCCTTGTACGGCCAGTTTGCCGCCCTGTTGGAACGCAACGGCATTGCCGCTCGGATTGATGATGGCCTCGCCGCCTGACACCGCCGCGATCGGCAACGCCTTGATCGGCCACCTGTTGGCCGACGCGGCCCTGGCCGCCTTGATGCCGGACGGCGTCTTTCGCGACGTCGCCCGCGCCGGCAAACAACGCTACGTGATCGTCTCGCTCGTCGACGCGATCGACGTCGCGACGTATGACGGGCGCGCGATCGCGCAAGGCCTCTATCTCGTCAAAGCCGTTGCGCTCAACAACGCCGCCGCCGCCGAGGCCGCCGGCGCGCGGATCGACCAACTGATCGAGGATCAAGTCTGGCCGATCGCGCCCGGCCTCGACCTCACGACGGCGTACCGCGTCGCCGACCTCGGCACCGTCACCGAACTGGACGCCGTCGATCCCGACCTCCGCTGGACGCATCGCGGCGGCCGGTATCGCCTCGACGTCGCGATCACCTATACACGCACCCTGGGATCTCTTGTGGGCCGAACCTAAAGGAAGGGTAGACCGATGATCAAAACCGGACGCTATGGAAACGTGAAATGGGATCCAACCGGCGCCACGCCGCCGGCCGCGACGCTCGTCGCCGTGATCTCGCTCAACAAGTGGAAGGCCAGCTTTAAGACGGACAAGCTCGACGTGACGTTCTTTAAGGACGTAAATAAAGTGTATATACCGGGTATGAAAGACGTCTCGGGAAGCGTATCGGGATTTTGGAACTCCGACGAACTCGCGCTCTTTGAGGCCGCCGACGCCGAAATTCCCGGCCTGTTGGAACTCATCCCCAACACGACGGAGGCCACGTTTTTCTGGTCCGGCCTGGCCTACATGGACGCCGACATTGACTGTTCCGTCGACGGCGCCCCCGCCGTCTCGGGATCGTTCATGGCGGCCGGCCCCTGGACCCTCGCCGGCGGCACGCTGCTCGCCGCGCGCCGCGCCGAGAAGGCCGCGTAACCGAAGGCTGACGCCGTGTTCGCCAACGGCGGATCGGATTCGATCCGCGTCCGAGGCCCGCGCGCCGAACTCCTCGCCGCGTACGCGCCGGCGGCCTGTCTCCACGACTGGCAGATCCAGAAAATCGCCGGGACGTGGACGCTCACCGCCGGCGCCGACCGCGTCAACCCGATCCTGCTGAAAAGCCGGCTCCGCTTTGCGGCGCCGCGCGGGCACCTGGGCGGGTTTTGGTATTGGCCGATCGTCGGCCCCGTCACCGTCGCCGGCCGATCGTTGACCGCCAAGTTAGGGAAACCGGAGTAACCGTTTATGTCCCGCTTTGTCCGGCCGGAAACCGTCGTCCTCACGCTCGACAACGGCGACCAACTCACGATCCGCAAACGCCTGACCGCCGGCGAACAACGCGCCGCCTATGCGCGCATTTATACGACCGGCGTCGACGGCCGCCTCAAAGTGGATCCCTTGGAGTCCGGCGTCGCCCTGATCGAAGCGTATCTCCTCGATTGGAACCTCTGTGACGACGACGACGAACCCGTCGTCATTCGGCCCGACAAACACCGCGCGCCCGACCTCGACACGCTCCGCGCCGCCCTCGATAGCCTCGATCACGCCTCGCTCCTCGAAATCAAAGACGCGATCCAAACCCACGAACGCGCCATGACCGCCGCGCGCGACGCCGAAAAAAAAAGGATCCCCACTGGCGCGACCGGATCCTCACCGATATCCGCATCGCCCGCCGCTGCGGCTGGACCCTCGACGACGTCCGATCCCTTGATCCTGATGACTACGACGCCGTAATGAGCGAACTCCTGACCGAACAGACACCGCGTGACCCCGACGACCGGGAGGCCGACGACTAATGGCCGCCGTCACCGGCACGTTTAACGCCGACTTTCAGCCGTTCGCCGACGCCGTCGCCGAGGCCAAAGTCACGCTCAAGACGTTCGAAGATGGCGCCTCGACCGCGCAAGGCAAGCTCACCACGCTCGCGAACAGCTTCTCCGGCGTCAAGATCATTCAGCAAGCCGACTTGATGGCCGAGGCCATCGAACGCGCCGGCGGCGTCACGACGTTAACCGCCAACGAACTGCAACGCGCCGGCACCGTCGCCGCCGAGGCCGCCGCGAAAATGCAAGCCCTCGGGATCGCCGTCCCCGACCGGATCCAAGCCCTGGCCGACGCCGCCGGCGGCGCCGCCAAACAAACCGACACCCTCGGCGTCTCCTTTACCAACCTCGTCGGATCCATGGTGACGGCCGAGGCGATCATCGGCGCGATCAAAGGCGCCTGGGGACTGCTGACGTCGGAAGTCGCCGCGTCCGTCACCGCCGCCGAAGGCGCCGAAAAAGCCCAAGTCCAACTGCACGCCGCGCTCCAAGCCCAAGGCACGGCCGTCCCCTCCGTCATTGCCGCCTATGACGGCTATGCCGCCGCCCTGCAACAGACGACGATCTATTCCGACGACGCCGTCACCGCCGCCGAAACCCTCCTCGTCCTCGTCGGCAACGTCATGCCGAAGGACATGGAAAAGGCCTTACAGGCCACGACCAACCTGGCCTCCGGCCTCGGCAAAGACTTGCCCGAGGCCGCCGCCCTCGTCGCCAAGGCCGCCAACGGCAACACGACCGCGCTCGAAAAGTCCGGCATCGCGCTCGACGCCAACCGTGTCGCCGCCGAAGGCTTTAGCTACGTGCTCGGCCAAATCAACGAGAAATTTAGCGGACAGGCCGCCGCCCTCGCCGGCACCTACGAAGGCCGCCTCCTGCAACTCGCCAACGCCTGGGACAACGTCCACGAATCCGTCGGCCGCCTCCTCACGCAAAACACGACCGTCCTCACCGCGATCGACGCCGTCACCAAAGCGATCACCGACGCCACCGGCGAACTCAACGACAACGCGACGGCCAATAACCTCGTGTCCGACGCCGTGATCCTGCTCGCGCGCGGCCTGAGTCTCGGCCTGTCCGCCGTGAGCCTCGCGATCGACGCCTACACCAACCTCCGCATGGCCGCCGACCTCGTCGGCGCGTCCGTCACGGCCATGGCCGGCTACTACCTCGACGCCCAAGTCGCGATCATGAACGCGACGAAATATATCAACCCGATCGCCTGGACGGACACGTTCAAAGCCGGCGTCGCCGGCCTGAAAGACATGGCCGTCCAGATGCACGGCATGTCGGAAGGCTTTCTCGCCGACAACGCCGCCGTCGTCAACAGCAACCGCCTCTATACCGGCGCCATTGGCGACCTCACCGCCGGCCTCGACGGCCTCGCCGCGACGCTGGAAGGCACGCGCGGCCAAGTCACCAAGCTGGCGCCCGTGATCGGCACGGGAACCGACGCCTGGGATCGCAATACCGAGTCCGTCAAGGCCAACGCCCGCGCCGCCGCCGAGTACGAAAAGGCCTGGGAAAAGGCCGCCGAGGATACCGCCAAGGTCTGGGCCGAGGCCTTTATCGCGCAAGCGAACCTCGATCAAAACTCCCTCGCCTCGAAACTCGCCGTCCTCGACGCCAAGAAAAACGCCGACATTGCCGAGGCCGAACGCCAGATCGCCGACGCGGACCAACTCCAAGATCGGATCTACGCGATCGAAGCGAAATACCGCGCCCTGGCCGTCAACGAGACGACCAAGAAAAACGCCGATATCGCCCAACAAAACGAAAAACTCTGGCACGACTACGACGAACTCGTCGGCCGGTACACCGCGTCCGGCTATGACAAGGCGACGCAAGCGATCGATGCCTGGTATCAGGAAACCGTCACCGCCGCCGTCAAGGCCGGCACCGCGAATACGGAATTCTGGGAAGCGCTGACGAAGAAATACGTCGAACTCTGGCGGCAAGCCGGCCTCGACGTCGCCGCCCTCAACAAGACCGAACAGACAGAGACGCGGGAAGGCCTCCAAGCCACGGCCGACCAAGCCAAACGCAACCTCGACTACGCCCTAACGCAAGTCGGCCACTGGTCCGACGAAACGATCCAGAAATACCGCGACACCTACGAAAAAGCCCAAGCCGCCGCCGACAATTACGGCAACGTCGCCGGCGCCGCGCACGACAAAGTCAACCAGAAAACCGACGCCGCCAAAGGCAAAGTCGACGCCCTCACCGGCTCGATCGCCCTGGCCGCCGGCGCCGCGCAATCGCTCGGCGACCTGATGGACAAGTACTTTCCGCAAGGCACCAACGGCGCCGCGCGAATCGGCATGTATGGCGGCGACACGGCAGGCGAGGCCGCGTACAAGGCCGCCGGCGGGATCATCTCCGGCCCGATCGGCGGCCTGTCCACGCGCGCGGCCGGCGGCCCCGTCACCGCCGGGACGCCCTACCTCGTCGGCGAACAGGGACCAGAACTCTTTTTGCCGGCGACCAACGGCACGATCGCGCCCAACGGCGCCGGCGGCGTCGTCATCGCCAACACGTTCAACATCGTCGATACCGAGTCCAACATCGCACGCCGCGTCGCCGACGCGATCACCCGCTCGGTCATGCGTTCGACACGGTTGTCGTAATGGCACCCCCCAACACGCAGTACGGGATCGTCGGTTCGCGGCTCGGGTTTCGCCTCAATTACCTGTCCGCCGCGCTCCGCGCCGACCGCGACCACTGGACGACGATCCGCCTCAACGACGCGCCCGTCAAAGTCCGGTACAACTCCGTCACGATCCACGACGTGATCAACGACTCGCCGAATACGTGCGCCCTGGTGATCGACGCCGCGACGCCGCCGGCCGTCGGCCAACGCCTCACCGTCCGCATTAACAGCAACGCGCCGCGTACGCTCTTTGCCGGCCCGCTCCAAACCGTCGGCTATACGTTCGAAGGCCGCCCCAAACACACCGTCTATCCCTGCCAAGCGATCGACGATACGCCCTTGGCGAATCGGAAACTCCCGTACGGCCAGTTTGTCAACGTCTCGGCGACGACGATCGCACAAACGCTCGTGACCACCTTTGCCCCCGGCTTTACCGCCGCTGGTGTGCAAGCCGGCCTCCCGGCCGTGTCCGTCAACTTTGACAGTACGGAAGGCTTTGACGGCTGTCTGCGCCAACTCGCGAAACTGATCGGCGGCTACTTTTATTGGGACGACAAGGTTTTACACCTGTTCACGACCGAGGCCACCGACGCGCCCGACCCGATCGACGCCGCGCATCCGTTTCTCCACGATCCGCCGATCGCCGTCTCGACCGATACCTCACAAGTCCGTACCAGAGTCTTTGGGAAAGGCTACGCCGAGGAAATCATTGGCGACGTCGCCGCCAACGATCCGATCGTCCCGATTAGTAACGCCGTGATGTTTAACCCGGCCGGCGGCCAAGCCGTCACCGAAACGCAACGCCTCCGCTACACCGGCACGATGCCGGCCGGCGGCGGCACCGTCGTCGGCCCCGGCATCGCGCCCTCCGCGCCGCTCGTCGCGACGATCACGCAAGGCGCCGGCGTCACGCTCGGCGTCCACGACTACGCCGTCACGTTCAAGACGGCCGCCGGCGAATCCCTCCCCGGCCCGCGCGCCACCGTCAACATTACCGGCACCATGACGCCGCCGACGGCCCCGGCGCCCGGCATCCCGACCGGCGGCGCCGCCCCGAAACCCGGCACCTACACCTATGCCGCGACGTTCACGAACGCCGCCGGCGAAACGATCCCCGGCGCCCAAGCGATCTACGGACAACCCGAACTCGCGCAACCGACCGGCGCCCCCGTGCTCTCGACGTATCAAACCGGCGAAGGCTTTGGCCCGACCGGCCCCTGGCAAGTCGGCGCCCACGTCTCGCTCTACTACACCTATTCCTCGACGCAAGACCTCCAAAACACCGAAACCTGGCTGAGTCCCGCGTCGAACGTCTATACGCTCGTCGAATCGCAGAGTTTTCCCGGCTCGGGGTTTCTCTCACAAGCCTACGTCCAAGGCTATTACTCACCCGATCCCCGCGTGAAATGGATCCATTTTTTCGCGAGCGTGAACGCCGGCCCGTTGTATTGGATTCAACTCTATTTCGGATCCGTCGCGAACAGTCCCGGCACGTCCGGCCTCCAAGTCCTCGGCTACCTCCTCGGCCAATACGGCGGGACTATCCCGTATCCCGGCGGCGGCGGCGCCGGCCCTGGCGCCGTGCCGATCACCGTCGCCCTCGGCCCGGCCGGCACGACCGGCCGCAAGCTCTATCGCACGGCGGCCGGCGGATCGCAATTGAAGCTCCTGGCGACGCTCGCCGACAACACGACGCAAACCTATAGCGACGCCAACCTCGACGCGGCCCTCGGCGCCAACGCGCCGGCCACCAACACGGCGACGGCGGCCACGGTTGCGATCACCGGCATTCCGATCGGCCCGGCCACCGTCCTCGACCGCTACGTGTACCGCACGGCGGCCGGTTCGTCGCAATTGCGCCTCGTCTCCGGCCTGGGCAACAACACCGTCACCGGCTTTACGGACACCTACGCCGACGCCGCCCTGCAATTCAACGCGCCGACCGGCGACACGTCCGGCATTCAGCAACCCGCCGGATCCGTCCTCGCCGGCAGTCCGGCGATCATCG
>Ga0105248_10009449_pt1 | contig 10736 bp, 9 predicted proteins | sample KBSS34metaG_FD_81524 | JGI IMG/M metagenome (GOLD analysis project Ga0105248, IMG submission 81524) | Switchgrass rhizosphere microbial communities from Kellogg Biological Station, Michigan, USA - KBS S3-4 metaG | ecosystem: Host-associated > Plants > Roots > Rhizosphere > Soil | place... | reverse complement strand
CTGCTCGGCATCGACGCTGAACCGCTCATAGTTGTCGTCATGCTCCACGATGTGCTGGCGGACGCCCTTAAGCAGCAGCACCCTGGCCGCGACATGCCCCTCGGCCCCGGTCGGGAACCAGATTTCCCCATTCACCGGAGCCTGGTCAAAGTAGAAGCTCGACCCCTTCTGCACATTGGCCAGCAGGCCGCCGCCGACGTGGAAGTTGTCCGTGAAGTGCGCCTCCATTCGCGCCACCTGGCGGTCACGCTCATCGACCCAGAGCGTCCCGGCAATCTTCTTCGAGGCATCCTCGACCATGCCGTGGGTCTTGGCGTCATGCTTGCCGGCAAAGTCGAAGATGATCGTGCTTCGCCCGCGAAAGACCTCGCGGCGCGGATTTGCGACCGCCATGATCTCCAGCAGTTTGGTCACGCTGATATTGGTATTCGGGCCCTCCAGCGGCTCTCCCGGAGGCGTCTTCGTCGCCTTCTCCACCAGCTTGTTGACCCGGTCCTGCTCCTTTTGCTGATCGTGATCGCTGAGTGGCTTTCCATTCTTGCTCACCGACCGCTCGATCCGGTGGGAGTTCACAAAAAACACCTGCGAAACCTCATTCTCCGTCTTGCTCACACGGCCCGTGGAGTCGATATCCTGGGTCACCGAGGTCGTTCGATAGGTATAGTTTTCACGGATCTTCTCGAGCGCCTTCTGATGATCCATCACCTCGGTCATCAGTTGCCGGATCTCCGGAATCGGCTGCTGCTTCTCTGCGCGAGCATGTGCCTGGTCTTCTGCGCACGCCAGCGCGGCCGGCACGGCAAGCAGGCCAGCGAACAAACCCACGGTACATCGATTCCAAAACACTCTATTCGCGCTCATCCACCACTCTCATCCATCATTGGACGCATTTCCCCTGCCCTGGGGCTTCTAAAAAACGTTACGATGGCTGAGACCATTCGGCCCGGCGCTTCGTCCTCCGGACAAGGTTGCCGCAAGTCACTGAATCCTGAGAGGAATGGAATGATCCGACTGTTGTTGAACTGGCTACTGAGTGCCGTGGCCCTGCTACTTGTTTCCCACTTTGTCAGGGGCTTCCAGGTGGATACGCTGGGAACCGCCCTGATCGCCGCGTTGGTTTTTGGCCTTTTGAACGCCACGGTCGGCCTGCTGCTCAAGCTGGTCACCCTGCCGCTCACCATCCTTACGCTGGGCCTGTTTTTGCTTGTCGTGAATGCCTTCGTGCTGGAGCTGGCCTCCGGATTTGTCCCCGGCTTCCACATCCGCAACTTTGGAGCAGCCTTTTGGGGAGCAGCCGTTCTGGCCGTGATCCAGATGCTTTTCCGCTTCCTTGTCAGCGAAACAGAGTAGTCCGCAACCGCTATGGATTGGGCGCAACCTGCGCTTGAGCAGCTGGCCGGGTAGCAGGCTTTGCCGCATGGCTGGCGCTCGGCTTCTTCTTTGCCGCGGGCTGTACCTTGATCGGGGCCAGCGTCGAAGGCCGACGCTCGGCTCCGGCAGTCCTGAACCCCTCGGCGGGCGCAGCCTTTGGAGTGACCACCTGTGGCGCTGGCGCTACCGCCTGTGGAGCTACTTGCTGCACCGGGTGAGAGACACTCCAGATCGATATTCCCAGCGCAATCGCGACCGCAGCCGCTCCGGCAAACTGCAGCTTGCGAACTGGAGACCACAGGGACCAGATTCCCCGGCTCTCCGGCTCACGGCGCGCCACCGCCAGCCGGCGATGAATACGATCCTCGATCCCCTCGGGAGCGGCAATTCTTGTTACGCTTCGCAGCGTATCTTCTGCCGCTGAACGCGGCATCTCCTCCGGATCTACATCGGTTCCATCCCAACGCTCCGTCATCGCGCACCTCCTTTGCCGCTCGCCTCGCCCAGCAGTACTGGCAGCAGCTTTCTCGCGCGAAACAGCCGCGAACGCACCGTGGACTCCGTCGTGCCCAGGATCTGCGCAATCTCCACGCTCGACAGCTCTTCAAACGCCGACAGGATCAGCACCCGCTGCTCCTTCTCCGGCAGCCGCTCCACCGCCCGCAACATGCGCTCATGATGCTGCGTCGCGGCCACGCGATCCTCCGCGCTCAGGCCTGCGGCAGGCAGCATCCGTGCCAGGTCGGCGATATCATCCGTCTCAGGCCGGGTCTTGGAGCGGCGCTTGCGGTCCAGCACCACATTCCACACAATCCGCACCAGCCATACTCGCGGATCGCGAATCTCATGCAGCGTATCGCGATGCCGCAGTACGCGCAGGTATGTCTCCTGCACCGCATCCTCGGCATCTGCGCTGTTGCGCAGCACCGAATAGGCGACGCGGTAGAGCGTTCCGGCATACTCGTTCACCAGGGCGCTGATCGCCCGTGCTTCCGCCGCCGAGTCTACGTTCATCGTGGTCAAAGGTTCCAACCCGGCAGCCGCCGGTATCTCCATCCAACCTGCAATCGGTGCGGGATAGGTGCTCATAACCTATCGGACGCAAGATTGGCAGCTTTCGCTCACTTAGACTACGCCGACAAACAAAAAATGGCCTGCACACTGGCAGGCCATTTCGCGAGCTCTCAACTCTACTACTTCTTCGCGGTCAGCTTCTCCGCTGCAATCGATCCAGCGGCGCCGGTCTTATCGGCATCCTTGACCTTGGCCCAGATCTGCTTGGCCTGATCCTGCTTGCCCGCGGCTACATAAAGATCAGCCAGCGCGAGCTGCGCCGTATAGGCAGGAACCGCCACCGTCGGCTTGGCGATAAGCCCGTTGTAGAGATCGATCGCCTGCGCATCCCGCGCAGACTGATGATAGAACCCGGCCAGCGCAAACTTCGCCAGGCTGGAAAGGCTGCTGTCCCAGCTATCCGCCGCAGCCTTCAACTCGGTCTCGGCAGACCCGGTCTGGCCCATCTCCTGATAGGTCAGGCCTGCAAAATAGTGGGCCTTGGCCCCAGCCGGAAGCCACGAATACTGGCTCACAACCTGAGTGAACTGCTGATTGGCAGCCTTCGCGCGCTCAGCCGCCGTCGCATAGCTGCCTTTATCCGCGGGAACGCCCGGCTGTACCAGGGGCGCGGTGTAGGTATCCAGAGCTGCGCCAAGGGCAGACTCCGCTGCCGCGGAGCGTTGGTTGTAATACACCAGCCCGGCAATCACCACCGCGAGCACGGCTACGACCACAATCGAAACACGAATCACTGAGGAGCGATGGCTTCCAACCCAGTGGGCACTGCTCTGAGTTGCTTCAACGAACTTGTCTTGCTTGAGCGCTTGGCGCGTTTGCGAATCCACGAGAGACCTTCTTGAACCTGTCCGGCCTGATTTTCCAGTCTGGATTTTCCAGTCTGGATTTCCGGCTTGATTGCTCCAAATGAGATTGTTGCAGGCAGGGGTTTTCGCACAGCCGGTACAACCCTATCAGTCTAACAGGGGCCTCTCCGGTGAGTCCATGCAACGGCACTCCCTTTCGAGACCCCCATTCCTATTTCGATCTACTCATACCGCAACGCCGTCATGGGATCGACCCTTGAGGCGCGGATCGCGGGAATCGTGCAGGCCACCGACGCCACGACGCCCAGCAGCGCCGTCACGCTCAACAGCACCAGTGGGTCCCGCGAGCTCGTATCCGAAGCCACCCAGTGCGCCAGGACATTGTTCAACCCCAGCACCAGCGCAACGCCGCACACCACGCCACCCCCAACACTGATCACGACCGAAGAAAACACAATCTTCAACACATGATCGCGCGGTGCTCCGAGCGCCATCCGAATCCCAAATTCGTTCGTCCGCTGCGCCACCGAGTACGAAACCACGCTGTACAACCCCACTGCGGAAAGCACCAGCGCCAGCACGGCAAAGCCGCCAAAGAGCCACGAGATAAACTGCCCCTGCGCGTACTCCGGCTCATTCATGATCCAGTGCTCCAGGTCGCGTACATTGCTGGCCACCTGCTGGTCCGCATTCACCGAGCTCACGGCCAACTGCACCGCATGCAACACGGTCAGAGGCGGCACCTGCGTCTTGACAAGAATCTGCGTCCCCATGCGCATCCATCCCGTATCGGGCACGAAGGCCTCCGGCTCGATCGGCTTTCGCAATCCGTTATTCCGCTTGTCCTCGATCACACCGACAATGCGCAGCCATCCGTCGAAGCCCGCCGCACGAACCGTGAACGGCGGCTCCTCGGGGAACGGCACCTTGACCGAATGCCCCAGCGCATCTCCCGCGGGAAAATATCGTTTGACGAATGTCTGGTTGACCACCACTAGCTGTGCCGCATTGCGATTCTCCGTTTCATCCCAGATTCGACCCTGCTCCAGCGGAATTCGAAGGGCTGGGAAGTACCCAGGGCTCACAAAATTCAGCCGCAACTGCTGATCCTTCGCCGTAGGCTTGCCCAGAATCTCGAATCGTGTCGTTGCTCCATTGTTTGGAGGCGTGGCGTTGGTCGAAATCGCCGCAGTCTCTACACCCGGCACTGCCGCTACCTTGGCCCGAAGCTGCTCAAAATAGTTCGACCGCTCTGCCCACGTCTTGTATGTGTTCTCGTGAACCGGGATGAAGACCGACATGATGTTGTGCGGGTCATAGCCCAGCCGCGTATTTGCCAGGTGCATGAATCCCTGCAGCGCAGCTCCCGCTCCGGCCAGCATCAACAGCGTCAGTGCGATCTGAGCTCCGATCAGCCCGCTGAGCGTCCGTCGTCCCTCGACGCTGCCCGCCACCTTGCGGGAACTGGACTGCATCATCTGGCTCATTTCAGGCCTTGAGATCTGCAGCGCTGGCCACAGCCCAAAGAGTATCCCTGTCAGCACCGCCACGGTGACACTGAACCACAGGACTGGCAGATTGATCTGGATCGCCGCCTCATGTGGAAACGCCTGCTGCGGCATGCCCGCCACAATCTTGTCCAACGACAGATACGCCAGGCCGACACCCAGAGCCGCGCCGGTGAGCGAGAGCAGCAGCGACTCCGTGAGCAACTGCAGAATCAGCCTGCGACGCCCAGCCCCAATCGCCGAGCGCACGGCAAACTCCTGCTGCCGTCCCGTGCCCCTCGCCAGCAGCAGGATCGACACATTGCCGCAGCCGATCAGCAGCAGCAGCAATACGGCAGAGAAGAGCAGATAGAGCGTGCCGCCCAGCCGCTCCATGTAGTCGTCGTTCATCCCCTTTACGCTGACCTTGAAGGCCTCTTCAGGGAACTGCTTCGGAGACTCTTTGGCAAACTCCTGCAAAATCGGCAACAGCGCCGCGTTGGCCTGTTCGTGGGTCACCCCAGGCTTCAAGCGGACGCCGCAATAGAAGCTGTGCCCTGGGTCCTCGATGATCTTCTGCGGAACATACACATCCGCGTCGTCCCAGGTAAACCGGGTAGAAGCAACCCCGATCACCGTATAGTTCTTCCGCACCATCTGCAGTGTCTTGCCGATCACGGTCGGGTCTGAGCCAAAATGCCTCTGCCAGAATTTGTAGCTCAGCACGACAACCGGCTGCGGCTCCTGCCCATCGACTGCATCTGAAGGGATCAGTCCGCGCCCAAGCGCCATTGGAGTTCCAAAATAGTCGAAGGCATTTGAAGAGAAGAAGTCCGCCTCCACATCTTCGGGCACATCCTTCCCGGTCACCGTCAGGCTCCAATTGTCCGAAATGAATGCGTCATCCACAATCGGCAGCTTCCGCAGCACCTTCCACTGCGAACTGGTCAGCCCAAAGTACCGCTCCTTCCCTGCCGAGTCGATCAGCCGCATGTGAATCATGCGGTTCGGATCTTTGTATGGATAGGGGTCCATCAAAATCGCATAGATCACACTGAAAACCGCTGTCGTCGCGCCAATGCCCAGCGCCAGAGAAAGCACGGCAGTCAGCGTAAAGCCCGGAGACTTGCGAAGTTGGCGAAGCGCGTAGCGCAGGTCGTTGATGATCGACTGCATGGATATCCCTCCCCATACGGAGCACATTGGAACGATGCCATCGCATGAATTTGCATCTGGAGGGCCAAAGGACCGTGAACCTAACAGGCTGATTCCATGCCCCTTACTGTGCGCTAAGTTGAACCTCGACGCGCGAGTCTGTCCAGATTCGCGATTTCCATGTTCGCAAACGAACACCATCGCCGACCTGCCGCGGCATCCTAGGGCCTGTTCCCACTACCCGCGCGGATGGTGTTGCGCGCAGAAATCCGGCGAGACGCGACCGAGCCCGAAGGTTGTAGCGACCCCACTACCGAGGGCGAGAACAAAGTATCGCCGGATTTCCACCCCAGCGACAAAGAACTGTCGCTGGGGGCCCCGGATTTATGCCGCAACCCCAAGGGACGGAGCCACCACGCAGGTAGTGGGAACAGACCCCAATCAGGTGCGGGACATGGTCATGCGGGGCGGTGTGTAGGGTTTGGGCTTCGCTTCTTCGTGGTGTTTCGCGCCTGCCGCCATCCGGCGGACGGCTGGAGCGGCTAGGGCGAGTACTCGTTTGAGTTGAGCAGCGCGCTTTTCGGTTCTTCTCCGGATTTTTTCCTGGAGAATGACGTACGCTACTTCTCGAATTTTCATGGTGCGTTCCTTTCGACCCGGCTGGTTGTGCCCTATTCACTGCTTATTTTTGGGCAGGCCTGCGATGGCACTTTTCTCCTCAATGACGACAGCTTTCATCGAGGCCGGGTGGAACGGCGCTGATGTGTGTTGGACGTGGGTGGAGGGGGATGGTGAGTCCCGTTCAGGGATGCACCGAACGCTGAAGCAAGCGTGACTTCCTATAAGCAGACTTCCCGTTACTAATCCGCGCATCATTCTCAAATAGCCATGTTTAATCCTTCACGACTGGCCCAGTCATGCAGAAGCTTAAGTGGTTTGCCGGAGGCTGAGCAGTTCGCCTTTCCGCGAGCTTGAATTACCGCACGCTTCTTTGGATCAACTTCGATTGTGAGCATGGAGCGCGTCTTTTCTCCTTGCCAGACTCTTAGTGACCAGATACTTGAGGTCCCCCGATAGCAACGGTTAGCGTAGCTGGCGACGCAATGATGCAAAGAAATGCCTTCTCCACGCAGTTGGGTACTATCGATCAGTTCGACCATCTGCCAACGCTTCGGTGTTTCTTCTTCGTTCCGCTTCGGCTCTTCCAGCAGCCACGGCTTGAAAGGGGATCGTGCCCACGTGAAGGCGGCGGTGCTGTCTGAAGCGCCAAGATCACGATGCCATTCCCTCATTAAGCGAAGCATGGACGGCACTGTTCGCCCTTTGATGGAAAAGAATGGTTGAGACGGAGGGGCCTCCACAATGCCGTCCTGTGTCTCTATCTGGATTCGATCGTGTCGGACGTACTGAATGTAATCGATTATGGGCCCAATCTGCGTAGGGTTGAGTTCTTCGGCGTGTGCGATGAAGAACATCCAGACGGTTCGCCAAAAATTGCTATTCCGGAGATCCGTCGCCAGTCGCGTGGCCAGAATGACGTTCATCAATGCGGGTGGCATGCCTAGAGCAACCAACTCGGCTCTGCGGAGAGCTGGTTCCAGCGCCAGATGATCATGCGACGCAAGAAAGATGTGTTCCATCTTTCGGGTCATCATGACTGGCAGATCGAGTGAACGAAAGCTGGCACCGCGCGAGTGCGCGATTACCCACGAGCGCTTAGTGTCTCCGGCAGCATCAACTGCATGCCAGACAGAGGCCATGAATGCAGGGATTTCATAGCGATGAGTTAAGTGGTGCGCCAAGAACGCTACTGCGGGACGCCAGGACGATGATGTGCCCCTCCACTCCGCTATTGGGCGAATGTGTGCGTTATGGAAGCGAGCTAGATGGAAGAGCGCATCGACCCCGAGATGGCGCTCGTCGTTGACTGGCGCCTCGAACAATCGTGGCGCTCGGGTGCGAGCACAGATCAGGAGCTCTTGGAACTTTGCGAAAGTAGGTGGATCAGAGGCGAGGCGATTGCAGGCGCGATGAATGGCGCGATCCGTCCGCTTCCTGTGATCCTGAACATAGCGTTCAGACCAGGACATAAACTTCTCCAATTTTCTAAACCGGTGAGGGAACGACGCTAATGCGCGTCGTCGAGCCAGATTCGAGGCAGACATCCCCGTGACCGCTGGTAGCAGCCTGCCTGGTTCTGAGTCCGGTTTAGCTCTTGGAGAAGAACATCGCACCATCATCATTCCATCGGACAGATAGGTGCGTCAATAAGTCATTGAGCCGAGAGCGCACCGCTGCCTTGACTCAATGAAGCGCTTTGGAAGAAGCCGAGGATGACTGAACTCTGGATAAGTCCTAGTAAACGCCCTTGTGGTCAGTGGATTGAGAATTGAGAGAGGAAAGGCGCTCGGAGCCGTCGAGGCTCCTCGTGGGAGATTTGTTTGTGGCATTGGCGGCAAGGTTAAAACCTTGCCTTACCTGAAACGGTGCGACGGCAAAAGCAGATTCTCTTCGGGAATGACAACCCCAAAAGACACCGACAAGCACGACTACAACGACAAAAACAATCGCAGGTCCTTCGACTACTCACCCCACAAACTAAGACCTGTTTGTGGGGACCCCGACTGCGTTTGGCACTCGTGAAGAGAAATGCGTTTGCATCGTGAATCCCAACCCGACATTTGTTGCGGTTGTCGAGAAACTCGTGTCTGAGGGCTGATGCCCGGGTTAGTCCTCTTCGGGGCGGGTGGGGCGTTGCATCAGGTCTTTGATGGCTTCTTTTGGGGATTTGTTTTGGTCGAGGATCTGACCCATTTGTTCTGTGATGGGCATTTCTACGCTCAGCTGGCGGGCGAGGCCGAGGGCGGCCCTGGTAGTCCGGATGCCTTCGGCTACTTTGCCGTCGAGGCCGGCTAGGATCTCTGGCAACTGGCGGCCCTGGCCGAGTTGATAACCGACCATGCGGTTCCTTGAGAGGGAGCCGGTGCAGGTAAGGACGAGATCGCCGATGCCGCTGAGGCCGGAGAGGGTTTCGCGGCGCGCTCCGGCGGCTACGGCGAGGCGGGTGATTTCGGCGATGCCACGGGTGATGAGGGCAGCGGAGGAGTTGAGGCCCAGGCCGAGGCCGGAGACGATGCCCGAGGCGATGGCGATGACGTTTTTGAGCGCTCCTCCGAGCTCGACGCCGATGAGGTCGTCGTTGGTGTAGAGGCGCAGGGCGGGACCGGTGAAGTCGGCCTGGATACGGGCGGCGATGTCGAGGTCGGCGAAGGAGATGGTGATGGCGGTGGGTTGGCCGACGGCTACTTCCTGGGCGAACGAGGGTCCGCTGAGGACTCCGATGGGGAGGGTGAGACCGGGGGCGGCGAGGGTCTGGGCCAGGGTCTGGCTCAGGACTTCAGACATTCTGAGCCAGGTGCCGTCTTCGATGCCTTTGGTGGCGGAGACGAGGATCTGAGCTGGATTCAAGTGAGGAGCGAGGCGGGCGATGGTGGGGCGGAGAAACTCCGAGGGGATTACGGAGACGAGGATCTCTGCCTGAGAGACTGCGAGGGCGTCGTCTGAGGTGACGGTGAGGGACGGCGGGAAGGGGATGCCGGGGAGGAAATGGCGGTGTTCGCGGTCGTGGTTGAGGGTGGCGGCGGTTTCTGGGCGGTGGGACCAGAGAGTGACCGAGTGGCCGCCGCGATGGACAAGGGAGAGAGCGATGGCGGTGCCCCAGCTGCCGGAGCCGAGGATGGTGATGCGGCTCATGCGGAGCCCTTGGCGTCACCCGATTCGAGGCTGGAGGGGGTAGACTTTTTGCTGCCGAAGCGGTACTCGGTGCCGTTGAGGAGGCGCTGGATGTTGGGAGCGTGTTTCCAGATGATGAGCGCGGGAACGAAGACCATGACGGCGAAGATGACGGGGGTGCGGAGCCACGGTTCGTGGATCTGGGCGCTCATGATCCATCCCAGGATGGGGAAGGCGGCGGAGGACAGAATGGAGCCGAGGGAGACCATGCGGCTCAGGGCCATGGCGATGATAAAGATGGCGAGGCAGCCGAGGGCGGGCAGGGGTGCGAGGACGAGGAAGACTCCGAAGGCGGTGGCGACGCCTTTGCCGCCGCGGAGGCCGAGCCAGATGGGGAACATGTGTCCGAGGACAGCGCAGAGGGCGGCGAGGGCCTCAGCCTGATGGACGGGGATGGGCGGGAAGCCGATGCCGGCGAGGCGGGCTCCTAGGAGGACGGCAAGTGCGCCTTTGACGACGTCGAGGAGGAAGGTGGCTGCTCCGAGACCCTTGGCACCGGAGCGGAGGACGTTGGTGGCGCCGATGTTGCCGCTGCCGAGGGAGCGGATGTCCTGCTTGCGGAAGACGCGGACGAGAAGGTAGCCGGTGGGAATGGAGCCGAGGAGGTAGGCGGCGAGGACGATTCCCAGAGAGTGCAGCCAGTATTGGAGGCCGATTGGCATAACTCTGTACTTTAGCAGGGTAAGGCTGGTGTGAGTGTGGAGTGTGAGTGTGAATGGCAGAAGCGGGTAGTTAGTGGTTAGTGGTTAGTGTGAAAGACAAAAGCAAGGGCAACGGCTCATGGGCATTTGCTTTTCCACCCATGGCCAACGCCGGGCCATGGATGGGGCACCCCGAGATTTGTGGTTGGGTCAGGGCTTGATCGCTGTTGGGTGCCAGTTGGTGGCCCAGTTGCTGGGTTGGGGGCCCATGGTGAATTTTAGGGTGGCGCCGGACTGGATTTCTTTCCAGGTGATTACGGGTTTGTCCAGGGGTTGGCCGTTGAGGGTGGCGGACTGGATGTATTGATTTTTGGGGCTGTTGTTTTCGGCGATTACGGTGAAGGTTTTGT
>Ga0105248_10009448_pt1 | contig 10736 bp, 7 predicted proteins | sample KBSS34metaG_FD_81524 | JGI IMG/M metagenome (GOLD analysis project Ga0105248, IMG submission 81524) | Switchgrass rhizosphere microbial communities from Kellogg Biological Station, Michigan, USA - KBS S3-4 metaG | ecosystem: Host-associated > Plants > Roots > Rhizosphere > Soil | place... | reverse complement strand
TATTGAGCTTCGTTCCAACCAATCGCTGTCTTGAAATGTTGATCTGTTGCGAGTATTCCCAACACCTGACGATCGATGTAGTTGATCGTCGTCGCAAAAAACAACATGGCGCAGATCATCCACCGATACTTGCCAACCCGCTCTCCAATTGCGCTCACGGCACTGATGGATGAGCCGACAATCGTCGCCCCGGCGCTTTGTGGTGGAGAGACTTCAGATTTTGATTTTTGGATCGCGCCTGTCTTGAAGGCATCGCTCGCGTCGTTCATGGTTTATTGTTCCTGTGCGCTACTAACACCAGAGGTGATACTTCTTTCGGGAACGCGATGTGTTACTGATTAACTCCACTGGCAAGAAAACCACCATCCACGGTAAGCACTTCGCCGTTTACAAAACTCGCAGCATCTGAGGCGAGAAAGATTGCGGCACCCGCCAACTCATCAACATTGCCAAAGCGCTTCATCGGAGTTCGGACTAGAAACTCACGTCCACGTTCTGTCTCATCGAGAAGCTTTTCGTTAAGCGGCGTCCGAAATACACCCGGCGCAATTGCATTAACTCTGACGCCACGATGTGCCCACTCGATGGCGAGCGATTTTGTGAGCGAAGCGACTGCAGCCTTGCTTGCCGAGTACGCCGCTACCTCATAAAGAGCAACAAAGGTTGAGAGAGAAGCAATGTTGACAATGCTTCCCGAACCTTGTTCCAACATGTGGCGACCAAAAACCTGAGCTGTCCGAAGCGTTCCGGTCAGGTTCGTATCGATGATGCTGTCCCAGTCTTCTTCGGAAAAATCCAGGGTGGGTGCGCGCTTGGTGCGACCAGCAGAGTTTACCAGAATATCGACTTTGCCAAATGCTTTAACCGATTCGTTCAGGACACTTTGCAGGGACGCACGATCGGAAACATCCGAGTTGACGCGAATTGTTCGTTTGCCGCGTGCTTCGATCTCTTTCGCAGCGGCGTCCACTTGTTCGAGTCGTCGTGAGGTTGGCACTACGTCGGCCCCGGCCTCTGCCATTCCTTTGGCGATAGCCAAACCAATGCCGGAGGTTCCGCCAACTACGACAGCGACTTTGTTGTTCAGTTCGAGACGAGAGTAGGTCATAGGATAGCCTTGTGGTGCTGTAGCTTTGCTCAAAGACTCACGTTTTTTGAGTGACGATTCTAACCGAGTTTAGTCCTCTGGCTTTAGGCTTTTCGTAGTCTGGGGCCTTGAGCTTTGAAGGAGAGTTTGTCGGTTAAAGGTTAGACCACTTTTGATTCAGGCACTTACTGTGTAACACCGCGCCTTGAGCCGCGTCAAGCCCAAAAAACAGCAAGAGCGTTAGGGAATCGCGAGTTTTCATTCAGCTTGGGAGGGGACATTTGTAACTTGTGTTGTTTAGCCACGCATGGTAAAGTCGTCCTCAATTAATTGGATTGGTCTAACCAGTCTGAGGGAAATGGGTTGGTTAGGTTTCGAAGGGCGTTAGTGCTTTTTGAAGCCTTTTTTGTTCACTTTCAAAACTCACGAGAACGCTGAAAAGTGTCGGCTACAACACAACAACAAAAAATCCGCAGAAGGGCCGCTGGTGGCAATGTTTGGTTGTCGCGTGTCACCCCGCCTGAGACGGATTTCCTGAGTCAGCTTGAGCCCAGACCGCTGCAGTATGAAGTATTAGCTTCAGAAGAAGCGGTGGGAAAGGCGATGCTCGATGAAATCGAGTTGGCCGCTCGCTCCAAAGAGGGTTCACTGGTCGTCATTATTCTTGGAGGTCGGGGCGCACAAGAGCTTCATCGTCAGCTCGGAACGTTCGCGAAGACTTCCGAGAAAGATTGGCTGCTTCAAAGACTTCACATCTTCACCCAGGATGCTCTTGCACCCTTGCGAATGGACAACGGTCTGAGTTTCGTCCGCGATTTTGAGCGGCTGCTTGGTGATGATTTCTTTCGCAAAGTACTCAGCTTCAACTCAATAAGAACTGACGCGGCTGATTTAGAGGCAGAGCTCGCGACGTACGTTGAAAAGTTGGAATCACTCGGCGGAATAGATCTCTTATTCCTGGGATTGGGCCCCGAAGCGGGTGGTGCTTCTCATCTTGCTTACATCAAACCCGGCTCCGGTGCCACTGTCGGTGATATCGCTGGAATGATTCCGATTTCGGCAAGCATCCTTGAACATCACATCACGAAGTTCAAAGCTGGAGGTACTGTGGTGTTAGAAGCTGACGAACTCGAATGTCGTTCCGCAAAGCACATTTTAACTTTGGGTCCGGCAGCGATTGTCGGAGCTCGCCGCATTGTTCAATCAATTGTTGACGCTTCGACGGCACCTGCAAAGCGCGAGAGTTATAGCCGCTTGTTAGATACCGAAATCAATTCAGATCCTGCGAAACGTGCAGCACAACTCGATGAGAATCCCGGGTTGTGGCTGCGACTTCATCCGAATGTTCGATCGCTCATTCTCGCGGATGTTTTAGAAAACTAACTCTAAAGAAAACTATGTCGAGTATTGAAATTCCACAGACCGCGGCGATTGGTGAGTATGCGATCATTGTCGACCCTAACGACAATGTTGCTGTAGTTAAGAAATCCACGTTCGCTGAGCTTGAAGTACTTCTGCCGGATGGCAAAGTGGTTCAGTTGCGAGGCTCGATTCCTCCCGGGCACCGGTTCGCAACTCGTCAAATCCCCGCTGGTAGTTTTGTGCTGCAGTTTGGTCAGCCGATTGGTACGTCTCTTGGAATTGAAGCGGGTGAGCAGATCACTCATGCGAATATGACAAACGACGTTCCCATCGTCCGCGATTTGCCAGAGACTCTACATACTCCACCACCAGATTATCTCCCCATCGATGAACGTGGGACGTTCATGGGTTACAAACGTCCGGATGGAAGGGTTGGCACGCGCAACTACTTGCTGATTGTTCCAACAAGCATGTGCGCTAGTCATGAAGCGCAACAGATCTCTACCATCGCAGAGTACACAATCTACAACAAACAACAGTATCCGAATGTGGATGGCATTGTTGCTATACCTCATAACAAAGGTTGTGGGTGTCAGGATGGTTCAACTATCGACGTTATGCTGCGTACGCTTTCAAACTATGCAGATCATCCTAACGTTGGTGGTGTAATTCTGATTGATCTTGGCTGTGAAAAAACAAACCTGGCACAAGTCGAAAGCTATTTGCTGAAACGCGAAAAGCCGTTTGATAAACCAGTGGCAAAGATCGGCATTCAGGACGTTGGTGGCACCGAGGCCGCAATTCAACAGGGTTTGAAAGACGTCGTAGCGATGTTGCCCGCCGTTAATGAAACGAGTCGGGAAGAGGTTTCCGTTAGCGAACTAGTGCTTGGTGTTAAGTGTGGAGGATCGGACGGGTTCTCGGGTATCTCCGCGAATCCATCGTTGGGTCGTGCTGCTGATTGGCTGGTTCGTTCTGGTGGAACAGTGCTTCTTACGGAAGTCCCGGAATTTTGTGGTGCGGAACATCTGCTCGCCAATCGAGCGAAGGATGTTGAGACGGGACGTGCCGTTTATCGAATGGTCGATTGGTACAAGGATTATGCGTCAAAGTTTGGTGCTGTTCTCAACAACAACCCGAGCCCTGGAAATATCGCTGGCGGCCTACTCAACATCACCATCAAGTCGTTGGGAGCCGTGGCGAAAGCGGGCACTACACGTGTCGAAGGAGTTGTTGAGTACGCGGAAACACCGAAGAATCGCGGCGTCAATCTGATGCAGGGACCTGGATATGATCAGGAATCAACTCCCGGACTCGTAGCCGCTGGAGCGACGGTGGTAGTGTTCACTACCGGTCGCGGCACCACCATCGGAAACGCAATCGCTCCCGTGATCAAGCTTGCTTCAAACTCTCCGATCTTCGAACGCATGTCCAACGATCTCGATTTATCAGCCGGCGGAGTGATCGATGGTACTGAGACAATCGATGAAGTCGGTAGGCGAGTGTTCGATCGAGTGGTTGAGGTGGCGAGCGGCGACCAGGCCAGGGCGGAGAAACACAAACACCGAGAGTTTCAATTCTGGGCCGAGCAGACGGTATCGCTCTAAATCCGACACTCACAAAAAACCGTTTCAATGGTTTGCTCAGTTCTGCCGGCAAGAGTAAACCTTTGAAACGGTTTCTTAGTCTGTGCTGTAATCTCTCATCGACAACTGGCAAATTTACAAATACAAAAACACGAGGGAACAAATGAAAAGGAAAGCATCGGCGGTTTGGCAAGGTGGACTGAAGGATGGCAAAGGTCTGATCTCGACTGATAGCGGCGTACTCGCAGATACACAGTACTCGTTTAGCACCCGCTTCGAAGACGGCAAGGGGACAAATCCTGAGGAGTTAATTGCGGCTGCCCATGCCGGCTGCTTCTCAATGGCGCTTTCAGGTCAGCTGGGTAATGCTGGATTAACTGCTGACAGTATTAACACGGTGGCTGCGGTGACGCTGGAGAAAACCGACGCGGGTTTCACAATAACCAAGGTTCATCTGGATGTGACTGCTAAGATTCCCGGCGCAAGTGATGAGGCTTTTCAAACTGCTGCCGGAAACGCAAAGGCGGGGTGTCCAATTTCACGCTTATTGAAAGCGGAAATCACAATGGACGCTAAACTTGTAAGCTGAATCCCACAAGATTCCCAGTGTCAACAGAAGTGCTAATCCCGAGCGTTGTTGGCGAAGGCTCACCAGATCGTGAGTTATTACCGGCCACGCTCGCCGACATCGTCGAGCAAGCGCTGGCGGTTATTGAGCCGGGCGAGCGTGTACTTGCGATCGTTCCTGATAAGACACGCGACGACAACACCGATCTACTTTTTCCAATAACTCAAACAATACTCCGCGAACGAGAAGTCAAAAGTTTTGATGTTCTGATTGCGCAGGGCACGCACCCTCCAATGTCTGAACCGCAGAAGCTTTCTAAACTCGGACTCGAAGCCTTTGCAGGATCTTTGTTCGATCATCGCTGGGATCGTCCCGAAGATCTGATCACGATTGGAGAGCTAAGCGGAACCCTGGTTTCAAAACTCACTGGAGGATTAATCAAAGATGCTGTCCGTGTAAGTCTCAACAACTTACTTGCGCCAGACATCTACGATACTGTTCTAATCGTTGGCGCGACTGTTCCCCATGAAGTGGCAGGGTTTGCAGGTGGCGCAAAATATTTCTTCCCCGGCGTGGCTGGGCCCGAACTAACTCACATGACTCACTGGCTCGGCGCACTTGCCGGAATAGAAAATATTATTGGCAGGGTAGAAACTCCAACTCGTCATCTGATCGAAGCAGCGGCTGATCTCGTTACTGCACGAATCATTTCACTGAACACCGTTGTGTCACGCCAGGACGACGGAAGACTCAGAACCTACGCCTTGTTCGCGGGAGAAGTGCGCGAGGCTTTCAGGAGAGCCGCAGAAGTAAGTCGTCAGGTTCACATTCGTTACACTGGTCGAAAATTCAAAAGAGTTGTGGCGTTGCTGGATCCGCATTACGATGAATTGTGGGTTGGGGGAAAAGCCAGCTACAAGTTGGGCGCTGTTATCGAGGACGGTGGCGAGTTGATCATCTATGCGCCTCACCTGACAAAGATCTCCGAGACACATGGTGCACTTATTGAAAAGTATGGTTATGCACCGCTCGAGAGTGTTCGCGACATGTTGGGAGTTTCGCAGGAACTGCGTGAGAATCTTTGTATCGCAGCGCACCTTGCACACGTTTCGTATGCCGGTAGGTTTGATGAGGACGGCAAGGTAGTCCCACGCTACAAGATCACAATGGCGACGAGCCTAGACGAAGCAACATGCAGAAGAGTGAATCTTCATTATCTTGATCATAAAACTTTCAATCCAGAAGCCTTTCGTTCTGATCCTGATACACTCATTGTAGAAAACGCAGGACGAGACCTTTACCAGGTCTCCCGATAACGCAATACACCCAGGGTCTTCGCTAATTCCAGTCCAGGTTGCTTCGAAACCCTGGACTTCGCACGCATTTGTTTTTAATAGCAACTCTCAAGGGTAAAAATGAAACTCAAGACATCACTTCTCTCTCTAACTATTCTTCTCTGCATAAACTTTGCTTCTCCAAACTCATCCTCACAAAAGCTGGATCTCGGAATCTTTGACGACCACGTTGATGTCGGACCCGTAAAAAATGCGGGCACCGTAAAGTACGATCCGATTCAACAGCAGTACGAGATCAGTGGTTCCGGAACAAATATGTGGCTCGGCTCGGACGAGTTTCATTTTGTCTGGAAAAGGATGAAAGGCAATTTTATCCTTTCGTCTCTGGTGCAATTTGTAGGTACGGGTGTCGAACCTCATCGAAAGATCGGATGGATAGTTCGCAAAAGTCTCGATTCAAATTCACCGCACGTCACTGCTGTAGTTCACGGTGATGGGCGAACTTCGTTGCAATTCCGCCGCACGCCCGGCGGGATAACGGAAGAAAAAATCTTTGCAATCAAGAGCGCCAGCACTCTCCAACTTGAGCGTCACGGAAGTGCCTACAGCGCGTCGGTGGCAACATTGGGCGAGCCTTTCGTGACTGAGGAAATCACAGATCTGTCGCTGGGTGATGAAGTCTACGTAGGACTATTTGTTTGCTCGCATAACAAAGATGTTATTGAGTCCGCAATCTTTAAGAACGTCCGCGTCACAGTCCCTGCTCGCGACAACTTTGTGCCTTATCGCGAATATATCGGCAGTGACCTGGAGATTCTTGACGTTGCGAGTGGCAGTCGACGCACGATCTATCACACAGCAGATTCCCTTCAAGCGCCAAACTGGACACGCGATGGCAAGGCGCTAATCTTTAATCGAAACGGGCGGCTATATCGCTTCGATTTGAAGAAGGGAATTCCAGTTGAACTCAATACTGCTTTTGCGATCAGAAACAACAACGATCACGTCCTGTCGTTTGACGGGAAGATGCTTGCGATAAGTCATCACGTAAGCGAAGAGCAGAATGAGTCGAATGTTTTTACCGTGCCCGTCCAGGGCGGAACACCAAAAAGAATCACTACTCGAGGTCCGTCTTATCTACACAGTTGGTCTCCAGATGGAAAATTTCTGATTTTTACTGGCGGTCGAAGTGGCGAGTTTGATATCTACAGGATTCCTGCGAATGGCGGCGACGAAATTAATCTAACTAACTCGCCAGGATTGGACGATGGGCCAGAGTTCACACCGGACGGAAAATTTATTTACTTCAACTCCACGCGCAGCGGTTTGATGCAACTCTGGCGAATGAAGCCCGATGGTAGTTCCCAGGAACGCGTTACTAACGACGAGTTCAACGACTGGTTCCCGCACATTTCGCCGGACGGTAAATGGATCGTATTCCTGTCGTTTTTGAAAGACGTGCGCCCTGAAGATCACCCTTTCTACAAGCACGTGTACATTCGGTTGATGCCTGCTGCCGGGGGGCCGGCGAAAGTCATTGCTTATCTTTATGGTGGTCAGGGAACGATTAATGTTCCGTCGTGGTCCCCTGACAGCAAACGAATAGCGTTTGTCAGTAATAGTGATCTGAAGTGAAAGCCAAGACTCAATTTCAACTTCTCTCCGTTACATTTGCGCGCGCGGCCACCAGTGTCGGAGCTTCTTGTTTTTGTGAAGGGCTGTGCCGCCTGATGTGAGGCGTGGCTCTGCCTCGCCGTTATGACAGTTACAAAGATCCTACGCGGCTGCGCTGCGCGTAAAACGTTTAGAACAACATTACGGCGCGGCAAAGCCCGCAACCTTTTGAATGATGAAAACAACCAACAAACTGTGTTCGTACGTCATGCTGATCTCCTTTGCCGGTAATGCCATGGTGTCTTCTGCGCAAACGCCTGCACCCTCAACTTCAACTCGTACTGCCGAGGCCATCGTTCAGCAGATGACCCTCGACGAAAAACTCGATTTGCTCGGTGGAGTCGACGGCTTTTTCATTCGAGACGTGCCGCGCCTGCATTTACCTCGTCTCAAAATGGCCGATGGTCCAATTGGCGTTCGCAACTTCGGACCTGCTACTGCCATGGCCGGCGGCATCGCACTGACAGCGACCTGGAATCCCGCGCTCGCTGAACTTGTCGGTACCGAACTCGGTCGGGACTCCCGTGCTAAAGGCGTTCATTTTCTGCTTGCTCCTGCAGTCAACATCAACCGGGCGCCGATGAATGGACGAAACTTCGAATACTTTGGCGAAGATCCATTTCTCGCGTCGCGCATCGCAGTCAATTACATCAACGGAGTTCAGAGCCAGGGAGTGAGTGCTACGGTCAAGCACTTCCTCGCAAACAATTCTGAGTTTGATCGACACAAGACTGATTCGATTATCGATGAACGCACACTGCGTGAGATTTACTTGCCCGCGTTTGAGGCATCCGTAAAGGAAGCACACGTTGGGGCCGTGATGGATTCCTACAATCTAACAAACGGCCAACACATGTCGCAGAACGGGTATTTTCTGACTGATGTTCTGAAGAAGGAATGGGGTTTTGATGGACTCGTAATGTCGGATTGGTCGGCAACCTACGACGGAATCGAAGCGGCGAACGCCGGTCAGGATCTCGAGATGCCTTCCGGTCTCCACATGAATCGGGAGACTCTCAAATCAGCAATCGAACAGGGCAAGGTTTCCATCGACACGATCAACGACAAAGTGCGTCGTATCGTCGGCATAGCGATACGCTTTGGTTGGTTGGATCGCGTTCAGACGGCTTTGAATGTTCCGCGCTACAACGTGGAGTCACGAAAGGTAGCGCTCGATGCCGCGCGCGAGGGAATCACTCTCCTGAAAAACGAAGGTGACTTGTTGCCCTTGAATAAAACTACGAAGTCGATTCTCGTGGTTGGCCCAACGGCGTATCCCGCAGTACCAGTTGGAGGTGGCAGCGCTGAAGTACAGCCTTTTGCAGCTACCAGTCTACTCGAAGGTCTGAGTAACTATCCCGGCAGTACGGTTCGTATCTTTTACGATCGTGGTTTGCAATCATTCACCGACCTCGCGACCGCGACTAACTTCAGCACAACTCCGGCGAGCGGGCCTCCAGGCTTGTTCGCTGAATACTTCGATAACGAAGATCTGAAGGGCAGTCCAGTGGTATCTCGCATCGAACAACATATCGACTTCGGTACTGGAGTTCGTCTGCTTTATCCCGATGGAACCTTTTCATCGCGGTGGACCGGCTATTACACACCGTCAGACTCAGGTTCGTTTCAGGTTTTCGTACAAACGACGAGAGAGGTTGGCGGGACTTACCGTTTGTTTGTCGATGACAAGCTTGTTTTTGATAACTGGGTACACATGACAGCGCTCGCCGACTACAGAACGCTTGCACTCGATAAGGGACCACACAAAGTTGTTTTGGAGCAACATGGACGCGGCGAGAGACGCGCTGTTCGCTTGCGGATGGGTTTCGTTAATGTGCAAAAGCTGGTTAACGAAGACGCGAAAAAGATGGCGGCAAGCGCAGACGCGGTCATCGTTGCGACGGGTTTTGATCCGGAGACAGAAGCGGAGAGTTCCGACCGGACTTTTCGTCTACCTATGGGCCAGGATGAACTGATTCAGGAGATGGCCTCGGCCAATCGCAACACGATTGTTGTAGCTACATCGGGTGGAAGCTTTGATATGAATGCCTGGTTCGAACGCGTACCAGCTCTGATTGAGGCCTGGTATCCAGGTCAGGAAGGCGGGACTGCCCTGGCAGAGATTCTATTTGGCGACGTTAATCCATCAGGGCGTCTTCCGGTTACTTTTGAAAGGCGCTGGGAAGACAATCCAGTTCACGACAGTTACTACCCACCACAAGGAACGAAAAAAGTTGTTTACAAGGAAGGTGTCTTTGTTGGCTATCGAGGTTATGAGCACGCCAGCACCAAACCGCTTTTTCCGTTTGGCTTTGGTCTCTCTTATACGAGCTTCAAATACGAAAACCTGGCGACCAAACTGCTCGATAAAAACCGTTACGAAGTCTCATTTGATGTGACCAACACTGGCAAGCGCGAAGGAGCTGACGTTGCTCAAGTCTACATAGGTGAAAGTCAGCCGAAGATTTCGCGACCCGCTAAAGAGCTCAAGGGATTTGCGAAGGTGAATTTGAGACCAGGCGAAACAAAAAAGGTTTCAATTATTCTTGAAGGCCGCTCATTCACTTACTTCGACGTCGACAACAAGCAATGGCATGCTGATGCCGGCACTTTTGATGTGTTAGTTGGGCGTTCGTCTCAGCAGATAGAACTGCGAGGCAAGCTCGATCTTCCCTCGGCAATAACAATTGCCAAGTAAGTAACCGACAACAAAATCGATTTTCAAACACGAAGGACAAAGCCATGAAACGACTTCGGCTGATTATGCTGTGTTGCGTACTTCTTCCGAGCTTGATTGGAACGTATGCTCAGTCTCGACTTATGCCAACAATAGTTCCTACAGATGATACCGACGCGCGCGTCAACTCGATACTGAGTCAGCTGACTCTTGAGGAGAAGATTGATTTGCTCGGCGGAGTCGATGGCTTCTTCATCCGAGACGTTCCTCGTCTAAAGCTTCCACGATTCAAAATGGCGGATGGCCCAATCGGCGTGCGCAATTTTGGTCCGGCAACAGCAATGGCTGCGGGTATCGGGTTAACGGCTACATGGAATCCCGTACTGGCAGAGCGCGTGGGTACCGAGATCGGACGGGATGCGCGAGCAAAAGGCGTTCACTTCATGTTGGGACCCGGCGTAAACATTAGTCGCGCCCCGATGAACGG
>Ga0105248_10009447_pt1 | contig 10736 bp, 10 predicted proteins | sample KBSS34metaG_FD_81524 | JGI IMG/M metagenome (GOLD analysis project Ga0105248, IMG submission 81524) | Switchgrass rhizosphere microbial communities from Kellogg Biological Station, Michigan, USA - KBS S3-4 metaG | ecosystem: Host-associated > Plants > Roots > Rhizosphere > Soil | place... | reverse complement strand
CGTTGCTGATCCACAGCTCGTTCTTGGTGAAGTGTTCCTTCTCCGGCGAGTCATGGAGATAGATGCCGAAATAGTTCGGCAGCATGAATTTCATCATTCCCATGGAATTGGCCGGGCTCGGCAATCGCCGGAGGCGCACATCCTGCCGGCCATCGACCACCGCCTGCCAGTCGACGTCGCGCGGATCGATCGTCTGCGGATTGTCGCTCCAGTCGGTCAGCACCTGATATTCGCGATCGGTCAAGTAGCTGATGCCCTGCGCCACAACGCGCGGCCCGATCAGGTTCTTCACCAGCTCTGGAGGAGCGTTCCAGTAGGGGTTGGCGCTCGCATATTTGATGTAGGCAGCCATCATCGGAGTGGCCGTTTCCGCCTTGCCGACCACGACCTTCATTTCGTCGACCTTGCGCCCGTTCTCCCACATCGAAAGGCGGGCGTCGCCGGCATCGACGATCAGATATTTGCGCTGCTCTTCGGGGGCGGGGAGCCGTTTGGCCCGCTCCATGTTGATGATGATCAGCTGCTCATAATATTTCGCGCCGCGGTTCAGCGCTTCGATCGTTCCGGCTCCCGCAATTCCGTCGGCCTTCATTCCGTGGACCGACTGGAATTCCTTCACCTGTGCGGCGAGTGCCGCATCGAACTTGTCGCTGTCGGAAAGGCCGAGGCGCGCGCGGAGCGCAGCGACCCGCTCACCCGTCATCCCGGTCTTGAGCGCCGGTCCGGTCGGTACCGGAAGCTGCGGCAGGCTGCCCCAGCGCTGCTGGTATTTGACGAGGCCGCGGCGAAGCTCCGTGTAGATCGGATTGACGGAGGTGAACATGTCGACCGGAGCGCCGCTCCATGCCGCAAAGCTCATGTCGCTCATCGGTCCATTGTCGTGGACCGACTTCGGAACCAGCTCCTCGTCGATGTAGATCATATCAACACCCTGCTCGATCGCGGGCGGGAGATCGATCGGCTCGAGGGCGGGGGCCTTGTCACCCTGCGCCGCAGGCGATTGCCACGGCTGCCCCTGGGGAGCCGGGCGCGCCATCCAGGGCTCGGCCACGGGAGCCTGCGATCCCTGATAGGATTGCTGCTGCTGCGGCGGAGGGGGCGGCACCGGGCCAGGCACGGGCCAATTGCCGTTCCACTGCGCAAGGGCAGCGGTAGGTATGGTCAACGCGCTTAGCGCGAGCAGGTAATGGAGCTTTTTCACGTCACTATAAATAGCTGTGGAAACTGAACGATTACAGAATCAATGGTTAATTTCCGCCGCGAATTACTCACCTCTGAGCCGAAGCACCCGCAAAATTGCCGGCCTTTTTTAGGCTTTGTTGCGTAGAAGAGGGGTGCAGCCCATATATTGAAGCATGACTCGCTCACTTCCCATTCTTCCCCTTCGGGACATCGTCGTCTTTCCGCACCGGATCGTGCCGCTCTTCGTCGGCCGAGAAAAATCCGTCGCTGCGCTCGAAGCCGCGATGGCCACGGATAAGGAACTGTTCCTCGTCGCCCAACTCGATCCGGGCGAAGACGATCCGGACCGCGATGCGCTCTACGACCTTGGCGTCATCGCCACCGCGATGCAGCTCTTGAAGCTGCCCGACGGGACCGTTCGGGTGCTGGTCGAAGGCGTGAAGCGCGCCCGCCTCGTCAATATGATCCCGCGCGACGGTTACACGGCCGCCGAGATCGAGGAAGTCGATGAGGAAGGTGCCGCGGGGCCCGAAGCCCAGGCGCTGATGCGTTCAGTGATCGACCAGTTCGAAAATTACGCCAAGCTCAACAAGCGTCTCCCTCCCGAAACGGGCATCCAGCTCGGCGAGATCGAGGAGCCATCGGCGCTCGCCGACGCGGTGGCGTCCAACTTGTCGATCAAGGTTGCCGACAAGCAGGCGCTGCTGGGGGAGCTCAATCCCGCCCGCCGCCTCGAAATGGTGTTCGCCTTCATGGAGGGTGAGCTCGGCGTCCTCCAGGTCGAGAAGAAGATCCGCAGCCGCGTGAAGCGGCAGATGGAGAAGACCCAGCGCGAATATTATCTCAACGAGCAGCTGAAGGCGATTCAGCGCGAGCTTGGAAACGAAAGCGAAGAAGGTGGCGACGAGCTTGTTGAGCTCGCCGAGAAGATCCGCAAGACCCGCCTCTCGAAGGAAGCGCGCAATCGCGCCAATGCCGAGCTCAAGAAGCTCCGTGCAATGGCCCCGATGTCTGCGGAAGCGACGGTCGCCCGCAATTATCTCGACGTCTTGCTGGGCCTGCCCTGGGGCAAGAAATCGAAGCTCAAGAAGGACATCGCCGAGGCGCAGCGCGTGCTCGACGAAGACCATTATGGGCTTGAAAAGGTAAAGGACCGGATCGTCGAGTATCTTGCCGTCCAGGCCCGCACCAACAAGCTAAAGGGGCCGATCCTGTGCCTCGTCGGGCCGCCCGGCGTTGGCAAGACTTCGCTCGGCCGCTCGATCGCACGGGCGACCGGCCGTGAATTCGTTCGCCAGTCATTGGGGGGAGTCCGCGACGAGGCGGAGATTCGCGGCCACCGCCGTACCTATATCGGCTCTCTTCCCGGCAAGATCATCTCGAACATAAAGAAGGCCGGCACTTCGAACCCGCTGTTCCTGCTCGACGAAATCGACAAGCTTGGACAGGATTTCCGCGGCGATCCGAGCTCGGCGCTGCTGGAGGTCCTCGACCCCGAACAGAACAACAAGTTCCAGGACCATTATCTGGAGCTGGATTACGACCTGTCGGACGTAATGTTCGTGACCACCGCGAACTCGCTCGACATGCCGCAGCCGCTCATGGACCGGATGGAGATCATCCGTCTCGAAGGCTACACCGAGGACGAGAAGGTCCAGATCGCCAAGCGCCACCTGATCCCGAAGCAGATGGACGCGCACGGCCTCAAGGGTGAAGAGCTGACTTACAGCGACGATGCGCTTCGTGCGATGATCCGTCATTATACCCGCGAAGCGGGTGTTCGCACGCTCGAGCGCGAGCTGGCGAAGGTCGCGCGCAAATCGCTTCGCCAGATCCTTGAGAACAAGACAGACAAGGTCGAATTGACGCCGGAGAATCTCGGCGATTTCCTCGGCGTCCGGAAGTTCCGCTACGGAATCGGTGAGGAAGAAGACCAGATCGGAGCAGTCACCGGTCTTGCATGGACCGAGGTCGGCGGCGAGCTGCTGACGATCGAAGCCGTGACCGTCCCGGGCAAGGGCCAGATCAAGACGACCGGCAAGCTCGGCGAGGTCATGCAGGAATCCATCCAGGCGGCGATGAGCTTCGTCAAGGCGCGCGCTCCTGCATACGGGGTGAAACCGTCGATCTTTGCCCGCAAGGACATCCACGTCCACTTGCCCGAGGGTGGGGTGCCCAAGGATGGCCCGTCCGCTGGCATCGGCATGGTGACCGCAATGATCTCGACACTGTCGGGAATTGCCGTGCGCCGCGATATTGCGATGACCGGCGAAGTCACGCTTCGGGGTCGCGTGCTGCCGATCGGAGGCCTTAAGGAAAAGCTGTTGGCGGCGATTCGCGGTGGAATCCGAACGGTGCTGATCCCGGCGGAAAATGAAAAGGATCTCGTGGAGCTTCCTTCAACGGTGAAGGAAGCTCTGGAGATCATTCCGGTGGATCACGTCGACGAAGTGCTTGCTCGTGCGCTTGTCGAGCCTTTGCAGCCGATTGAGTGGGTTGAGGAGGACGAACATGCTGCAGAACCGCCGGTTCATCCGCAATCGTCCGAAACTGGTACTCCCGTTCGGCATTAGTCCCACTGGACTTCGGTCGCTCCTTTTGCCTTAAGGGCTGGCGCTCCGTGCGAGCGAGTCTTGGCCGCCGGTGAGGGAGAGCTTGGGGCATGAACAAGCAGGAACTGATCGGTCACGTCGCCGATCGCTCGGGGCTCACTCGCAACGATGCGATGCGTGCCGTCGAGACCATGCTGGAAGTGATTACATCGACCCTGAAACGGGGCGATGAAGTTCGGCTGGTTGGCTTCGGCAATTTCTCGGTAACACGGCGCAAGGCCTCGACCGGCCGCAATCCACGGACCGGAGAGCCCATGCAAATCAAGGCCAGTTCACAGCCGAAGTTTCGTCCGGGCAAGGTCCTGAAGGACGCAGTTCAGTAGGTTGCTGGACAGTTTCGCGCGGGTAGCTATATCCGCGCTTCCGCAGTCGAGGTTCGGGCGCGTAGCTCAGCGGTAGAGCACACCCTTCACACGGGTGGGGTCACAGGTTCAATCCCTGTCGCGCCCACCAGCCTTCGCTAAAAAGCCTTGGCTGGCACAAGCCAGTTTAAGCGCGAGAAACCTTGGCAAAGGTGCGCTCTGTCAGATTTCCAGATAGGCGGGCTGGAAGCTCCCCACGCGACGCATTTCCGCCCAATCGGTGAATTCGATCTCACGGCCCTTGCGCCGGATGAGGCCTTGCCGCTCCATGTCAGCAAGGACGCGGTTCACGTTGACCGACGTCTGGCCCGTGATGTCGGCAATCTGTTGCTGGGTGAACGGATTCACCATCCGCTCGCTGCCGTCGACGCGCATCCGGACCGCCGTTTCGCAGAGCAGATGAGCAACGCGCGCCGTGGAATCGCGGCGTCCGCAATTGACCAGCCATTCATATCCGATCGCTTCGTTGCGCTGGACGAGCCGCCAGAAGAAGCGCTGCATTTCCGGATGCGCCTCGACGATCGGATCGAAATCCTTGGCCTTGCCGACCATCACTTCGCTCCGGACGATCGCCTGGATTCCATATTGCGCAGGTCCGTCGCGGGGCAGGATTCCTTCGCCCGGAAAACGGAGCGCGACGATTTGCCGCCTTCCCGATGCATCCGACTTGAATTTCGAAAGGATGCCCGATCGGACGAACATGACTTCATCGCGCGGAGCACCTGGTTCCCGAAAGGGCCGGCGAGGCTCAACCTGGATGACGCGATGCGGCATCTTGTCGAGCAAGTCGGCAAGTTCAGATTGCAGGCCCGCCGATATCAGCGTCTCCCGGAGGGAGACCGTGTCGGCCGGCGATTTCGCCCGGCGACTCGCCATTATTCTCTCCCCGTGTGGACGATGCGCTCGTGTAACAAGTCGTGCAAGAGGGATTGTATCATATGTTATAGGCTTAGGAGTTATCTAAAAACCCCTGCCAAGTGCGTCACTAAAGCTCGAATTTGATCTTCATTGAGCTTGGCCGCGCTATCCATGCGTGGTTGCCCCGGCCAGCCGACGTCGGGAAAGCCATTCCCATTCCAGGTGCGCTCTTCCGAATAACGCGGAATCACGTGGAAATGGACGTTTGGATCCACCATCATCAGCATCAGATAATTGATGCGTTCATACTGGACGAAAGAAGCGAGAGATCGCTCGATGGCCGCGATCACGTCGGCCTGTTCGGCAAAGGCTTCGCGCGCCAATTCCGAATAAGCGGTAACCTCGCTCTTCGCCGCAAGAACCAGGCTTCCAAGCGTTACCTGCGACGGGCGAAGCAGAACAACCCAATGGTCGAACTGCTTGAGCAGGGTTGTGGGATAGCCGAATTTTTCGATGGTTGCGTTCATCGCCGGCAGCCTCCTTGCCTTCCTGCAGGAGGCCCCTTAAGTGGCGCGCGCGGCCAAGGGAACCACTCCCTTGGATGGCCGTGGCGATCGTAGCTCAGCTGGTTAGAGCACTGGTTTGTGGTACCAGGGGTCGGGGGTTCAAGTCCCCTCGATCGCCCCATTTTCGCAACTTCTCAAACATCGGACCTTGCAACTACGATGACGACGCCCTGGGGCTTGCCCGACTTCGACGCGCATGAGGAAATCCACTTCGTCACCGACGAGAAGTGCGGACTGAAAGCGATTATTGCCGTTCATTCGACGCACCTCGGCCCCGCCGCGGGCGGCGCGCGCTTTTGGCATTATGCCAAGGATGCGGACGCGCTGACCGACGCTCTCCGGCTATCGCGCGGCATGAGCTACAAGAATGCCATGGCCGGTCTGCCGCTCGGCGGCGGCAAATCCGTCATCCTGGCCGACGAAAAGCGCACCAAGACGCCCGAGATGTTGCACGCATTCGGCAAGGCCGTCGATGGCCTCGGCGGGCGCTACGTCACAGCCGAAGACGTTGGAATCAACGTTGCCGACATGATCGAAGCCGCGCGCTCGACGAAATTCGTCGCCGGCCTTCCGAACAGTGGCAAGGATGTCGGCGGCGATCCCGGCCCGCACACGTCGCTCGGCGTGTTCTTGGGAATCAAGGCGGCGGTGAAGCGGGCGCTCGGCAAGGACAATCTTTCCGGTCTCCACATCGCGATGCAAGGCGCGGGCAGCGTCGCCACGGGCGTTGCGCTGCACGCCTGCGCTGAAGGCGCTCGGCTCAGCATCGCCGACGTCGACCAAGCGAAGGCGCAAAAGCTTGCGGACGCCACCAACGGCAAGGTCGTCTCAACTGATGAGGTCCTTGGTCTGGAAGCCGATGTCCTGAGCCCGAATGCGCTCGGCGCGATCTTCAATGAGCTGACGATCGCCGCGCTCAAGGTTCCGGTCGTCGCCGGCGGCGCAAACAACCAGCTCGCGACCCCGGACGACGGCGAGCGCCTTCACAAGCGCGGCATTCTCTATTCGCCGGATTACGTCATCAACGCTGGCGGCATCATCAACGTCTGCACCGAATATCTGGCCGATGGCGATGCGAGCCTCGTTCGCCAGCGGATCGAGGGTATTCCGGTTCGGCTCGAGCAGATCTGGACCGAAAGCGCCGAAACCGGCCGAAACCCTGCCGCAGTTGCAGACGCTATGGCGCAGCGCCTCATCGGAAGGGCATAAGCGGGAGTGCAATGCACGCCCTAGCGAACCCAGCGCGTTTCCTTCGTTTTGCACGCCCTGCGACTAGCTGGCTGCTGCTGATCGGACTTGTCCTGGCCCTGGCCGGGACGGGAGCGGGGCTTACTCTGACTCCGCCCGACTATCTCCAGGGGGAGACGGTCCGGATTCTCTACATCCATGTGCCGTCGGCCTGGCTTGGCATGGCCGGTTGGCTGGGCATTGCAGCAGCATCCATAAGCCAGCTTGTCTGGCGACATCCCCTGGCGGCGGTTGCGGGGCGGGCAGTCGCGCCGGCAGGTGCAACATTCGCCGCCATTTGCCTGATCACGGGCTCGATTTGGGGGCGGCCGACGTGGGGCACCTGGTGGGAGTGGGATGGGCGACTGACCTCAATGCTCGTCCTCTTCTTTTTGTATCTCGGTTATATCGCGCTGGGTGCGGCCGAGCGGGAACGCGGGGGCGAGGGGCGGATCGCCGCGATCTACGGCCTCGTCGGTGCGATCAATCTTCCGATCATCCATTATTCGGTCCTCTGGTGGCGCACGCTTCACCAGGGCGAAAGCATTGGGATTACCGGCTCAACCATCGATTCATCGATCCTGTGGCCTTTGCCGCTGACGATGGTTGGCTTCACCTGTCTGTTCGGTGCAGCCACCTTGATGCGCATGCGCGCCGAGCTTGCCCAAGCGAAGGTTGAGGCGAGGATGCGGAGGCTGGGATCATGAATCCCTGGCCCTTCGTGGTTGCGGCCTACGGGGTAGCCATCGCGCTGACCGTTGCGCTTCTTCTGTGGGCGTTCGCGTCCATGCGCCGCGCCGAAACCGCGGCCGAAGCGCTCAAGCGCAAATGAAACCCAAGAACCAGCGGCTCGTGCTGGTGAGCGCCGCACTGTTCGCCGTGCTCGTGGCGGTGCTGCTTGCCATGTGGGGTCTCAGGGATCGCGCGGCTTATTTCTATACGCCGGCGGATGTCGCTGCGGGGAAGGCCGTCCCGGGGCAGGCGATGCGCCTCGGCGGAATGGTGGAAAAAGGATCGATTCATCGTGAGCCTGACGGTGTCACGATCCGGTTTGTCGTAACCGATGGGAAAGCCGAGACGCCGGTCGTCTATCGCGGCATCGTTCCAGACCTTTTCCGCGAAGGGAGCGGAGCGGTTGCAGAGGGTCGAATGCGTGAGGGGCGGTTCATTGCCGACACGATCCTCGCCAAGCACGACGAACGCTACATGCCGCCCGAGCTCGGAAATCTCGCCGCGGAACACAAGGCTGGGAAGACACTCGAGAAATGATCGCGGAGGCCGGACTTGCGGCGCTTTGGCTGGCTGCCGGGCTCGCCGCATTTCAGTTCCTGCTGATGTTCCTCGCCCTCCGAAGCGACGTAGAGGTCACCCGCGCAATGCGGGCGATCGCCATTGTGCAGGGCGCGCTGACGCTCCTGGCCTTCGCGATGCTCCTCCTGGTTTTTGCCCGCAGCGACATGTCGGTGGAACTCGTCTTCGCCAACAGCCACAGCGCCAAGCCATTCATCTATAAGGTTGCCGGGGCCTGGGGAAACCACGAAGGCTCAATGCTCATGTGGGTGACGATCCTCGCGGTCGCCGGTGCGTTTGTCGCTTCGTTCTCGCATCGGACGGGTGAGCGGACTCTCATTGCGGGTCTTGGCAGCCAGGCCGTGCTGGCACTGGGTTTTTATGCGTTCCTGCTGATCGCCTCGAACCCGTTCGCACGACTCTTTCCAGCGCCGCCGGACGGGCAGGGACTCAACCCATTGCTGCAGGATCCCGGCTTGGCGTTCCATCCGCCCACGCTCTACCTTGGTTACGTCGGCCTATCTGTGGCCTTCAGCCTGGCGGTGGGCGCGCTCCTGACCGGAGAGGTCGACAGCCGGCTCGCCCGGGCGATGCGGCCGTGGGTCCTGGGCGCGTGGATCCTGCTGACCCTCGGGATCACAGCGGGTAGTTACTGGGCTTATTATGAGCTCGGGTGGGGCGGTTACTGGTTCTGGGACCCGGTCGAAAATGCCTCGCTGATGCCCTGGCTCGCGGCGACCGCCTTGCTTCATTCGATCAACGTGCTCGCAGCTCGAGGGGCGCTCAAAGCCTGGACGATGATGCTCGCGGTCATCGCATTTTCCATGTCGATGGTCGGAACCTTCCTGGTCCGCTCGGGAATCCTTACGTCGGTCCACGCTTTCGCGATCGATCCCGAGCGCGGCACATTCCTGCTCGCGCTGCTGGCGATCTATGTGGGAGCGGCCTTCATCTTGTTCGCCGTCCGCGGAGCGACCTTGAAAGAAGGTGCACCGTTCGAATTGGTCAGCCGGGAGAGCGGGCTCGTCGTCAACAATCTGATCCTGAGCGTCATTCTCGGCATCGTCTTCCTTGGCACGCTCTATCCGTTGTTCGTCGAAGCGATCAGCGGCGAAAAGCTTTCGGTAGGCGCGCCCTATTTCAATGCGGTCGCTGGTCCGCTCGCCCTCGTTCTTGCGGTGCTGGTCGGGATCGGTCCGCTGCTCAGCTGGCGGCGGGAACGGCGACCTGTGTTGAAGCTGCTGAGGATTCCGGCATTGATTGCGGCGACCGCCCTCGCAATCACCATCATACTTGCGCCCGATATCGGAATCCTGCCCCGTTTGGGCTTCGTCGTAGCGGCTTTCCTTGCCGCGGCAGGCATTCTGCCGCTGGTGCGGCGAAACCCGTTCCGCGCTCCGCTCGCGACCTGGGGAATGGTCGTCGCGCATTTTGGAATCGCGGTTGCACTCGCGGGGATGGCGGCGAATGCGGCGTTCACGAGCGAGCGGCTTGCAATCGCGAAAACGGGGGAGAGGCTCAATGTCGGTCCCTGGCTCGTCCAGCTGCACGACGTCACTCCAACGGCGGGCAAGAATTGGACCGCGATCGAGGCAGAGCTTCATGCCAGCCGCGGCTCAGGCGTGTTCATTCTGAAGCCGCAGACACGCTATTTCTCCGATCCGCCGACCGAAACCAATGAAGCCGCGATCGAGACCTTCTGGAACGGGCAGCTCTATACCGTCGTCGGCAAGTCCGATCCTTCGGGCGGTTGGCAGTTGCGGCTGTGGTGGAAGCCGTTCGTGACGTTGATCTGGGCGGGCGGTGCACTGATCGCGCTGGGCGGTGCCCTGGCAATGCTCGGGCGATTGTGGCGGCTTCGCCGGCGCGGGCCCTCAAATGCCGAATGGCGCAAGAAGAGCTACGCATGAGCCGCTCCCTGCGATTCGCTCCCCTCGCACTCTTGCTGTTGATCGTGGTCGCTCTTGTCTGGCGGCTCGCAACTCCTGCAAACACCAACGTCCCTTCGAAGCTGGAAGGGAAGCCCGTACCGAATTTTGCTCTTCCGGCGGCGCTTCCGTCCAAGCCGACCCTGAGCTCGGCCGACCTCGCGACGGGCCAGCCGCGGGTCATCAATATTTTCGCCAGCTGGTGCGTGCCGTGCGTCACCGAAGTGAAGGTCTTGCAGGAGCTGAAGGTCCGCGGCGTCGCGATCGAGGGCATTGCCGTCCGGGACCAGTCCCAGGACATTGCCGGCTTCCTCGCGCGCAACGGCGATCCCTATGAACGGATCGGCAGCGATCCGCAGAGCCGGGTCCAGATTTCGCTCGGTTCGTCCGGAGTACCGGAGAGCTTCATCGTCGATGGCAAAGGGATTATCCGCTACCAGCACATCGGTCCGATCGAACAATCCGACGTTCCGATGATCCTCGGCAAGCTGGAGCAGGCGCGATGAAGCGGATCTTGATCCTGCTCGCTCTTGTCGCCGCGCAGCCGCTGCTGGCCGACAGCAACCTGCCGCCGGCCTATTGGGCGAACCGACAGCTGCCGGATCCGAAGCAGGAAGCAGAAGCCCAGGCATTGATGGACGAGCTTCGCTGCCTCGTTTGCCAAGGCCAATCGATCGCAGATTCGGACGCCGAGCTCGCCGGCGACATGCG
>Ga0105248_10009446_pt1 | contig 10737 bp, 13 predicted proteins | sample KBSS34metaG_FD_81524 | JGI IMG/M metagenome (GOLD analysis project Ga0105248, IMG submission 81524) | Switchgrass rhizosphere microbial communities from Kellogg Biological Station, Michigan, USA - KBS S3-4 metaG | ecosystem: Host-associated > Plants > Roots > Rhizosphere > Soil | place... | reverse complement strand
TGGGGCCTGATGATCTTCTGTGCTCGCGCAACGCGCGGTCGCAGACTCCCCTCGTTGGACGCGCGCAATGGAAGATCCATCAGCCCCACCCCTGATGGGACAACGAGCGAGCTTGGAGGGAGCAGTTATATCGTTCGACGCGCGCAGTGGAGGATCGATCAGGCTACCCTTGAAATTGGACTGGGGATTGAGAGGACGCACGCAATGGAAGATCAATCAGCCCCCATCCCTGAAGGGACAGCGTGCGAGCTTGAAGGGAGCGAGAGCGATTGGAGGATAGAGGTTGGAGGTATGAGACGAGAAAAAGAACCACTCATCTCGAGACGCGAGCGAGCTACTGACCGATTGACTCCATTTGATGATCAGATGCGATGACCGAGGCACATGCATACCAATTGCTCTGCCAGAGTCTATTCGCTCTTTTGCGTCCTGCATCTATCCAGAATAATGTTTTCCCCTTGGGTGTAATTGTGTAGTGTTCCTCATACAGTATCTAACCTATTGAAATATAAGTCTTTGGTTCGCAGTTCCTGCTCTCGCATAGGCGCGCTACGAACATCGTCCATTCTTATTCGCCTGAATACACTGCCGTTCATTACTGAATCGTTGTCTCAAAGTATGGCACGTATCTTGATCTACGTAAGTACCGATATTGCTTCACTGCCGTTTTCTCTCTAGCCTCTCTCGGCGACTGTCTCAGCTGATTATCCTGAAACGGCAATGTGCCGATCACATGCAGACGAAGATTTGGTACGCACGGTCATGGGTCACAAATAGAGCAAGGCCAGAGCATAAACCGTGACATGTAATGTGATGCTCCAGATGTACCGGGCGACCGTCATGGCCGTGATGCTCATGCTCTGGGGCATTCCGGTATGGGGAGCCACGCTTTCATGGGACGCCAATCGTGAGCCTGATATAGCGGGCTACCACGTCTACCAGTGCAGTCACTTACCTTGTGCTAAGTCCTCTGGCACAGCGACGCTGCTCGCGACACTGGGAAAGGTCACCAGCTACAATATCGGGACACCCGCCATCACCCAGTACTATCTAGTCACGGCGTACGACTTTGCAAACAACGAGTCGGGTCCGAGTAACGTCGCCACGTATGTCCCAGCCGGTATACCGCCGCCACCGCCCGCTCCCACGGTTCCCGGATCCATGAAGTTGGGGAAATGGGTGACGGCGTGGAGCCAAGATCGGCTCGATATCTTCAGTATTGGCACCGACGGTGCGATGTACCACAAGTGGTGGGATGGCAGCGCCTGGCGGCCATCGGTTCTTGATTGGGAACGCTTAGGTGGCGTCTTCACCAGCCCGCCAGCCGTCACGGCGTGGGGCCAGAATCGGCTCGACATCTTCGGCCTCGGCACCGACGGGGCGATGCTTCATAAGTGGTGGGATGGCAGCGCCTGGCAACCATCGGGACTTAACTGGGAACGCCTGGGTGGAACCTTCAGCAGTCCGCCAGCCGTCACGGCGTGGGGCCAGAATCGGCTCGACATCTTCGGGCTCGGCACCGACGGGGCGATGTGGCACAAGGCGTGGAATGGCAGCGCCTGGCAACCATCAGGGCTTAATTGGGAACGCTTAGGGGGAACCTTCACTACACCATAAGTGGGGATGTTGGAGGTTTGAGGTGTGAGGTTGGAGGCGAGGGCGGAAGAACATTTGAGGTTGGAGGCGGCTGGGTGGAACTAAGAAGGTTCCGAAGGGAGCTAGATCGTAACAATAAAATAACTTACTAAATATATACCAATATTCATTACTATGTGTTTTTAGGTTAGTTCAAATATACTGCTAACTATAAGCTAATATTTATAGTGTAGTAAATATAGCGAGGCTTTTTATACTTAGTCTATTTCATTGATCCTACTCGTTTGGCCTTATCGTCCTCTAGCCAGACAGCTACCCTCCAACGTTCCTTGGCCTCAACCTTCCTTGATGTTGCCTCCAACCTCACACCTCAAACCTCAAGCGCACTGTCAGAAATGGACTTCGCGGAGCGACTTGCGGTTGGCGTGAAACCACTGCACGGTTTTCTTGAGACCTTCGCGCAGGTTGTGGCGAGCTTGAAATCCGAAGAGTTCTTTGGCCCGGCTGACATCCAGACATCGTCTGGGCTGGCCGTTTGGTTTGGTGGTGTCCCATGCAATTTGTCCTCGAAAGCCGGCTTCCGCTGCGATCATGGTGGCCAGATTGCGGATGGAGACTTCCTCCCCTGTTCCCAGGTTGACTGGTCGCTCTCCATTATAGTGTTCTGCGGCAAGCAGGATACCTTCCGCCGCATCCTCCACATATAAAAACTCCCTGGTTGGCGATCCGTCTCCCCACAGGGTGAGCGTGGGGCTCCCTTCTTATTGAGCCGTCGCACATTTGCGTATCAGAGCCGGGATGACGTGCGACGTTTGCAGGTCGAAATTGTCGCGAGGGCCATAGAGGTTGACCGGGAATAACACGATGGAATCGAACCCATACTGTTCGCGGTAGGCCTGTGATTGGACCAACATCATTTTCTTGGCGAGACCATAGGGGGCATTGGTTTCTTCAGGGTAGCCGTTCCAGATCTCGTCCTCGTTAAATGGGATCGGGGCAAACTTTGGGTAGGCGCAGATCGTCCCCAGGGCCACGAACTTTTTCAGTCCTCGTTGGCGGCCGACTTCGATGAGCTGGGTGCCCATCATCAGATTGTCGTAGAAAAACTTTCCCGGATTGGCCTGGTTTGCCCCGATCCCGCCGACCCTGGCTGCCAGATGGATGACCATATCGGGGGTATGATCACCATAGAGTTGCCTCACTGCCTCCATCTGAACGAGATCGTAGTCGTTGCTGCGCGGGACAAAGATCTCGCGGCAGCCTTTCGCGCGGAGCTGTTCCACGACGAAGGATCCCAGGAAACCGGCTCCCCCGGTGACGGTGACGCGTTTATCGAGCCAGAAGGAGGACATAAAGAAGGTTGAGGGCCCAGGTGTTGGAGGTTAGAGGTTTGAGGTTGGAGGCAGCTTCCTCAAACTACTAACTTCTACCGCTTCCCTTTTTCTATTGCCCCTTACAGAGTTCATCAATCCGTTAAGCTTTCGATCGATACGTTCTGCTCTACTGCGAATCTCGAAGTAGTTTACATCATCAAAGAGTTTATATCTGTGGAATATCTCATTTAATGTGACCGTCTCGTACAGGGACCCTTGAGCAATGCTCAGATATTGCAAGAACTCTTTTCTATGGTGGCGCCCTTTCCCTTCCGCAATATTTTGCGGCACGGAAGTCGCCGCTCCTTCAATTTGAGACAGTAACCGGAAATGCTTATTCGAAGGTAGGCTCTCAAGCAATCCTAAAATATATTCAGCCAGTGCAAGAGACTCTTGCCATACGTCCAGTTTCTCGAAAGGAAAGGCATATCTTTCAGCCGGCACGCCTCCAACCTCTAGCCTCCAACGTTCCTCCGCGTTCCTTCTAGTTTTTCTCTCTCGGCTGCCAGGTCCGCGTCTACCATCATATAGGCGAGTTCCTGGAATCGGACCTTCGGTTCCCATCCCAGATCCCGTTGGGCCTTACTTGCGTCACCGATGAGGAGGTCAACCTCTGTTGGGCGATAGTACTTCGCATCGAGCTTGACATGGTTCTGCCAATCGAGTTTCAGTCGACCGAACGCCAGTTCCAGGAACTCACGGACCGTGTGGGTCTCTCCGGTCGCGATCACATAATCTTCCGGTTTGGAAGCCTGCAGCATCATCCACATCGCTTCAATGTAGTCACCGGCGAAACCCCAGTCTCGTTTCGCGTCCAAATTGCCCAGAAAGAGATCCTGCTGAATGCCGAGCTTGATTCGTGCCGCAGCTTTCGTGATCTTGCGCGTCACGAAGGTTTCCCCGCGCCGGGGCGATTCATGGTTGAACAGAATGCCGTTACAGGCAAAGAGATCGTAGGCTTCTCGATAGTTGACCGTGATCCAGTAGGAATAGACCTTGGCTGCTCCATAGGGACTGCGGGGATAAAATGGAGTGGTTTCACGCTGAGGTATCTCTTGCACCTTGCCGAACATCTCGCTCGACGATGCTTGATAAAACTTCGGCTTCAAGCCGGACTCCCTGATGGCCTCCAGAAGACGGATCGTCCCCAGTCCTGTGATCTCGCCGGTATATTCGGGGATATCAAAACTCACGCGCACGTGGCTCTGCGCGCCCAGATTATAAATTTCATCCGGCTGGATAGTCCGGATGATGTGGTTCAATGAACTCGCGTCGTTGAGGTCTCCATATATGAGATGGAGCCGGCGATGCGGCACATGCGGATCTTCATAAATGGGATCGATCCGTCCTGTATTAAATGAACTCGATCGGCGAATAATGCCATAGACCTCATAGCCCTTCCCGAGGAGAAACTCCGCCAGATACGACCCATCCTGCCCTGTAATGCCGCTAATCAGCGCTTTTTTCACAAGCCCTCTCGTGAGGTTAAGGTTTGAAGTGGATGAAGTATGTCTCGATTACACGTGGTTGTCTAGTAGAGTGTTAAAAAAACCCTCTCCTCTTTATCATATGGGCATCTCTTCAATTGACACCCATATTGCGAAGAGTTATTGTATGGGTGCAAATAGCCTGAGATATGGGGGTCGACAGCATGAAGACCACGATTGAGATCGATCAGCAGCTCTTGCGTCAAGCGCAGAAGACACTGGGCACGGATACCATTAAAGGCACAGTGGAGGCGAGCCTGCGAACCGTGATACAGCGCAGCCGGTTGCAAAAGCTGGCTGATGCCTTGGGCACGATTCCTCTAGATTTGACCCCTGGCCAGCTCCGCTCCCAGCGGCATAAGCGGCTTTCTCATGTATCTCGTTGACACCTCTGTCTGGATTCATGCTCTTCGTCCTACTGGGAATGCCGAGATCCAAGCCAGACTCAAACCCTTGATCGTCAACGGGCAGACATCCATCACAGAATGGGTACTTCTTGAACTCATGACGGGGCTGGTCAAGTCCGAGCAGCCATCGAGTCTCCTTGAGTGGTTTACCCCGGTACCTCGACTTTCGTTCAGCCCGGATTGGTGGAACACCGCATTGGACTCAGCCGGGCGTCTCAGGAGGCAGGGGGTATCTCCATCGGCTTCGGACTGTTTTATTGCCACAATTGCCATGAAACATGGTGTCACGCTGATTCACTGCGATACCGACTTTGAGGCGATGAAGCCGATACTCCGCCTGCAGACCCTCGATTGGAGTAAATATCTCCATGCACCTTCCTCAGCTTGAACCCTGAACCTTGCAACTTGGACCTTTGCGCTTCCCAACCCAACACCTCCCCCTTCGCAGAAGGTTAAGGTTCAGGTTGATTAAAGAAAATGCTTAACCCCGCTCCACCTTGCTCGGGATGGAGGACTGATAGAGCTTCACTGCGCGCGTCCAACGATATAAGTGCTCCCTCCAAGCTCGCTCGTTGTCTTTTCAGGGGGTGGGGGCTGATGGATCTTCTATTGCGCGCGTCCAACGAGGGGAGTCCACGACCGCGCGTTGCGCGAGCACAGAAGATCATCAGGCCCCACCCCCTCCCCCCCTTTAGGTGTACTTGCGTATGCCATTCGGCAGACACTAGAATGCCTTTCGTATCTCGTGATACGCGCGGGACGATCGAGACATGCGAGAAAGGCGAGACTAGAAAGTAAAGCAAGCCGAGCATGGGCGAAGAAGACTTATGAGTGTTCTGCAACGATGATAGCTCCGAAAGCTTTCGGGATTTTGAATATTCGGCGAGGCGTGATATTCGCCTATATCATCTGTGGCACGTTTCTCGTGGCCCACATTATCAACGCAGTGATTGCGGAGGCCTTATCTGTACCAGGAGGACTGATACGCCTCTCCCCTGCTTCCCACCAGGAGGCTGAGGTCAAGGTCTCAGTTCCTGCGCTAGTCGAGCAGATTCGGACAAGCGGGATTTTCCCGCTTCCACCGGACCCGCTTGATACGGACACGGGAGCGGCTGCGCCGCCGCCTCGAGTCCCGTTGAATCTGGCGTCGAAACTTACACTCCTGGGCGTCGTGATCGGCGATCGCGGGGGGCACTCGGTCATTGTCGAAGAACTTTCCAGTAAACGCCAACTATTTGTCCGACTGCATGAGCAGATACCGGATGTCGGTGAGGTCAGCGAAATCCGTAGGGATGGCATGGTTGTGCGGCAGGGCGATCAAGAGGAGTTCCTTGGGCTTGCTGCTGCCTTGATCGAGAAGCCTCCGCCTCCACCTATTCCGGCCCTACCGCAAAGAACCGCAGTTCCTCTGCCTAAGAACCCTTTGCGGACCGTGCTGGATCGGCGGGAGGTTGAACAAGCGATGGGTGATTTGCCCAAGTTGTTGATGCAGGCCAGGGCTGTGCCGTATCTGGTCAATGGAGCCATTAACGGCTTCCGCTTGGACTACGTTGCACCTTCCAGCTTTTATGAGAAAATCGGCTTGAAATATGGAGATGTCCTCCAGCAGGTCAATGGCGTGGAGATTCGTGATCCGGGGACGATGCTCTCCCTTTTCCAGCAACTTAAAAACGAGAAATCCGTGAAACTCGATGTCCTGCGTAACAACCAGCGAACCGCGATGACGTTCGACATCCGATGAGGCCGGAGCCGTTGGAGGTCTGAGGTTTGAGGCAGGAAAGTTGGAGGTTAGAGGTTGGAGGTTTGAGGCTGGCCTGAATCAGAAAGACTGAGGTTTCAGCAGAGAGTACTTTATACTGTGACTGCAAAGTTCCGACCTTTAAAAGCTGGGCCTTAATTTTTCTTTCCAAATCCTGCCTTAACCCTTCACCCTCACACCTCTAATATCTCCACCTTCCAGCCTCACACCTCAAACTTCTAACCTCCAACACCTCCTCGCGCCTTGTCATTGGTTCGCGGTAGAGAGTATTCTTCTTCATTAGCCGGTCTCGGAATTGGTACGGAGCGGCATAAACATTGCTTGGGAATGAATTTTATAGCATTTTAGGTATGTGAGCATGAACGACGAACATTCCGGCCGGCCCCTGATAGGGGCGATCCTCGAGAGCAAGTTCGGCTTGACTGAAGCCAAATTGCTTGAGGCGATCAATATTCAAGGAACCAAAGGGGGCCGCCTCGGCGAAATCTTGATCCGGCTCAGAGCGGTCAGCGAAGATCAACTCCTCCAAGCCCTTGCCATCCAGTTCGAACTGAGTTGGCTCCCAGATTTGGACGTGATTCAAGTCGACCATGAATGGGTCAAAAAGGTTCCGATTCATTTTGCCCGCCGCTATCATGTGCTCCCCCTCAAGACGGAAGATGGTAGCGTGCTCGTTGCGACGATCGATCCCTTGGAAACGGCGGCATTGGACGACCTTCGCCTCCTGCTCGGGCTTCCGGTCAAACCGGTGCTCACGAGTAGCCTGTCACTGTTCGCCTGCCTGAATCGTGTCTATGATGAAGCAGCCAGCCCGGCCGGGGCTGAGCAGGTGATGGAAGATATCGCGGCGACTGAGAGCCTCGATCAAATCGCCCATGTGTTGGATGAGCCGCAAGACCTGCTCGATGCCACAGATGAGGCTCCCATCATTCGACTCGTCAACTCCGTGCTTTTTCAAGCCGTGCGGCAGCGAGCCAGCGACATTCATTTTGAATCGTTTGAACGGGGGTTAGTCGTTCGCTATCGCATTGACGGGGTGCTCTATCCCGTCTTAACTCCCCCTAAGCATCTGCAGGCCAGCATTATCGCCAGGTTGAAGATTATGGCGAGTTTGAACATTGCTGAGAAACGCTTGCCGCAGGATGGGCGCTTTCGAATTAGGACGGCCGGGAAAGACGTGGATCTGCGTGTCTCGGTGTTGCCGACTTCACATGGCGAACGGGTGGTGCTGCGTCTGTTGGAAAAAGAAAACCGTTTGCTAAATCTGTCGGAGATGGGATTTGAACAGGATCGGTTGGGGATCATCCAGCAATTGATCGCGTTATCGCATGGCATCATTCTGGTGACCGGGCCGACCGGGAGCGGGAAAACCACAACACTCTATGCCGCATTGACCCACATTAATGCGCCGGACAAGAACATCATCACCATCGAGGACCCGGTGGAGTATCAGTTGGTCGGCGTAGGCCAGATGCAGGTCAATCCCAAGATCAATCTCACATTTGCAGCAGGATTGCGGTCAATTCTGCGGCAGGACCCCGATGTCATCATGATCGGCGAAATCCGCGATCGTGAAACCGCGGAAATCGCCATTCACGCGTCACTCACCGGCCATTTGGTCTTCTCCACGCTCCATACCAATGACGCGCCGAGTGCTGCCACGCGGTTGATCGATATGGGCATCGAACCATTTCTAGTCGCCTCCTCCGTCGTGGCAGTTCTCGCGCAACGGTTGCTGCGGCAGGTCTGCTCTGACTGCAGGCAACCCTATCACCCTGCTGATGAGGAACTGATCAGATTGGGTATCGTGCCGCCCAAGGTACGCCCCACCTTCTATCGTGGAGTCGGTTGTTCAGCCTGTTCCCAAACCGGGTATCGCGGGCGAACCGGCATTTTTGAGCTCCTCGTCTTGGACGATGAAATCCGCCGCCTCATCGGCACCAAGGCCGACTCGACGTCGATACGTCAAGCAGCGATGGCAAAGGGGATGGTGACCTTGAAGGATGAGGGCGCAGAGAAAGTCTTTCATGGAGTGACGACGACCGAGGAATTGATGCGGATAACCCAGCAGGAAGTGGAGATTTAGGAGGGGATGGGGCCTGATGATCTTCTGTGCTCGCGCAACGCGCGGTCGCAGACTCCCCTCGTTGGACGCGCGCAGTGGAAGATCAATCAGCCCCCATCCCCGAAGGATAACGAGCGAGGTTGGAGGTTGGAGGCAAAAAGAGGGAAGGGTGGCCTGGCCGTCCTCCTGCTCGCGGAACGCGCACGATCAGAATGTGCTCGTTCGACGCGCGCAATCGAGGATCGACCAGGCTACCCTTTAAATCCAAATGGGAAAGCGAGGAAATGCGCGCAAGAGAAGATCGATCAGCCCCCATCCCTGAAGGGACAACGAGCGGGCTTGGAGGGAGCGAGAGCCTTTGGAGGTGTGAGGTTTGATACCCGCATTTTCCGGAACGCCTCCAACCTCTAATCTCAGGCCTCCAACAGTCTGACTAGATCTATGCCGGTTTACCAATATAAGGGGTATAAGAACGACGGCGGGGCTGCGGCCGGCATCATTGATGCCGAGAGCCCGAAGATTGCGCGCGTCAAGTTACGAAAGGTCGGTGTTTTTCCCACCGACATGGTGGAGCAGGGCTCTGCCACTGCCGGTTCGACGACAGGACCCTCTAGTAGAGCGTCCGCCGGGATTGGCCGCTCCCCTGCCCTGTCTACGAACGATGTGGCAATGATGACAAGACAATTGGCCACCCTACTGGTCGCTGGTCTGCCCCTGGTCGATGCGATCGGGGTCATGGTCGAGCAAACAGAGAAAAAGGCCGTGAAGAGCCTGATGGCAGATATTCGCGAAAAAATCCGCGGGGGTGGGACCTATAGCTCGGTGCTAGAGGCCTATCCACGCGAGTTCTCTCAGATCTATGTGCACATGGTCCGGGCTGGTGAAGCCAGCGGAGCATTGGATCAGATCCTGTTCCGCCTTGCAGAGTTTCTGGAAAAACAGTTGGCCCTCAAACATAAGGTGACGAACGCCATCCTCTATCCCGCTCTGATGATGGTCGTCGGGGTCGGAGTCCTTTTTTTCCTCATGACCTTTGTCGTCCCAAAAATCACAGCGGTTTTTACAAGTTTGAAGCAGGCCCTTCCCTGGCCCACTGTCCTGCTGATGAGTATCAGTAACTTCCTTGCCGACTATTGGGCGATCATTCTTGGAGGCGTGGCCCTGGCCGTATGGGCGGTACGGCGGGCGATGAAGACGGACGCGGGGCAACTCACAGCCGACCGATGGTTACTAAAAGTTCCCCTGATCGGCGAGGTTAGCCGGATGGTCGCGATCTCACGCCTCACGAGCACTCTCGCCACCATGTTGGCGAGCGGCGTGCAGTTGTTGGATGCGATGGATGTTGCGAAACGTGTGATGAGTAATCGTGTGCTGGAACAAGCCGTGGAGGGGGCCAGGCAGAATATTCGCGAAGGAGAAACGATTGCCGAACCATTGAAGCGCAGCGGAGAATTTCCCGCGCTGGTGACTCACATGATCGCCGTCGGTGAGCGGAGCGGTGAAATGGAGGAGATGTTGCGCCGGATCGGAAACATTTACGATGGAGAAGTGGATCGGGTGATTACACGGTTCACATCGCTTCTGGAACCGATCATGATCCTGGTGATGGGTGTCTTGGTGTTCTTTATTGTGGTGGCCATCCTGTTGCCGATCTTTGAGATGGGACAAATGGTGGGGTAACGGAAGGGGCGGCGGCCAGGTGCCCTTCTTGCTCGCAGAACGCGCACACTAAGAAGGTGCTCGTTCGATGCGCGCAGTAAAGGGCAGCCTCGGCCGCTCCCCTTCCTAATGAGCGGTGGAGAGGGAAGGAATATTGGAGGTTTGAGGGTGGGGGCTGATGATCTTCTTTGCTCGCGCAACGCGCGGTCGCGGACTCCCCTCGTTGGACGCGCGCAGTAGAAGATCAATCAGCCCCCACCTCCAAGAGATAAGGATCAAGCTTGGAATGACTGATTAAAAGGGAAGGAAGGGAAGGGTGGCCTGGCCGTCCTCCTGCTCGCGGAACGCGCACGATCAGAATGTGCTCGTTCGACGCGCGCATTCGAGGATC
>Ga0105248_10009445_pt1 | contig 10738 bp, 7 predicted proteins | sample KBSS34metaG_FD_81524 | JGI IMG/M metagenome (GOLD analysis project Ga0105248, IMG submission 81524) | Switchgrass rhizosphere microbial communities from Kellogg Biological Station, Michigan, USA - KBS S3-4 metaG | ecosystem: Host-associated > Plants > Roots > Rhizosphere > Soil | place... | reverse complement strand
GCAGGTTCTCCGCGACCGTCAGGTCCTCGAAGAGCTCCAGGGACTGGAACGAGCGCGCCAGGCGCGCCTCGGCCCGCTGCCGGGCACTGCGCCGGGTGAGATCCTCGTCGCCCAGGTGGATGGTGCCGGCGGACCTGCGGACGAAGCCGGTGATCGCGTCGATCGCGGTGGTCTTGCCGGCGCCGTTCGGGCCGATCAGCCCGACGACCTCACCCGGGCGCACCTCGATCGACAGGTCGGCCAGCGCCGTGGTGTCACCGAACCGCACCGTGAGGCCCTCGGTGCGCAGGGTCGCGCCGGGCACCCGGCGGACCGGCGTGGTCGCGTCGGTGACCTCCGGGGCCGTCGGGAGTTGGTAGCCGCGACGGTCCGGCCGCTTCAGCACCCGGCGGGCAGCGATGCCGGCCTTGTTCAGCAGCGGCGTCCAGCGGTGCACCTCGAGGTGCACGGTGCCGTTCTGCGCGAAGATCAGGGTGAGGATCAGCAGCCCGCCACCGATGGCCGGCAGGTAGGTCTGCACCGACCCGCCGAACAGGTTGCCGATGTTCGTGCCCAGGCCGCCCGGCTGCAGGACGCCGCCGACGAGCGGGCCCACCACGTAGCCGACGCCGCCGATGACGGCGTACCCCAGCACGCTCACCGAGTCGAAGGCGTGGATGTTGCTGTACACGATGGAGGTGTTGCGGAAGGTCATCAGGATGCCGCCGAGCGAGGCGATCATCGCGCCCAGCGAGAACGCATACAGCTTCACCGCCGTCGTGTTGACGCCCGCCGCCGCGGCGGCCCGCTCGTTGGCGCGCACGGCGAGCAGCCGGCGTCCCGCCCGGCCCCGCCGCAGGTTCGCCACGACCAGTCCGCAGAGGACGAACACGATGAACTCGAACAGCACGTAGTTGCGCGGGTGCAGGATCGTGTCGATCTTGATGCCGAACAGCGTGGTGAAGCCGATCTGGGTACCGACGTCGCCGCCGGTGAGCGAGCCGCTGTTGAACAGTAGCGCCTCGGTGGCGACGCCGAGGGCGAGCGTGATCACGCCGAGCGTCGCGCCGCGGGTGCGCAGCGCGGGAAGGCCCACGATGATGCCCGGCGGCAGCGCGGCCAGGACACCGATGACCAGCGCCGGCGCGAAACCCATTCCGGTGGAGGCGACCAGCCGGCCGGCCACCCACGCGCCGAAGCCCGCGATGATCATCTGCGCGAGCGAGATCTGGCCGCCGTAGCCGGTGACGACGACGACCGACAGCGCGATGACCGCGATCGCGAGCGTCGTGGTGGCGCCGTCCACCCAGGACAGCGGGATCGTCTGCAGCAGGACGATGACGACGATGACCGCCGGAATGAGCAGGCCCGGGCGGATCCGCCCAGTGCCGACCATCGGCAGCCGCAGCCGCTGGTGTGACCGGTCGGGCAGCGCGCGCCCGCGCAGCGACATGACGATGAGCGTGAGCACGAACGGCGCGGCCGATCCCCAGTTGGCGCTCTGGATGTAGCGCCCGGCGAGCGTCTCCGCCGCCCCGATGGCCAGGCCCGCCGCCAGCGCCAGGGGGAACGAGGTCATGTTCCCGACCACGGCCGCGGCCAGCGCCGGCACCAGCAGCAGGGTGAGCTGGGCCGTCTGCAGGCCGGTGATCGGCGCGAGCAGAATCGCGGCGGTCCCGGCCAGCGCCGAGCCCAGCGCCCAGTTCAGCATCGCGATCAGCCCGGGGGAGTAGCCCAGGTAGGACGCGCCCAGCTCGTTCTCCGCGACCGCGGCGGTGGCCCGCCCGAAGCCGGTACGGGAGTAGAGGTAGGCCAGCGCCAGGCTGATGACGATGACGATCCCGAAGATCAGCAGCCGGTCCTCACCGACGTTGATACCGGCGAAGGAGACCCGATGGCGCGGCAACGAGGACGTGACGACCAGGTTCTCCTGCTTGTAGCGCAGCGAGAGCAACCCCTGGATCAGTGCCAGCACGCCGAGGGTCCCGAGGATCCGGGACAGCGGCGAGCTGTTGCGCAGCGGCCGCATCACCGCGATCTGGATCACCGCACCGATCAGCCCGCACAGGACGAGACTGACGATGAACGCCGGGGTGAACGACCAGTTGTGCTTCTCGTGTAACTCGTAGTAAGAATAGGCGCCGACGACGCCGACGGCTCCATGGGCGAAGTTGATGACCCCGGAACCGCGGTAGACGATGACGAGACCCAGGGCGGCCAGTGCATAGAGTGCGCCGACACAGATACCCAGGATCGCGAACTGAATAAAGACGCTCATGCGTTCCTCCGAAATCCGGGCCCGAGTCCCGCGCGCGCCGGCGCCCTCGTCGCCGGAGCGGTCCTGTAAGGAAGCTTCAGGTGGTGATCCACACGGCCTTGGTGGTCAGGTACTCCGCGAGCGAGTGCTCGCTGAGCTCGCTGCCCCAGCCGCTCATCCGGTGCCCGCCGAACGGCACCGCCGGATCGAAGTAGCCATAGCCGTTGACCCAGACGACACCGGTGCGCAGCGCGTGCGCGACCCGGTGTGCCCGGCCGAGATTCTGGGTCCACACCCCACCGCCCAGGCCATACCGGGTCGCGTTCGCTCGGGTGACGACCTCGTCGACATCGTCGAATGGCAATACGCTGGCGACCGGGCCGAAGATCTCCTCGGTCGCGATCCGCATGCCGTCCTCGACGTCCGCGAACACCACCGGACGCAGGAAGAAACCGTCGGAATCGATCCGCTCGTCGCTGGTGACCTTGCGGGCACCCTCCTCGACTCCACTGTCGAGAAAACCGCAGACCCGGTCAAGCTGGCGCCGGGAGACGATCGGGCCGATGGTGGTCGTGGGATCCAGGCTGTCGCCGACGATCAGCGTGTTCGCGAACTCCGCCAGGCCCGCGACGAACGCGTCGTAGATCGGCCGCTCGACGAAGATGCGGGTGCCCGCGCAGCACACCTGCCCGGTGTTGGCGAACACGCCCATGCCCGCGCCGGGAATGGCCGTCGCGAGGTCGGCGTCCGCGAACACGATGTCGGGCGACTTCCCGCCGAGCTCCAGGGACAGCCGCTTGAGGTTGCCCGCGGACGCCCGCACGATCTGCTGGCCGACCGCGGTGGAGCCGGTGAACGCCACCTTGTCGACGTCCGGGTGCTCGACCAGCGCCGCGCCGACCTCCTCGCCGACGCCGGTGATCAGGTTGACCACACCCGGCGGCAGATCGGTCTCCGCGAGCAGCTCGAGCAGCCGGATGGAGCTCAGGCTCGCGTCCTCGGCGGGCTTGAGCACCATCGTGCAGCCGGTCGTCAGCACCGGCGCGATCTTCATGATCGCGGAGCTGAGGGGGCCGTTCCACGGGATGATCGAGGCGACGACGCCGACCGGTTCCCGCAGGGTGTAGGTGAAGATGGAGGGGGAGACGGAGTTGCTGGTCGTCTCGCCGTGGATCTTCGTGGCCCAGCCGGCGTAGTACCGCAGGATCTCCCCGGGGCTGAACGACGCCACCGGCCGGCCGATCGGCGCGCCCATGTCGATGACGTCGAGGTAGGTGAGCTCGGCGGCGTGTGCGTCCACCAGGTCGGCCAGCGCCAGCAGCACGTTCTGCCGGCGCGCCGGGGTGAACGTCGCCCACGGCCCGGCGAGCGCCGCCCGCGCGGCGCCGACGGCGCGGTCGACGTCCGCGCGGCTACCGCGGGCGATCGAGGTGATCACTGCGCCGGTCGAGGGGTTGACCGTGTCCAGCACCGCGCCGGACTCGGCCTCGACCCAGCGCCCCCCGATGTACAGACGGCCGGGGCAGCGGGCCAGGAAGTCCGCTGCGATCTCCGGCTCGACGGCTACACCCATCTCGTGTTCTCCTTCGCTGGGTCGCGCGGCGCCTCGGGGGCCGCGCTTTGGCTGCCCGGCGGGACGCCGGGTCGGTCGTGCGGTGGGTCGGTGGTCCGGTGGTTCGGTGGTTCCGTGGGCCGGACCGCGGGATCAGTCGAAGGTGATCAGGCCCCGGATGGTGTCGCCCGCGTGCATGTCCTCGTAGCCGTCGTTGACCTGGTCCAGGGTGTACCGCTTGGTGATCAGATTCTCCAGGTCGACCCGCCCGGCCCGGTAGAGCCGCCACATCTCGTCGAAGTCGCTGATCGGGTTGGTGGAACCCGCGAGGTTGCCGACGAGGGACTTGCCCGACATCGCGAACGGGCTCAGCGCGAACGAGACCGCCGTCTCCGCCAGCGGCGTCACGGAGGTCATCACCAGCTTGCCGCCCTTGCCCACGAGCTCCGCCATGGCGGCGAACCAGTCCGTGTGCATGACGCCCACGGTCACGATGACCACCTCGGACATCGCGCCCCAGCTCAGCGTGGACAGCAGCGGCATCGCCTCCTCGACGGTCGCCACCGCGTGGGTGGCGCCGAAGCGTAGCGACGCCTCCCGCTTGTAGGCGACGGGGTCGATGACGAGCACCGAGGCGGCACCCGCGACCCGGGCGCCCTGGACCGCGGCCATGCCCACGCCGCCGACCCCGACCACCACGACGTTGTCGCCCGGAGCGACCCTGCCGGTCCGGGTCGCGGCGCCGAAGCCGGTGCTCACGCCGCAGCCCACCAGGGCGGCCGGCTCCCACGGGATGTCGTCGGGGAGCTGGAACGCCTGCGCGGCGCTGATCGTCGCGTACTCGCTGAAGGTCCCGAGCTGGCAGAAGGCGCCCACGCCGACGTCGCCACGGGAGAAGCGGTAGCGGTTGCCGGGGGCGGAGCCCGTCATCGTGTAGCGGCTGAGGTCGCACAGCCAGCCGCGGCCCTTGGAGCAGTACCGACACTCCCCGCAGCTCGGCATCGGAAAGGTGATGACGCGGTCGCCAGCCTTGAGCCGGGTGACGCCCGGGCCGACCTCGATCACCTCGCCGGTGGCCTCGTGCCCGCCGACCAGCGGCAGCGGCGCGGCGAAGTCACCGGTGACGTTGTGGTCGTCGCTGTGGCACAGGCCGGTCGCGCGGACCCGGATTGTGACCTCTCCCTGCGCGGGTGGGGCAACCTCAAGTTCCTCGACGGACCACTTCTCGCCGACGTTCCACAAGACGGCGGCCCTGCTCTTCATGGCGGTTCTCCATTCACCCGGCCGGGAGGGCGTGGGATGACGGGCGGGATGCGGTTCGGCGAGCGATGATGGCCGTTCGGCCGCGCCCGCGGGACGGAGTGCCCACCCCGCGCGGTTGGCCTGGCGGTCGTCCTATGACCTGGGTCACCTTACAGAGTAGAGTATGCTAGACTCCGTAGACAAGAGGGCATCTCGGCAGGTGTTACGGCGGCGACTTCGCTAGGCTTGTTCGGAGGGTATACCGCACTTGCCATCACCTAGGCGTCTGGAGACCGCGTGACCGACGATCGAGCGGCCGCCGAGCGATATCGTTCGCAGATTAGCGGCTGGCTGGCGCAGCACAGCCCCCCCAGGTGGCGTGAACGGCTTCAGGCCTGCTCGGAGGCGGATGTCGTGCGCTTCTATCAGGAATGGGCCCGCCTTCTGCATGCCAACGGTCATCTGGTGCCGCACTGGCCGGTCGCGTTCGGCGGCCGAGGTCTCGGGTTCGCGGGCCAGGTCGTCGCGCAGCAGGAGCTCAGTCGGGCTGACGCCCCGCGCCCCCGGCCGATGGCGGTCTCGCTCGGCCACGCGGCTGCGACGCTGATGGAGCACGGGACCGAGGAGCAGCGAAAGCTCATCCCGGGGATCCTGGATGGTGAGATCTTCTGCCAGGGCTTCTCCGAGCCCGAGGCCGGCTCGGACCTCGCGTCGCTGCGCACCCGCGCGACGCGGCGCGGCGAGGTCTACGTGGTCGACGGGCAGAAGACATGGTCGAGCTTCGCCAGCTACGCACGCTGGTGCCTGCTGCTCGCGCGCACCGATCCGGAGGCCCCCAAGCACCGCGGGATCACCTTCCTCCTGGTCGACATGCTCAGCCCCGGCATCACGGTCCGCCCGATCCGCCAGGCCACCGGCAGCTCGGAGTTCTGCGAAATCTTCTTCGACGGCGTCGAGGTGCCGGCCTCGATGCGGGTCGGCGCTGAGGGCGAGGGCTGGCGCATCGCCCAGACCACCCTGGTCGCCGAGCGCGCCGCCCAGCTGATCGAGCTCACCGAGGCGCTGCGGCGCTCGCTCGACCAGCTGGTCAGGGACGCGGCGTCCCTGCCCGGCCGGGGTGGCAGCGCCAGCCTGCTCGAGGACTCGTCCTTCCGGGCCCAGGTCGGCGCGATCGGGACGGAGGTCGAGGTGCTCAGCGCGCTCACCCAGCGCTCACTGGCCGCCGTGGCCGACACCGGCAACATCGGCCCCACCTCGTCCATCCTGAAGCTGTACTTCAGTGAACTTCTGCAGCGGTTCACCCGGCTGGAGACCGAGGCGCACGGGCTCGACGTCCTCGACGACCCCGGCGAGCCCCGCGAGGTCGGCTACCTCTCCGGCAAGCCGTTCGTCGACCATCTGCGCTCCTGGACCTGGACGATCGCCGCCGGCACCAGCGAGATCCAGCGCAACGTCATCGCCGAGCGCGTGCTCGGGCTTCCGCGTGAGGTGAGGCCATGACATCGAGCAGTGACGAACGGGCGGCGCTGGCCGAGGCGGTCGCCGGCCTGCTGTCCGACCATGACCCCGTGTCCTCGGTGGCCGACGTCGTCGACGGCCCCACCGGCTACCGGGCGCGGACCTACGACCTGCTCGCCGAGCAGGGGCTGCTCGGCCTGCTGGTGCCGGAGAACCTGGGCGGCTCGGGCGGCGGCTACGGCGACATCGTCGTCGTGTGCACGGAGATGGGCGGCGCGCTGCTACCCGGCCCGTTCGCCAGCAGCGCGGTGGCCGCGACGACGGCGCTCGTCGGTGCGGCCGGTGGGTCGGCGCCGGGTGGCGCCGAGGAACTGCTGGGCGCTCTCGTCTCCGGTGAGCGGACGGCCGCGCTCGTCGACGGCGGGTCACTGACGGTGAGCGGATCGGCCCAGGAGGGCTATCTCCTGAACGGCGCGATCCGGCGGGCGGTCGGCGCCGCGACGGCGGACGTCCTCCTGGTCGCCGTCGGCGCCGGCACCGGCCTCGGTGCCGGGGCGGCGCTGCTCGCGGTGGACCGCTCGGCCGTGCGGGTGAGCGAGATCCGCCTGGCCGACTCGACCCGGCGGGCCGCCGAGCTGCGCTTCGAGGACGTCACCGTGGCGGCCGGCGCGATCCTCGCCGTCGGGGAGGACGCCGAGGCGGCGGTGCGCCGGGCGGACCTGTCGCTGCGGATCGCCCTGGCGGCGGACTCCGTCGGCGGCGCCCGGGAGGCCCTCGAGCTCGCCAACGCCTACGCCAAGACCAGGGTCCAGTTCGGGCGGCCTATCGGATCCTTCCAGGCCATCAAGCATAAACTCGCTTCGAGTTATGTTGCTGTGCAGTCGTCTGCGGCGGTTGTCGCCGAAGCGGCTGACGCTGTGGACCTCTGGAACTTCGAAGGGAATCCTCCTGTGCACGTCGCGCGTACCGTCACCGCTGCCGCCGCGCACTGCACGTCGTCCTACGTCGCCGTCGCCGGCGATGCCATCCAGACCCATGGCGGAATCGGATTCACCTGGGAGCATCCGTGCCACCGATACTTCAAGCGAGCCTGGCTCAACCAGGCCTGGCTGGGGGGAGAGACGGCGATGCACCTGACCGTCGCCGATCTGCTGGCGGCGAAGGTCGACCTGGCGGCGGTGGATGGCGAGGTGGTCGGCTCCCGCCTGGCGGGGTGACGACCTTCGGGCGACCACGGGTGCACAGCGCATGTCGTCCCACCGCGGGCGACACTCTGACCGCTACCGAGGAGCATGCGTGAAACAGCCGTTCATCCCCCGCGGCGAGCGGGACGGGCGCAAGCTCGCTCAGCTGGTCGCCGAGCGGCTGGAGAGCGAGATCATCGAGCTCGGCTGGCCGGTGGGGCACGGCCTGGGCTCCGAGCCGGAGCTCCTCGCCCGCCTGGGAGTCAGCCGAGCCGTGCTCCGCGAGGCCATCCGGATGCTCGAACTGCATGACGTGGCGACGATGCGCCGCGGCCCCAACGGCGGGCTGGTCATCAAGGAGCCCGCCCCGGCCGCCGCCGTCCGGGCCAGCGCCCTCAACCTCGCCTTCATGAAGGCGAGCCCCCGGGACGTCTTCGAGGCCCGCTCGGTGCTCGAGCTGCGCTGCGTGGAGCTCGCCTCTCAGCGCATCGACGAGGAGCGGATCGCCCACCTGCGCAAGGTCCTCGCGGACGAGCAGGAGGTGCAGGAGCACGGGGACATCGGCTCGCACGACCTGCACACGGCGCTGGCCGAGGCCAGCGGCAACCCGGCGTTCGTGCACTTCGTGCGCATCCTGACGCAGCTCAGCACCGGCCGGCACGAGCGGTCGGAGGCCGTCGCGGCCGAGGTGCGCATCGCGCACACGAAGATCGTGGAGGCGGTGATCGCCGGTGACTCGGCGGTCGCCCGCCACCGGATGCAGACCCATCTGGCCGCCATCGGGGGCTGGATGTCCAAGGATTCCGATGTCGATCCGTCGCTGACCTCGTGGATGTCCTCGGGATCGCGCCGCGACCCGTCGGCCGCCTCGGCGCCGCTGGGCGCGCCCGCCGGGGATGGCGGCTGAGTGGCCCGACAGACCACCCCGCGCGGCGTCGCCGTCCTGACCGGCGCCGGCGGCATGATGGGCAGCGCGATCGCCCGCGAGCTCAGCGGCCGTTACCACCTCGTCCTCAACGACCGCCGCGACTGCCTGGAGCCGCTGCTTGCCTCCCTGCAGGGCAGCGGTGAGGCGGCGGCGGGTGGTGAGGCAGAGGCGGGTGGTGAGGTCGTGCCGGTGGTCGCCGACGTCAGCCGGCCCGAGGGCGCCGTGCGAGCCGTCGAGACCGCCCTGGAGCGCTGGGGGCGGATCGACGCCCTGGTGAACATCGCCGGCGGCCTCAACCCGTCGCTGTGACCGTCAGCCTGGGGATCACGCCGCCACAACGCTGAGCGGGCGGGTTCCCGGCCGGTGAGCCGGGGAACCCGCCCGGAGCCTTATCCGTCACCGCGCCGGGGGAGGCGGAGACGGAAAGGGAGACGCGGATCGGTCAGGGTGGATCGGTCAGCTGTAGATCAGCGGCACGCTTGCCGGTGACCGGAAGGCGATGCCGCCGATCCGCGGCGGCTCCGCGGTGTCGTCGCGGCGCAGGTTCGGCATCCGGTCCAGGAACGACTCCAGCGCGACCATCGTCTCCAGCCTGGCCAGGTGCATGCCGAGGCAGAGGTGGACGCCGTGCCCGAAGGCCAGGTGCGGCGTGCGCCGGCCGGGCCGGAACTGGTCGGCGTCCTCGAACACCCGCTCGTCCCGGTTCGCCGACGACAGCGAGATGGCCACCGGCGAACCGGCGGGAATCGGCACCCCCGCCACCTCGGTGTCGCGGACGCAAAGCCGGTAGGCGTACTGCGTCGGCGGCTCGATCCGCATCGTCTCCTCGATGGCCGCCCGGCGGAACCCCTCGTCCGTGCGCGCCCGTTCGAGCAGGGCGGGTTCGGCCGAGAGATAGGCGAAGAGGCTGCCGATCGTACGCGCGGTGGTCTCACCGCCCGCGGGCAGCAGGATCCGCAGGAACGACACGACCTCCTCGTCGGTGAGGTACTCGCCGGTTTCCATCGGCTGGTGGCACAGCGCGCTGATGAGGTCCTCGCCGGGCTCGGCCCGCCGGAGGTCGATGTACTCCTGGAGCATCTCCGCGAGTGCCACCGAGCACTGCTGGGCGATGGCGAACCGGGTCCGGTAGAGCAGCAGACCGGTCGCCAGGTTCTGGAAGGTGTGCAGCTTCTCGGGCGGGAGCCCCAGCATGTGGTGGATGACGGCGACGGGATAGCGCAGCGCGAAGTCGGCCATCAGGTCGCCATGCCCCACCTCGAGGAGGTGGTCGATGGTGCGCTGGACCTCGGGCTCGATGAACCCCACCCGCCAGCGCTCGATCGCCTTGCGGCCGAACGCCTTCTGGATCACCGAGCGGTGCGCGCGGTGGTCGGGGTCGTCGATGTTGAGGAGGTTCCGACCGTGGGTCTTGCCCACGGTGCTGGCGTAGATCGTGTTGGAGAACTCCTCGGCGTCCCGCAGCACCTGGCTGGCCGCGCCGTATCCCAGGATTGTGAACGGCTGCCCGGAGCCGTACGCGGTCAAGGTCGACGACGAAAGACCGAGGCGCTCGGTCAGAAGGTCGCCGCGGTAGACCTCGCTGACGGCCCGTAGCTCGTTGTAGGTGCTGTGCGGGTCGCTGAGATCCGACCCCATGTCCTTCTCGAACGCGGCAATCAGGTCCAGGGAATCGAGGTCGGTCGAGCTGCCGGTCAGGCTGTCGGCTGTCATGGCAGTGGTCTCCTTGCGTTTCCTACGCGGCGACCGCGGGGCCGCCACCGTTGGGGTAGTGGACCGCCTTGGTCTCGAGGAACATGCTCAGTCCAACCCGGCCGTTCTCCCGGCCAATTCCCGACTGCTTGAAACCGCCGAAGGGAACGCCCGGGTCCAGGCCGAATCCGTTCACGCTCATCACGCCGGCGCGGACCCGCCCGGCGATCCGCTCGCCGCGCTCGACATCCGCGGTGAACACGGCGCCGGCGAGGCCGAACGGTGTGTCGTTCGCGATCCGGAGCGCCTCCTGTTCGGTGTCGTACGGAATCACCGAGTACACCGGGCCGAAGACCTCCTCGCGGGCGACCCGCGTGGTGTTGTCGACGCCGGTGATGATGGTTGGCGTGACGTAGTAGCCGCGGTCGAACTCCGCGGGCCGGCCG
>Ga0105248_10009444_pt1 | contig 10738 bp, 9 predicted proteins | sample KBSS34metaG_FD_81524 | JGI IMG/M metagenome (GOLD analysis project Ga0105248, IMG submission 81524) | Switchgrass rhizosphere microbial communities from Kellogg Biological Station, Michigan, USA - KBS S3-4 metaG | ecosystem: Host-associated > Plants > Roots > Rhizosphere > Soil | place... | reverse complement strand
ATCGACTGCGATCTATCCGCATACAAGCAAGAAAGCCGCGGCATCCGAGCCGGAGGTGATCCGGTTCGTGGGCAAGTATGCGTGGATGTTCGCGGTGCCGTTTGTGGCTGCAGGCCTGGTGCTGGTGGTTGGAGGCCCTTGGCTTGTGCCGTTATTTTTCGGCACAAAATATAGGCCTTCGATTCCTGTCCTTCAGGTGATGGCGTTCATCCCAGCGCTTTCTTCGTTGTCGCAGGCGTACTCGACGTATTACATGTTGGCGTGCGGATACGATAAAGACTGGATGCGGGTGGTTCTCACAACCGTGGTCGTGAATGTGGTGCTGTTTCTAGGGCTGATTCCAATCATGCGCGGGTCCCTGGCGATCGCCGTGGCGGCGCTATTGACCGAGACGACAGCCGCATTGCTGTACTGGAACTTTTTCCGGCGCCGCTCGAAAGAATTGCTCGTCTGAGGGCAGGGAAGAATCACCGAAGCGAAGCATGAGCGCTGAGAACGAACGCCCCCAAGAGATCCAATCCGGCCATCCGACGCGGGTGGCGTTTCTGACGGGCGGGGATACACCTTCGACCAGGCTGTCGATCGAATCGGTGTGCCAGATTGCGGGCGTCGAACCCGTGGCGGTCCTGATCGACACCTATACGCCCCCCTCGAATCAGCGTTGGAAAAACCTCCGCCGGAACATTCGGCGCGAAGGCATATCGTATTTGTGGCGCCGGGGACTCAGGTTCGTGCGCGACTGGCTCGATGCAAAGGCACATCGTATCGTCTCCGAAGATGATGTCAAGAACCTGCTGCGGCGGGCGTTTCCAGAGCGGAGCTATTCGCTCGAAGAACTCGGCAAGCGCTACGGGTTTGCCGTAATTGAAGCAGGGAACCTGAACAGTCCGGAAGCGGCTGAACTGCTGCGCAAAACCGGCGCGCAATTGGGAGTCGTTCTTGGAACGCGAATCCTCAAGCGCAGTACTTTCTCGGTTCCGCCACGCGGGTCCATCAATTTACACAAAGGCAAAGTGCCCGACTACCGCGGCATGCCGCCAGGATTCTGGGAACTTTACGAGCGGTCGCCGTCGGCGGGGGTAACGGTCCATTTTGTCGACGACGGTCTGGATACAGGCGACATCATTGGAACCGGCGAGATCGAGATCCAGCCGTTTGAAACCGTAAACTCGCTGCGCACCAAGCTCGATCACCTCGGAGCCGCGGTGCTCGCCGACAGCGTTCGCCGTCTGCAACAGGGCACGGCAGAGCCGAAGAAGCAACCGCCTAGCACGCGCAAGGCATTCACGAAACCAACTCGTGCGCAGGAGCGCGAACTGGCTATGCGAGCCGCGCATTTGCGCGAAGAGGAAAGCGACGCCAAGCGCATTTTCAAAGCAGGGCTGTACCTGTTCTTCTACCACTCGGGCATCTATCGATTGAGGCGTTCACGGTCGGGCGGCAAGGCAGGCCGCGGCGCCATTCTGCTGCATCATCGAGTCAACGACATCTCGGACGATAGCCTGACCACCAACACTCGCGTGTTCGCTGAGCAACTCTTACTGCTCAGCCGTTTTTACAAAGTGACCGCAACGCGGTCGATTGTCGATCACGTTCTTTTAGGGAGCAGAATTGAGCCGGGTTCGGTGGCCATCCATTTTGACGATTGCTACCGCGACGTTTATACCGAGGCTTCGCGGATCCTGAAAGCGATGGAGTGTCCGGCGACGATGTTTATCGCGACGGGGTTCATCGATACCGACCGCGTGTTCGAGCACGACCGGGCGAAATATCCTCACCGATTCGAAAATCTGCGGCGCGAAGACATCCCGGCACTCATGGAGCGGGGTTTCGAGATCGGGGCGCATACCGTCAATCATGTGGACCTGGGCGTAATCGATCGTCAGGCAGCACAGCAGGAAATTACCGAAAGCCGTAAGGCGCTTGAAGAAATCACCGGCGTCCCGATTCCGATGTTCTCGTTTCCATTCGGCAAGGGGACCAATATTCGTGAGGAGGTACGGGAGCTGGTACGCGAGGCGGGATGCTCGGTGCTATTTTCGGCGTACGGAGGCTCTGTAACCGGCAGATCACCACGCTTCGACATCCCACGAGTGGGGACAAGTTCGCGGTACAGGGCACTCGACCTGATGATGGAACTCGAGGGGTTGTCAGTCTCGCAGCTGTTGTCGAGGTTCCGGTAGGCCGCACATCACGAACACGCCGCTAACGCGTCGGTATAAATCTCGATCAGATTGCGGCGATAGGCTTCGGGGGAAAACGCTAGTCGCGCTCGCTCGGCGGCTGCATCAGAAAGCCGGGCGCAGAGCGAGGGATCAGCGAGCAACGCGGCCAGCGAATCGGCTATCGCCCGCGGATCGCGCACAGGTGAGAGCATCGCTGTTTCCCGGTCGGCCACGATTTCGGGAACACCGCCGGCGGTTGTCGAGGCAATCGGCACGCGTGCAGCCATGGCTTCGAGCACAACATTTGGTGAGCCTTCGCTGTGCGAGGGCACGACGACGATTGCCGATGCGGCGTAGAAGGGCGTTACCGCTGATTGGAATCCGGCAAAGACAATGCGCCCCGCAACACCTCTCGATTCCGCAAGTTGCTCGAGCGCCGGCTGCGCGGGTCCGCTGCCAACCCAGAGAGCCTTCCAATCTGAATCCGGCCGTAGCCGCAGCAGGTGCGCGAGCGCTTCGACAAGGTCGGCATGGCCTTTTTCCTTCGAGAACCTACCAACTGTAAGCAGAATCTTTTCCGACGGCGCGATTCCGAACTTGGCACGCAGCGCCGCGATGTCTTCCAGGTTTGAAGCGGTAGGTGCAGTGACCGAATTGTGGAGCACGCGGATGCGGTCGGACGAAACACCGTACGACGACAAATATCGGGTGAAGGCCCTGCACACAGTCACCACGCGGCAAGCAGAGCGGAGCGACCAGCGATCGAGCTGATTGTAGACGGCCATCTTGAAGTCCGTATCGGTGTAGCCGTGCTGAAAGGCGAGCCAAGGCCGCTGGCGATTCAATCCCGAAAGCTTGAGCAAAAAATGCGATTTGACGTTATGCGTCTGGAGGACGTCTGGGTGGACTAACTCTACGATTTCCTTGATCCGGGGGATCACTGAACGGTCAAATCGTCCCTTTTCCGGAATCACGTGCACAGGGATTCCTTCTTTGCGCGCAGCTTCGACGAAGGAATTAGGTCCAGCGCCTTTACGAACGTAGGTCGCCAGTTCAACAGATACACACGGGTCGGCGGATTGCGCTTCAGCCGATCGCGTCCATCGGCAAAAGCCCAAAAGATTTTTGGCGGGTCCAGTGATGGAGGCGGCCTCCATGATGGCCAGGACACGAATAGAGCGATTCAAAACGAAAGAGCCTGTGCTTCGCTTGGGATTATAACGCGGCCCGCATCCAGCAGCTTTTTTGAGGAGATCGTCGAAACTGAAATTGGTACACTTGGCGCCGGCGCGTTCACCAAGAGGCGAAGGGCTGAAGAAGGGCCGTCGAAGAGTCTAACGAGTAATGGAGATCGTCTGAAGAAGATTTTTGCTCTGGTCGTGGCGCTGATCGTCTACGGATCACTGTATCCGTGGCAATTTCACGATCGGGCACTTTCAGCGAACCCGCTCTGGACGTTGCTGAATACCTCCTGGCCCACTACCATCAACCGTTTTTTCCTCCGGGACTTTCTGGTGAACGTGGCGCTGTATGGACCTTACGGAGCCTTCGGCTTTCTCGCCCTGTCAAATCGCCTACCGATGTGGTCGAAGTTATTGCTCACGGTAGTAAGCGGAATGGTGATGTCATCTTGCATCGAGATGCTGCAGTTGTACGATGCCAACCGGTCCTGCAGCATTAGCGACGTCGTGTGCAACACGGTGGGCGCGACCATTGGCGCAGTTGGCGCGATCTTCTGGGCGGAGCGGATACGTAAAGCGCTGGGACGAGCACAGCCGGAAAGAGCCTCGGGAGCTAATGGCGCATTGGCGCGGTCGTGTCTATGGCTGGGGGCTGAGTTCTTTCCTTTCTTTCCGGATTTCACGAAGGCGCATTTTATGCAAGGGATTTCGGCACTAATCCATCCCGTTTTTCGGACCCCGATTCCATTGCTCCATGGACTCGGCGCTTGGGTGGCGCTAGGAGCGCTTACGGAGCGGATTTTCGTGAATCCGCGAGTGGCTCGAAATGTATTGCTGCTTGCGACCGCTGTGTTTCCGGCCAGGCTCATGCTGCTCGATCGGGTCAACACAGGAGCAGAGATCCTAGGAGCGTTCTTAGGGATCGGATGCTGGCTTCTGTTTTTGCGGCGGCAGCGGAGCGGGGAAGTGCTTGCGGGATGGATAACGATCGGCGCGGTATTCGCGGCTGGGTTTGCGCCTTACCGCTTATTGGCGGTGAGCGGCGGGTTTTCCTGGATTCCGTTTGCGGCAGTGCTGGACACACCAGGGGACAGCGGCTTCCAAATCCTTTTCGAAAAGGCTTATCTATATGGCGCGTCCATCTGGCTGCTAGGGCAGGGAAGAGCTGAAACGCGGTGGAAACCGGCAATCGGGGTCCTGGCGGCTCTGGGCTTTGTCGAAATGGTTCAAACGCACATTCCGGGGCGAACAGCTGAGATTACGGATCCGGTTCTCGCGTTTCTGGTGATGGCTGTTCTAGCAGCCATCGAGCAGCATGCTGACGGCACCCAATCAAACCAAGTTGTGCGGTAACACCCGGTTTTGGACGATGCTAAGAACATGCCCTCTCCCTCCTCGACATCGCCTGCGATTCTGGTAGCAGGTGGCGCCGGCTACATCGGCAGCCACACATCCAAGGAATTGCAAAAAGCAGGCTTTACGCCGGTTGTGCTGGACAACCTGGTGACCGGGAACCGTTTTGCACAAGGCCGCTTCGGCCCGTTCTACGAAGGCTCTATCTCCGACGCAGCATTGGTGAGCGAGATTGTCCGTAAGCACTCGATCGCGGGGGCCATTTTGTTTGCTGGGTATGCTTACGTTGGCGAATCCACACAATGGCCGCGAAAGTATTTCAACAACAACGTTTCGTCTGCCATCGCGTTCACAGATGCGCTGCTGGATGCTGGAGTTAACAAGGTGGTATTTTCCTCGAGCTGTTCGATTTACGGAACACAGGAAAAGGTTCCAATCGGCGAAGACGCGCCTAAGAATCCGCTTAGTCCGTATGCAGAGACGAAGTTGTTTTTTGAGCGTGTTCTGCGTGCCTACGACTCCGCTTATAGCCTTCGTTCGGTTTGCCTACGGTATTTCAACGCGGCGGGGGCTGATCCCGAGGGAGAGATCGGAGAAAATCACGATCCGGAAACACATCTCATTCCGCTGACGATCTATGCCGCAATGGGAAAAGGGCCGTTGAACGTTTTTGGTTCCGATTATCCGACGCCTGACGGCACTGCGATCCGCGACTATATCCACGTCACCGATCTTGGAGATGCGCATGTCCGCGGCTTGAGGTATTTGCTCGACGGGCACGCAAGTGTACAGTTGAACTGCGGCACCGGGCAAGGGAATTCCGTGAAGGAAGTTATTGCAATGGTCGAGGCGGTGTCGGGTCGAAAAGTGCCGGTTGAGTTCGGGCCTCGGCGCGAGGGCGACGCCCCAGCGCTGGTTGCGGATGCGTCCGAAGCGAAAAGATTACTGGGGTGGAATCCCCAAGTTTCATCCCTTGAAAGCATTGTCCGCACGGCGTGGAGATGGCATTCTGAGCTGGCGCCGGCTGTTCTAAAAACCCCGTAACTCTTTCTTGTTATTATAGATAGACCATGGATCAAAGATGACGTGGTGGTGGGAGATTCACGTTCCACCGTTGAAACCTGCACTCGACAAGCTGTCTATCCGCCGGCGTGACACTCCGTTTCCACGATGACGGACAAAGGGAGAAATAGGTCGTGGAACAGGAAATGTTAAGGCTGCCTGTTTACCTAACTCGGTTGACGTCCCGCTTGATATGACGCTTGAAGGGCAATCGGCCGATGGAAGGAGGGGCGGCGAACTCCCATTGGCACTATGTTGATGCGTGCACAGTGAGCGATGGATCGAAAGCTGCGTAAAGTTGAATTGCCGTACTTAGAACAGGGAAAGGTCTGTGCGGGGTGAGTACGGCCACCATCATATTCGTGGCGGCATGCCTGATCCTCGCCTACGTGATGGTCGGCTATCCGGTCCTGCTCCGAATCGTTTCAAAGTGGTCCGCAAAGCCGGTGCGGCGCGAAGCAATCGAGCCAAGCGTAACCGCAATCATCGCGGTCTATAACGGAGAGCAGTATCTCGAAGCCAAACTGCGGTCCATTCTGGAGGCCAACTACCCGCCGGAAAAGTTGGACATTCTGGTTGTGTCCGATGGTTCCACGGATCGGACTGAAGACATAGCGAAGGAATTCGCGGTAGCCGGGGTGCAGCTTTTGGTTGTTCCGAGGGGTGGTAAGCCAGCGGCACTGAACGCGGCAATTCCCAAGTCGTCGGGAGAGATTCTCTTGCTTACGGATGTCCGGCAAAAGCTCGCGGCGGACAGCATCCGCATGCTCATGGCCCGTTTTGCCGACCCACAAGTCGGCGTGGTGAGCGGTGAGTTGTTGATTCGTGGGGGCACAAGCGCGGAAGAAGCGCAGATCGGGTTGTACTGGCGGTTTGAAAGCTGGATCCGGGACCGTCTGAGCTCCATCGATTCGATGTTCGGAGCAACCGGTCCGTTTTATGCGATGCGGAGAGAGTTGGCGGTGCCGATTCCACCAGATACGCTGTTAGATGATGTCTACCTCCCGCTGGCAGCGTTCTTTCGCGGATACAGGCTTGTGATGGAGTCGGGTGCAGTCGCGTACGACTATCCGACATCGATTGACACAGAGTTTCGGCGAAAGGTCCGGACACTGGCAGGAAATTATCAAATTCTGATGGCATATCCGAAGTTGCTGGGTTTTGGGAACCGGATGTGGTGGCACTTTATGTCGTACAAAGTTGGACGCCTGGCGCTGCCGTGGGCATTGCTGGCGGCTACGGGAGCGTCGTTGTTTTTACCGGATCCTTGGAGGCCCTATGAAATAGGGCTACAGACTGTGCTCTATGCAGGGGCTGTGTTGGATCCATACTTGCCGGCGAAGTTCCCGCTTCGGCGTATAACGTCGCCTACGAGAACATTTCTCGTGATGATGGTCGCCGCAGTTCGGGGGCTGGCGGTGTTCTTCGTGCCGGCACGATCGCTTTGGAAGGTAACGTCGGCCAGTCGGCAATAGGACACGACCAGGGCCGATCATCGAAATCGGTCTGAGACAGAAGCAGACGATGGACAAACAATATTACCGGGAATACTTTGCGCTTGAGCGCGAACATTGGTGGTTCCGTGCGCGGTCCGAGATCCTCATGGGCCACTTGCGAACCATGGTCAAGTCGCGTGGCCCGCTGAAGATTCTAAACGTGGGAGCTGCCACCGGCCGGTCTACAGAATTGCTAGGGCAATTCGGGAAAGTTACATCGGTAGAGTACGATGGCGACTGCTGCGAGTTCACTCGCTCGAACACTGGACTGGAATTGACGCGGGCGTCCATCACAACCCTGCCGTTCCGCGACGAGGAGTTCGACCTGGTATGTGCATTCGACGTGATTGAGCACGTCGAAGACGATGCCACAGCGGTCTCTGAAATGACCCGAGTCTGTTCTACCGGCGGGCTGGTCTGCGTAACGGTGCCAGCGTTCATGTTTCTATGGAGCCATCACGATCACATCAACCATCACTGCCGCCGGTACACGGGGCAGGGGTTGAGAGAAGTGCTCCGAAAGACGCGGATGCGCTCTGTGTTCCAATCGTATTTTAATTTCTGGCTTTTTTTCCCGATTGCGTTGTATCGGATCGTTGAACGGTGGAGGAAACCTGTGCAACGAGAAGATGCCGGCTCGGACTTTTTCGCGATGCGAAACAAAATGCTCGACCGGTTGCTCTACGTGATCCTTCGCACCGAAGGGTTCCTGTTGGATACGGGTTTGCGGCTGCCGGTGGGTGTTTCGATTCTATCTACCTGGAGAAAAGAGACGCGATGATATCGATTGTCGTACCCGCATTTAACGAACAGGAAGGCATCGAAGAGCTGTATCGACGCGTCACGAGCGCGTCCGCAGTTTGGGGTGAAGACTTCGAGTTGATCGTTGTTGATGATGGAAGCTCTGATAAGACCATGGAGATTTGCGAACGCCTCGCGGGTGCGGATTCGCGGTTGAAGATCGTCAGCCTTTCACGCAACTTCGGCCATCAGCCTGCGGTTTCGGCCGGGCTCGCGCACGCCTCCGGATCAGTGGTAGCTGTGCTCGACGCAGATTTGCAGGATCCACCGGAGGAATTGAAACCGTTCATCGATAAAATCCGGGAAGGATTCGATGTTGTATATGCGGTGCGGACAAAGCGGAAAGAAGGGCCGTTCAAACGGCTCGCCTACTATCTCTACTATAGGATCCTGAACCGGCTGGCTACGCTAGAAATTCCGCTCGATGCCGGAGACTTTTGTGTGATGCGCGGCGATGTGGTCGCGGCGATCAATCAACTGCCGGAGCGCAATCGATTCGTGCGCGGCCTGCGGACGTGGGTCGGATACAGGCAGACGGGCATGACCTACGAACGGCAATCGAGATTTGCGGGCGAACCGAAATACACGTTCCGGAAACTGGTGCAGCTGGCAATGGATGGCATCATCAACTTCAGCTACCGGCCCCTGCAATTGATTCTGTTCATGGGTGTGTTGGTCGGGTTCGCCTCGCTGCTATTCGGAGTGGTGGTGATGGTGCTTTACATCGCGAATGCCTCGGTAATGGGATTCAATCCACGGGAGGCCAGAGGTTGGACGTCGCTTATCTTTGCGCTTCTGTTCTCTTCGGCGGTCCAACTGTTTTGCCTTGGCGTGTTAGGCGAGTATGTTGGGCGCATTTTCGAGGAGACGAAGCGACGTCCGGCGTTTCTGGTGAAGAAGACGATCAATCTGGATGATCGCTCCGAACGATTTGTATAGTAGTCGCTCGGGCTGAGGTTGCTATGGACACCGTTATGATGATGCGGGAGAAGAACTGACTTGCCCAGCTTCAGCCTGAAGGTGAAACAGGGGCATACGCCGTTCTACCGGTTCCTCCGCCGCATCGCCTATGCGTTTCTCTATCCCGAACTGCCGGTTCCCAAGTTTCTGCTTCCGCTGGCGCGACTGCTCTATAACGTTCATTTCGCCATTTGGAACATATTCAGGCGGATGCTCATCGTACTCTACGTTGTGCCGCTGTTTCGCGGCCGGTGCGAAAGCGCGGGCAAGAGTCTGTTTGTATTTCTGCTGCCCCACGTATCCGGACCTACTCGGATTCAGGTCGGCAACAATCTAAAGATCTTTGGCAAGATTGGCATCTCGAGCGGACTGATTCATGAGGAGCCGAGGCTGGTGATCAAAGACAATGTGACGATCGGGCACCAGGTCTCCTTCAGCGTGAACAAGGAAATTGTCATTGAAGACGACGTGTATATTGCCGGCTCGGTCCGGATTTCGGACAACGACGGCCATCCGCGGGATCCAGATGACCGCCGCGCCGGTCTGCCACCGCCCAAAGAGGAAATCAAACCGGTGCGCATCTGCCGCAATGCGTGGCTCGGCGAGGCATGTTTTATTCGCAAGGGCGTCACGATCGGGGAAGGCGCCATTATCGGAGCGAACAGTGTTGTCCTTAACGACGTCGCACCGTACTGTATTGCGATCGGCAATCCAGCCCGTGTGGTCGGTTTCGCGGAATCGAAAACGGTGAAGAAGGACTCCGAATAGAGCGTATCCTTATGGCAATGGATCTACAATCGAGGATCAAAGAAGCAGTGCTGAGCGTATCAACGCAGGCGGAGGCGAATCCTGACGTGGACGAAGCGTTGTTTGAATCCGGCATTCTAGATTCATTCGCGCTAGCCGATTTGGTGGCGGCGCTCGAGAAGGAGTTCGGCGTCCAGGTTTCGGATGCGGATCTGCGTCCGAAGAATTTCTCGTCCATCCGTCAGATTGAAAGCTATCTGCAATCCCACGGCGTTCAGCCCGCGTAACCCTGAATGGCTTCCGCGCCCCTGTTAGGGCCGCGTGACCGCTCCGTTTTCGTCGACCAAGTAGCAGGCGTCGCCGGGAGTGGCGCAAAGAGACCCGAGCCGGGCAGGTGAGACTGGCGCTGCCTTCAATTCCGTATTGTGGAATCTAAGCCGGAGCGCTTGCTCGAGCGCCGGAAAGGCCGGATCCCCGGGATCGATGGTTGCTATTCCCCGGTATCCGTAGAGGCCGAATTTCTCGAGGGGTGGGGTTCCGGGCGCGTCCGCAAAAAAGACCGTAGAAGATGGCGACTTCCATGCCTCACGGGGCACCGAGGTGACGATGTGCTCAGCGACTGCGGCGCAGTGGCGAACACGATCGGTCCTCATCCATGCGGCGGCGGCGGCAAGCACAAGCAGCGCGCCGGCAACGACGCGATAGGCTGGGCCCGGCGGCGCCACGCGCCCCACGATAATAGCCAGGATGATGGACCAGAATGCGGCCGGAAGATACGCGTAAGTTTCACTGGCATGATCGGTGAAAACCAGAAACGGCACGAGAGCAAATCCGATTCCGCACAGCAAGAAGAGCAGGGCCCACCAGGGAAGGCCGCCGATGCGCCGGCGCGTCTCTGCGCTGCGCAGAATCCAAATTCCAAGCGCTCCGGCAATCAGAAGCCCCACGGCGGCAATCGTCAGCACTAGTTCCT
>Ga0105248_10009442_pt1 | contig 10740 bp, 10 predicted proteins | sample KBSS34metaG_FD_81524 | JGI IMG/M metagenome (GOLD analysis project Ga0105248, IMG submission 81524) | Switchgrass rhizosphere microbial communities from Kellogg Biological Station, Michigan, USA - KBS S3-4 metaG | ecosystem: Host-associated > Plants > Roots > Rhizosphere > Soil | place... | reverse complement strand
GCCGAAGCGAACGCCAGACTCGCGCAGTCCACCGCCGAGCGCTACCGAGATCTGATCAGGACTGATTCGGTGTCGCGGCAGGACCTCGATAACGCCAACGGCAGCCTCGAAGCGAAGGCGACTGCCGTGACCTCGGCGAAAGCGAACGTCAGGCGCCTGGAGCAGCTGAAGGCCTTCGGCAAGATCACCGCCCCGTTCGACGGCGTCGTGACCGCGCGCAGCACCGACGTCGGCGCACTGATCGATTCGGGGAGCAACGCGAAGGAACTGTTTCACGTCGCGGCGGTCCATCGCCTGCGGGTGTTCGTCAACGTCCCCGAGATCTATTCGCGCGCGGCGCGGCCAGGCATGAAGGCGGATCTGACACTGACGGAGTTTCCGGGGCGTCCATTCACCGGCACGCTGGCGCGGACGGCGCAGTCGTTCGACGTCGCCTCGCGCACACTGCTCGCCGAGATCGACGTCGAGAACCCGAAGGGCGAGCTGTTGCCGGGATCGTACGCCGAAGTGCATCTGAAGCTGACCGGCGAGGCATCGACGTTCAAACTCCCGATCAACGCCATCATCTTCCGGACCGAAGGCGTGAGGATTGCGGTCGTCGGCGCCGACGGCAAGGTCGCGCTGCAGCCGGTGACGCTCGGGCGCGACTACGGCAACAGCCTGGAGGTTGTTTCGGGCATCACGGGCGGAGAACAAATCATCGTCAACGCGCCGGACGCGATCGAGGCCGGACAGCCGATTCGCGTCGCGAAGGCCAAAGACCAGTGACCCGCGGTCCGGCAGGGCTGAAGCCCTGCCCCACAAGGATGGCCGGGCGAGTGGCGCAGGGCTTTAGCCCTGCGATCGTCATCACGCTCGTCGTGGTTTCCGCTTGCGCGCCGAAGACGAAGTACGTCACGCCGACCGTAGAAGTCGCGCCGGCCTTCCGGGAGAACGCCGAATGGAAGACCGCACAGCCGGCCGACGACACGATCCGCGGCAAGTGGTGGGAGCTGTTCGGTGACCCCGACCTGAACGCGCTCGAACGGCAGATCGACGTCTCGAACCAGACGTTACAGGCGGCTGCAGCACAGTACGCGGAGGCGCGAGCGCTGGTCCGCGGCACGCGTGCGAGCCTGTTTCCGACCGTTGATCTCGCTCCGGCGGCCGTGCGGGCCGAAGCGTCTGGCAACCGGCCGGCGTCGACGTTCCACCAGGCGGCCAACGACTTCATCCTGCCGGTCGACGTCTCGTACGAGGCGGACGTCTGGGGACGCATCCATGGCGCCGTCAACGCGAGCCGCGCCGCCGCCCAGGCGAGCGCCGCCGATCTGGAAACCGCGCGGCTCAGCCTGAACGCGGAGTTGGCGGTCGACTACTTTACCCTGCGCGGAATCGATCGCGATCGCCAGCTGCTCGACACCGCGGTCGAGTCGTTCGAAAAAGCGCTGGAACTGACGCAGAACCGCTTCCGCGGCGGCATCGCCTCGCAGGCCGACGTCGCACAGGCCGAGACCGTGCTGGAGACGACGAGGGCGCAGGCAGTAGATGTCGCGGTCGGGCGCGCGGCGATCGAGCATGCAATCGCGGTCCTCCTCGGAAAGCCGGCGTCCGCGCTGTCGATCGTCGCGGCGCCGATGCCCGATGGTCCCCCGGCGGTTCCGACTGGCGTGCCCTCCGAGCTGCTGGAACGCCGGCCCGACATTGCGGCGGCGGAGCGGCGCGTCGCCGCCGCGAACGCGCAACTCGGCGTCGCAACGGCCGCGTTCTATCCGCGGCTCCTCCTGTCGGGCGCCGCAGGATTCGAGAGCAGCCCGCTCGGCAGCCTGTTGACCGGTACGAGCAGCTTCTGGACGATCGGCCCGGCACTGCTCGTCAACGTCTTCGACGCGGGACGCCGGCATGCCGCGTCGGATCAGGCGCGCGCCGTCCAGGCTCAGGCGACTGCGGTTTACCGCCAGGCAGTCCTGGTCGCGTTCCGCGAGGTCGAGGATCAGCTGGCGGCGCTGCGGATCCTCGAGCAGGAGGCGGCGATTCAACGCCGCGCGGTCGACGCCGCGGAGCGCTCGCTGATGCAGGCGACGAACCGGTATCGAGGGGGCCTTGCGAGCTATCTCGAGGTCACATCGGCTCAGAGTGCGGCGCTCGTCAACCAGCGGACGGCTGTCGGCATCCTGACGCGCCGAATGAATGCCAGCGTCCTGCTGCTCAAGGGTTTAGGGGGTGGATGGCAGTCGTCCACTCTGACGCACGAATAGCTACCGCCTCGACACCGTTCGAAGCCATCGACGCGCGTCCTGATATTCGGGGCAGGCCTTCGCCACCAGTTTCCAGAATTTTGGCGAGTGGTCCATGCGCTTCAGGTGCATCAGCTCGTGAATGAGCACGTAGTCCCTCACACTCTCGGGCATCGTGACGAGGCGCCAGTTGAGGCAGATATGACCCTGGCGTGAGCACGATCCCCATCGCCACCGCTGATTCCGGATGCTGACGCGCCCGACGCTGAGGCCGTGCTGCGCGGCGAGCGCCAGCAGGCGCGGAGGCAACTCCTTCCTGGCGCGGGCGAGCAGCAAGCGCCGTTCATCGGCGGACGCACCGGATTCGTCGTTCGTGCCGCGCAGCTCGCCGTTCGTCGTTCGTCGTTCGCGCTCGCGCAGCTCTCGCTCCGCTCGCGCGCGCAGCTGCTTTTCGATCCACGCATGCTCACGCGCAGCGAACGCGGCCGCTTCACGTTTCGACCCCCGGCGGGGAACGGTGACGCGCACGATGCCCTCATCGGTGATCCGGATCAGATAGCGCCGGGCGCGCGGATGGCGGACGAACTCCAGAACAGGGTGAGGAGGTGCGGGGTGCGGAGGTGCGAGGTGCGCAGGTGCGAGGTGCGGAGTTACGGGTTCGAGGTTCAGAGACAGCTGCAGCATCAGTGGCCGCCGTAGACCTGATAGCCCCGTTTTCGCAGGCTCTCTGCGAGCGCCGCTTCCATCTTCAGCGCCTTCGCGTATGGCATCGGGTTGAGATGCGCGTAGAGCCGCGGCACGAGCCGCTCACCGCAGCGCCTGACGACGCCTGCGGACTTGTAGCCGCTCTTGTGGTTCTCGAATCGCTGCTCGGGCGACAGGCCGGTCATCCCCACGTAATAACCGGCCTTGCCGTCGCCTTCCGGATCGCGCAGGTAGACGACATACACCGAGTGATGATGCGAACTTTTCTTCGCGCGCGCCACACTGCCTGCATCTTATCGCAGGTTCAGTACGTCACCCGGACGCGATAGGTCAGCACCACGGTGCCGTCCGCGGCAACCGGCACGGCAAACGCCGCCGCCCAGGCCGCCGTCTTGGTGAACGGATGCGACGAGCGCACCATCCGCCACGTGCCGCCGATCGGCTCGTTGACGTCGACGGTGATCGGTGACGTCTTGTGGTTGCGCAGCGTGATCGCGTACTCGAGCTCGTAGACGTTGGCGGCGATCTTCTCGAAGTCCGTCTGGTTCCGCTCGCAGGTGACGTCGAAGGCGTTGCCGATCTTCAGGTTCAGCTCTTCGTCCTTCGGCGTGTGGCCGATCCGGTCCTCGCCCACGAACTGCGTTCCGCCCTTCGAATCGGCCTGATACACGCGGACCACGCCAGACGGCATCGGCATCCCCAGCCCTGCGCGCTCCTCGTTCTTGAACCGGTAGTAGACCTGCACGACGTCCTTGATCGGCGATCCGGGATGCTGTCCGTTGCGGTAATAGAACGACTGCCCTTCGACGACGTAGCGTTTGGTGACCGGGACGCCGGTGCCGGTCAGCATGCTCACCTGCTTGGTCTCGTTGTTGTTGATCGTCGTCTTTCGGCCGAGCGTGTAGAGGTGGTAGTCGGAAAACGACTCCTGCGTCATCACCGACTCCGCGACCGCCGCTGTGGCGGCCCTGGCCATGTCCATGGCTTTGCCGAACACCTGACGGACGCGATTCAGGTCGCCGGCGACGAGCTGCAGCTTCGTGTTTCGGAACGACGTGCCGCTGCCGTTGGCCAGCGTCACCCAGCCGTCGAGATCGGCGGCCTTGTCGTCGCGCGACACCGTCAGCACGTAGTCGGCGTTCCACGAGAGCTTGCTCGCGAGGTACGACGCCTCGACGCGGTGGCGCGCCGCTCCGGCATTGTCGAGCGTCCAGATGAGCGTCGGGTGGGTGTAGAGGTTGCCCGGAAGCTCGGGAAACTTGATGTGATCGGCGCTCAACCCCGTCACGATTTCGCCGCCGATTTGCCAGACCGGCGCGTTGTTGTAGCTGAGGAGCCGCGCCTTCACTTCTTCCTCGCGGGTCTCGCCGTTCTCCGAGCGCCGCCGCACCAGGATCACGTCGCGGCCGACGTACTTCCGCAGCAGCTTCTCGGGCTCGAGCAGGTCGTACTCGTAGTTCTGCTCGAGAACGCTCACGCGCGACGGCTCGGTCAGCGATCGGAAGTGCACCGTCGCCGGATTGACGGTCGCCGCGATGTCCATGAACCGGAGATCAAAGCTGCCGCGCGGCAGCTGCAGATTCCGGGTATCGCGCACCAGCGCGATGTCCGAGTTATAGACCGTGACCGCGAGATCCACCTGATCGTCCAGAGTCGACGAGTCCTGCCCCGTCGTCGCCGTCGTGGTGGCGTGCGCGGCGGGCGCGGCGCGTTGCGAGGTGAGGGCCGCCCCGGCGATCAGCGCGGCCGCGAGTGTGAGTCCAATTCGTGTCTGCATGAGAACGGCTCCTTTGCTGTCCTGTCCATAGAACGGAGCCGCCGGGAAATCTTGCAGGAGGTCTACCGCGCTTTCACAACCGTGGCGCAGGGCTTTAGCCCTGCGAGCCGCAGCCCTGAAGGGCTGAGCCACTACAGACAACAGAAAATCGCTCTACAAATCGGGATTTCGCGACCAGGTCTGCCCGGCGTCGGTCGTGACGAAGGTGTGGCCGCCGACGGTCGTCACAGTGGCGTTTTCGCTGTCTGTGGCGGTGACGGCGCGCAAATCCTCGGCTTCCGGGAACGCGAGGCGGCGCCAGGAGCGGCCGTCGGTCGACAGGAACACCGCCCCCGAGGGCCCGATCAGCCAGCAGACGGATGGCGACGGGGACGCGCCGGCCGTCAGCGTTTCCGTCGCTCCGGTGATTTCGGTGCGCCAGGTCGCGCCGCCGTCCGCGGAGCGCTGGACTCCCCCGCCCGGCAGCAGCCGGAAGCGGGTGGCGGGGTTCGACGATACGATGACCATGTCCATCGCGTTGGCGAACGTGGACATGCGGGCGGCGGCGGCGCCAAGCGCGCGAGGCGCAGCGGGAGCCGTCCTGGACAGCGGCGCGTCGGCGGTTGGCGGCGCGGCGGGCGCGATGGTCACCGACTCCGAAAGCGCGCCGACTGGGGCCGCAGGCGCCTGCGCCGTCTGCTTGTCGAGCGCCGCGGACTCCTGCCGTTCACGCACAGCCGCGGGCGGCCGGTTCTCGCCGGCCTTCGCCTGGAGTTCAGCGGGTGGCGCGGGCGCCGATGCGGTCGGGCGTGCGGGCTCTTGCGCTGGCGTCGCCTGATCCGCCGGCACTCCCTGATCCACGGCCGCCACACCGCCGTCCGACACCTGAACCGGCGCACGATTCGGCACGGCGACCCAGATCGCCCACGCCGTCGCGGCCGCCGTCAGCGGGACGAGCCAGCGAAGTGCGGACACCCGGAACCACGATGGTGCGGCGGCCGCCGGCGGCGCCGTACGGACCATGGCCGCGAGAAGCGCCTGACAGCGCTCGCAATCAGCCGCATGAGCTTCGGCGATCGCGCGCGCGCGTGCATCGAGCGCCTGGTCGGCCCATGCGGCCACGGTCTCGCTGTCGAGGCATGCGCTCGCCGGCGCGGCGCCGTCCCGCGCCTTCAGCGCGCTGGCCAGCAGCCGATCCAGGGATGCGTCGCGGTCGTTCTGCGATTCCTTCACGGGCGGCTCATCATATAGAACGATCCGTCTCCGATTTCTTGCGCGCAAGCAGTTGACCGAGATCGAGAGGCCCTGCGTCCTCAGATGCCGCCGCGAAACACTCGGAGATCTGCGCGTCGCTCAGCCCGTGATCGACGCGGAGCTGGCGCTCGACGTCCTCACGCAGCGCCCGCCGCGTCCGCGCGAGCTGGCGCGACACGGTCGCTTCGTGTTCCCCCACCAGACGCCCAATCTCGGCGAGCGTCAACTCCTGAACATAGTAGCAACCGAGCCGGAGGCGGCCGCGGCTGTCGAGCCGATCGACGGCGCGAGCGAGCGCCTGACTCAAGAGCGTCAGATACCGCGAGCGATCGGGATCAGGCGGATCGCCCGGGCGGCCTTCCACACCGCCCGCCGCGCGGTCGTCATCCGGCAGCGGCTCGAGCCGTTTCTGCGCGCGCAGTCGATCGACGTAACGCTGCGAGAGCACGGCGCGCAGCCACGTGGCAAGGCTGCTGCGTCCCTGGTAGTAGCGAAACAGCGATTGGCTGTACAGGTCCGCGTAAAGCGCATCGGCGAGGTCGCGGGCGCCGCCGGTTGGATCGAGCACGTCGGCGGCGCGATAGAGCACGGGCCGGTATTCGAGGACGAAACGCTCCCACGCCGGCTCCTCGCCGGCCGCGCACCGGCGCGCGAGCTCGAGGTCGGCGGCGTAGGACGCGTTCACCGTGCGCGCACGGGCTCGGCTTCCTCTTCCTCGTCGTGGAACGGCAGGCCGTCGGTAAGCTCGGCGGCCTGCAGCATGCGCGGCACGCGGTCGATCGGTTCGAGCGCCCTGATCTCCTCGCCGCCGTTGGCCGCCTGCAGATCCTTGAACTTGCGGGCCTTCACGAGCACGTTGCCCTCGAGTGACCCGACGGTCTCGTTATACGCCTCGAGGCTCGACTTCAGGCTGCGGCCCAGCTTCTCGAACCGCTCCGCCAGCGCGCGAACCGACTCGTACAAGTTTCGGCCGTTTTCGCTGATCTTGCGCGCGTTCTCTTCCATCGCCTCCTGCTGCCAGCCGTACGCCACCGCCCGCAGCAGGGCAATCAGCGTGGTCGGGCTCGCCGGGATGACACGCTTCTCCACGCCGCATTCGATGAGCGACGGATCCTGCTCGAGCGCCGCGCTGAAGAACATCTCGCCCGGCAGGAACATGACGACGAATTCTGGCGTGGAGGCGATCTTCTCGAAATAGCTTTTTGCCGACAGCTGCGAGATGTGGTTGCGGACCTGCCGTGCGTGATCGGCGAGCAGGCTCTGACGCGCCGCTTCGTCCGGCGCTTCGAGCGCGCGCAGGTAAGCGTCGAGCGGCGCCTTCGCGTCGATCACGATCCGCTTCCCGCCCGGCAGCCGGACGACGACGTCGGGGCGGATGCGTCCTTCGTCGTCCGCGCCCTGCATCGTGTGCTGCTCCATGAAGTCGCAGTACTCGATCATGCCGGCGAGCTCGACGACGCGCTTCAACTGGAGCTCGCCCCACCGGCCGCGGACGCCGGGACGCTTCAGGGCGTCGGTGAGACGACGGGTCTCGTCGCGCAGTCCCTGGCCGGCGGTGTCGAGCGACGCGATTCTCTGCATCAGCTGCGCGCCGCTCTCGACGCGCCGCCGTTCCGAGTCCTTGATCTCGCGGTCGACCTGTTCGAGGGTCTTCGCCATCGGCGCGAGCAGATCCTCGATCGCTTTCTTGCGCGCGTCGATGTCGCCCGCGGCCTCGGTCCGCGCTTCGCGCATGCGGGTTTCAGCAAGCGACAGAAAGGCTTCATTGTTGGTCTTGAGCGCATCGGCGCTGAGAGCCTGAAACGCGTCTCGCAACTTCGCCTCGGCGTCCTGATACGCCATCAGCCGTTCCGCATGGACGGCGCGATCTTTTTCGAGCTCGCTGTGGAGACGGGTCTGGGCGGGGCGCGACACGAGCCAGCCGATGGCCACTCCGACGGTGAGGCCGATCGTCAGCGTGATGGCGAGAGTAACGGGGTCGATGGACATTAGTATCGCATGAACACTCGGCGCGATCGGTGGCGCAAGAGGCCGGTCATCGCGACACCACGTAAGGCAGCCACGCTTCCGGCAGCTGCAGTTCCGCGGCATGAATCGCCGAAGCCATCGTCTGCGCTTGCGCGGCGGGCGTCAGCTGACGAGCCTTGAGCCCTGCCGCGATCGTCTGCAACGCATGACGCGCCTGAATCTGCGCATGGCGTCGCCGGTCGGCGTACTGACCGATGCCCTGGCTGGCAGCGGCGCGTGCCTGCGTGCGCGCGGCTTTCAGCGCGTCGAGGCGGGCGTGATTGACCGGCTCGAACGGCAGCTGCGTCTGGAACCGCGCCTCGGAGGCGGTATCGAGCTCCCCGGCGTCCTTCAGCGCCCTGGTGCGTGCAAGATCGGCACGGTAGCAGTCGAAGCACAACAGGCGCGAGCGCCGGGCCGGCCCGGCCGCGCCGTACGTCGCGGCTTCGCGTTTTAGCGCCTCGCGGCATCCGGCACACAACACCTTGGGGCGTTTGCCTTCCAGCTCGCCACCTGGGAAGGTAACCCACTCGTCCGTAACGACTTGATGCGTCGAGACCGCCATGCGAACCTCCCCTTCGGGTCGTACAAAAACCGTGCCTGAAGAGAGTCTAGATGGAACGTGTGACAGACCAGGTCACACAGGGATGGTTTCAGATTGAAACGTGCTGGACCGTATTGCCGCAGGCGTCGAGGAACTTCTTGAAGTCGGCGGCGGAGACCGTGAACGTGGCGGTGTTGATGTTGGGATGAAACGCGAGACGCTCTGCTGCTTGAAAGTCGCGGTCGAGCACGACTCGCACGGCGTGCTCGCGGTCGTTAATCAGACCGAACGGCGACACGGATCCAGGCGTCAGCCCGAGATGCGTCATCAGCCGCTCCGGAGACGCAAAACTCAGCTTGCCATCGCCGATCTGATCGGCCACGGCCCTGAGGTCAGCCTTTTTCGACGCGGTCATCACGACCAGGTAATGGCGGTCGCCCTTCTGATTGCGCAGGAACAGATTCTTGCAATGCGTCGCATCGATTCCGCCCCAATGAACCGAGGCCTCGTCGACCGTCGCCACGGGCGGATGTTCATGACGTGTGAACGGAATCCCGAGCTCCGTCAAGCGCGCCACGACGCCGGCTTCCTCTGGAGCCATCACGGGAATCTCCCGAGCGCCGTCAGCAGTTCGAGCCGCGAGCGGCGCAGCGTATCCTCCGCGACTGCGGCGGCGGTGTCGGCGTCGCGCGCGCGGCCTTCCGCGTCGATCACTTCGATGTTCGTCGCGGCCCCCGCGCGGAAGCTGATGTTGACGATGTCGACGACCTGCCTGGCCTGATCGGCGGCGGCCCGCGCGCTGACCAGTCCGCGCTCGGCGCTCGCAATCGCTTCGCGCGCAGCCCGGACTTCCGAGCGTGCCTGCGTATCCGCTCGAGCGAATGTCGCCCGCGACTCGTCCACCGCCGCCTGCCGCTCGAGGCGGAGCGCCTGCCGCTGTCCACTGTCGAAGATGGGAATACTGAGTTGCGTGAGCAGTCGCCAGCTGTTCTGCGGCAGGAAGAACTGCGCCGGGTAGGTGGTCGAGGGCTGAAACACCGCCTCGAAGTACGGCAGCCGATCCTTGCTGCTGTCGCCGAGCACACGTTCGGCCGCGCGCTGCTGCGTCGCGAACAGCTTCAGGTCGGTCCGCCACGGTCCCGCCTGCAGCGGCGGCACGTCGGCGGGTATCGCAAACGCCGGCTCGTCGCCGGCGTCGACCGGTCCGTCGGCGACGAGCAGCACGCCGAGCGCTTCCTGCGCGCGGTACAGCGCGAGCCGCGCCGACTCGATCAGCCCCTCGTCCAGCGACACCTCCTGCTGTGCGCGCAGCTCGTTCAGCCGGCTGCCGGCGCCGCGCTCCAGCAGCTCGTGCGCGTAGTCGAAATGCGCCTTCGCCACATCACGCGCGCGCACGTTGGTGTCGACGACGCGGCGTCGCGCGATGATCGTCAGGTACGCATCGGCGGTCGCGATCGACGTCTGCCGCCTGACCTCCTCCGCGTTCGCCTGCGCCACCAGCTTCGCGTCGCCCGCCTGCGCGGTCCTCGCCCACCGCGCCGGCGCATAGAGCGGCATGCGGACGTCGAGGCTCGCCGTCACCTGGTTCTGCGGCGTGACGGTCGATCCCTGAAACTCGACCCCCTTGTTGAGCGTCGTCGTCGCCACGGTGCCGTTGATCTGCAGGCGCGAGGCCGACCGCGCGTCGAGCAACAACCCCTCGGCGCGAAGGATTCCGGCCGCGGCGATCGCCGCCGTCGGGTTCTTTTCCGCCGCGCGGCGGATGGCCTCGTCGAACGTCACGCGCTCGGCCGGCACCGGCGCCTGCGCGCGAACGATCGCAGGGCTGAAGCCCTGCGCCACTAGCGCAAAAGTGAGCGTGAAATGGCGCAGCCCTTTAGGGCTGCGTCTGGCGCGCCGCCGGTCAGCGCAAGTCACGTTTTCTCCCCACGCTCTTGACGACCACATACAACACCGGGATGAACAGCAGATTGAGGAACGTCGACGCGATCATGCCGCCGGCGACGGCGGTGCCGACCGAATGGCGCGCCTCGCGGCCGGCGCCGCTCGCCACCACCAGCGGCATCACGCCGAGGATGAACGCGAGCGACGTCATCAGAATCGGGCGCAGCCGGATGCGCGCCGCTTCGACCGCGGCGTCGGCAATCGACAGCCCGCGCGCGCGCAGCTGCTCCGCGAACTCGACCACCAGAATGCCGTTCTTCGCCGACAACCCGATGAGCATGACGAGACCGATCTGACAGTAGACGTCGTTGATC
>Ga0105248_10009440_pt1 | contig 10741 bp, 11 predicted proteins | sample KBSS34metaG_FD_81524 | JGI IMG/M metagenome (GOLD analysis project Ga0105248, IMG submission 81524) | Switchgrass rhizosphere microbial communities from Kellogg Biological Station, Michigan, USA - KBS S3-4 metaG | ecosystem: Host-associated > Plants > Roots > Rhizosphere > Soil | place... | reverse complement strand
GGATCAGATGGCCGCGATCGGTCAGCAGTCGGCGACCACGCCGCCGGCCCAGACGCCGAGCAGCACGAACGCGTCGCAAACAGCCACCGACAAGAGTGCGACGCCGGGCAGCAGCGGCACTTCGCCCGCGGCAGCCGTGGCGTCGGGCGCAGCGGCCACCGCGATGGGATATGCGGCAAACGCGGCCGGTGAGAACAGCACGGCGATCGGCGCGAATGCACTGGCCGCGTCGGACAACAGCACGGCGAACGGAGCGGGTGCGGTTGCGTCGGCACAGAACGCTGTGGCTATCGGCACCAACGCGGCGGCCTCCGGCATCAGCTCGACTGCGCAGGGCAGCAATGCGAGCGCCGGCGGCAGCAATGCCACTGCGCTCGGGGCGAATGCGAACGCCGCGGCGGCCAACTCCGTCGCGCTGGGTGCGGGTTCGGTGGCTGAAGATCCGAACACGGTATCGGTCGGCGCGCCCGGCAGCGAGCGGCGCATCACCAACGTGGCGCCCGGTGTGAACGGCACGGACGCGGTCAACATGAACCAGTTGTCCGCGGTTCAGTCCGGCATCAACAGCGTGGCTCGCAAGGCATATAGCGGCGTGGCCGCGGCCACCGCGCTGACGATGATTCCGGAAGTCGACGCCGGCAAGAGCTTCGCGATCGGTATCGGCACCGCCACCTATCAGGGTTATGGCGCCACGGCGCTCGGCGCGAGCGCGCGCTTTACCAACAACATCAAGATGAAGCTTGGCATCAGCGTCGGTTCGGATGGCGCGGCCTATGGCGCAGGCATGTCCTATCAGTGGTAGCCACCTGGCACTTCAATTCTCTGGAGCACTCCGGCATGAAAATCAGATCTTTCCGCTTTGTCGCCTCGTTGCTCGTGTCGACCTGCTGCGCGGTTGCGGCGCACGGGGCCTTCGCGGCCGATGCGGCCGCCGCGTCGAACGCCTGCCCGAACGATGGCACGGTGCGCTTTGGCGTGGAGCCTTACGAATCGACCGCACGACTGCTGCCGGTCTACACGGACCTCGCCAACCTGATCGGCAAGAAGATCGGCTGCAAGGTCGAACTGTACGTGGCGACCAGCTATAACGCCGAAATCGAAGCGATGCGCAACGGCAAGCTCGAGTTTGGCCAGTTCGGTCCGCTCGGTTACGTGCTTGCGCATCAGGTGGCGTATGCGCAGGCCGTCGCCGGATTCGCCGGTGAAGACGGCAAGCCGGCCAATTATTTTGCGTCGATCGTCACGTGGCCGGGCAGCGGCATCAAGACGATCGCCGATGTGAAGGGGCACTCGTTTGCGTACTCCGATCCCGCGTCGACTTCGGGGCATCTGTTCCCGGCATTCGGTCTGCGCAAGAGCGCGATCGATCCGGATCACGACGTCAAGGCTGTTTATGCGGGCAGCCACACGGCGTCGTTCGAGGCGCTGCGCAACCACAAGGTGGAAGCGGGCGAGCTGAACAGCGAGGAAATCGCCAGCGCGCTGCTGCACAACGAATACGACTCGGCAGCGTACGTGACCTTGTGGAAGTCCGGCCCGATTCCGCAGGATCCGTTTGCGATCCGCGGCGATCTGCCGGCCGATTTCAAGGCCCGCCTTGCTGCCGTGCTGCAGACGCTCGACTTCCACGAGCTGCCGGATGCCGACCAGAAGTTCCTGGCAGCCAACGAAGGCAAGGCGCTGAAGACGGTGCCGCAGACGGACAGCGCATACGACCAGATCCGCGATCTGGTGTCGACGCTCAACATCGATCTGAACAAGCTGTGAGCACGTTGCACACGGTGGTGGCGCTCGGGCCCGCGCCTGACAGTGAACGGGGCGCGGTGCCCGGCGGCGCAGATCGCGCGATGCTGCGCGGCGTGCAGGCCGACGTGCGGCTGGCCGTGCGCGGCCTGACGATGCGTTATCCGAATGGGCACACGGCGCTGCACAACGTGAACCTGACGGTGCATGCGGGCGAGATGGTCGTGATTCTCGGCAGCAACGGTTGCGGCAAGTCCACACTGATGAAATGCGTGGTCGGGCTCAACCGGCCGACCGGCGGTTCAGTCGAGGCCGGCGGCCGCGATCTCGCCGCGCTCACCGGGCAGCCGTTGCGGGTAGCGCGCATGTCGGTCGCGTTGATCTCGCAGCACGCGAATCTCGTGAAGCGGCGTAGCGTGCTGGCGAATGTGTGTACCGGCGCATTAGGTCGTCATCGCACGTGGTCGACGATGTTCGGCTGCGTGCCGAAGAGCGAGATCGAGCCGGCCCGCGGCTATCTCGACGAAGTCGGCCTGCTGCCGCTCGCCGCGCAGCGCGCGGGCACGCTGTCGGGCGGCCAGGCGCAGCGCGTCGCGGTGGCGCGCGCGCTGGCGCAGCGGCCTGAAGTGGTGCTTGCCGACGAGCCGGTTGCCAGTCTCGACCCTGAGGCCGCCGACGAAGTGATGCGTCTGCTGCGCCGGCTCGCCACCGACGATCAGCTCGCGGTGGTGTGCGTATTGCCCCAGCCCGAACTCGCGACGCGCTACGCCGATCGCCTGATCGGCATGCGCGGCGGGAGGATCGAATTCGACGAGCGCGCGTCGTCCGTCAGCATGCAACAGATCTCCAACCTGTATGTGAGCGAGACCTCATGAATCGCGTATCTTCGCTGCGGGTAGCGTCCCCGCAGACTTCGCGCGGCAGTCCGCTTGCGCGGATCGCTGCGCTGGCGGCGTTCGTTGCACTGTTCGTGCAGGCCTGTGTGGGCGTGCATGCGCGTCCGCAAGACCTGCTCACCGGCGCGCACGGCATGGCCGATATCCTCGCGCGTGCGATGCCGCCCGACTTCAGCCAGTTCGATGCGAGCCTCACACCGATCCTGGAGACGATCGATCTTGCAGTGTTCGGTACCGTGTTTGCAGTGTTGCTCGCGTTTCCGCTTGCGCTGCTAGCCGCCGCCAATGTGAGCCCTGCGCGGCCGCTGTATTACATCGCGCGCTCGATTATCGGCATCACGCGGGCGGTGCCGGATCTGGTGTGGGCCTTGCTGTTCGTGACCGCGGTCGGGCTAGGCCCGTTTCCTGGCGCACTGGCGCTTGGTTTGCATTCGGTCGGCATGCTTGGGCGTCTGTTCGCCGAGGTGATCGAAGATATGGAAATGGGCCCCGTCGAAGCGCTGACGCTGACTGGCGCGAGCCGTATGCAGGTGTTCACGCATGCGGTGGTGCCCGGCGTGTTGCCGACGCTGCTTGGTATCAGCCTGTTTCGCTTCGATGAGAACCTGCGCTCGTCGCTGGTGCTGGGCTTCGTCGGCGCGGGCGGGATCGGCTTCGAGTTGCTGACTGCGATGAACCTGTTTCAGTATCGGACCGTCTCGTTTCTGCTGATCGTGACGTTCGTGCTGGTGATCGCGGCGGAACGCGGCTCCGCATATCTGCGCAGCCGGGTGCAGTGAGGCCAGGCTGTGCCGCTGCGCGGTAGTTATTTTCTGGGCGTGCGTGCAAGATGGCCGGCGAGTTCGGCGAGGCACGCGCTCCAGTCGCCGCGCAGCGCCTGTCGATAAGGCGTGACGTTCGGATACCATGCGCGCCCGTTGTTTGCCCAACGCCAGTCGGCGTGCCGCTGCAACAGCACATGCAGATCGGCGCCGAGCGCGCCGGCCAGATTGGCAGTGGACGTGCATACCGAGACCACCTGGTCGAGGCACTGGATCGCCGCAGCGGTACGGCTGAAATCCGTGACGAACCGCGACAGGTCGGTGAGCGGCAGGTCGGGGACTTCAGCGATCCGCTCGAGGTGCGGCAGCGGCATCAACGCATAGAACTGCACGTTGTCGAGGCCGCTGAGCCATCCGTTGACGAGTGCAGACGGCACATTGCGTGCGGTGCGGTTGTCGCGCACGGCAGCGGGATTGGACGACCAGACGAGCCCGACGCGCAGCGGGCGCGGCATGTTGCTGCTATCGGCAGATGAAGGGCGCTCGCCGATCAGTGCACGCGCGTCGGCGAGATCGCTGGCGTCGGGCCGTAGATAGCGGGCAGGCTGCGGCTTCTCGATCCAGCGGGGAAGATCTCCAATGTAGGCATGCCAGGCGCTCGATGTGTGAGGCCCGATGACGCTGGCGAGCGCTGCGCCGCGTGTGCCATCTTCTTCGAGCAGTGTGGCGGACTCCACCTGCAGCGCCGGAAAACTCGCGCGGAACAGGCGGACGAGTTCCGGCCGGCACATCACCACGACACGCATGCCGGCAGCGTTTGCGCGCCTGAGCAGCCCGGGTATGAACGCCGCGAACAGGATTTCATCGCCCGCGCCCTGTTCGCCGGTAATGAGCAGCAATCCGTGCTTTTCAAAATGGCCATTCCATGCCGGATAAGGCTGCTTGACCCCGCGCAACATGATGCTTTCGCCCGCATCGAAGCGGCGCGCGTAATGCGGCCATGCTTGATCAAAACGCTGCTGTTGCAGCAGGAATAACGCGTATTCCCAGTGAGTGGCCGGATCGTTGTTTTCGGCAAGCTGCTCGCGGAACAGCGTATCGGCTCGCTCGGCGAAGCCCAGGTATGAACAGCACACTGCCATCCGGTGCGCCGCATGCCGACGTTTGCGTCCTTCGATTGCGGCGAGGCGCTCCAACAGTTCCAGTGCGAGCCCGAAGTGTTCGCGCAGCCTCAGGCATTCGCTGTAGTTCCACAATGCGTCCGCGAAATTCGGTTCGACCGCGAGACAGGCGCGATACGCAGCCATCGCGCGCAACATATGCCCCACCTGTTGCAGGCTGACAGCGAAGTTGTAATGCGTGCGGGGATCTGCGGGTGAAAGCTGCGTCGCATGTTCGAGTGCGGGCAGTGCGATATCCAGACGTCCCGCTCCGGTTAATGCGACACCGCGCAGCATATGCGCAAATCCGTGGTTGGCTGCTACGGCAATCGCGCGTTCGGCGTAGGTGATCGCCTCGGGCCAGGCGCGCTGGGACAACGCCTGTATCGAGAGGCTCAACGCGTCTTCAACGTTTGGGCGTGGTGTTTGGCCAGACTTGATGTGCGTGCTTCGGTTCGGCATAGGGTCCTCATGTCGACCACCGATGGTATTCACTTTGCACGCGCATTTGATGAATTAAATCTTACTTTTTGATCGCGTTACGGGGCGCGGCGACCCAGGCCACGGCGAAACCACAGCGGGCCTTGATATAAGATCGCTTTTTAACGTGCCGGAATGACCTCCATGCAAGTGTTCGTCGATGCCGACGCCTGTCCCGCCGTTATCAAAGACATGTTGTTTCGCGCTGCGCGACGTGCCGAAGTAACGGTGACGCTGGTGGCAAACCAATATCTGCGCACACCGCCATCTCCGTTTATCAAGTCGATTCAGGTGCCGCCAGGTTTCGACGTGGCCGATGCCCGTATCGTCGAGCTGGTCGCGTCCGGCGATCTGGTGATTACCGCGGATATACCGCTTTCCTCCGCGGTACTCGACAAGGGCGGACATGTACTCGATCCCCGCGGAAACTGGCTGACCCGTGAAAACATTCAGGAACGCCTAACGATGCGCGAGGTGATGGATCAACTGCGTAGCGCAGGCGTCGATACGGGTGGACCTGCGCCGTTTAGCGCGCGTGACAGCAAGGCGTTTGCCAGTCAGCTTGATCGCTTTCTTGCGCGTTATGGCGCGCGGCCTGACGGGGCTGGCCAGGATTAGGCAATCCTGGTTTGCTGGCTTGCGCACGGCGCTTTGCCGATCATCAGAGCCGGCTCATCGCACGACGCTGCTCATGCCATTGCTACATGCGGGCGTGCGAGGAGAACACGCTGTGTGGGCCGACGTGTGTTGCCGTTTTTCCGCGAGCTTCGCTTCTGCTTGCAGGAGATCGTCTGGATAGCTGTTATCGCCGGTGCGTGCGAGGTCGTAGCCTGCGGCCTCGAGATCCATGATCTCCTGCTTGACCTGGGCGCGCGTCAAGGCTGTGCTACTCGCGCTCTTACAGGCTGCGAAAGAGAGTGCGGGTTTCGCGGCGATCAAGGACAAAACCACAAGCATCGCGACGCGACACCGTGTTAGCGGTGCATGTTTGTTTTTCATGACGGTTACCGGATGTGTGCATATGCATCATTGTGGGTTTAATAATGCAACCTAACGACGCAACGTTAGCATGGTGCGGTTTAGATATGCAACCGGGAAAGTTATACTGTGGCCTTGTTCGACATCCGATGAAAGAGCGCAGTAAGGCAAACGCCTTCACCGTTCCCCCACCATGAGACGGACCTCCTTAAAGAACGAGAAATGCCCGGTTGCCCGCTCGCTCGATGTGGTCGGCGACTGGTGGACGCTGTTGATCGTCCGCGACGCGCTGAAGGGCGCGAGACGATTCAATGAGTTTCAAAAGAGTCTTGGATGCGCGAAGAACATCCTGAGTACGCGGCTGCGCGGAATGGTCGAAGCCGGCATTCTCGAAGTGCGAGCTGCGTCCGACGGCGGTACGCATAGCGAATACCATCTCACCGCGAGCGGCGAGCAATTGCAGGTGGTGCTCGTCGCGTTGCGCCAATGGGGCGAGCAAAACCTTTTCGGGCACGGCGAGCCGATGATGGTTGCGGTCGACGCGAAGAAGAGGCAGCGTTTGCAACGCCTGCAGCTGAGCACCAACGATGGTCGCGGGCTCGGGCCTGCGGATATTCACGTCGAGGAGGGCGCGGCTGTTGTAGAGACGGCGAGCACACATGCGCGCAAAGACGCCGCGCGTGCGACGCCGAAAAGTTCGGCCGCATCGAAGCGTCACGTACGTACCGGCAAGCTGTCGTAGCGGTGCCTGGCGCGTGCTGGCAGTAAAATCCCGTCACTCATTGCCCGATTGCCTGGCTGCCAGGCCTGAAGCTATCGACTCGTATGGGGTTTGCTGCGAAGCGGCGGATCGCTCCGGCAAAACCAGCGCCGCCATTGCGCAATCTTCTTCAAGGAACATGTGTCATGACAAAACGTATTCTCGTGATCGGTGCTGGTCATGCCGCCGCGCAACTGTGCGGCAGTCTGGTCGAGGCACGGCAGGCCGGCCATGAGCTCGATATCACGGTAACGAGTGCTGAAGCCCACGTGCCATATCACCGTCCGCCGTTGTCGAAAGCTTTTCTGAAGACGGGCGACGCGCAGATTGCGCCGATTCGCGCCGCCGAATATTACGAGCAGCACGGCATCGCGATGCATCTTGGCGATGCCGCTGTCGCGCTGGACCGTGCCGCGAAGTGCGTAACGTTCGCGTCGGGCCGTACGCTTGATTACGACGCATTGGTGCTTGCAACTGGCTCGCGTCCGCGACGCTTGCCCGGGATTGCGGAACACGCGAAGGGAATTCACTACCTGCGCAGCGCGGGCAGCGCTGAACAGTTGCGCGAACATCTGTCTCGCGCACAGCGGCTGGTCGTGATCGGCGGTGGCTTTATTGGCCTTGAAGCTGCGGCAACCGCCAACGCGCTCGGCAAACGGGTGGTCGTGCTGGAATACGCACCGGCGCTGCTGATGCGTGCGCTGTCGCCGGAGATGTCCGGCTATCTGCTGCAGCAACACCGCGCGAGCGGCATCGATATCCGGCTCGATGCGCGTATCGAAGGCATCGAGTTCGGCAGCGACGGTGCAGTGACCGGCGTGCGGGAAGCGAATGGGGTCGTGCACGCGGCCGACGCCGTGCTGATCGGCATCGGCGGTGAGCCGGAAACCACATTGGCCGAGCAGGCTGGGCTCGTGTGCGACAACGGCATCGTAGTCGATACCTACATGCGCACCAGCGATCCGCACATTCTTGCCATTGGCGACTGCACGTCGTTTCCGCTGTTCGGCAGCGACCGGCGCGTTCGCCTCGAAGCCGTGCAGAACGCTGTCGATCAGGCGCGCTGCGCAGCGGCAACGCTGATCGGCAAGCTGGAACCGTACTCGGCTACGCCGTGGTTCTGGTCCGAACAGGGCGCGTTCCGAATCCAGATTGCCGGGCTGATCCATCCGGACAGCAAGCGCTTTTTCCGCGGCAAGCAGGAAGACGGAAAATTTTCGCTGCTGCACTACATGGGCGATGCGTTGATCGCAGTGGAAACCGTCAACATGCCGGTCGATCATCTGGCTGCACGGCAACTGGTGAATCGGGGCCTCGCGCTGCGGCCGGAAGACCTGAGTGACGTGACGGTGCCGTTGAAATCCTGGGTGCCGGCGGGCTGATCCGCTGTGTTAGAAGGGCAGGCTCGCCACAAGGCGAGCCCGTCTTCACACCCGCCGCGTCATTACGCCGCAAGAATCGCATTGACGATCGCACCGCCCATTTCGTGCGTCTTGCCCGTTCCGCCCAGATCGGCGGTCAGCGCGATGCGATCGCGCATCACGTTGCTCACGGCTTTCTCGATGCGCGTGGCCGCATCGCAGGCCGCACGGACCTCATGCTTGCGGCCCCATCAGCAGATCTCCGATCTGCGTTTCGTCGATCAAACGGCCTGTCATCCAGGCTGACTCCGATGCCGACGCCCACGCGGCCATACCCGTAACCAGAACTGCAACCGCGCAAAGCGCGCCAACCACCCGGATCGGGTTCATGAAGCCATCCTGTTCCTGATAACTACGACACAAAAAGTCGAAGTAACGATAGCCGAAAAACCGGCAAACCGGCAAACCGCAAGAAAAACGCATCCCTCATCCATCTTCAAGAAAATTCCTTGCACTTCGTAACTTGGATTCATAAAATCCGAGTTATGAAGTGGGTGGCGATTGTTCGAAGCTCGCCATGTGAGCTGAACCTGCTTTCGACATATGAAACCGGTTTGTTTTAGGAGATGGGAAGCATGTCAAAACGCATTCTTGTCATTGGGGCCGGCTTTGCCGGCATGTGGAGCGCGCTCGCATCCGCGCGGCTACTCGACCAGTTCGGGCGCACCGACGTGGAAATTGCGCTGGTTGCACCGGAGCCCGAGCTGCACGTGCGGCCGCGCCTGTATGAGCAGAATCCCAACGGCATGAGAGCGCCGTTGCAAGACATCTTTACGGCCGTCGGCGTCAGGTTCATCCAGGGCAAGGTCGAGGAAATCGATGTGGCGAACCGGCAAGTCAGCGTGGTCGGAGTCGGCGCGAACGCATCACGCACGCAGCTTGGCTACGACCGTCTGGTGCTTGCCGCGGGCAGCCGCCTGTTTATGCCGGACGTGCCGGGGCTCGAGCAGCATGCGTTTAACGTCGATCAGGTATCCGATGCAGCGCGACTCGAAGCACATATTCATGCGTTGGCGAGGCGCCCGCAGAGCGTCGCGCGCAACACCGTGGTGGTGGCAGGTGCGGGCTTCACCGGAATCGAAACGGCCGCTGAAATGCCGGCTCGTCTGCGTGAAGTGTTCGGTAGCGATGCCGCGGTGAACGTGGTGCTTGTCGATCGCAATACCGAGCTGGGTCGCGATCTGGGACCAGGCCCGCGGCCAGTCATCACGCAGGCGCTGGGCGAGTTGGGCGTGACATGGAAGCTTGGTTCCGGCGTCGCGGTGGTCGACGCGAAAGGTGTGACGCTCGCAAACGGCGAGCGCATAGACGCTGATACCGTGATCTGGACCGCAGGCGCACGTGCCAGCACGCTAACCGCGCACATTCCTGGGGAGCGTGACAGCTTTGGCCGTCTGCATGTCGATCGGAACCTGAAGGTAAAGGGTGTCGATGCGGTGTTTGCAACCGGCGACTGCGCGTATGCAGCAACCGATGACGAGGGGAACTACGCGAAGATGTCCTGCCAGCATGCAATGAATCTGGGGCGCTCGGCAGGGAACAATGTCGCGGCCGATTTGCTGGGCGTGGAACCGATTCCGTACAGTCAGCCGAAATACGTGACCTGCCTGGACCTGGGCCCGTGGGGCGCGGTGTACACCGAGGGTTGGGGTCGCGAGGTCAAGCTGGCGGGCGCGCAAGCGAAAGCGCTCAAGCGGCAGATCAATACCGAGTGGATCTATCCACCGGTCGCGGACCGCGCCGAGGTACTGGCGAGCGCGGATCCCTGCCGTATCGTGGTGGCCTGACGGAGCTGCGTGCGGTCGCTGCGAAGCAGCGCAGCGCGAACCAGCACAACGCAACGCAGCTTCCAGCAAAGCCGTCTAGTTCAGCTCGAGCCGCGGCAAGGAGAAAATCTGGTCGCGCACGACCGAGGCGGCGCCAATCGCAGCGCCATCGGCGCCGAAACGTGTGACGTAAATGGGCGGTGGCCTGAAGCCGTGCAGCAGATTGGCCGACAGGAGTTTTTTGACCTTCGGTTCGACGCGCGCAAACAGCGCACTCAGTGGGCCACCCAATACGATTTTCTCCGGATCGAGTAGGTAGACGAGATTGAGGATCCCGGTCGTCAGTACGTTTGCCCATTCGTCGAATGTCTTTTGAAGTTCGGGGGGATCGTCGCTGTTGCTGCGGCTGGCCAGCCACTTCAAGCCCGCATCGAAGGTAAGGTCTGCGGGAAGAAAAGGGCGAAAGCGTTCGTACCCGGCCAGCAGTTCAAACGTCTGGGACGGGATCTGGGCGGGACTCGGCGCCATCACCATGTGACCGAGCTCGCCGGCGTAACCGTGGGCGCCTTCCACGATCTGTCCGCGCTGGACAATCGCGCCGCCGAGGCCTTCGGTGAGCAGGATCAGCAGCATGTTCTGTGCGTCCCGCTCGTTGGCCACGGCACGCTCTGCGGTGGCAAAGGCCACTGCATCGTTGCGGACCGTCACGGGCCATGGAAGATCGGCGCGCGCGGAAAGCAGCTGCTTTAGAGGCACATCGCGCCACTGCAGGAACG
>Ga0105248_10009439_pt1 | contig 10741 bp, 10 predicted proteins | sample KBSS34metaG_FD_81524 | JGI IMG/M metagenome (GOLD analysis project Ga0105248, IMG submission 81524) | Switchgrass rhizosphere microbial communities from Kellogg Biological Station, Michigan, USA - KBS S3-4 metaG | ecosystem: Host-associated > Plants > Roots > Rhizosphere > Soil | place... | reverse complement strand
TTGCTATGAAGACTCCGAGGCGGACGACGCGAGTGACTCGATCGAGCGAACCGAGATGCTTTTTCGCAGCGGCGAGAACGCCCAATGCCGCGGTGTAGGCGGCATCTCGTCCGGCGTCGGTATCGAGCTCTTTGCCGAGGCGGCCAACATACTTCGGTTTGTGGTCTACGACCGGAAGCATGCCGCTGAAGAAGAGCAGGTTGCCTGTCTGGACTGTCTCAACATAAGGGCCGAACGGTGTCGGGGCGGCAGGGAGCTGAATGCCAAGGTCCTGAAGCCGTCGTTCAGCGCCACCCGGCTGCGAACTTTGATTGCTTACCATCGGCCCACGTGCGCACCGTCGTCCACGTGCAGCACCTCCCCAGTTACGTGACGGGCTTCCGTCAGATAGACAACAGCCTCAGCGATGTCGCTGGGGGATGAGATTGTGCCCATGGGGCTACGGCTTTTCAAAGTATCCATCGATGAATCCTTGTGAAGTGGTGTGGCGACGGTGCCGGGCGCGACAGCGTTGAAGCGGATCTTGTTCTTCGCGTATTCGCTTGCGAGGCTGAGGGTAATGGCATTGAGTCCGCCCTTGGTGATCATCGGAATCGATGCCGATATGCCTGCGATGGGGTTGTCGGCGAGCGAGGCCGTAATGGTTGTTACGCTGCCGCCCGTGCCTTGCGACAGCATCTGCCTGACTGCGTGCTGCGTGACGAAGAAGAATCCTTCCAGATTGGTCGCGACGAGACGCCGAAAGTCATCGATGGTGTAGTCGGTGAACGGCTTAACCGAGAAGATGCCCGCGTTGTTGATGACGTGGTCGATCGAGCCGAACGTAGCGATTGCTGTTTGCGTGACCTTCTCAGCTGTTGCTGCCTGACCGATGTCCCCGTCGACGAGTGCGAGATTCGGCGACGGCGCAAAGCCGGAACTGGAAACACTGCGCGAGGTTGCAACGACGTTGTAGTCACGATCAAGAAAGGCCTGGACGATGGCTGCTCCAATGCCTTGCGAGGCTCCGGTAACGATGACCGTTTTTCTGCTTCCCATGCTTAGCTCCTGTTGTTTTCACGCGAGGCCCTGAAGGCTACTGCGGAATCGTGCTGCGAGGCGAAGCGGCAAAACAAACACCTACGTGCGCGCGTATTTGTTGAACCAATCGATGGTGCGCTGCCAGGCCAGATCGGCAGCGGCTCTGTTATACCGTTCCGGCGTCGCATCGCAGTTGAAGCCGTGACCGCAGTTCGGGTAGATATAACCCTCGTGCGGAACGTGCGCTTCCGTGAGGGCCTTGTCGTATCCGGGCCATGTAGCTACGAGCCGCGTGTCCTGCTCGCCGTGATGCACGAGGATCGCTCCCTTAATCTGCGGGATGTCAGCGGCGGGAGGAGGACCGCCGTAGAACGGCGCGGCCGCGGCGAGATCCGCTCCAAGTTTTGCGGCGAGCATGTTGGCGGTCGAGCCGCCGTAGCAAAAGCCGGTGGCGGTGATCTTTCCGGTGCAGTCAGGACGCGCCTTCAGCCAGTTTGCGGCGGCGATCATGTCTTCGGCCATCTTGACCTTGTCGATTTTGTTGAACAACTGGCCGCCCTTGTAGTCGTCGCCAGGGTAGCCGCCAAGAGAGGTGAGTCCGTCGGGCGCGAATGCCATGAAGTTGGCGAGGGCAAAGCGCCGCGCGATGTCCTCGATATGAGGGTTGAGGCCACGATTCTCGTGGACGACGATCACACCGGGCAGCTTTGAGGGAGTTTCGGAGCGCGTGTCGGCGCTGATGGGACGCACAAGATATCCCTTGATGCTTCCGTTGCCCTTTGGCGAGGGTACTGTCTCGTAGGTGGCCTTGATGCGGTCGTCGGTTCGGGAGACCTGTTGGCCGAGGGCGTAGTTCGGCATAAGAGACGCAATCACAGTGCTGGTTGCCAGAGTGCCGGCCACTTTTTGAATGCCTTCCATGAAGGCCCGGCGACTGATCTCGCCGTGAATGAAATCGTTGTAGAGCTCGATGGCTTCGGGTCGGACTTTGGGGTTCTTCGATTCCATGACTGTCTCCGTGGGGATAATACTATCTGCGTTGCGGCGGCCGGTCGGCGCGGTGTCTGAACCGACGTCCGGGACGTAGTCAAGGACAAGCGGGGCTATTCCCCTTCGGTGAGCGTCTCGGTGAAGGTTTTACCGTACGGGTAGAAGAGCTCCTTGCTGCCCTGCTGCCAGGCCGCTTTCATCTCGGGAGTGGTGATGTCCCAGTCGGGACGGCATTTCCTGAGCACTGCTCGAAGGTCCTGGCGGAGTTCTTCAATGGTGGGACGGCCAAAGAACCAGTAGCCGTTATAGATCTTGTGGACGACGAGACCGGGTTCGAGGACGATGACGTGCGGGATCATTGGATTGTGCACCGGATCGGTGTATTCGGCGATGTCGAGGTCTCTTTGAATCTTTCGTCCGGGGTCGGAGAGGAACGGCCAGTGGGCGCCGACGCCGTTGCGATATTCGCTGGTTTCGGTGATGGTGTCAGTTGTGATGGTGACGAGGCGGCAGTATCCGATTTCAAGCTCGCGATGGAACTGGGCAAGCAGTTCTGACTGGCGGCGGTCTTTTGGACAGAAGCCCCCGCGACCGAGGACGAGAATTAAGGGATCGGCTTGCTGGAGATCGGAGAGTTTTCGCCGCTTCGCGGTGTGGTCGGAGAGCTCGTAGTCGGGGAAGACAGCTCCGGGTACGATGTCGGGTCGCATGGGGACTCCTCGGCGGTGGATGTACGATTCTACCCAACGAGGGAGACTGCCCTTCGCCTCACTACGGGAACGGTCCTTGCGGATGTAAGGGCGTTTATCGGGACCAATGAGTTTCGCAGAGCTATGCTTATCACATGCTCTCTCTGGGACTTTCGAGCAGCTGTTCGGGCGGCCAATTTCCGACACCGGTTGAGGTTTTGAACGCGCTTCGAGAGACAGCTACGTGGTGCACTCGCCATCCGCTTGGGCCACATGGTCTACGGAGTTCGATACTCGACCCATCCGCCATGCTCAGTATTCCGACACTTAATGAATTAGGCATTGGCTCATTCGTCAAGGCGAAACGCGACAGTTATCAACAAGCCATCGAGTCAATTAGGCGCAAGCGTTCCGAGCTGCTTTGTAGTGCCGCGGCTGAATCCGTCGAGGCAGGAGCGGCGCAAGTGCAGGGCAGGCTGCTCCTTTATGAGCCTATGGAAACAGTGTCGGACGGTGCCGCTGAGGCATCGTCGCATGGCTTTTTCGACGCTGAAGATGCGCCACCTTGGGACACCTGGTTTTGGCTTAAAGAGAGCACGATTTGTTGTTGGGTTCCACAGTCCCTGATCTCAGACGCTCAAGCGGGTATCGACGCGAATCCAGTTGATTGCATCCGTTGGGCGGAGTGGGCAAAGTTACCAGCATTGATCAATCGATAGACCGAGTTCCGACTGGTGTGATCAGACTTTGGGCATGGCCATGTCGACGGGGTCGGTGGCGGCGGAGTCGTGCTGGGTTGCGTATTTAGCGTCCCAGCCGGGTAGGTCCTGGGAGCCGGTGATGAGGCGGGCTCCGTCCTGGAAGGTTAGGTAGGTCCAGGCCCACTGGCGGAAGACGGCGAGGCGGTTGCGGAAGCCGATTAGGAAGAAGATGTGGATGGTGAGCCAGACGATCCAGGCGGGGAGGCCGCTCCAGCGACCGTGGAAGGGCCACTTGATGTTGGCGACGGCCGCCTTGCGTCCGATGGTGGCCATGTCGCCCTTGTCGAAGTAGTGGAAGGGTTCGTTGAGGCCTGTGCCGTCCGAGCCGTGCTCGCGGGCGATGAGGCGGGAGATGCGCTTGGCGGCGTAGGTTCCCATCTGCATGGCAGGCTGGGCTACTCCGGGGACCTGCTTCCCGTTTTCTTCGACGTGGGCGAGGTCGCCGCAGACGAAGATCTCGGGGTGGCCGGCGGGGTTGAGGAACTGGTCGACGAGGACGCAGCCGCGCTGGTCGGTGGGGAGGCCAAGGAGTTTGCCGAGCGGTGAGGCCTGGACGCCGGCAGCCCAGAGGGTGACGACGGAGTCGAGGCGCTCGTCGCCGATCATGACGTAGCCGGGCTGGATGTCGGTGACGCGGGCTCCGGTGCGGACTTTGACGCCGAGGGCGGCTAGCTGCTCGACTGCTTTTTGCTGGAGGTCGGGCGGGTAAGCGCCGAGGACGTGCGGGGAACCCTCGAGGATCATGACGTTGGCGGAGGCAGGATTGATGTGGCGGAAGTCGCGGGCCATGTACAGGCGCGCGATGTCGGAGATGGCTCCGGCGAGCTCGACGCCGGTGGGGCCGCCGCCGATGATGACGAAGTTGAGGGGCGGGTGGGCTCCGGCCTCCTGCATCTGGCGCTCGGCGAGCTCGAAGGCGAGGAGGACGCGGCGGCGTATCTCAGTGGCGTCTTCAATGGTTTTGAGGCCGGGGGCGAGGGGCGCCCAGTTGTCCTTGCCGAAGTAGGAGTGGGTAGAGCCTGTGGCGAGGATGAGGTAGTCGTACTCGAGCTGAGCGCCGGTTTTGAGGGTGACGCGCTGCTCGGGCAGATTGAAGTTTGTGGCCTCATCCATGAGGACCTCGATGTTCTGGTGCTCGCGAAGGATGGAGCGGATGGGCTGGGCGATCTCGGCGGGGGAGAGGACGGCGAGAGCGACCTGATAGAGGAGAGGCTGGAAGGTGTGGAAGTTCTTGCGGTCGATCAGAGTGATGTCGACGGGCAGTTTGGCGAGGCCCATGGCGGCATTCATGCCGGCGAAGCCTCCGCCTATGATTACGACACGCTTACGAATCGGTACACCGCTTGCCGGAGCTGTCATCTTTGTTGCTCCTTCTGTTCTTCAATCGCGTTTGTCACTCTTTTGATGCGTGAAGGGGTGGGGCGGTCTCAGGGCCGGAGTTTGAAGTGCGATGATCGACCAGGCGTGCGAGTTGTTTGATGCGTGGGACGAAGGGTTTATCCCCCGGCAACTGCACCGATGACGAGAAGGGGTTCCTTGCCCTGCACTACTTTTTCGGGAAGGGCGGCGTCGGGCGATTCGTGCGAGAGGTCGCGCTCGCAGGCGAAGAAGCGTAGGAAGGCGCGGCGTTGCTGGGTGACGTGATCGCGGATGGTTCCGGCGAGCATTGGGTATGCGGACTCGAGAGCGCTGAGAACAGACCGCAGCGTGACCGGTTCTTCGACCTCGAGGCGAACCTCGCCTTCGAGCCGGGCGAGGGCGCGAAGATGTGCGGGGAGGAGAACTCGGATCGTCATGCGAGTGTCTGTGCCTCCACGGAGAGAACGGCGGGGAGATCGCGGACGATGGGGGTCCAGCTATCTCCTGCATCGCGGGAGGCGTAGACCTGCCCGCCGGTGGTGCCGAAATAGACGCCGCAGCTGTCGAGCGTGTCGACGGACATGGCGTCGCGGAGGACGTTGACGAAGCAGTTTTCCTGAGGGAGTCCTTTGGTGAGCGGCTCCCATTCGTTGCCGCCGCTGCGGCTGCGGTAGACGCGAAGTTTGCCGTCGGGGGGGTAGTGCTCGCCGTCGCTCTTGATGGGGACGACGTAGACGGTCTCGGGCTCGTGTGCGTGGACGTCGATGACGAAGCCGAAGTCGGTGGGGAGATTTCCGCTGACCTCGGTCCAGAGATCACCGGCGTTGTCGGAGCGCATGACGTCCCAGTGCTTCTGCATGAAGAGGGTGCTGGGGCGCGACGGGTGCATGGCGATGTGGTGGACGCAGTGGCCTACTTCGGCTTTGGGGTCGGGGATGTGTTCTGAGCGTAGGCCCTGGTTGATGGGTTTCCAGGTGGCGCCGCCGTCGTCAGTGCGGAAGGCTCCGGCAGCCGAGATGGCAATGTACATGCGCTTGGCGTTGCTGGGGTCGAGGATGACGGTGTGGAGGCACATGCCTCCGGCGCCGGGGGCCCAGTGTGGGCCTGAGCCGTGCTTGCGGAGGCCGGAGAGTTCTTCCCAGTTTTGGCCGCCATCGGTGGAGCGGAAGAGAGCAGCGTCTTCTACGCCGGCGTAGACGGTGTCGGGGTCGGTGAGCGAGGGCTCGAGGTGCCAGGCGCGCTTGAACTCCCAGGGGTGCGGGGTGCCGTCGTACCACTGGTGGGTGCCGGGGACGCCGTCGTAGGCGAACTTGTTGCCGACGGGGTTCCAGGTGGCTCCGCCGTCGTCGGAGCGCTGGACGACCTGGCCGAACCAGCCGCTGGTTTGCGAGGCGTAGATGCGGTTGGGGTCTGCGGGCGAACCTTTGAGGTGGTAGAGCTCCCAGCCGGCGAAGTGAGGGCCACTGACTTCCCAGTTCTCGCGCTTGCCGTCGGAGGTGAGAACGAACGCGCCTTTTTTCGTGCCAACGAGTAGACGTACCTTGCTCATGCAGGATTCCTCTTGGGTGTTTGTCGCGAGGCGCGTGAGTGCTAGTGCGTGCCGTTCGCGGAAGATGATGCCCGCACAACGAGAGTGGGCGGCACCAGAATACTCCTTGGAGACTGCTCGGGTTTATTGGCGAGATCCAGGGCCAGCTCACCGGCGATGCGTCCCAGTTCGGTGGTGCCGTGGTCGATGGAGCTGAGAGGGACGCGGAGGTAGCTGTTGTAGCGAATGTTGCCGCAGCCGACGATGGCGACGTCGCCGGGAACGTTGAGGCCGGCTTCGATGACGGCCTCGATGGCGCCGATGGCAAGGGGGTCGTTGTAGCAGAAGACAGCGTCGGGACGGGGGTCGAGCTGGAGGAGCTGCTGCATGGCCTTGCGACCGGTGGCGACGCCCTCTGCTTCAAGGTGGTCGCAGACGACGACGTAGTCTTCGGGAGCTTCCATGTGATGGTCGGCGAGGGTCTTCTTGTATCCGCGGAGACGGTCGTGGGCGGGGCTGGTGCCCTGGCCGGCGATGTGGGCGATGCGCTTGCGGCCAATGTCGATGAGGTGACGAGTGGCCATCTCGCCGACCATGACGTCATTGGATCCGACGAAGTGGGCAGCTAGGTGAGGGAAGTTGCGATCGAAGAGAAGGTACGGCGTCCGCTCATCGCCGAGCTCGTAGAAGTTCTTGAGACTGGCCTGGCAGGAGGCGATGAGGAGAACGTCGATACCGCGACGCAGAAGGGTGCGGATCTCCTGGCGTTCGATCTCGGGGTCTTCTTCGGAGGAGGCGAGGATGAGGGCGCGATTCCCGGCGCGTAGGACGCCGCTGAGCGATTTTGCGAACTCGGCGAAGAAGGGATGGGTGAGGTCGGGAACGACGAGACCGACGGTGTAGGTTTTGCCGCTGGCGAGGCCTCGGGCAAGCATGTTGGGCTGATAGTTCAGCTCCTTCATGCGCTTGAGAACGCGCTTGCGTGTTTCTTCACCAATATCTGTATTGCCCCGCAGCACCTTGGAGACGGTGACGACGGAAACCCCGAGATCGCGAGCGATATCCTTCAGCCTGACTGCCATATAGCAAGAATCATCCTACAGCCTGCACCGGAGCCGGAAGAACAAATCCGTTCCGAGGAGGCGGGGTTAACAGAATTTTGTTCGACGCCACAGGCTCCAACCGCCGACAGCGAGACTGACTGCCAGAACGACTGCAAGCGCTGCGACCCATCGCATATCCATGGCGAGGGGAGGCACGATGGCCTGAGCCCCAAGCCAGATAAAGAAGCCGGTTGCGGTCGCGACGATAGCGTAGTCCCACCACCTGCGCTTCTCATTGCCGCCGAACTCGTCGCCGGCCTGCGCGGCGAGGGTGCGGTTGTAGTCGAGACCATAGCGGTCGCACTCGCGCAGGACGGCCTCGTTGTTGGAGGTGACTTCACGCGCCGATGCGACGGCGGTGCCGATTGCGAGAGCTCCGAGGATCATGATGATGGACCCTGCGACGACCAGAAGCTTGTGTTTGGAGTCGGCGCCGACGAGCTCGCCGAAGACCAGCGCTCCCCAGACAAGCCCCCAAAGCTGATTGGTGTTGGAGAGAGGAATGCCGCGGCCGATGCCGAGGTACTTTGCGGCGAACTGCTGGAAGAGGTCGCCGATGACCCAGACGAAGCCTCCAAGGAAGAGCCAAAAGACGAGTCCCGGCCGATGAATGAGGGAGAAGGCGGGGGAGTTCAGGCCTCCGTCGAGCGCGAGGGTGAGGGCGAAGACCATTCCCAGTTCGCCGACGGTGAAGGCAGTGACGAAGGAGAGCGGATTCATGCCGCTGATGTACGCCTTACGGTAGGGAACGTACATCGTCCCCCACATGAAGCTGGCTCCGATGGCGGCGAGGATGCCGCGGACGGCGTGCTGGCCGGCTGCAGTGTCGCCGTGGAGGGTGCTGAAGCCGAGCATGACGGCGGCGATGACGATGGCTATGCCGCCGAGGACGACCTTGCTGATGTTTCCGGCGCTGGCTCCCTCAAGTTCCTTGAAGAGCACTCGTCCCCAGAAGAGGCCTATGAGGGAGTTTGCGTTCCAGAGGGGAAAGGCGACGGCGAGGCCAACGTCGCGGATGGCAAAGACGGTAAGGGTGTTGGCGACGGCCCAGAGAGCTCCGGCGAGGAGCGCCCAGACGATTAGGTGCTTCTTCTCCGCGAGATCGGCGAAGACGTATCCGGTGCCCTTGAGAAGAGTGGGGAAGGTCCATCGCGCGGTGAAGACGCCAGCGACCATGCAGAGCGATACCGCGAAGGGAGAGAGTCCAGCGTTGACCAGCTTGGTGGGAGCCTCGGCGGCGCCGAGCCAAACGCCTGCGGTGAGACCGCAGATTACTCCGAGCCCATGCAGCGACAGACTCTTGCTTCCTGCCTTCTGAACTACTATTGCCATTCGTCGTGTCCTGATTTTCGGTTGTGCCTAACCCTTATGTAGTAGGGCCAGCAGGGTGATCCCTGCGACCAGTACGAGAAAGGGCACCCAGAAGTGGCTGTCCGTGAGTACTGCTCTTAACATGCCGGTCGTACGGATGGAACTATCTTTCTCGTGGTTCATTGGTACTTTGTGGTGGTGTTTCCGTAAGCGGTAACTCCGGGCTAAACCCTATACGTCGGGTTTAGCACTGTCAACCGGCATTTCTGGCTTCTCTTTTGGGGTCTGCACGACAGCAATGGGAGAGACGAAGCTGGCTCCTTCTGACTCCACGATACTCATTATTTTGAGGATGATCTTCTCCTGTGTTCCGAGGAACGTAGCCCACTGGCCATCAGGATTGCGAAAGTATGCGAAGACCTCGATCTGGGGGCCTGCGGGGGTAAGGCCGATGAGCCGGGCGCGTGCGGATTCTTTATAGATATCGGGCTCGATGGCCAACAATTGAACGATGCGGTCGAGGACAATCTTGAGTACTTTACCTGGCGTTGTGACTTGCAGGGTGAAGACCTGGTGCAGCCAGAACTGGTCGCGCATGGAAAAGTTTTCGAGCCTTCCCTCGGCGACCTTGGCGTTGGGGATGGAGACCACGGAGCGGTCGAGCGTTCGCAGGTTGAGAGAGCTGATGCCAACGTCCTCCACAGTGCCCTGGACCCCGTCGATTGTGCAGTAGTCACCGACACGGACAGCCCCGCGCATGATGACGGAGAGGCCGCCGAAGAGGTCGGCGAGTGTTCTCTGGGCTGCCAGAGCCAACGCTATTCCACCGATTCCGAGGCCGGCCAGGAGCGCCGAGACATTGACGCCGCTTACTTTGAGCAGGCCGATTACAAGCACGATGAAGAGGAAGATCTTGAACAGCCGACCCGTAAGACCGACGAAGGTGACTCGTTCCACTTGCATCCGCAGCAACAGCCTGTGCTTTGCGAACGAGACAACGATGTCAGTAAGGCGGATGAGCAGCCATCCGCCACAGATCCAAGCGAGGATGAGTGCAGATTGTTCCCAATAATGCCGCCCCAAGGCGGTGATGGCGTATCCGGCAGCGATGTGGGTCATCAGAGCTAGAAGCAGGCCGAAGACCGGTCCGCGAAGGCGAAGCACTGCTTCTTCGATTCTTGGCGTCGGACGCCTTCGAAATGCTGTCCTTATGAGCCACAACAAGGCTCGCGTCACCAGTGAAGCGGCGATCAGAAGCAAAACTACGCTAATCAGGATGAGGCCCCATCGCCATAGGGGGACGGAGAGAAAGCGAACTTTCGCTGTCCATGCGGGGAAGTAGCTGGCGAGGTCTTTGTGCTGTAGGCCGTTGTAGACTCGCGGCACTTCTCTGAGGGTCTCCTGCGAGAAGAGCCAGACGGGGGTGGCGTTCGGCCGCGCCACGAGGTCAAGCAAAACCTCCAAGTCGCCGGCCTTTGTCTTGATCATGCCGACGAGCTCTCGCGAGAGGCGGAGCTTATCCTCAAGATTTCCCTTAGGGTTGCGGGAGATGTTGTCGATGCTAGTTGACAAGCCGAGGTCGAGCAAAGATTTCAGCTGGATGACGAGTTGCTCAGTCTGTTGCGGTGTCCGTCTGGTGTTGCCGTCGAGGTATTGGGCAGCCTTTTCGTAGTCTTTTGCCTCAGCGGCGTGGAGGAAGCCGAGTACGCAGCCGTGAGGAGAGAGACGGCCGAACTCGTCGGTTGGGGGAGGCGGTGGCGCAGGTGCCGGAGCAGGCGTAGCGGTGGCGTCGGCGGGTTGCGCGTTAGCGGGCTGTTTCTCTTTTTTGCCTGTGGCCTTCTGGATGACCGAGGGGAGGGACTGAGTCCACAGCGCGGTGGGAGCGGGAAGGAGACACAGCAGCAGCCAGAGGATGCCGTGCCAGAAGGCTGGGTGACGCGCCCGTTTGTTTGGCGATTTCCCTTTCAGAATCAGTCTCCA
>Ga0105248_10009434_pt1 | contig 10745 bp, 9 predicted proteins | sample KBSS34metaG_FD_81524 | JGI IMG/M metagenome (GOLD analysis project Ga0105248, IMG submission 81524) | Switchgrass rhizosphere microbial communities from Kellogg Biological Station, Michigan, USA - KBS S3-4 metaG | ecosystem: Host-associated > Plants > Roots > Rhizosphere > Soil | place... | reverse complement strand
TAGCTTGTGTAGTTGTCGGAAAAATCCGGTAGTGCAACGGTCGAAAGTCGTCGTCCTACAGCGGTCGGCTTGTGGCTCAGCTTGGACGGGCGTTAAAGGGATTATGATGTCTAGGCTCCCGTCGATCCGGGTAGCTCATCTGTCGGCTGTCATACGTAATATCGTTCGCGCCGAAATTGTCGTGAAATAGGAGAAGGTCTGTGCAGCCAATCCACAAACTCGCCTTGAAGCACCTTCCGATGGACTCTCCTGACTTCTCTTCCAATCCCTTTCTTCTTTTCGATGAAGCCCGCGCCATCCATCCTTGGCTTGCCAAATTCAGTTTCGGCTACGTCATAACTGAATATCGGGCGGTACGGGATTTGATGGCGATGGAAGGTCGACTGCGTACGCCCTACGGCGAAATGGTCGATATGATTGGCGCGCGGGACACAGTCTGGGGAAGGTTTCAATCATCGCACATCAGTGCGTGCAATGGCGCGGAGCACATGCGACTTCGCAAAATCCTGCAGCCGGCCCTCACACCAAAGCAGGCGAATGCATACCGGCCCATGATACGCAAAGTGATGAACGACTTGCTCGATAGGTGGGGGCCAAGCGGCGCTTTCGATTTCGAGGAATTTGTGTCATGGTTCACGCAGACGGTCATATGCCGCATGGTCGGCGTGTCATCCGACGCAATTCTGAGCCTTCGTGCCTCCCTGAACATGCTGGCGCTAAGCGTCAACATGAAGCCAGGCGATCTCGTCCATATAGAGAACGCAACGCAAGAACTTGATCATTGCGCGCACCTGTTGATTGCTGCGCGGGAGGCGGGTGCTCCCGATGAGGATGACCCCGATTTCTTGGGAGTACTGCTTGCGGCAAGGGCGGACGGAAACATGACTACGCGGGAAATCGCAGATATGATCATGTTCTTCATCATATCGGGTTTTGGAACTTCGAAGAACGTGCTGACCCGAGCCATGCATCAACTGTTGCAACGTCCCGACCTCTATTCCCGATGTTCGGAGGAATTGGCCTTCTGCGGCAAGGTAATCGACGAAACGATGAGGCTTCACGCCACAACGACATCGCCGCGGCTGCTTACGGACGACATTGTCTATCGTGATGTTGGCATTCCTGCCGACACAGTATTGTGGTTTCCATGGAGCGTCATTGCGCGTGATCCTTCAGTGGCGGATGACGCTGCGGTGTTTCAGCCCGACCGGGACAAAAAGATCGCTCATCTGGGTTTTGCGCTCGGCTCGCACATGTGCATAGGGCAGTATTTCGCACGAGCACAGATGGAAGAGGGACTTCATATGATCGCGCAGCGCATTTTGCGCCCTAGGTCGGCAGGGCCGGGGGGATGGTGGCCCTTTCTCGGCACGTGGGGAATCAAGGGTTTGCCGATAGAGTTTGATTGGCATGAAGCGTGGCAGCCAGCGTGATCGCGGCCTTTGCCAGGCAGTCGCGCGGAGAGCGGTCTGACAGAACCCATCCCGGCACGTCGCTCGGCAGCCTGTCTGGTGGCGCTTGCACATGGTAACGACAGGACTTGCATAGCGCTGCTTATACTTACGGGGTGCGAGATGCTTGAAATTGCCGGAATAGCGGTCTTGCCGGGACTTCATCGATTTCTTGCTTTCACGCTTTTCGGCCTGGCGCTTAATCTCACGCCCGGAGCCGATATGGCCTATGTGGTTTCATCCGCAGCTCGGAACGGCATGCGTGGCGGATTCCTGGCTACGCTGGGTATCGTTGCGGGATCCTGTATCCATATCGTCGCTGCCGTCATCGGGCTGTCCGCCCTTCTTGGTTCATCTCGGGTCGCATATGACCTCCTGAAGCTCGTCGGCGCGGGCTACCTGCTGTTTCTTGCTGTACAGTTGATCTTCTCCAGTAATGTGGGTCGAATTCCCGATCGGACACTACGGTGTCGACCGGGGCTGGACATTTTCCGGACGGGCGCTCTCATTAATATCTTCAATCCAAAGATGGCTTTGTTCTTCATCACATTGCTACCCCAGTTCGTTGATCTCCATAATAAACAGGCGAGTTTGCAGATCTTCGCTTTAGGAATGTGGTTCAACATGTCCAGCATGGTCGTGAACTGCATTATCGCCCTCGCCACGACAAAAGTCGCCGCGCGGCTGATGCCTTTTGTTTGGCTGTCCCGCTCGATCCGGATATTGGGGGGCCTCTGCATGGGCACGTTTGCGCTTCGTCTCCTTTTCTCGGATCGGGGCTAGGACGCACCAAATTTCGAATGTACTGTTCGATATCTCGGAGGCGATGAGTTTTGGAGCCATTGACTTGCGACGCCGTCCCCGCATGCGCGGAAAGCCATCATGTGGCGCACCGCTACCAGCGCACGAGATAAGCTCGCGCTTCCCGGCGCCAAGCATAGAGCTGCTGCGGCAGTATGCCGATACGCGCGCAATCTCGGCTACGTTTGAAAGCACATTCATGCTTTCCGCGGTGATCCCGGCTTTCGCTTCCGGAGTCCAGCTTCGCCGCTGTTCACCGCCGCCCTCGCCAAGTCCGGCAGAGATGCGTTGGCTCTGAGGGCCGCTGCCAAGGGCGTGAGCCCATGACGTCTAAAGTCGGTCTGATGGAAAACGTTATGGTTTTGGCCTATGGGCATCAAACGATACTGACCTATCATGGTAGGGATTGTACCTAATTGCTATGTTAAGTGTCGTTGTTCATCTGATCGCGTTCGATAGATATTGGATATATTGTATCCAAAATAATCCATTATGGATCGATTGTATGGTGCAGCCCATTAGCCGCCGCTATGTTGGTGGTATATTCATGCGAGAGGCGTTGGGGGATGCCGAATCTTCGGGTGTTATTCGAAAAAAGCTATTTATTGCAGATTGTTGCTTCGAATATTCGCGATGGCGAGGGGCTTGGGTTGCACCCGGATCACCTCAGTGATCGTGTGCTCACCGAGGTCTGGACGAATCTCGAGCTTCGATTCAGGGGGCGAATGCCCACCGAGCAGCAATATCTCGTCGAACTCGAACATGTATGCTTTGGTGCTTTGCCCGAGCGGGCTGGATCGGCTCATCTGCTCAACTGCCCATCAGCCCCGGTGGCAGCGGATGAAGATGATTGGTATAGCTGCGTTTTGACGGTCGCGCGCTGGCAAGGCTATGTCAGCACCCGAACTTGGCACGATCTGGCGCGGCAAGCTGAGGTGCCGCTGCCCTTCCTGCCTATGGGCAGTATCGATGACGTGGCAATGTACCGTATCTTGAACAAGGTTCGCACTGGAGCGTTCGCGCCTAAGCTGGATTTTTCGTTAGGTTTCCCGCTGGTCTGGATCACGCCTAAAGCCGAGTTCGATCGTCGCCGGCAGGGCGCTGCCAAGCCGGCCGATGTCGCGCGTGACTATTTGGGTCTCGTCCATCGCGCCGCGGATGAACATCTCGTCGCTATTCATTTGCCTGCATCGGCAATCCAGCAGGTCAACGCCGCCCGGCCGACTTTCGCCGATGCCGGCCATCACCGCCGATTCATGGTCTCTGCGGACGATACCCCGCCCGTCTATCCTGCACATTGGGGACAGACTCTCGATCTGGAATGTTTCGAGGATTCCGGCCGTCGGAGTTCGGGCGCAGCTGAGCGGGTCTGCGCGCGGATCGAAGCGAAGCATCTCGTGGGCGGAACTCTGCCGTTCGAATATCTCGGTCGTCTTGAGCGAACGCGAGGCGAAATGCGCGCCACTGACAAGGATTTTGCTAAATGCCAGATTGCCCGGGACCCGGACCGGTTTGCGCAGGTCGTCGATCGGGCGGTCGGCTAGGGCGCGAGCAGGGAAAGGATCCGATCGATCATGCTTGAGCCTGCCATCCGAACCTTCAACAAACGCGATTTCGCCAACTGGTTAAGTGGTGCAATCCGCACCTATATTGGTGCCAAGCCTATCGGACAGACCCAGCGAGTGGCCGACGCCTTCGAGTTCGCCAGTCTTTATGTTGGCCGAAATGGAGGAGACTTGGCAGCCGACCTCAACGACATATTCCGGGATCTCCCGCCGCTGACGCAGGTTGCCATGATGGGCGGCATCACCCAGCTCTGGGTCGAGCTTGAGTTCAATCGGCCAGGCGATCTTGAACTCGCGGAGATACTGCTGACCCTCGCTTGTCGCGTGCGGGCAAAGCAGATTGTCGATGTGCTGCCCGATGCGCTTGACTGGCTTGGCTTCGCCCATCAACAGGCATCAACGCGAGAGAATAAGGACGTCGTCGCGCGGGTGCGGCGTCGCGCGTTTCAGGCGGCGGTGGAACTGGCGACGTTGTGTCCCGAGGCGATCAGTTGCCTCGAGCGCTTCCTCGAGGACCGTTCGATCGAGGAGCCGATCATGGAACGCGGGCAGGCGCTTGAGATCGTGCGGTATCTTGCGCTCCGCTCGCCTAAGCGCTTCGTCTACTGGGCGGCGATCTTCGGCGATGTGATCGTTGCTGATCATAAGGCGTCCAGCGCGGCTGCCAGCGAGCTTCGCGCGGAGCTCGATAAGGCGTTTGAAGTCGAGGAGGTTCAGGCCGTCGTGGATTTCGTTCGACACCACAAACCCCTTCGAGGGTTGTCCGCCGCCTTGCCGCTGAACGATAGAAGTCTGACCAACCTGTTTAACATTGTCGCCATTCTAAGCCAAGGCCAGGCGATTGTCGCCGACGAGCAGCAGACGACGATGGATGCCTCGAGAACCGGTGATGTGTTACCCTTCAGGCTCGAAATAAAGGGCCGGGGATGACCGCAGTATCTCCGGAGGTTCAGCTTGAGCGTCTTTTGCTCGATGCCAAGGTCGTCCAGCCCCACCTGACGGCGCGCCGCGAGGATGTGCATGCGGAGCGCCTGCAGAAGATCGCGCATTATTATGCGATCGATACCAACATCCTCTACTTCATCGGACAGCCGATCGCCCAAGTCTTGTCACAGGGCAAGCTCAAGCCCGAGCTTGACTATCTTTATGGCAGGGACCGCGAACCCGTGCCCCAGATTGGGTCGATCTTCCGGAACGACGAGCCTCGTTATCATCTGACGATCGGCGCCTCGCTGGCCCAGTTCATCGGCTTCGCGCTCTCGGGCACCAGTCCGCTCTATCTCCCCGATGCGCTGTGGCCCGAGGCGCAGCACCTTCTCGATCGGTTCGAGGATCTCGATGAGCCCGACACCATCGCGATCGCGCACAGTTTGTTCCAGCAGCTTGAAAAAAGGACCATCTCCAAGGTTGCCGACCAGTTGCGCGCCGCGGGGGTCAATCCCGACAAACTTTCCAAGCCGCTGCGTGATATGGTGAAGCATAAGATTGGTCGGCACCAAGGCATCAAACAGCTTGCCTCGTTGATCGAAGGCGGCGGCGTCGAGGCTCTCGGCGCGCGTCCTCTGCTTGGCGACATCCTCGGGATCGGCCTCCAGGCCCGCAAGCTCAGCGCCGTCAGAGCGGAACATCTCGATCTCGAACAGCCGCTGATCGCCAAATGGGACAATGCGCTCTACGAGGCGGGCAAGAAGGCCTCGCAACATCGGGTGCTGGATGCGAGGGCCTTGGCGCAGATCGAGTTGCGCAACCGCACTGCATATGAGCGGGGTTCGCTTGAGCGGACGCTCTACATCACCGCGGACGCACATGTGATCTTGGCGGCCGAAACAATCGACGTCGATTACCGCGGGTGCAAATTCGCCGAGGCGTTCGTGCGGCACCCGGCCGCCTTCCTCAACGATATCGGATTAGGCGTCGGGCGCCCCTCGACGATCAGCAGCTCTAATTCACTCAGCGAAGCCGCGTCGATTGTCGATTTTGTCGACCTCCTGCTCAACAAGTCCTTCGAGCGGACGGAGGCGGATGCGGGCGTCGACCAGAATTGGGCACAGAAGGCAGTCGACGAAATCCGCGAGAGCTGGAACAAGCTGTCGCTGATCCAGGAAGACCAGCTGTTCATGCAGTTGGGCATCGACGAAATCGAGAAGACCCTGCAGGCGAAGCTGGCCAATAGCGCTGCGAATGACCTGATCGTCGCTCTGCAGGATGAAGTCGTCGAACGCGAGGCGGCCGCGTGGCGGCAATGCTTCGACGTCTCGATTCAATTGGCGCTGCTAGGCTTGCGTCGCCATATCGAGCGACAGCCGACCCGCAGCGCGCCGCTCATCTGTTTCGAGGCCTGGCCCAAGGGCGGCGAAGCCATCGAGCATTTCAAAATCTGGGGCGCGCGGGGCATCTCCTCGCGCGACCATTATGAAGCAGCGCTCAAGCAGCTTCACACGGACGAGGACAATTCGGGGTACACCTATTATCTCGCTGCGGCGGCATTCTTTGCCGCGCGGGGCGATTGGAAGCCGGCGGCGGGAGTTGCCGCCTTTGCCCGCGAAATGGCCTTCCGGCGCAAATCGGACCGCGGTGCCAATGGCCGCGAGGCGGCCTATGTCGAAGCGGTTGCCCGGCGCCATCTCGTGAGTCGGCGCGTCGATCTCGAACGGCCGCGCGAACTGCTTGCCGAATGTGAACGAATCTTCAACGATGAGAGGGCGAATCCGAAACTTCCACTTGATATCGTGCCCGAGCGTTTTGCCCTCGAGCGCCTCGATATCGAGCAGATCAATTGTCTCTTCCTTTGGTCCGAGATTCAGAATGCCGACAGTGTCACTGCTGCTGAAACCGCGGAGGCGCTGGCGGCTGCCATGGCGGCGCTGCTGCACGATTATGCCGAGCTGCAAGGCAAGTTACAGAAGCAGGTCGACCATCATTTCGCCCGGCGTACGCCCATGCTTTTGGGAAGCGAACCTTATGTGCTGGTGCAGACCGAGGTCCGGACGATCATTTCAGCGGTTCTGCTCAACACAATCGAGGGCTTCAAGTTTAGCCGCGATACGAGCTTGATTATCGACAGGCTGCTGGATCGCCTGCCACAGCTGCGTATTCCCGCAGAGTCGACGATCTTTGGCAGCGTTGCCCATGCCGAAACACAGGATGGAAGCTTCCTTGCCGAGATTGGCGTCGCGGTTGCCGAGGTTCAGATCGGCGAGATATTGGGGCGGAGACAGCATCGTCGCACGATCGACGATGCGTTGCGCGCGCTGAAAAAGAACCACCTCAAGAACCATATTACCTTCCCCTTCTTCGACGAGAAGCGATTCGACCGGATGCGCGAAATTCTCGAGCGGAGCCGGAGACAATGAGGCGCTCGTGCTCGACCTTGGAGAGGTGCGGCAGGCGGGTACGCCATGTCTCTTCGGCACTATGACCGTCGGACGTTACCAATTGCTAAGGAATTCAACGTAGAGGGGAACAGACTCGTGTTGACAGGTGTTAACGGGGGCGGCATGGATCGAGGATTCAATGGCTAGACCGCGCCATTCCAAAAAAGAGGTCGAAGCGGCGGTGGTCTATGCCGAGGCGCGCGGGTGGCGTTGGCGCAAAGGCGAAGGCCATTGTTGGGGGCGGCTGAAATGCACCCGGCCGGATCGGCAAGGGTGTCAGATTTCGGTCAATTCGACGCCGCGCAACGCGGTGAACCATGCGCGTGCGATCGTGCGCGCCGTGGATCACTGCTGGCACGGTGATGAGGAGCTTTGTGATGCAGACATTTAATTTCTTGGTGGTCGCGACTGGCCTCGACCCTGAAGCCGATGACTTTGAGGACCGGTTTTTCGAAGCGGGTTGCGACGATGCCACCTTATCTTTCCAAAAGGGGCTGATCCTTGTCGCCTTCGATCGCGAAGCCGACAGTTTGGAGGAAGCTGTGGTTTCGGCCGTTCTGGAAGTCCTACGTGCCGGTGCGACGGTGCGGCGGGTGGAGCCGGATGAACTCGTCAGCCAGGCGGATATCGGCCGCCGGGCGGATCTCACGCGCGCGGCTATCTCGAACTATATCGCTGGCACGCGAGGCGATAATTTTCCGTTGCCGGTGGCCAAGATCGCCACCGACAATCCGCTGTGGCGCTGGTCGGAAGTGGCGCACTGGCTGCACGCGTTCGATCGGCTTGACGCCGAAGAAGCGGCGAAGGCTGTGCTGATAGGACGGATCAACGACCTGATAGCCCATTGCGATGCGGACGTTCTTTGCCATGCGCTAGAGGATATGATGCCGGTGACAACGCATTCGCCACCATCGCGGAGGCCGGTCGTCGGTTGATCGCCGACTTCGGAATCGGTTTCACATTAATGCGCGCGCGGCGTCCACTTCGGCTCGTCCGTCGGCTTTGTGTGGGGATAAACGGGGGATACGTGGGGGCTTTGTCGGACCGAAATCTCTATTGGAATTTACATAATAGCCGAAGCCAAAGTCGCGCTGTAAGAACATAATGATCTATTTGAGAGCTTTTAAGGGGGATGTTATGACCAGAACGAGCGTCCTGATCTTGCCGTTTCTCGCCGCCGTGACCGCGGTGTCTCCACTGGCGGCGGAGGATGCTGCGCCCGCGGATCCGGCCACGGCAGCCGCAAATCTCCAGAAGCTCCAGGCCGAAGCGCGCAAGGCTGATGCTGATGCGGCGAAAGCCGAGACCGATGCCGCCACCGCCAAACGCGATTATCGGCAGAAGGAATTGCCGGCCTCGGGCAAGAGTTCGGCCGCCACGGTCAAGGACAATGCCGGACAGGTCGAGGCGGGCCTGCTGGCCAATCGACAGCTGACGGCGCTGACCGCGGAAGCAGCGAACCGCCTCAATACGCGCTTCCAGCTAGGCTGTCAGGGCGCGACATGCGCGCGGCGCAAGGTGATCCTGATGGGCGCAACGGACGATCTTCAGCTCATCCACCGCGCGACCTACGAGCTGCGCAAAACGCTCGTCAGCCGAGCGCTCGACAATGCGATCAGCAGTTTCGACACCGCGCCGCCCCCCAAGCCGGGAAAGGCGGCGGGCTTTGTCGCCCTGGCCGCGGCGGCCGTCGTCCAGCTCGCCAATCTAGCCTCCTATTTCGCGGCAAACACCGAAGTCGGCGGCGTCGCGGTGACCACCAACGAGCAGGCGCTTTACGCCAGCCTGGCCGAGAATCTCCGCCAAGTCTGCGGATTGAACGATGTCTATATCGCCAGTCGCACGAGCACGCGCAAAGCCGCCGAGACGATCACGACCGAGCTCAAGGACCTCGATTTGGTGGTTTATGACGCGGCGAAGAAGCTCGCGATAGCCAAGACCAACGCAGCGGCCTTGCGCAAGGGAAAGAAGGGCGATGCAGCCGATGCGGCGGCCAAGCCCTGGGACACCGTTGCCACCAATCTCACCACGGCGATCGACGGCTATACGGCGTTTACGACGTTGCTCGCCGACGAGAAGGGCGCCATGCCGCTCTCCGCAGTAATCCGTGAGGAAGCGCTCTACCAGATCCTCGCATCCCCGAACGAGACCTTCCTGGTCTTGCCGACCTATGTCCAGGCGGGCGGTAGCTATTACACACAGACCAGCTTGTGGACCCTGTTGGGCGCTGTCCCGTTCCACGTCGCGGGCGGTTCGGCGATCGCCTATTCGGTGCTGCGCGCGAGCGACGGACTGTCGCTGGGCGGCGGTACGGCCGAGGGTGAAAGCGGCTACACCCCGGTGAAGAAGGTCGCGAGCGAATTGAACAAACCGAAGACTTACGCGACGATCGACAGTGGCAATTGCCTGGCGACGCCTGCCGCCGCCGCCGGGCATTGAGAGCCGGCATGCGCAGACTGCGAATCGCGATGATCGGGGTATTGACTTTGCTCGTGGTCCGAGCCGACGCGCAGCCGCCCGCCCTGCCGCCCTCGGGAACGGTCCTCGCGGCGTTGCGAGCGGCCCAGGAAGACCCGGACGATCCCGCCAAGATCAAGGCCGCCTTGTCCGTGCTCCCCAAGGTGGTCTTCAACGAAGGGGGGGCCGACCGCACCTATTATGTGTGGCAAGGGGATCAGTTGCTCACGGCGGCCCAGGTCCGGACTCGATTTCAGCACCCTCGCCAGATCGAGAAGTCGGTCACGTCGCCGGAGCTGGTCATCCTGGAGGCCAATGGCCAGGACGTCTTCTGGCCCAAAGGCAAGCGTGCGCTGACCTATGCGATCGACAAGGCCTCGTTCGGTTCCAATGACCATTATATGGCGATCGTCCGCGAGATGGAGATCGCCACCGCCGACTGGGTCAATGCCTGTCCGGCTTGTGGCCTGTCATTCACGCATCTGGCGAAGCTCGACACCCAGAAGGCGGCCCAGGGCGCGACCTTTGTCGTGCGCTATCAGCCCGACATCACCGAGTTCGTCGCCGTATCGTTCTTCCCGAACGATCCGCCCTATAAGCGCCTGCTGCGAGTTGCGCCCTCCTTCTTCGCCATGGACTTCAGTCCGGAAGGGGTGCTGCGCCACGAGCTTGGCCACATCCTTGGCTATCGGCACGAGCATATCCGGGATATCGCAGGCTGCGAACAGGACGTCGATGGTGGCGCGTGGCGTCCGATCACACCCTACACGGCCAACTCGGTCATGCACTATATGTGTGGCGGTGGCGGCTCGTTTGATCTCAAGCTGCGGCCGCGCGATATCTCCGGCCATATCGCGATCTATTCTTGACCGAGCACAGCACATGAGGGTGATCGCAGCGGCCTTGATCGCCTGGATGGCCGCGACACCGGTATTGGCTCAGGCGCCTTCGCCCGCGACCCCGGCTCCAAGCGATCAGGCCCTGCCAGCTACGGCACCGCAGCCTGAAGTCCGGTCCCGTGTCGACATCGTGCTGTTCGGCGGTCTGGTCGGCGTCAATCTTGCGCGCCTGCTCGACGAGACGGTCGCCAGCGGCGT
>Ga0105248_10009433_pt1 | contig 10746 bp, 10 predicted proteins | sample KBSS34metaG_FD_81524 | JGI IMG/M metagenome (GOLD analysis project Ga0105248, IMG submission 81524) | Switchgrass rhizosphere microbial communities from Kellogg Biological Station, Michigan, USA - KBS S3-4 metaG | ecosystem: Host-associated > Plants > Roots > Rhizosphere > Soil | place... | reverse complement strand
CTCATGGATCCGCTTAACGATCAGGCGCGCGGTCTGGCTAGTGGTTCGAACAAGAATAGTTTTGTAAAGGTAGAAGCCGGTCAACAGGCCTATGTCATGGTTGTGGATCTGCCAGGCAGAGTTGAGGGTGCGGATGCGCCCGGTACAGAACCGGCCCATTTTTCCGGGATCTCGGAAAACTCTTTAACGGACAGGGAAGTCATGGAATTGATTCTTTTCGGCACGGCGGAAGAAGTCCGTGCGGCCATGCCGTTGATGACCGAAGAACAGAAGCGGCTCGCGCTCACGACGCAATCTCAGGAGAACAAACGCCCATGATTCCGTCCGATCCCAATCGACCAGTGATAGATCCAAGACAGCTGGTGCGTGAGCAAGGCCGTGACGCGCTCTCCGAGCTCGTTGCGCAGGAGTCGGGCTACATCCTTCAACTAAGACCGCTGAAAGATCTCTGCCTGTCATTGAAGTCAGGAATGCCGCTCCTGGCTGAAGGCGAGCGCGGGGGAGGTAAGACCGAAATGGTCGATGCGCTCGCCTACTCCTGCAACCGTCCATATTTCGAGCTTCAAGGAATGGATGACTTAACCCTTAAAGACATTTTGTTCGAATGGGACCAGCCGGCGCAGAACAACTTTGTCGTGCAGGCGGTCGCTACGAATGAGCTGAGTCTTCAGGAAGCTCGAAGTCAGCAATGGCGGCGTGAGTTTCTAAATCTAGGTGAGATCCTGAAAGCTTATGACTACCTCGCCGCCACGGAAATTGTACCAATTGTCAAGCTCGATGAATTCGAAAAATTGCCGCAAGTTTGCCAGGCGTTCTTTTATCAGTTGTTCACTGACGGGCATGCCTCAGTGCCGCGGCTAGTAGAAGACGGTTACATTGGCGTCAAGAAGCACGATGAGAAACCGATCGTCATCCTCACTTCCAACAATCAGCATGTAGTTCATCCACCGCTCCGATCGCGCTGTGTCTACACGAAGGTGAGACTACCGACTGATATGGAAGAAGCACGCATTCTCCATTCGCGAGTGGCTGAAGCATCCCCGAATTTGTTGACTCAGGTGGTTAAGGTGATCAGATACATCCGAATCATGATGCCGACGGTGAAAGACAAGCCGGGACTGCGTGAATCGATTGCCTTACTACGCTCTCTGACAACAGACGATGTATGTGAAATCTCAGCCGAAGTCATCGACGATCACCTCGGGTTCATTGCGCGCAACGCAGACGATCTCGCCAACCTTGAATTGGGATTGATGAGACTCGAACGGGCGGCACACACCCCTGATGCTGTGATCGACGAGATGATAGAGGGCGTATTCAGCGAACGAAAACTTCAACTACGAGAGGCTGCATGAGTCGTGAACAGGGAAACATCTGGCCTGTGGTCTCCGTTGCCGGTGCCGCCGTATTGGTGCTCGTCGTCATTCCCCTTGCTATCCAGCGACAAGCGGGCAGTCGCATGGCAACTGTCGACGCGAAGGTTACTATAGCCGACACCGGCAGCGGTTCATCCTCGAGTAGCAGTAGTCCCGTATACCGTTGGCCTGACAGCGAGGTTCCTCGTACTGCTGAGAGACTGCGAGATGTAACGGCCGTTACCATTGCCGCCAGCACCAGTGTCGTCGAAGGTTCACTGCGTGGAAAAATTCCGCGGGATACAAGAGAGCTTGTTGCGTACATTGCCCAGCGACAACTGATTCCTGCCGAATGGCTGACTTCCGAGCCGGGTGTGCTGCAGGCGCCGCATGGCGCGATTCAGGTTCGCTATTCATCCAAAGAGCTGATGGTGGAGGTCATTTCTGTGCCTCTCGATCGCAGAGACGGGCCAGCCATCCTCATTCGGCTTCCCGATCTGGAGAACACGCGTGTGGGAGCGCGTTACTTCGAATCTATGCAACTCGACGGCATTGTCTATCCCGCACCTTTTGCGCCGATCGCCGAGATCATTGCTTCGGGTTGGCAGCCACGTCCCTTCAACCAGACGCAGATACCGGACGATCAACGTGCGCAGCTCGAACAATGGGCCAGGTCTGTAACCAGGCAGTGATTGAAGGCATGACATGAGCTTTCGCACGACGCTTGAAAGAATCGATGCCGACTTTTTCATTCCGCGACCTGCGGATGAACCGGAGCTCGATTCGTTTCAGGCGGCCAGACGATTCTTTCAGGATTTGTCGAGTTGCGGGACTCTACTGTTAAGTAGTTCAGTGGCCGGTTATCTCTTTTTCCGATCCGGACAGATGCTGGAGCTGGATCTGAAATGGCTCGTCTTTGTACTCATCGGCGCTCTGTTGGTTGCGTTTGTCGGCGTCATTGAATCCATCAACCTCGCTTACCCGTACTACAGTCTTAATCAGCGACTCACACACGGCTCTGCTCGTTGGGCCACTATCCCGGAATTAAAAGCCAAAGGGCTGGCCCATCGGGCCGGTAAACCTCTGCCTCGTGGCGCCGTCCGAGTGGGGCGTCTTAGCTCTGCGCTCAGTGCGCGGCCGTACGATCTGATTCTGCCGTTGGAAAGATTGCTGACGCATACCGGCATCTTTGGACCATCCGGTTCGGGTAAGTCGGCGACGTTCTACATGAACATGTTGCGCGACTGGTCGGAGTATGGTTCGGCTCTGGTCATGGATGTCAAAGGTGAGCTCTATGCGCACACGTCACGATACTACGATTATATCTATCGTCTCGACCTGGAGAATCCCGCTTGCTCTGATCTCTGGAATCCCCTCCCACGTTGTTTAGAAAACGGCGAACTGGCTCATGCCGTTGCCTCGATCGTAGTCAGTTATGAGCCCGAGAACATGAAAGTGAATGAAAACAGTCACTACTGGCTCTCAGGTGAGACCGCTCTAATGAAAGCACTCTGTCTGCACATGCCGACCATCGCTGCCAATCCCACCCTGCCGATGATCAAGGAGTATTTGTCGCGCAACGATCTTAAGAAGTTAGGTGAGGACATGAAGACTTCTGACGATGAAGAAGCACAGATCGAGTGGGGCAACTTTAGCAAGGTCGATCCGGAGAAGACGCAGGGCGGAATGATCACTGGACTCAACAACAAAATTGCGCCGCTCCGCTCGCCAAATGTCATCAGCATTCTGAAGTCTGCAACTCCTGCGGAGCTCGCCCGCGGTGTGCGCGAGATTAACCTCGCCGATCTCAGAATCCCGCGGACGGCCATCTACGTTGTTCTATCCGAGGACCACGCCAGCCGTTACCGGATCGTGCTCGAGTTGATCTTCGGTCTGGCCGCGATCGAGATGTGTGACTCAACCGGGAAGAATGCGACGCCGGTGTTAATGGCCCTTGATGAAGCCGGCAATGTCCATCCGCCAAAGCTGCCGGAAAAGCTGAAGATTGGCAGGTTTCGCAACACGCCCTATCTGCTTGGATTTCAGGATGTCACACAGATTAAGACGAAATTCGAGAATGCGGGGAACGCGGTACTCGCCGGCATCAAGAATCAGATCTTTCTACCCGGTGTCGATCATCAAACAGGTATCCATGCTTCTGCGTTGCTTGGCCCAACGACTGTGCTCTCTCGCACTGAGATCGATGCGGAAGGGACTGAGAATGACGCCGAACGCGTGTCTGAGAGCCGGCGTGACTTCAGACAGCCGCCCGAGTTGAGGAGACTGGTGAAGTATCGGCAGGGCATTGCCATTATTGATACGGCGGATCCGATCTTGTTTCGTTTTCTTGCCCGCGGAGACAATGGTGATGTTTCAGTGCCCGCCCGGCGTGTGTTGGATCGACCACAAACGCTTGCTGAAGCAGTTCAGGCCATGACGGAGATCAAGCAAGCGCAAAAACTATCAGCGGCTACGGCGGTCCAAAGCAATGGTGATAGTGACGATGAAACCATTACGGATGGATTGACCGCGACTGATGTTGCTCAACCAGATCAGACGAAGACTAAGCCGCCAACATCAGACTCACCTAATTCTCAGTATATAAGAGGCACGGTGTTCAAGCGCGCTTTACTGCCGTTCGAGCCGCCGGCGAAAGAGGAGTAGACCGTGCAGGGAGTTCAGGGAAAAACACGCACGCGCAGGTTTGGCATTTCCTACCTTCTGCTGGTTGTCGCGGTGGTCACTTACTTCGGTGTCTGGGGATATTCCGTGTTCGCGGCTGACTGGAAGGCGAAAGCCAGCGTTCCAAAGATTGATCCGATACTAACTATCATCAAGGGTCTGCGGCAGTACCAGAAGATCAATGCCACTTTTCCGCAAACTTTTAATGAGGTTGAGACAAAGGTTTGGAAACATGCGAGACCACCGGAGTTTGGCGCGAACGGACATTCGTTAGTACTCAAGAACTATTACTACCTTTACACGTTCATCAGTACGACTCGCTGTACTCTGTGGGCCATTCCGGTTGGTCCGCACACAGCCGAGGCAAGTTCGTATTTTCTGATTCTCACACCCACAGACCGCGAGAAGTATAAGGGACCACCACTTAACCTCTCGGAAGCCAGCGCCATCACCGGAACGCCGACGTATGCGCAGCTCGGAATACTCGGAATGATCAGACAAGAGCCGTTGCCGCAGAAAAAGAGATAGACGGTGAAAGTTGTCTTTCGCATTATCTCTACCGGCGGTGGTCCAGGCAGCAGTCGAGTTACGCGTTACATTGCCGAACGTGACAAGGACCTTCAGCGCGAGGGTCCTGGTCCGCGGCCTTTGTTCAGTGAGGATCGCGAAGGATTGACCTATCGCACTGCTGACCGCGTGCTCGATCCGGACGGCCAGCCGCAAAAGGATGACTTACTTCATTTCTCGGTCAGCCTCGAAGAAGCAGACTTCGAAGACCTCGGCGGCGATGAAAAGGAAAGACAAGCCCGATTGCGTGAGGTGATCCGCGAAGGGATGAAGGGCATGGCCGAGGAGTTGAACGTTGAGCGCCTTACCTGGGTAGCCGGCATTCATCGCAACACCGAGAATCCTCATGCTCACATCGTGGTCCACAAAAAGGCAATTGAACGCGGCACTAGCCAGGAGAAGAGAATTGAACGCATTCCCAAGCGACTGCTGCCGCACAAGGAGCTGCAGGAAGGCAGGGAAGTCCTTGTTCCTGGTCGCATTGGCGACAGATTTCTTACTGCGCTTGAGAAACAGCAAGCGCTCTATTTGACTCCTGAGCATCAGCAGACAAAAGCGCGTGTGGCAACGGACCAGTTAATCGAAAGAACTCGAGAAGCTGGAAGAGCACAGAACGAGCGCAGTGAAAATCACCCGTCAGGCTTGCAGGTTAACGAAGGAAGAGTGTCCCGTGCTCAAACTCAGCCGGCTGATTCTCTTGACAGTGCGACTATCGCCACAAGTTGGACCCAGGACACACAAGAAAAATTTGTTTACGACGAGGTGCGGCTCTTGCTGGGTCGAAGGCTCGAGTTGAGCATGCGTTTACAATTTACGCAGACCTGGTACGACCGGGCGGTGGAGTACGGCGATAGTTACCGTTTCGAGGTTGTCGATCAATCAACCACTGAGGAACGAAAGATCTCCGACCTGGACGTACATCGGCGAGCATCTGCACGTGCTCAGCACTTCCGTGAACGTACCAACCGCGAACAAGCTTACCGAGCGGATCTCAGCCGGCAAACAGAAACCGTGGATGAATTGCGAAAGGCACGCAAAAGTAAGATTCAATCGCTCGCCAAAGATCTAAGCGCCCTTACCGCCAGATTGAGGAAGGTAGAAGCTCGTCTCGCAAAAATCTATGACCCTCAGAACAATCACCGGGAACCGGCTATTTCACGATCGACGCTATCTGAATTACAAGACCAGGCCGTAGCCCTTAATCTAACGGAAGCAGCGCAGGACTTGGAGGATTTACGTCTCGTGCTGGCGCTGGAGCACAAAGCGCCAGCACGTACTGACGGGGAAGCAGCAATGCTCGCGGCGCAGTTTAATGTTGTGCGTGCTGACTATTTGGCCAGAGATAAACGGCTGGACAACTTTGACGCCTCCGTTCATCTGGTCAACTACGAAATCGAAAACGAACGTTGGTCTCTTGCTACCGTCGACAAGCAGATAGCGCGACGTCATGAGGATACGAAAATCATTCCTGATCGTGCCGTTCGGCTCGACCTGCGTGCAGTTGCTCGCATCAATTATTCCGCCGCTCGGAGGGAACGAGCGGCTCGCGACGTGGAACGTCTCACGCGCATTCGTGGTGAGATAGTGCGACAGATTGAGCAACGACGGGAACCGCTGGTTGTTGATCGTGATGTCGCTCACGAGCTCGTGGTTCTGTTGGAAGAGGTGTACTCAAAGGAAGCGCGTGTGCGGGAACAAAACGGAAAGAGTATGCCAGATCCGATCTACAGCGCACATCAGATGAGATCTCTTGAATCCAGTGCCGAGATATTACGGGATACCAAACTCTTGAATGAAGTGCATGAGTGGGAGAAAGCGGCTTCGAAGTATGAGAAGCAAATCGATTGGGAAGGTCGGGCTGTGGCTCGAGAGATCGTGGCGGGTGTTGCGGCTGAGGAAACGAAACAGCGGCTGGAGCAGTTTCTTGAGACTAAGAGAGTCGCTTCGCTTCACCTCGGAAATCATCGCACCGGCTCATTGCGCGAGGTTGAAGCGCGCACGCTTACTGATCATCTCGCGAGAGCGATTGAAACGAGCGCGCAACGTGACCATCGCCACAGTTTGAATCTTGCCGCCAAAGAACATCATGGCCGGCTGGTAGCGGAGTTTGAGAAGGCGAGTGAATATCACGACGGGGCGCGCGAACTAGCGTCGGCGGTATCAAGCGGTAAGCCGAAATTTACGGACAAGGAGAAAATCAATCTGGAGATTTATGCGGAGCGACAAACTGATCCACAAGACCGTGAAAGGTTTTTGGGCTTGGCGCGTGATAGAGCCGGGAGCGCTCAGGAACGTGAGGCCGCGGTTTCTCGGAGTCGCTGAGATGGCTGCTCCAAGTAAGTCGACATCGTTACTTCACGAAATCTCTCTAAATCCTCGCGCAAATCATCGATCAGCTTCATCAAGCAACAGCGGCCGGCAAGCTTCTCGAACCATTCATGATGCGAGCCATCCAGTTGCACCAACTCGCCGAAGTGCGCCCGCCGCTCCCGCAACTGCGATGGAGGGCGCGCTTGCGGCGCTTGCGCCAGAGCCGCGCCTGCAGCAACCAGCGCCACAACGTCTCATGGTCCACCTCGTACCCATCCATAGCCAGCTTCTCGACTGCCAGCGGGGTCCAAAGTCCGGATAGCGCTCCTGATAGCGAGCCAGCACCGCCTGTTTGAACTTCGCCTCGTGACCGCGGTTTGAAGGCCGCCCACGATTGCGATGCACTGAACCGCGATCAGCTGATTTTTCGTGCCGTTTATGTAACTGCCGACATTGACGATAACTAACACTAAGCAGTAACTGCCGCTTCCTTCAGATTCAGCTCACCGCGCTTCACTCGAGCCAGGACCTTTAGGCGCTCCTGTTCCTTCCCACTCATCAACATATGTCCTTCTATTTGTCCACCCTTTCGGGTGCGCCATGCTAGAGGACATTTCTATTGAGTTACGACAACTGTAGCGGTTTTCCTTGACATCACCTCAAGGGGGAAGCTACTTTCCCCACTGCAGTTCCTAGAAACTGAGGATTGTGCTCACAATCAGAGGTAAGGCCTACTCTCAAGAACCTCTGTACTTCTTCACCCTTTGTGCCTCGTAAAAAAGAAAAATGAACATTTTGGACAAGCCATCGCGATTCAACGGAACAAGTATTCCAGTGCCTCTGTTTCACCGTGGACATCTATCACTGTTCCCCGGCGCCAAGGTTTGGCTTTGCTTGATTCCAAAAACCAGCAAGAATCAGTTTACTGAACTAGTCGTATCTCCAATTCACCACGATGCATGGACTGATCTCTGGAGGATATCAATCACTTTACGGGAGCGCGTGGGACTAGTTCATGACGTGTTTCAGATCTTGGCTCATAATAGTATTAATATCGTGACAGTAGAGTCTTCCACGAGAGACGCTATGAGTCTGCACTCCATCGAGATGATCGCGGATGCGAAGTTATATAACGGTCCGTTAAGTGATCTTACCCACGAGCAAAGAAGTGGCGGTCAACTTGAAGAACTTTCGGACCTTCGCACGGAGATACTAGCTCGTCTCATAGATGACGTTGAATTCTTGCCTAACGGTTCGCCGAGATTGCAAATTCGCAGAGTCAGAAGTCTTTTTAACGCACGGCGACATTACAACGATGCCCATCTTGAGTTGCATGATGACCTGAAGCCTAAGCCCATTATCAGAGAAACGATAGTTCGAAAGTCCGAGAGGATGGTGACCATTCCTTTACCGGAAGACATCAGGAGAACTTTGTTTGACGCTCTGGGCAAAGTTGATAGTTCTGAGGACGGGGTTATAGGTTACTTTTTGACGGTCTCAAATACGAGCGAACGATTCCTACACATCTATTTCATGAAAGAGGCGGACTTAATCATCGCGCCCACGATCGAACATCAAGACGAAATCGGGGCATTGGCAAAAATCTCCGGAGCTATCCAAACGGCCGGGTTCAATATCCTGACGACTCTTTCCCGACTTTATCAGTGGGAAACCCGAGCCCGCACGGAATTCGTTTTGCAACCTCCACCCAAAAATCGAGGACGGGTAAGTATCAAACAAATGAAACAGAATCTTGAAGGAGCCCTTTCGACACCAGAGCTGGTCGATAGATATGGGATAAGGGTCGGGTATCCAACGAACTATATGACACCACTCAAGACAAAAAGACTTGTGTCAATTAGTTCTGCGTACCCAAGCGGTCATTCTGCCGGTGTCGGTTGGAGTCCAAGCCGCTCCGTAGAAACAGTAATGAATAGTAAGCAACGAGAATTAAGACGTAAGAGACAGAATGGCGACGCGTCACCTCGCGATCTGATGGCGGAGATGCTCCTTGACTCGCTTGACTCGACGCGCTCACATCAAGCGGCTCTCAAAAACTCTCATCGGCGAGGAAGCCTTTTCATCTCGTACTCATTTAACAACTCAGTGATCCACGAGCGAGTGAAGACTATTGCTGGAAAGCGGTTTGATGTAGTCGAGGGTAAGAAACTCGGACGCGCTGACACAACGCGGCAAGGAATCATGGCTCTTATGGAGCCGTGCACTCATTTTTTAGGCATCTGGACGGCGGAGGGAGGCACAGCTCTGGAAGGTGGTGACTATTATCCGTCTCCATGGTTGCATTGGGAGTGGGGCGTCGCCGACGCATTTGGCCTCAGTTGGCATTTACTCATTTCCAAAAAGATAAATGTCCAAGCGTGGCAGCGCATCGCTGGAAGCACTCCGCATACTCTGTTCGATGACCTTGATTTGGAAGACCGGTTAAAGGACGCCATAAAGCTACTTTGAGATTGAACGACAGGAGAAGGAGCGCGGATGAAACATGAAGCACTTTGTTGCCAAGGTTGTCGCGAACAGTTGGTATTAATAGAGTATTCTGATCTATTGGCCAACCGCGCGAGATTTTCAACTAATGAGATTGAATCGTTGTCTCCGTTACTAAGGCTCTTTGCCTTTTACGTATGCGCCACATGCGGGTGTATTACTATTCAAGGGAACAAAGAAATACGAGCTCTCGCAGAGGATCTCACAGATGAAACAGGCGGACACAGCTGAAGATGTCCAAGACGTATGTTCGAGCCGAGCAGTTCTGCCACAATCCTGAACCAAACAAGAACAGCGACCGTTACCGATTGCCGTATCTGTCGGATTGATTGGTCGGGGCGGGAGGATTCGAGGGTGTAAAAGGTTTTGTGTAAATGGTCATCGACGGCCGACTGAGGTAGGGTTGGCAGGGAGAAAGATGACCAAAGAGAAAAGCATCGACAACGAGCTCATTGACAATCTGCTGAAGCACTATAAAAAGCCCGAAGATCTGATCGGCAAGAACGGGCTATTGAAGCAACTGACGAAGCAGTTGCTGGGCGGGCGATGGCAGCGGAGATGACCGAGCACGTGGGCTATGAGAAGCACGACGCGGCCGGTCACAACAGCGGCAACTCGCGCAACGGCAAGTCGGCCAAAACGATTAAAGGAACCTTTGGTGAGTTGGCGCTGGAGACGCCGCGGGATCGGAATGGGACGTTCGAGCCGCAGATCATCGAGAAGCATCAGACACGCTTCACAGGGTTCGACGGACCTGAAGCTGATTTACACGGCAGCAACGGACGGGGAAGCCGAGCAACGACTAGTCGATTTTAGTCTGAAGTGGGATTCGAAGTTCCCCATGATTGCGAAGTCCTGGCACAGCAACTGGGCTCGCGTGATCCCGTTCTTTGCGCATCCGCCGGAGATTCGGAAGGTAATCTACACAACCAACGCCATCGAGTCGTTGAACATGTCGCTGCGTAAGGTGACCAAAGCGCGCGGCTCGTTTCCCAACGACGAGGCAGTCTGCAAACTGCTCTAGCCTGGCGCTACGCAAACATTGCGAAGAAGTGGACCATGCCGGTCCACACCTGGGCAGGTCGCAGCCCGTTACAATTGCCGTATTACTCGCCTAATACTGTCTCTTTCCATTTAAGAACGACACAATTTTCCCCTCAGTGTCACACTACCAAGCCGAAGTTGCACAGCCTTTCGACAGAGCTCGCCGCTTTTGATCTCAAGGCATTCGAAGAAGATAGACCAGTGCTGGCAAAGCGCAACCGCTTCAGGCAATATATCCTGTATCGCAGACGGACGCCGCACCCACTGGGCTCCTACTAAAGTT